>Ga0268279_1000630_pt1 | contig 21511 bp, 15 predicted proteins | sample saktaG_6_FD_190142 | JGI IMG/M metagenome (GOLD analysis project Ga0268279, IMG submission 190142) | Saline water microbial communities from Sakinaw Lake, British Columbia, Canada - sak_2010_1_5_80m | ecosystem: Environmental > Aquatic > Non-marine Saline and Alkaline > Saline ...
ACCAAAAAGAGGTAGCCTGACAAGGATGATTAAAATAATGAGCAATTCTAAGAGAATCAAAGAAAAAGTACACTTTTATGTGTCTATATTAGCGGGAGCAGTCCACTTCACAAATTTATCGTACCGATTTAGAAGTTATCTCTACTTTAGGAATTGCCTCTGGAGATGCTTCTTATAGAGATATATGGAGAGATTGCTGGCAGCAAGCCTTTAACAAGGAACGGGTAAATGATCAATTCTTTAAAGACTTTGAAGGAGTATTTTTTGAATTAAGGACTTTAGCTACTCATCAGATAAAGGATGTAAAATTGTCCCATGAATTTGCCCAACAGACTTTAAACCGACTTATTTTCCTTTATTTCATCGCTAAAAAGGATTGGTTAGCTTCTGATAGAAAATTCATAAGTAATTTTTATAAAGAGTATAAGGTAGAAAGAAATAAAGGCAATGTTCCTAAAGATTCTTTTTATGAGAATTGGTTAAAGATATTATTCTTTGAAGTTTTTAATAAATCTTTTCCTAACTTAGGCCTTGCCCGATATATTCCTGCTGATTTAAAAAATAATTTAATAATGTTTCCCTATCTCAATGGTGGTCTATTTAAGGAAGAAGATTTTGATAAAGTCGGGGTAAATATTCCTGACTCTACCTTTAATAATATTTTTGTTTTTTTAGATAAATATAATTTTACCATCAAAGAAGATTCGCCTTTAGATATTGAAGTGGCGGTTGACCCTCAAATGCTGGGTTATTTATATGAATCTTTTGCGAATATTGCGGAGGAAATCTATGAAAGAAATGATTTAGGGGTTTTTTATACCCCGGTTAGTGAAGTAAGCTTTATGGTTAGAAGGTCTTTAGTAGAATATTTTTCCAACCATTTAGAAAAAATACCCAAAGACCTTATTTATAAGTTTGTTTTTGATGAAGACAAAAAAGAAGTCATAGAATATATCAGCAAACACAACTTATGGGGAGATCTGGAATTTCTTATAGAAGACGTGAAAATAGTTGACCCGGCTTGTGGTAGTGGAGCCTTTTTATTAGGATGTTTAAAAGTATTGGTGGATTTAACACAAGTAATAGAGCAAAATCTAGATAGCGAAAGAAAGGATTTTGATATTAAAAAAGATATTATTGGCAAGAACTTTTTTGGAGTAGATGTAATGAAGTGGGCATTGCATTGTGCCGAATTAAGACTCTGGCTTTCAATGATTGTGGAAGCGAATTTACCTGAGGAAAGAAGGAAAGAAGCTCTTTTGCCCAATTTTAATTTAAGATTAAGAGTAGGTGATAGCCTAGTCCAAAAGATAGGAGGAATAAGTGTAGATTTAAAAGATCTGACTATTTCACTAGAAATAAAAAGGAAACTTAATTATCTACAACAAGAAAAACAAAAATTTTATAGCAATGATCCTTCAAGAAGATTTAAGGATTATGAAACAATACAAGAAGAAGAAACAAAAATATTTCAAAATATTTTATCGGAAGAGATAATAAATTTAGATAAAAAAATTCAAATATTAAACGTTCAATTATCTAAGAGAAATCAATTAAATATTTATGGTGAGCAATCAAAAGAAAAAGTAGAAAAAGAAAATGTTAAAAATAAGATGAAATTTTTAGAAGAAAAAAGAGAATTACTCGGAAAAGCTTGTGAAGAATTAAAACCCAAAGGAAAGCAATTTGTTATTTGGGAAATTGATTTTGCAGATGTATTTGAAGAAAAACAGGGTTTTGATATAGTAATTGGTAATCCTCCCTATATCAGACAAGAAAAAATTTCTCCACCATTTAGGTCAAAAAAAGAAATTAATTTAGAAGAAAAAAGAAAATACAAAGAAGATCTTATAGAAAGTATACAAATACAGTATCCATTTTTAAAAGAGTTTGATAGAAAATGCGATTACTATATTTACTTTTATTTTCATGGCTTAAATCTATTAAACCCAAAGGGAACTTTCTGTTTTATTACCTCTAATTCCTGGCTTGATGTAGGTTATGGAAGAATTCTACAAGAATTTTTAATAAAATATGTTCCCATCATTGCAATATATGATAGTCAAACTAAAAGATCTTTCGAACATGCTTCTGTTAATACAGTAATAGTATTTTTTGGTGCTCCAATAATTAAAAACAACAAAAACCCTAACCCTACCTGCTTGGATAATGTGGCTAAATTTATTATGCTTAAAAAGCCATATGAAGAAGTTATTTCATCTCAGAATTTAATAACAATTGATAATTTTATTCCTGATACCCAAAGTTTATTTGGAAATGTTTTAAAAACAGATCAGTTTAGAGCGTATTCTATAAAACAGAGAGATTTATTTAAAGAGGGATTAGAGATTAAAGAAGAAGACAATGAAATGTTTAAAGATAGTTTGTCTGGTGAGTATATTAGTTCGAAATGGGGTGGAAAATATTTAAGAGCGCCCGATATTTATTTTACAATATTGAAAAAAGGAAAGGATAAGTTAGTAAGATTAGGAGATATTGCTGAAGTAAGTCGTGGATTTACTACTGGTGTTAATGAATTTTTTTATGTCGAAGATGTAACAGATAAGATAAATATTCTACAAATTAAACCGAAAATTAAAAATATGGAAGATTTTAGTAATATTGAAGAGATAAAAAAATCAGGATTAAGGATTACTTATAATAGGGGAGATGACGCTTATTGGTTAATTGAAGAAGAATTTTTAAAACCAGTAATAAAAAGTCCCCGCGAATGCAAATCAATTATAGTAAAAATGGAAGATTTGAAATATAAGGTTTTTATGTGTCATAAGTCCAAAACAGAGTTAAAAGGAACTAAAGCGATAGAATATATTACATGGGGAGAAAAACAAAGTTATCACAAAAGACCAACTTGTGCAAGTAGAAAATATTGGTGGAATTTAGGTAAACAAGAAAAACAAGATTTTCTTTTTTTAAGGTTTCGCGATAAAAGAAACTGGACTCCGATTATTTCCAAGGAAACAGATATACAAATAGGAGATGTTGTATTTGTGGGGCGAATATGCCCTAATAAAAAATGGGCTTTAGGTTATATTTTAAATTCTACTATGGGAATATTAATAAGCGAAATTTTTGGAAGAGCGAATCTGGGAGATGGTTTATTGACTACTTATGGGCCAGAGATATTAAGTTTTATTGTTTTAGATCCTACTCTTATAGAAAATGAGATATGTAAGAATATTTTGATTTCAATGGACAAAAAGTCTGTTTTACCAATTTTTCAAGAATTAGGTTTTGACCAAATGAAACCCATTAAAGAACAACAGCCCAATCCTTTGCCCGACCGAAAAGCTCTTGATGATGTGGTTTTTGATGTTTTAGAATTAACTAATGAAGAAAGAAAAGAAGTGTATTGGGCTACAGCTGAATTGGTTAAAAATAGATTAGATAAAGCAAGGAGCGTGAAGAAAAAATAATGGCTTCAATGTTTATTCCCCAAAAAGTTATCGATAATTCCGGGATGACTTTAGCAAATTTCTTAATAGAAGTTCTAAAATCCTCTAAAGATACAAATTTAGATATTGCTACAGCCTTCTTTAATATTAAGGCCTATGAACTGATAAAAGAAGAAATAAAAGGTGTAAAGCATTTTAGGCTTCTTTTAGGAAAAAGCATCGAATTAAAGGAAGAGGTTACTTTAGGAGAAATACTTTTAAATAAAATCAAAGAAGAGATAGAAGATTTTGAGTTAGGAAAAAGCCAGAGTGAATTAGTAAGGGATTTAATAAATTTTTTAAAGAAAAAAAATGTGGAGATCCGCATTTATACCAAAGATTTTTTACACGGCAAAGCTTATATTTTTGATAATTTAGTGGTAGTAGGTTCTTCCAATTTTACCCGGGCTGGTTTAACTTCTAATACCGAATTAAACATAGTGTCATTAGAGTCCGAAGCTGAATATATCAGAAAGAATTGGTTCGATAAATTTTGGGACTAGGCTACTGATTTTAAAGAAGATCTTATCAAGATATTAGAAGAGTCTCGTTTTGGCAGTAAAGAGTACTCACCTTACCAAATATTTATTAAAACTTTATATGAATTACAAAAAGAAGATTTAAAATTTGATGAAGATGAAGAGAAATCAAAAGAAGAGTATGTCAAGACCAGAGTGAATTTGGCAGAATTTCAAGAAGATGCGGTAAGAAGAGTTTTCTCAAGATTAAAAAAGTACAGCGCAGTCTTAGTAGCCGATTCAGTAGGCTTGGGGAAAACCTGGATTGCCAAAAAAGTAATCGAAGAGTTTGGATTTTATAAAAGAAGGAATTTTTTAATAATCTGTCCTGCTCAAATCAGAGGAATGTGGACCAAAGAGATAAAAGATTTACGATTATCTGAAAATATTTTATCGCAAGAGAATTTAGCTATGGATGATTTTAAGAAAAAGGCAACTAAAGCTTGCGGGGGAAGTTTAAAAGAAGTTTCCTTAGTAGTGCTAGATGAAAGTCATAATTTTAGGAATCCTTTATCCAATAGATGGGAAAATCTATTTAATTTGTTAGAAGAAATCAGAAAAGAAAGTCAGAGGAAGCCCTATGTTTTATTTTTAACTGCTACTCCCATCAACAATACTTTATGGGATTTATACTGGCAGATAATGTTAATGCTATATTCAGATCAAAAAGCATTTTTAAAACAGGGAATATCCGGAATTTTTGAGTATTTTAAAAATGTGGAAAAAAGACAAGACCCGGCTTTATTGAATGATATTTTAAATGAGATATCCATTAGACGAACTCGTAATTTTATAAAAGATAATTACCCTGACGCTGAAATTAATGGAAATCTTATAAATTTCCCTGAAAGGGTTTTAGAGAATATAGATTATGAATTAGAAAAGACTTACCAGGGAATGTATAGGGAAATCTCTAAAATCATTACTGAAGAATTAACTATGGCTTATTATAGAATTTTAAAATATAAAAAAGTAGAGAAATTAACCCCCGATGAAGAAATGGCTTTAGGTAGGATGATCGCCTTAGAAGGGATATTCAAAACCATCCTTCTAAAGAGATTAGAAAGCAGCGTAGAGGCCTTTAGAAAGTCAGTAGATAAACAGATAAAGTTTTTAGAAAAATTAGGAAAGAATTTAAAAGAAGGGAAATTACTGCGAAAAGAAATATTTAACAAATATGTCGTAGGATTAGATGAGGAAAGTTTAGAAGAGGTAGAGATAAAATTAGAGGATATTAATTTAGACGATTTTGATAAAGAAAGTTTGTTTAGTGATATTCTGAAAGATGAACAATTATTGAAGAACATTTATGAAAGAGTATCTCCAATTACTCCCGAAAAAGATGCGAAATTAATAAAGTTTAAAGATATACTATATAAATTGGCAAAGAAAGGCCAGATTGTAGTCTTTACTTATTATGCAGATACTCTCGAGTATATAAGCCAGGATTTAAAAGAGGATGCACGGTTTAAGCAATTTAACATGGTAAATATATCCGGAAAGGTTTCTTCGGTAAAAAGAGAAGAAACCGTAGATGAATTTTTTAATAAAAATATCGATATTTTATTAAGTACCGATGTTTTATCCGAAGGAATGAATTTACAGACTGCTCAATTTGTAATTAATTATGATTTGCATTGGAATCCTACCCGGATGATTCAGAGAGCGGGCAGAATTGATAGAATTGGCTCACCTTTTAATGAAATTTATGTCTACAATTTTTTCCCTGAAAAAGAACTGGAAGATTTATTAAGATTGGTAAGCATTTTACAGGGAAAAATAAGAAATATAGATTCCTCAATTGGTTTGGATCAGACTATTTTAGGAGAGACTATTCACCCCAAGGTTTTTGGAACCATAAGAAGAATAAAAGAAAAAGATAGTAGTTTGTTTGATGAACTGGAAAGAGAAATATTTGGAGGTGGCGAAAAATTCTATCAGCCCTTAAGAGATTTTTTAAAGAAAAAAGGGATAGAAGAGATTAAGAGGATACCTGATGGAGTATTCAGCGGATTAGAGACAAATAAGATAAGAGGAATATTTTATTACTATAAATATAGCGAAGATTTCCATTTTTGGTATTTATATAATTTGGATGAAGGGCAAATAATGAAAAATAAAACTGAAATTATGGATTTTATAATTTGTAAGGAAAAAGAAGGAAGGGTTATCCCGGACTTTTTCCAAAAAGTTTATGAAGTAAATAAATTAATAGTTGAAGATTTAGAGAATACTTATAAGCAATTAGAACAGAAAGAACAAGATACTCCTACTCGGGCTTTTTCAAAAGATAGGCGTAGCAGATTTATTAATTCTTTAATCCATGACGTAGAATTTGAATTAGATAATTATTTAATGGAATTTCCAGAGGATAAAGAAGTTCAGAAATTATGGGAAACTACTTTAGAAAAATTAAGAGAATTTCACCAGACGCCCCAAAGGTTGAGAAAGATAAGAAGGATTTGGAGAAATTATGGGCAGCATAAAAATTGGAAGAAAATGGTTTTAGATTTGCATGATTATATTAAAGGACTTTCTTATTTTAAAGATGATGAAGATGCGCTTGAACCCTTTGATATTAATAAATTGAAATTAATTTGTTTGGATTTTATTTCTTAAGTATAAAATCAAACAGCGAATTCTAACATGATATGAAAAATCTTAATATTTTAAGAGTAAGATTATATATTTTTAATATTTTTGATTTATTTTATATGTTTTGAAAATATGAAGGAGACAGCTAAATGGGAAATAAAGAAAATAGAAATGAAAATGCAAACATAAAAAAAATTAAATTTTTCTCTGACCAACCCATTGCTGCAGATAAAGAACAAGATATACGTTTTGGGCATCTTGATATAGCAGACAATCTGAAGAAAATAATATTGAATTGTCCTTCTCCCTTTACGATTGGTTTATTTGGAAAATGGGGTAGTGGAAAAACTACAATTCTTAATGCGCTTAGAAAGAAGCTACAGGATAATAATAAAGATAATATTGCGGTAGTGAATTTTGATGTATGGAAATATGCGGGTGATTCATTGCGAAGGACTTTTTTGAAAGAGATAGTTAAGCAATTACAAAAGACATCTCATCTTCCTAAAAATTATAAATTAAACGAAAGATTAGAAAAGTCTATTCAAAAAATAATAGAAAATCGTAAATTTGTATGCAATTGGAAATTATTATTATGTCTAATCGGTTTTATCTTAGCAATATCGTTGTTTCTATATACTAAATACCCTCAAAATTTTGGAACTTACCTTTCTATTTTATTTGGTAGCGTTACAACTATCTCAGCTCTGTTTGTATGGATGATACAACAGGCAATTACACACGAAAAATTAGTTGTTAGTTCTGAACGTCTGCAGGATCCGTATGAATTTGAAGAAGAGTTTAATAAAATAACCAAAGAAATATCTTCCAAAAATTTACTTATTATAATTGATAATTTAGATCGATGTATTCATAATAAGGCAGTTGAACTTCTTTCCACAATTAAAACATTTTTAGCCAAAGATACGGAAGTATATGAAAACAATAAATGTATTTTTCTTATAGCCTGTGATGATGAAGCAATTAAAGCACATCTTAAAAGTGTATATCCTAAAAATCAAAACGACGGTAGTGTTGAAGACTCTTTTAGTGCTGATGAGTTTCTTCGTAAATTTTTTAATGTTTCTTTGCGAATACCAGATTTTATAGATACAGAGCTTCAGCTCTATACCGAGGATCTGCTAAAAGAAATCGATATACCACAGTTTAACTCCCCAGATATTTCCTATGTTATTACAAATGCTTTTCGTGAAAATCCACGTCAAATAAAGCAATTTATTAATATCTTAATTACCAATTTTTATCTTGCCCAGGGAAGAGAAGAGAACAAGGAGCCTTTAATTATTCCCAAAGGGACAATTACAGATAATGTTGCATTTTTAGCTAAATTTTTAATAATCCATCAAAAATTTCCTAAAGAATATCAACAAATTCGTGAATCTCATTTAAATATTAACGAGATAGAAAATATAGAAGACGAAAAGTATAAAGATTTTCTTAGAGCTACTAAAACAATTACAGTTAATGATATTAGACCATTTATGTATTTAAAACAATCAGAAGAAGAACGTGCTATTCCTGGAGTAAAAGAATTAGAATTGGGGTTAATTGATAATAAATGCGAGGCAGTCAAAGAAAAAATAAATACTATAAAAACAAATCCTAATCAAATTAAAAACTTAAAAAGGTTTATTTTAAGTTTAATAGATAGGAACGAAAGTAGAAGGACTCCTTTATTTAATATAATTTCTTGTTTATTAGAAGCTTTTAACTGTCATAATTTAAAATTAAGTAAGCAACTTTGTGATAAAATTGCAGGTCTATTAAATAATGGTAAATATCTTAAAGATGATCTTGAAAAGTTTAAACCTTCGTTAATTTTTAATGAAGTACTTAATCAATGTAATACAGAAGATAGCAGCGGCATAATCGATCAATATGTTAACATTTTGAGCCAGAAAAAAGAAGATAAAAAAGAACCGAGGATATCCATAGATTATGCACATGTTTTATTTAAGGAATTATTAGAGCATAAAGAATTGCTAAACCAAGATAAAAGAGAAAAAATAAGACAAATATTAACTGAGATATACTATACTTCTCCTAAGATATTTTCTCTCTTTAGCGAAAACGTTGAGGATCAAAAGGATTATATTTCTGGAAAAACTATTTCAAAATTTATCTCTACTTTTTCAAACGATGATGTAGAGAACAAGAAGAATATAAATGAAAAGGTTGGGCTTCTTTTAAAATTTAAAGAAGTTATAACTTTCGAAGTAGCTCAAGAAATTATTATATCTTTACAGAATTTATTAAAAAATGAAAACCAGAAGGCTTATCGTGAAGAGAAGGAAAATCTATTAAATTGTATTGGAGATGTCTTTAATGTTTTATATGATCAAATTTTAAATATTCCAGATAAATCTGTTTTAAATTCTTTTGCAGATATAATTATCCTGGGTATGAATGCATTAGGGAATTGGAATCAGAAAAAGATATTTATTTTTATTTGTATTAGGTTAGTTGATATACTTGAAAGTTCTCAAAAAACAGGTATCAATACGTTAATTCAGAACTTCTTTACTAATGCAGATATTGATAGTATTCAATTTGTTTTTAAGAAATTGAGCGAAGAAGAGAAAAAGGAATTAATTGCAAAACATTCAGGAGTTTTCCAGCAGAGAGTGCTAGAACAACAACCCATCTTTAATTTTTTATATCCGCTGGCTCCACAAGACCTTCGTATTCAATGGATGACAAATTTAATAACTTCTTATCCACAGAGGGCTACGGCAAAACTGAAAGAGCTAAACTATAAAGTTGATGATAAAACAAAAGCTGTCGAAACATTATTGTCAACTGCTAGAAGAGTCGCGATTCATGAAAAGAAAAATTTGTGCGAGGCAATCAATCAAATGAAATGTGCTAACGATGCAAAATTTAGAAGCGATTTTGCTTTACAAATAAAATCATTATTAAGAAGTACAGATAAAAGTCAACAAGAAGTTGGATACCTCGCTTATGAAGGAGCAAAACATTTTTCAAATTCTTTAAAAAGAGATATTATTCGGGAAATTGTGGAATGGCTGCGTTCACTGCAACTGGATAATGCTGGACAAACATATACTATTAAGAGCGCGTTAATTGATTGGGATATTTTACAATCACCAGTTAAAAAGGATTATATCGATTTTGTATTTGATAAACTCATAAAAAGAGGGGTTAATATAAACAATATTCAATTGGGCTTTGAAATTTTTTATAAGGTCAAACCAAAATATGAAGAATATCCTACATATTTTGATGATGTTTTTGAAAGGTTAAAAAGCGAAAGCAATGATCAGATAAAAACTGAAATTAAGAGTGGGCTTTTAAAGTTAAAACCATCAGAAACAAATAAGAAAAATAGAGATTTTTGGAATAAATTAGATAATTATTAATTAAGCAGAGGCATAGCTTTATTCTTTAGAGTCAGCCTTTGACATTAGAAATTTTAAATTTTTTATATACGATGACTAATGACAAGGGTTGACCCCTCATCAGCATTTGGTGGCTACCAATTTTGCTGTTAGGTGTAAAAAAGTGAGCAAACAATCAAAAATAAATTTAGTTATGCAAGAAATTAAACGAAGAAAGATCAAAGATGACCTTCGATCATCGTTGGAACAGAGCATTGACCAGCGCGTTACTCGATATTTAGAAATCAATCATCAGTGGATAATCGGGAATCACTATTTTGCTGCTGCATCAGCCGAATGCATAGAACTCTATCGCGATGGTTATTTCATTGGGGCTGTTATGATGAGCCAAGCCGTTAATGAAGGGATTATAAAATTCATTGGAATAAATAGGGACACATCCCATTTTCTTAGATAATTAATATTTTACTTTTAAATTAGATAAATAGGGAAGATGTACCAGGTCAATAATTCGGTAACTATTAGAGGAAAACCTATAGGATCTGAAGGGTTTCTTAACCGGATGGTTGAGGTTTTAGGTTTACTATAGATAGACGTCTTAAAGGAAGACTTTGTAAAAGGGAAAATTAAACCATAGAAAAAATATAGAATTGGACATCATGACAAAAGGGGGGAAATTATATATGGCTTTAAATGATATTAAATCTATCAAAGAAAGAGTAAATTTACGAACTTTACTTATAGCTTTAGTAATAGCTATCATTGGCATTGTTTTTTTATGGGTTTCTGCAAATGATAATTGGTGGAAGAGCTTTAAAGTTTGGCAGACTGTTTTGCAGAATATAGGCGCATTGCTTATGGTTACAGTAGCAATAAGCCTTTTATGGGAACTTTATGGGAAAAGAGCTTTTTTGGATGAAGTATTAGCCAAAGCACAAATTTCGAAAGAATTAACTTTTGCGGGAATTACTAAAATTACCGATACTTTTCATCGTCAAGACATAGATTGGAAAAAATACTTTTATACAGTTAATAAGCTTGATATCTTTTTTGCTTATGGTCGCACATGGCGTAATACTCATGCTGATGAATTTCAAAAAGTTGCTGTCAGGAAAGGAGCAAGAATCCGTATAGTTTTGCCTGATCCCGAAGATAAACAGGTTATGGCTGAATTGGCACGTAGGTTCAAATATTCCGATGACGAAATTAAAACAATAATAAGGGAAGCTGAAGCATATTTTAGAAATTTAATCAACTCTGCAGGTACCAATGGAGCCAAAATAGATATATGGTTTTTACCTGCTGCACCTCTTTTTACCTTTTATCGCTTTGATCGCGTAGGTATCCTTGCTTTATATACTCACCGCCGAGATCGAGCTGCAGTTCCAACGTTTGTCTGTGAGATGGGGGGAACACTATATGATTACATCCGTAAAGAGTTTGAAGCGATGATAACTGAGGGTGGGCTTGCTAAATGTGTTACGAAGGAGGAGAATTAATCCAATGTATCGTTCACATTCTAAAAATATAGTATTATATGACCATGATATTCCAGATAAATATTATGATTACGTGCATATGGTTAAAACCATTGCTTGGGATATTGAAACAACAGGCTTAGATTGGCATAATGACAAGATTGGAATTTGCCAACTTTATGTTCCCAATAGACCCGCGGCAATTATAAGAATTGATGATACTCCACCAGAAAAATTGCGGTTATTGTTATTAGATACTTCAATACGGAAAGTGTTTCATCATGCGATGTTTGATTTGCGGTTTATGAGCTACTATTGGAAGGTACTGCCTCAAAACATTGCTTGTACAAAGATTGCGGTAAAATTGCTTGATGTGATAAACAAAAATAAACATAGTCTTAAGCCAATATTAAAAAAGTATTTAGGGATAGAAATTAGTAAACATGAGCAACTTTCTAATTGGATATCCGATGAGATAACAGAAAAACAGATAAGCTATGCAGTGAATGATGTAATGTATCTACTACAACTTTTAAGTGTATTAGAAGGGGAGTTAAAATCTAAGAATCTTCTAGAACTTGCTCATTTATGCTTTGCTCATATTCCAGCAAGGGTACAGTTAGATATTCTTGGTTATGGGGATGTATACAGTTATTAAAGTTGTGAAATAAATTAATAATAAATAGGGAAGGTGTACCAAGTCAATAATTCGGTAACTTTTAGCGGAGAAAATCTATGAGGTCTGAGAAGTTTCTTATCCAGATAGTTGAAGCTTTAGGCATTACTATAGATAGACGTCTTAAAGGAAGACCTCGTAAAACGGAAAGCTAAACCATAGAAAAAATAGGATGTGGTCCTATTTAAAATAATAAAAAGAGGTGTAATATGTTAATCCATAGATATTCAGTAAACCAAAGACCGATTCAAGCATTGCTAGTTGACATTAAATCAAATGAAATTGCCATACCAGAAATCCAACGTCCTTTTGTTTGGAATGCAACGAAAGTTCGTGACCTTATTGATTCATTATACGAAGGATATCCGATTGGTTATTTGATTGCTTGGCACAATCCTTCTGTGAGACTTAAGGATGGGACCAGATCAAAAGGAAAAAAGATACTTATTGATGGCCAGCAACGAGTAACTGCATTAATGGCAGCCTTACTTGGAGAATATATAATTGATAAAGATTATAGGAGGGTAAAAATAACTATCGCATTTCACCCAATTGAGCGTAAATTTGAAGTGTCTAATCCTGCTATTCGTAAAGATAAATCTTGGGTAGCTGATATATCAAAAATTTTTTCTCCTGAAGTTAAAGTTTCGAGACTTGTCAAAGAGTATTGTGAGAAAAACGGAGAAAGCGATCAGGATGATATTTACGAGAGTATTGAATCATTGCGAGATGTCGTTAATAATCAAATTGGATTGATTGAACTAAATTCTGACTTAGACATTGAGACTGTTACGGAAATATTTATTCGTATTAATTCGCAAGGTGCCATTCTTAGTCAAGCTGATTTTGCAATGTCAAAAATTGCAGCTAATGAAATTTATGGAGGCAATGAATTACGAAAATGCATTGATTATTTTTGCCATCTGGCGATTGCTCCCGAATTTTATCCACAGCTTGCAGATATAGACCAAGAATTTACCAAGACAGAATATTTTCAAAAAATGACATGGCTAAAAAACGAAAATGATGATTTATATGATCCGTCTTATACGGATATGTTAAGAGTTGCTTTTACCTCAAAGTTTAAGAGGGGCCGATTGGCAGATTTAGTAGCTTTGTTATCAGGAAGGAATTTTGTAACCCGGGATTATGAAGAGTCAATTGCAGAAGAATCTTTTAACAAACTTAAAGAAGGTATCTTTGCTTTTATGAATGAAACGAATTTTAAGAAATTTGTTATGATTATTCGTTCAGCTGGATTTGTAGATTCCTCCATGATTCGTTCGCAGAACACTTTAAATTTTGCTTATATTATTTATCTTGTAATAAAATATCAAGAAGTTAATCCCGGTAAAATAGAATCATATATACGTAGATGGTTTGTAATGTCAATACTAACCAGACGCTATTCAAGTTCACCAGAGTCATCCTTTGATTTTGATATAAAACGAATTAATGAAATAGGTATTGATAAATATATAGAAGATGTAGAGGCTGCTGAATTATCAGATGCATTTTGGAATGCAGGCTTGCCTCAACAAATGAATACATCAGTTGCTAGCAGTCCGTATTTTAATATAAAGGGGTCAGGGTCAAATCTTTATTGTTGACAATTAAATAAATCTAATTTGTCAACAATAAAGATTTGACCCACCCTGGTAATTATATTTTAAAAAAATACAATATGTCAAATGTTAAGAGCAGACCCCACTTATTTTAGATCCTTTGCATTTTTATGAGAAAGTGGCAGAATAAATTAGAAAGGATTAGAATATGAGTAATAAATTTACTTATTTTGATTTTATTTGTTACTTTATACCCGGTGCCATATTAATTTGGTCATTTATTTTATTAGCTAAAAGTATAGGTATATTGGCTTATTTAACTACATTTAATACATTTACAGATACTCTAGGATTCATAATAATAGCTTTCGTATTAGGTCATTTTATCCAATATAAATCCAAACAGATAATAGAACCCAAGATTAAGAGAAAATATTGGAATGGGGCATTTGTTTCAGAACAATTTATGATAAAAAACAATAAGTTCTGTGATGAAATAGATAGGTTAAAATTTCTAAAGATGGCAATGGAAAGCTTTAAATATAGTCAAGAAGAATTAAAGAAATTGGATTCTAACACTGAAGAGGCAAGAAAACTGAGCCATTCTATTTATAGAAAGGCATATTCTTTAATAAATAATGCAGAAATAAACGAAAGAGCCACTACGGCAAATGTATATTACAATTTTTTTCGAGGATTATCGGCAACTTGTTTTTGCAGTGCACTTTTATTTTTAGTCCAATCCGTAATTAAGATTTTAGAAAATTGGGGCGCATGTTCTTGGGAATTTATAAAAGAAGATTTATTGATTCCATTTTTATTAATGATTTTTTTCTTTTATTTAACGAGTTGCTTTATAGATAGAGCGAGACAACGGGGAGAACTGCATGTAGAGCAGACATTTAATTCTATGTATATTTATTATTTAGGAGGTATCAAGTATGGGAAACAAAGCTAAGGAAATTATTATTCCAGAGAAAGGCGTTTTAAGAATAATTTTTCTTTATGTTGGGCAAGGTGATTCAACACTTTTAGTTGTTCCTAGTGAAGAAGAGCATAAGTTTGTTTTGGTTGATTCAAATCAAGATGATTCTTTGGGAGGTATAAATATAGTTAAACTTCTTAAAGATCTATTTAAAGATGAAGATAGAAAGTTAGATGTTTATATTAATACCCATCCGCATAAAGATCACTTAACAGGCATTAAAGATATCTACAATGAAGTTGGGATAGAACAATTATGGCATTCTGGTCATAAGCCTGGAGGCGAACATAAAGAAGTATATAAAGAGTTAGAATATGTTATGAAAGAGTTAGGAGAACAAAATGTTTTTCGTCTTAGAGGTAGTAGAGAAGAGAATAAATTGGACGAAGAGAAAATAAAATTAGGAGATATTGATTACAATGTGCTCGCACCAGCTGATTATGTTTCAGAGGAAATTGAAGATGAGAAGCCCGAAGAGAGATATAAAAGGATTCACGAACAGTGTGGTGTGATTAGGTTTAAATATGGTAAAAGGGAAAAACAGATATTAATTACAGGAGACGCAGATTATAATGCTTGGACAGTACATATTACTGAATATCATAAAGATAGGTTAGAATCTTATGTATTAAGTGCAGCGCACCATGGTTCGAATTCTTTCTTTTGGAAAGGAGATCCGGAAGATGAAGAACCATATTTAGAGCACCTAAATAAAATTAATCCAATGCATATAATAGTAAGTGCTCCCAAAAGTAAAGAGAGTAAACATGGCCACCCTGATAAAGAGGCTATGGATCTTTATATAAAGAAGGTAAGTGAAGATAAAGTACATCATTTAGGTAAAAAAAGGGAGTGTATAATTGTGGATATAACAGAAGATGGTGATATTGATTTATATCCAGATGATGAATTAGTAAAAGAATATTGTTTATCTAATAGTAAAACAGAAAATGATGAAGAGAAGAAGATTTACACCGGAGTTACTACAAAAATAGATAATAAACCTATGGGGATAAGAAAATGAATTGGTTTTCTAAACATCCTATGTGGCTCTATTCTGAATCGTTAGAGCTTTTAAACAATACAATTTACAAAGAAAAATACCAATTTATTGATAGAACGTTAATTTCTGTTGGTGAAATTATAGTACACAAAGAAGAAACAAAATATTTTCCTATTCTAATTGTTTTTCCTGATGCAACTCCATATATTCCTCCGACAATTTATGTATTGAAGAAAATCTTAGATGCAGATGTTGTAGAAAAATATTCTCAAAAATCTCCGAAAGAAATTGCAGAGGCTGTTCAGGAATATATAATGTATTTTAACCGAAGACACCAAAATGGAGACGGTAGTATCTGCTTTGTTACAACAGGGGATTTACACAGTGATAATGCAGAGTTTTATCCCATTAAAGATATAATTAAACGATTAAGGATATGGTTTTCAGGACGAATTCCAAAAGACAGTATAGAGGTAGAATTATATGCACATTTTAGAAATAAAGACGATAAAATAGAATTTCTGTTACCTGATACATTTTTTGATGTGGATATTGTTAAAGGTCTTTTTTATGCAAGCTTACCAAGTATTTTGATACTAAATCTTCTACAAATTAATCTATTTAAAAAAATATATATGGGAATTATTATTTTAGGAGAAAATAATTCTGGAGTTATTTTACCACCAAAAATATACTGGAAGAAAGAACGGACTCTTTTTAGCGATTTACCGGATAATTTATTAAAATTCATTTCTAATAAAAAGAATCCAAAAATACAGCAATATATTGATCAAGGAGAAGTGATTGAAGGATACTGGTGGGATATTTCTCAGGAACCTGAGCCTTTTACAAAATCATCTAAATTAGCTTTTTATATTGGAAATAGTAATTTAAAAAAAGGATTTGATGAGTTAATAAAAGTATTAAAAGTACCAATACAAAAAGCATATGATGTAATTTATATTGGTTTGCGATTTCCCGGAAGAAGACAACAAAAGGACTGGCAAATTTTCAAATTAAAAAAAGGGAATATTGTTACTATTTTGGGTAATACTAACATTAGCAATAAAGAGTTTATTGAACGTTTTAATAAGTATTCTGTTAAAGCAGTTTATCAGGAATATTTCACTGAAAAATATTTTCATATGAGGAATGAAGGAAGAGCAAATCGTTCAGTGTTAAAGGATAAAAGTATCTCTGTAATTGGATGTGGAGCCCTTGGTTCTGAAATTGCTGATTCTTTAGCTAAAGCAGGCATTGGTAAAATTTTTTTAGTTGATAAGGAATTATTGCATGCTCATAATGCAATTAGACATTGTTTGGGAATTACAAGAACTGGCTATCCAAAAGCATTAGGAATGGTAGAACATCTAATATTACACAATCCATTCGTCGATATCTCTTTTGATATCATTGACATTACGACGAAAGAGATTAGTAGGTATTTACCAGAAGGTTATATTGGTATTTCAAGCATAGCTGATGACAATGTTGAATCCTATTTAAATGAAAGAGCGGTAGAAAAGGGAAATGTTATTTTTTATTGTAGAGCATTACGTGGTGGAAAAGCTGCCCGTATTTTCAGGATAGATCCTCAAAAAGATGCTTGTAAGAATTGTTTATCTCTATATAGTAGAGAAAAAAATGATATTTTTCTAGATATTGAAGAAGATAAAAATTTACCTGAACTTACAAACGAGTGTAATAATCCAGTTAGGCCTGCGAGTGCAGCAGATTCAAAGTTAATATCTTCGATTACTTCGAGAATTGTAATCGATTATTTAGAAGGCAAAAATTTAGATAAAAATCATTGGATTTGGAGTAGTGAATCATTAAGCAAATTAAAGCTTGATAGTAATAGTTGGGGGATAATAAAAAGTCAATTTATTCCACCACACCCGGATTGTCCAATCTGTAAAAAATTAGAAAGTAAGAATGTTTTGATTCTAAAAGAAGTGTATAAATTTATGAAAAATAAGGTAAAAAGTTCGTATAATTTAGAGACTGGTGGTATATTAATTGGTTATATTAATACAAAAGGGGAATATGTAATATTAAGGGCTACAAGTGCTGGTCCAAAAGCTATAATAAAATCTGATTATTTTTTAAAAGACAAAGAATATTGCCAAAAAGAGTTAGAAAGGGCTATCAAAGAATTAGGCAAAAGAGGACTCTATTTAGGTGAATGGCATTATCATCCACAAGGTACGAATTCGCCTAGCGGTCTAGATATCAAGAGTTTAACGCAAATTGCAGAACAAGCAAATTATCGAATAGATTTACCTATTTTAATAATTTTGTCCCCATCAGAAGGTTTTGCCCTTACAATCCATAATAAAAATAGTCCATGCATTAGATTACCACTTCATATTATTGATAGTGAATCAGATTTAACGTGACATAGGGGACGGTTCTACGTGCGGCCAGGCTTAGGTCGTGATATTTAGCAGGTGGAAATCCTGTCTGGTAAGATTATAGCCGAATCGTAAGTTGCGAGTCTTGGAGTCTTTTGGAGTAATCCATAAGATTTAAGCGTAGACAGTCAGGTAATAGGCCTGTAAAAATGAAGTCTCTACTTAAGATTTCTGTGATTGAGCCCCGAAATGTCCGCTAATGGGAAGGTCGACGATCTGTACAAGTCGTAAGACCACATCTTGCCCTCCGCCAAGGCAAGAAGAGCAAGGCTTCCCTGGGGTCAAAGAGCCAGGCATGTTACACCATGATATCACGGCAACCTGGGAGACCCAGCTGATTCTTCCTAATAGGTGAGTATGATAAACAACCGATACAAAGGGAGGATATCAAATAACCAGCAGGGAGTCGGATAGCCCTATAGTGTGTGCGCAGCAGCGTGCTTATCAGGTAGGTTAAAGTCCTACCGAACCCCGCAACTTGAGGGGTTCGTATCCAAGACCTGGGGGTAATGCCTCAGGGGTCGGTTAATATTACCGAAGGGCAGGGCGTTCACCGTGAGGTGAAGTCTGAAGGGCTTGCGGAGAAATACCAGGCTGTAACAGAAAATTGTGAACCGGTCGGCCAAAGATGAGGAAAGGTCGATCCTGTACTATGGAGGCGAAGGCGTTACTAGTCCACTCATCGCACCAAGGTGTGTGCGGGCGGCATGGTATGGAAGATAGGTACGTGACCTGCGGAGGTCTCGTAATGTCTGGAAGGTTACACCCTTAAGGACGGGTGTGGAATAAATAGGGACACCTATTTGTCATCTTATAGAAAGATTTGAAGGGAAGCTTAAGAGGTTTTTTAAGCTAAGGCCGAAAGGAAGGCCTAAGAAGAAATTTAATAAATAGGTGTCTGTCCCTATTATCCTCTATTATCCTGCCAATTTTTCTTCCGATTAAATAAAGGGCTATGAGGTAAGATAAGGTGAAGTTTCATTTGTCTTATTTAGATAAATGAGGAAGGTGTACCAGGTCAATAATTCATTAACTTTTCACCAATTTTTCGTAAAAGTTCTTATACATCCAGCGGTTCCTAATTTTTAAATATTTTATACTGGAGGTGCGATTATGTCTAGGAATGATGATGCTATTATTAAACGACTAAACGAACTATATAAAGTTGAAGAGCAAAGCATTAAAAAACTTCCCCTTAATATTAACGATAAATATGCTCTATTTAGTGATTTACATTTGGGGGATGGTGGAAAAGTGGATAATTTCGTTCATAATGAAGAAACGATGGGATTTGCATTAAAATATTATAAAAATAATGGATATTCAATAATCTTGTTGGGAGATGTTGAGGAATTGTGGCAATTTAATTTTACTAAAATACGCAATACATATGATAAAAGTGTATATGAATATTTAAGAAAATTTCCTGACAACAAAATTCATCGTATATTTGGAAATCACGATATGGAATGGGCTAAACTACCCGCTCCAGTTGTAAATAACGAGAATATACCATATGGAACTCCTGAAGCCATCATGTTAGACAATTACATATTTCTGGTTCATGGTCACCAAGGAGACAATTTATGCGATAGAAAAGCTTCGCATAGCCGTTTTTGGGCTCGCCTTTTTAAAATATTTGTACCTATCGCGAAAATATTTGGTTATGAAAATTACTCTGCCACACAATCTCAAATTCCAAAAGATCGTGAAAGATTATATTATAATTGGGCAAAGGATAATAAAATTATTCTCATTTGTGGGCACACACATCGTGCCATTTTTGCTTCTCGCTCATATTATGAGTGGTTAAAAGAACAAATAGAATTAAAGAAATCTGAAAAAAGAAGTTCTACAGACAAAGAGAAGCTTAAAGAATTATCTAAAGATATCGAAGAATTGAAAACTAAGCTACGCAAAGAGAAAAGAAGGGGAAGAGATATTAATCCATTAGTAACTAAAGGAAAACCATTGCCATGTTACTTTAATACAGGATGTGGGCTTTACAGAAAAGGCATAACAAACATTGAAATTGAAAGAGATAAAATAAGATTAATTAAATGGCATAACAATGATTCCTTACCCTTAGAGAAACGTAGAATAGAATTTTGGGAGGACGATAACCTGTCCGATTTTAGGGAAAAATTAAATATAAAAACTGTATAAGATAGATAACATGTAAAGTGTGACAAAAAACCGTTGTGCAAGTCAATAATTCGATAACTTTTACTGGACGAGCGCCAAGAAGTTTTATATTTCTTGCAGGATGAAAGTCCTTGTTGGGTAAGGTCTAGCCAACCACCCATACCAAGTGTTGCATCAAAATGGGTAACCATTAAGCGTACACAGGGAAACAGATAGGCCATAGGGAAGGCCGTACTTCCTGAAAGTGAATGATACAGCCTCGTAAATAAAGATTAATGCAGATGGCGACGTCGTTTTCGGTAACGGAAGCCTATACAAAAGAATCGCTAAAGGCGAGATTCTAAAGAGGGTCTGTCGGGGTCCCAGCACATGGCATGTCTGTCAAGAGATATAAAGAACTTGGGAGACCCTATAAGCTCCTTATGATAAGGTAAGTCTACCCGATGAAAAGAGAGGATGACTGATGGCTTATAGGGATTCGGATCAGCTCATATTACTCTATGAAATAGAGGAAGGGGCTGACAGAATACGTAGCCTGTAAAGGAAACATTTGCCGGGCAAGTAGGACTGGATAACAAATGCAAACCTCCCTGCAGGGAATAGCAAAGAAGGCAATACTAATGGAAATGGTAAACTAAAATGCACCTAAGGTGGAAAATAAAAATGCACCTTTTAAGACAAACAGTTCTTTACTATGGTATGAATAAGAATCAATACTATAAGGAAAGGACTGATCTATGGTTAACAAGATTATGTATCAAAAGATTCAGTATTTTAAGAGAAGAGGGTTTACCAAAGCAGACATTGTAAGAGAAACCGGATTAAACAAGCGGACGGTATTTAAATATTACGATATGTCAGAGAAAAAGTACGCTCGCTATCTAGAAAAAGTGAGGTATCGGAGCAAGTTATTTGAGCCTTATCAGTCCCCTATTCTTGATCTATACCAAGTAAATAATTTTCAATACCTGGAAAAATCGGCGGTGTATGATTATCTTGAAGAGAAACTAGGGTCTTTGCAGTAACAACAGACGCAGCAGGGAAAGATTTATTAATGTATATGATTATCTTGAAGAGAAACTAGGGTCTTTGCCGGGTACGGAGAGGAGTTTTCGTAACTACATCAGCTTCCTGGTAGAGACAGAACAGCTGAAATTAAATGGTAATAAGCGGATATATTCTCCGGTGGCAGAGCTTCCCTACGGGAAACAGCTGCAGATCGATTTCGGAGAATACCGTACCAGAAGAGGCTTAAAGCTCTATATATTTGCAGCGGTTTTATCTGCCAGCCGCTACA
>Ga0268279_1000631_pt1 | contig 21506 bp, 23 predicted proteins | sample saktaG_6_FD_190142 | JGI IMG/M metagenome (GOLD analysis project Ga0268279, IMG submission 190142) | Saline water microbial communities from Sakinaw Lake, British Columbia, Canada - sak_2010_1_5_80m | ecosystem: Environmental > Aquatic > Non-marine Saline and Alkaline > Saline ...
CTGATGAAATTGTTACCATCAATGAGATTTTTACCCCAGATGAAATTTTTGAGCATCAAGCTCTAATTATACCCGGTGGAGAATTATCTTCAGCTTCTCAAATTGAGAAACAATCCTTTACTAATTTATCAACAAACAATTTTTACGGATTAAGTCACAAATATCCTTACGGTCAATGTACTTGGTGGGCAGCTCAAAAAAGATCAATTCCTTCCTGGGGAAATGCCAAAGATTGGTTGAACAATGCTATTTCTTACGGTTTTCCGGTCTGTAAAGGGAGGTATTGTACTCCCCAAGTAGGAGCGATTATTTCTCTCAATGAAAGCCGGCTCGGCCACGTAGCTTATGTTGAAAGAGTGACAGAAAGTAAAATTATTTTTTCTGAAATGAATTATATTGGCTGGGGAAAAATGGATTGGCGGAGTTTGAAATTTGGAGATTACCGAATTCAAGGTTATATATATAAATCTTTTTAATTTTCCATATTACTAAAAATGTTTTTTATTTTCTAAACAGCCTTATTTAGAAGTTCAACAATTTTAAAATGCCTCAATTTGTATGAGGTATTTATTTTAACTTTAATTATTTGAGTGTCTATTCCTGAAATTTCTGTAAAAATACTTTTGACAGTATACTTTATTTTTTACACTCTAGACAAAATTGAGCTTCAGGAGAAATTTTTAATTTTTCAATACTAATTGACTTTTTACAATTTTCACAAATTCCGTATCTACCTTTTTTAATTTTTTCTAAAGCCAAATTAATATTTTTAAGTTTTAATTCTAAATTATGTTCAATAGATAATAATATTTCATATTCTTCAACTTCGTCAGCCGATTCTTCTAAGGCCGAACCACCAGTTTCCTTATTCTGATAGGGAAATCGAGTATCCCAGTCTCCTTTTAATTTTTTGTCTTTTTCAGCAAAAGATTTCAATTCTTTTTCCAAATTATTTTTTTCTTTTTCCAACTTTTCTTTAAATTTTTTAATTAGTTCTTTATTCATATTTATAAGTTAATTCATCAATGACCTTGAGTATACTTTCACCAGAAGTGGTTAAAATAAAATAATTATTGAATAAAGAATAACAAATTCCGAAACCGTCTTCGGAAAAGGTTTGGTATCGGAAATCTGCTTCTTTATAGCGAGCTTTTTTAAAATAAGGAACTAAAGCTGGAATTTCTTTGCCGGAAACAAAAACTCCTTCTTTTTCTATATTTTTTCCCCATTCTTCCAATAAATTGGCCAGTCCTTCCTTTTCTTTAATTTTAGTGATAAAAACTATTCTTTTTCCTTGTTTTTGAGAATAAAAAGCTAAAGTATAATTTGATTCTAATTTTTGGAAGATTTCCTCGGGAACTTCTATTTGGAAACTGTCAGAGAGGTCTTTTAAGGAAGATAAACGATTTTCTTCAGTGTTTTTAATTGCTATTTGCAAAAAACTATTTTCTGTTATTTCTTCTGTCATTAACTGCTCAATAATTCCTGGGATTTGTTCGTTTTTGCTAATTTCAGGAGTTTTAGTTTCTTTAACTGGAATTAAAGCTGTTGGAATAAAAATTTCTGGTTTTTTCTCCTCTTCTAATTCCGGAATTATTTCTTCTTCTTGAGTTATTATTTCTTGTTGAGTTATTTTTTCCTCGGGTTTATTGAAAACTAAAATCCAAACTAAAAAACCAATAATTGAAAATAAAACAGCAATAATTATTCCCCTGACTAAAACTTTCTTAAAAGAAGAGAGTTTTTTTAAATGCCATTTTTCTGCCTTTTCTGACTTTGGAATTAAAATTCCAGGATGCTGATCAACTTCTGTCTTAGCTTTAATCTTTTTTTTCTCCTCCGTTTCCTTTTTAATTTTTTCAAGTTTTAAAACAGTAATTCTTTCTTTTTCTTCCCGAGCTTCTGTTTCTCTCAACCGGGAAAGATCTTTTTGCATAGTTTTTATTTCTTCTCTGCGGAGAAGTTTCAATTTTTCCTCTTTTACCGGAGTATTAGCGAAGGGTGAAGAAGAAGATTTATCTTCTTCTTCTTGTTTTTCTTCATTCACCATGTTCTTTTTTAGCCTCTTTCAGAGACAAGTTTATTCGTCCCTGTTCATCGATAGAAATTACTTTTACCGGTATGACATCGTCAATCTTAACTACATCTTCTACTTTTTCAACTCGATGGGGAGCAAGCTGAGAGATGTGAACCAAACCTTCCTGTCCCGGCAATATTTCAACAAAAGCGCCAAAATCTAAAATCCTTTTTACTTTGCCTTGGAATATTTCTCCAACCTTAGCTTCCCTAGTAATGTTTTTTATCCAGTCAATAGCCTTTTCCCCTGATTCTTTTTTCTCGGCAGTGACAAAGATTTTGCCCGAGTCTTCAATATCTATAGAAACTTCGCACTCTTTAGTTATTTCATTGATTACCTTGCCTCCTGCTCCAATTACTTCCCTGATTTTTTCCGGATCAATTTGAATAGTAAAAATTCGGGGAGCAAAAGGAGAAAGTTCAGCTCTTGGTTTTTCTAAAACCTTTTTTATCTTGTTTAAAATTTGAAGTCGAGCTTCTTTCGCTTGAAACAAAGCTTCTTTTAAAATTTTATCTGAAATACCATCAATTTTTACATCCATCTGTATAGCTGTTATTCCTCGGTCGGTTCCAGCTACCTTAAAATCCATATCGCCATAATGGTCTTCCGGACCCTGAATATCAGTTAAAATCTTGTAATTGCCTTTTTCATTTGTCATAAGCCCTATGGCTATTCCTGCTGCGGGCGCTTTTATCGGCACTCCGGCGTCCATCAGGGATAAAGAAGAACTAGAAACCGAAGCCATTGAGGTTGAGCCGTTAGAGGAAAGGATTTCCGTAACTATTCTAATAGTATAAGGAAATTCGTCAGAAGTTGGAACCAAGTAAGTCAAAGCTTTTTCCGCTAGCATTCCATGGCCGATTTCTCTTCTGCCCGGTCCTCTCATTGGCTTTATTTCTCCTGAACAATAAGGAGGGAAATTATAATGATGCATAAATCTTTTCTTTCCAACGATTTCCATTCCTTCCAATAATTTAACATCTCCAGGCGTACCTAAAGTTAAAATAGAAAGAGCTTTGGTTTTTCCCCGACAGAAAAGGCCAGAGCCGTGAGTTCTGGGTAGAAGGCCGACCTCGCAGGTAATTTCTCGCAGTTCGTTTAGTTTTCTATTATCAGGCCTTTTTTCTTTTAAAACTATATTTTGATGAATTATTTTTTCTATTTCTTTTTCAAAAAAATCTTTAACATATCCTATTTTTCCCATTCCAGGATACTTTCCTTCTATATAATAAATCAAATCTTCTTTAAGATTATTTATTTCATTCATTCCAGCTTTATTCTTTTGGTAAATAGCTTTTTCTAATTTATCGCCGAGAAAAGAGTTTATTTCTTTTTCTAATTCTAAGTCCTTGGAAAAAGGTTCTATTTGAGTTTTTTCTTTTCCTACTTCTTTGATAATCTGATTTTGAAAATCAATTAATTTTTTCAAATAAGGTTTAGCCCAATCAGCCGCCTTTAAAATATCTTCTTCAGAAATCTCTTTGGCTTCGGCCTCGAGCATGTTGATTAAAATTTCTCCTTTTTTCTCGATTCCAGCGAGAACAAAATCCAAATCATTTTTTTCTCTTTGTTCGTAAGTTGGATTTAAAACAAACTCATTATTTATTTTGCCAATTCTAATTACGGCTATTGGTCCTGACCAAGGAATATTTGAAATAGATAAAGATAAAGAAGCGGCGGTTAAACCAATTAAATCAGGATCATTTTCTTTGTCCCAAGAAAGGCAAGTGGCAACAATTTGAACTTCTTTTTTAAAATTTTCTGGAAATCTGGGCCTGATAGCTCGGTCGATTAATCTGGCGGTTAAAATTGCTTCGTCTGAAGGCCTGCTTTCCCTTCTCATATAACGGGAGCCTAAAATTTTTCCAGCAGCATAAAATCTTTCTTCGTATTCAACCGTTAGGGGGAAAAAATCTATTCCTTCTCTTTGTTTGTCTGACATCGCTGCCGTACCTAAAATTGTCGTGTCTCCGTATTGGATAAAACAAGAACCAGCCGCTTGTTCGGCTAGGTTTTTAATTTCTACTTTGAGTTCTCGTCCGCCTAATTCTAATTTAAAAGTTTTATTTTCCATAATTTTTTAAAACTACTTTTTTAATAAATATTTTTCCGGCACTTTTCCTAAATCAATAAATTCATCAGTAACTTCTCTTAATCTGCTGGAAGCTGACCTGCCGAAAGCAATAACTTCTACTCTTTTTCCTTGGTTTTTCAAATAATCAACTAACTGGACAAAATCGCCATCTCCTGATGCTAAAACAATTGTATCAACCGAGGGCGCAATCCTAATAGCATCAACTGTAATACCTACATCCCAGTCAGCTTTTTTCAGTCCGCCGTAGAATTCCTGAAGATCTCTAACTCTGGTTTCAATTCCTAATTTAGTTAAGGCTTCAAAAAACGGCTTTTCCTCTCCGGTTTTAGTTCTTACAACATAGCCAAAAGCTCTAATTAAACTTCTCTGGTCAACGGCTGATTTTAAAATTTCTCGGAAATTAACATGAGATTTATAAAGATTTTTTGCCGAGTGATACAAATTCTGAACATCTATTAAAACGGCCACTCTTTGACCAAGATGTTTCATTGTTGCCATAATTTATTTTTTTAATCCTATTTTTTTAATAAGGCTGTTATATCTTTTTTTATTTTCTTTCTCCAAATAATTCAAAAGAGACCTTCTTTTAGAAACCATCTTAAGAAGACCTCTTTTAGAATGGAAGTCTTTGGGATGTTTTTTCAAATGGGAAAGCAATTCTTTGATTTCTTCTGTAAGCAAAGCAACTTGAACTTCTGCAGAACCGGTATCTGTACTATGCACTTTATATTTTTTAATAGTTTTTTCTTTTTTTTCTATTGTAAGCATATTTTATTGATAATTTATTATTGTGCCCCACGCAGGACTCGAACCTGCAACCTTATCCTTAAGAGGGATCTGCTCTGCCAAATTGAGCTAGTGGGGCCTAATTATTCAGGCAACTCAATTGAACATTCTATTTTATTCCATTCGCCTGGACCCAAGCCGGCTTGGATTGAAAAATCTGATAATCCTATTAAAGAGAAAAACCAATTAATAAAAATCCAGCCAGAAAAAATTATAAGCAAGCCAATAAATACCGAAGTCATTATTCTCTTCCCCTGGCTGAGAAGTTTTGGGTCGCCTCCTCCTGGAACTAATGTTTCCGGTTCAGCAAAGCGGGCAATTATAAACATTGCACCGCCAATAACTAACATTAAAACAGCAATTGGCGGAATTAGTTTAAATAAGACAAAATCAATTATCTCATCAAGCATAACAAGAAAATGACAGAATTGGCAAGGAAATTCTTTTTCTGTTCCCGTACAAACTCCATTTTCATTATACTCTCCGTTAATACAGACCGTTTTTCCACAGGGAACTAATCCTTGGTATTCAACACTTGTGCCGCCAGCTTGATAACTACCGGCTAAACCTGTTAAAGGAAATAGTAGACTTATTAAAATAAAAATTGGAAATATTTTTTTCATAGTGCCCTCGAGAGGATTCGAACCCCTACCTTTTGTTCCGAAGACAAAAATGATATCCATTTCACCACGAGGGCAAGAGTCAATTTAATCTTATCAAAACGGATTGAAAAAAACAAGTTTTTGAGTTAAGATTATTTTAATGGTAATTCCTGAAGAAGTAAAAAATATTATCCAAAAGCTCCAAAAGAATGATTATGATACATATATTGTTGGCGGTTGCGTCAGAGATTTGTTGAGAGATGCTAATCCTCAGGATTGGGATATAACTACTAATGCTAAACCGGAAGAAATTAGCAAGATTTTCCCAAAAAGTTTTTATGAAAACAAATTTTTAACAGTAACTGTTCAAACTAAAAGTAAAAACTCAGCTTTAGAAAAAATTGAAATAACAACCTATAGATCTGAAGCAAAATATACTGACAAGCGCCATCCTGATCAGATAAAATTTGCTAAAACTTTGAAAGAAGATTTATCTCGAAGAGATTTTACCATTAACGCTATGGCAATGAATATAGATAAGGAGATAGTTGATCCTTTTGACGGGCAGAAAGATTTAAAAAATAAAATAATCAGAACGGTTGGAAAACCGGAAGATAGGTTTTCAGAAGATGCCCTACGAATACTCAGGGCAGTAAGATTTGCTACCACTTTGAATGAAGGTTGGAAAATTGAAGAAAAAACAGCTGAAGCTATTAAAGAAAGTTCTCCCTGGTTACAAGCAATTTCTAAAGAAAGAATAAAAGAAGAACTAATGAAAATTATTATGACAGAAAAAGCGGCACAAGGAATAGAATCTTTACGTCAGCTCGGTTTATTAAAATACATTATTCCCGAACTGGAAGAAGGATACGGTATCAGTCAAAATAAGCATCATATCTATGATTGTTATGAGCATTGTTTAAAATCCTTGGAATATGCGGCAAAAAAAGGATTTAATAAATATGTTAAAATAGCTGCCCTTCTCCATGATATTGGCAAACCTAGGACAAAAAGAGGAGAGGGTCAAGACTCTACTTTTTATGGTCATGAAATAATTGGTGCAAAAATGACTATTAAGGTTCTGAATCGGTTAAAGTTTTCTAAAAAAGATATTGAAAAAATTACTAAATTAGTAAGATATCATCTTTTTTACTATAATATTGATGAGGTTGGAGAGGCCTCTATCAGAAGATTGGTCAGACAGGTAGGTCCGGAAAATATGGAGGAATTATTACAGGTAAGAATGTGTGACCGTATCGGGTCTGGCTGTCCCAAAGCAGAGCCTTATAAATTAAGGCATTTAAAATATATTATTGAGAAAGTTGCCCAAAACCCAATTTCTGTTAAAACTTTAAAGGTTTCAGGACAAGATATAATGAAAGTTTTAGAAGTAGGACAAGGTCCTAAGGTAGGACAAATTTTAGATGTCCTACTCGGATATGTTTTAAACGACCCTGATAAAAATAAAAAAGAATTTTTAGAGAAAGAAATTAAAAAACTTGGGAAATTGTCTGATAAAAAACTAAAAGAAACAGCTCAAGCGGCTGAAAAAGAAAGAGAAAAATTGGAAATGAAAAGAGATGAAATGACCAAACAAAAGTATTGGGTTACTTAAACAACGGGGTGTAGTGTAATGGTAGCACGAGTCCTTCGGGAGGATTTAGTTCGAGTTCAAATCTCGGCACCCCGAATATGAAACCAAAATTAATTATTTTTGATTTTTATAAAACTTTGGGTTTCCAAATTCCGAAAATTGGACTGAAGGACTTTTTTGCTTTTTATAAAAAAATCGGGATTGAATTTGAAACAGAAGAGGATATAAAAACATTTACTTTGTTGTTTTCTAAATTAATGGGTTATGCTGCTAATTGGCTGGAACTTGGTAAAATCCTTCTGGAAAAAGTTCTTGAAAAACCAAACCCAGAAAAAATAAAAGCTTTAGCTGATTTTTATAAAGAAAATATTGTTTATCAACTTTATGACGATGTTAAAGAAATAGTCAATCTTCCCTATCAAAAAGCTGTTTTAACAGCTAATGCTAAATTTCTAATCAAAAATTTGGGATTAGAAGAATTTGCCAAGCTTTTTACTCCCATGGAAACAAAATTTTTAAAACCTGACCCAAAAGCTTTTCTGTTTGTTTTAGAAAATTTAAAAATTAAACCAAAAGAAGCAGTTATGGTTGGCGATGAGATAGAAAGAGATTTAATACCGGCTCAAAAATTAGGAATGGAAGCAATCTTAATTGATAGAGAAAACAAAGTTGAAAATTCTCCGTTCAAAAAAATCACTTCTTTGATCGAGTTAAACTTTTTAATTTAAGGGCTTATAGTATAATGGTAATATACTGCATTCGCATTGCAGAGATGTGAGTTCGATTCTCACTAAGTCCACATTAGATAATTAGCCCAACTTAATTTATGGACAATACCAAGAATAAAATTGCCATTTTTGATTTAGATGGAACTTTGGTAAATGCCCATCTTTGGTTAGGGATGGTAAAACATCATTTGAAAACAAAAGAAAATCTCTTTTCGGTTTTTTGGTATTTAACCAGTCATATATCCTTGGCTCCTTTTTGGAAAATGCATTTAATTCCCACTGAAAAATATTACCAAAGCTGGGGTAAAGATTTAGCCAAACTAATGAAGGGAATAAAATTAGAGAGAGGAAAAGAAATTTTTGACTGGTTAACCGATGAGTACCTATTACCAACTTTAAAAAAGAAGGTTCTGGAGAGATTAAAAAAACATCAAGAAGAAGGCCTATTAACCATTTTAATTTCGGGTAGCTTCCAAAATTTAGTTGATATTGTTGCTAATCGCCTTAATATTGATTTTGCTATTGGTACAGCGTTAGAGGTGATAAAAGATAAATTTTCTGGTGAGATTATTTTTCCCCTTTGTCTTGGTCAGAAAAAAGTAGAGAAGATTAAAAATCTTTTATCTAGAAAAAATCTAAAAATAAATTTTAAAGAAAGTTTTTCTTATTCAGATAGTATTTCTGATTTGCCAATGTTAGAATTAGTTAGTAACCCAATAGTAGTCGAGCCGGATAAAAAATTATTAGAGATTGCCAAAAATAAAAATTGGCAAATAATTTAAAAACATGAATAAAATTGGTTTAGTTGTTGACGAAGGTGCGGATTTACCACAAGAAATAATTGAAAAATATCAGATGGCTGTTGTCCCTGTAAAAATGGATTGGCCGGATTTAGAGAATTTACCAGGAGAAAATACTTTTCAGAAAATGAGAGAAATGGAGAAAGGAGAAATTAAAAGTTTTGGAAAAACTTCTCAACCTTCTCCTAAAGATTTTTTAAATGCCCTTAAAAAACAACTGGAAAGATTTGATAAAATTCTTTGTATCACTCTTACTTCCAAACTCTCTGGTACTTATAACTCAGCAAATCAGGCAAAAAAGATTCTGTCTCCCGAAGAGCAAGAAAGGGTTTTTATTGTTGATTCCTTAAACGCAACCTGTGGTGAAGGGCTCTTAGATCTAAGAGCAATTGATTTAATTGAGAAAGAAAAGCATGCAGAAGAAATCGTTAAAGAATTAGATGAATTTGTTCCTCAAATTTATCTTTATGGAATGATTGAAGATTCTAAATGGTTAGAAGCTTCAGGCAGAATATCTTCTTCTATAGCCAATTGGTTTAGAAAAATGCAAAAAATTGGAGTAAGACCAATTCTTGGTTTTAAAAAAGGAGTGATAAAGCCTGTTGGTATAAAAGCTGGAGCAAAAGATATTCCTATTGGCTTGTTTCACCAATTTGAAGCCAAAACAAAAAAATTAAGGAACCAAGGTAAAAAAATTAGGGTAGTAATTACTCATGGTGATGACCTAGAAGGAGCTAAAAGGTTAAAAGAGATGATTGAGAAAGAACTAAAAGGAGTGGAAGTTGCTTTTATAAATTTAATTGATAATGTTCTTGCTATTTTAGTTGGCCCCGATGCTTTAATTTTGGCTTGGTCTGAGCGCTAAATATATTCTTTGGAAAGCAGTTATATTGGAAAAAATAGCTAAAATTATTATTGGATATATCATCCAAGAGAGATTTAAAATACCAAGAAATATTACTAGAGAAATTAAAATTATTCTTTCCGGCCTGCCTAAAAGGCCTTTTTTTATTTCTTTTTTTGTTAATTCTTTTTCTTTAGCGGCTGCTTTAGAATAAGTAGTGATAAGAGAGCCGAAAAAGGCAAGAAAAATCCAAACATGAGCAGGTAATACAAAACTAGTTAAAGGTAAAAATAAAAAACCTAATAAAGCAATTCCTTCTACATATCTGTCGCAAATTGTGTCCAAATAAGCTCCTTTTTTTGTTGCTTTTTTAGTAAATCTGGCTACTGCTCCGTCAATAAAATCTAAAAAAGCAGACATGAGAAAGAAAATTAAAGCCAGAGCTAAATTATTTTTAACTAGAGAGAAAAAACAAAACAAGACAAAGACAAGAGAAAGCAAAGTATATTGATTGGGCGTTAGAAATTCAGAAAAAAATTCTCCTATTTTATTTTCAATTTTTTGAAACTTTTCTCTTTTTTCTGTTAACATGTTTATTTAAGTTTGAAACTTGGCTATACTTCTTCCAGTGTGAGCTATTATTTTCTCAAAAAAGTTAGCTGCTTTTCCTATAATCCTTCCGTTTTTATTTCTAATACTTTTTAAAACCTCTTCAATAGATAAATTATTGCCTGGAATTTCCAAAAAAGCTTTTCCGATAAAGTTTGTTTCATGTGCGTCAGAGCCGGCCGTAAAAGAAAGATTATATTTTTGGGCAAATTTTAAAGCAGTTTTGTTCCCTGTACCAAAAATTGAAGCATTTAGAACTTCAATACCGTCAATATTGTTGATTAACTTTTTTAAATCTCCTTTAAAGCCGTAAAACCAGGCAAAAGGATGAGGAATAATAACCATACCGCCAGCTTCTTTTATTCTTTTGATTGTTTCTTCGGCCGGCAATCCTTTAGGGATTATTTTTTTGATATTTAATCCTAAAATATCTCCATCCTTGCTTTTAATCTCAATTCCGGGGATAATTAAAATTGATTTTCCTTCAGCGTATTCAGCAGCTTCTGAAGCTCCTTCAATCTCTGAATGATCTGTGATAGCTAAACAGTCAATTTTTTTAGAAATTGCTGCTTCCACTATTTTTCTTGGTGAGGTAGTACTATCATAAGAATAAGACGTATGGCAATGTAAATCGCACCTCATTTATTTATTTTAACATAGAATTATGGGTTGGCAATTTATTTTATCTTGTTTCTATTTCTTTCTCCCGGCTTATTTTACCAATATGATCCCGCCCTTGGCTAGAAAGACGGGAATTTTTAGTTTTTTAAACAAACCGGTTGATTTTGGGAAAAAATTTTTGGGTCAACCAATTTTGGGCAAACATAAAACTTGGCGCGGAGTAATCTTAGGAATAATTGTCGGACTTTTAATTGTTGGATTTCAACTCTGGCTTTATCAGTTTTCTTTTATTAAAGAAATCAGTTTTTTTAATTATCAGGAAATTAATATTTTATTTTTCGGACTTTTAATTTCATCCGGCGCTGTTTTTGGAGACTTATTTTTTGCATTTATTAAAAGAAGATTAAAATTAAGGCCAGGGGCAAGATTTTTGCCTTTTGACCAAACCAACTATGTTATTGGCGCCGCCTTGTTTTTGACACTTTTTTTTAAAATTGACATGTTGATATGGATTACTATTTTTACACTGACGTTTTTTTTACATATAGCATTTAATCGCTTGGGCTTTATGCTGGGCTTGCATCGAGCCAAATGGTAGCTTATAATAAGTAAAACATAACTTAAAAGTATGACAGGAGAAATTTTAAATCCATTTCTAGAAAGCTTTATCCAGTTTTTTCCTTTGGCGTTGGGAACGCTTTTAGTTTTTATTATTGGTTGGCTTATTTCTAAGTGGATAGGAAATATAGTGGCCAAGTTTTTGAATAAAATTTATTTCAATCAAGCCATGAAAGGATTGGGGTGGGAGGAATCTTTAACTAAATTTAATCTTAAACTTGATGCTCCTAAATTCTTTGGCATCTTAGTAAGAATATTTTTCACCATCTTATTTTTGATGGCTTACTTAGAGATAGTTGGTCTTATTCAATTCAGCCAATTTTTAGAAGAAATAATTAAATATTTCCCCAATATTTTTATTGCTTGTATAATTTTTATCTTTACGGTTTTTTTGGTGGATTTTTCCCAAAAAGTCGTTATTGGCAATTTAGAAAAAGAAAAGATAACTTACTCTCGGTTTTTGGGTAGGATTTTTAGATGGTCTGTTTGGGCTTTAACCATCTTAGCTATTCTTTATCAATTAAGAATAGTGCCAACCTTAATTCTCAGTATTTTTATCGGAATGATTGCTATGATTGTTATCACTCTAGGCGTTTCCTTTGGTTTAGGAGGAAGAGATTTGGCTGCTAAGATTCTAAAAGAATTGGAGGATAAATTTAAATAAAAAATATGGAATTTTTGACTCAAAAGGAGCTCAAAAAAATGATACTCCTTTCTTGCCAAAATGTAGAGGAACATAAAGAAGAAATTAATAAAATAAATGTTTTCCCGGTCCCAGATCAAGATACAGGAAACAATTTATCCGCTACTTTAAAAGGAATAAAAGAAGTAGTTGAAAATAAGGAATTTAATAGTTTAGAAGAATTTTCAGCTGTTGCTTTAGATGGTGCTCTAACCGCGGCCCAAGGCAATGCCGGTATTATTTATACCGGCTTTTTGGCCGGTTTTTTGCCCTTGCTTAACAAAAATCCAGCAAGTGCTGAAAAATTAGCTGTAGCTTTCAATCAAGGGGCGGAAAGAGCTCGTCAATCTATTCAAAATCCGAAAGAAGGAACGATTTTAGACGTGATTGACGCAGCTGCTGAAACTATTGAAAAAGAAGCAAAAGAAGAAAAAGATATTATTGTTATTTTAAGGAAAGTATTAATAAAAGCAGAAGAGGCTTTAATAGCTACTCAGGAAAAGATGGAGATTTTCAAAAAAGCTAATGTGGTTGATGCTGGAGGATTGGGATTTCTAATAATTTTAGAAAGTTATTTAGAAGCATTAGAACCTTCTTCGGCTAAAATTATTGAAGACAAGGAAAAATCTTCGGAAAAAGTTAAAAGATTTGTTCAGATTATTTCTAATCGCTTTGAAGTTGTTTCCTTGATAGAGAATCCAAAATTTGAAGAAAAAGATGTTCGGGAAAAGCTAAAAAAATTGGGTAATTGTTTAGATATTGTTCAAGTTGGCAGCAGAATGAAAATTCATATTCATACCGATTATCCGGATGAAGCAAAGGGTATTATGAGAAGCTTAGGCCAAATACAAAGCCTTAGAATTGAAGATATGGCAAAAGAAATAGTTGGTGAAGAATCAGTGAAAAAAGTTTCCATTGGTATTGTTACCGATGAACTTGCTGATTTGACTCAAAAAATTATTGACCGTTATCAGGTTGAAGTAATCCCCTATAAAATTGATTGGCCTGAGAAAGAAAATTTGCAGGGAGATAATATTTATCAAAAAATGAGAGAAGCCGAAAAACAGAATATTAAAAAATTACCTAAAACTTCTCAGGCTTCGCCCAAAGAATTTTTGGATGCTTATAATAGGCAGTTTGAAAAGGGTTTTAAGCATATTCTTTGTCTTCCGGTTTCTTCTAAGCTCTCTGGCGGTTATAATTCCGCTTGCCAGGCAAAATCAATATTGCCAGAAGAACAAAAAGATAGAGTTTTTGTTTTAGATTCTTTAAATGCTACGGGAGGCCAGGCTCTTTTAATTTTGAAAGCAATTGAATTGATTCAAAGCCAGATGGAGATAATTCTTGTGATTGAAGAATTGAAAAAAGAAATTCCCAAAATTTATTTGTACGCTTTTATAATTGACCCGAAATGGTTGGAATGGGGAGGAAGATTAAGCTCAAAGCTAGCTAATTGGATAAGGAAGTTTCAAAAAATGGGCCTTTACTCGTTTATTGGACTGAAAAAAGGAGAAGTAAAACCAATGGGGGTTACTAGAGCCAAAAATCTTGCTGAAGGATTGTTTAAACAAATAGAAAAAGACAGCAAAAAGACAAGGAAAAAAGGTAAAAAAATCAGAGTAGTCATTACTCACTGTGATAATTTAGAAGACGCCCAAAAATTAAAAGAAAAATTAAAAGAAATTAAAGCCGAAGTTTCTTTTATTAATTTAACTGGTTCAGTGGTTGGAGTTCATATAGGACCTGGTAGCTTGGTAGCCGCTTGGACCGAAATTTAACTATGCAAAAAATTGGTTTAGTTCTCGATGAGGCAGCTGATTTACCAAAAGAAATGATTGAAAAAGAGCAAATAGAAACTGTTTCTTTTAAAATTGATTTTCAGCAATTGAAAGATTTAACCGGAAATATTTACCAAAGAATGAGAGAGGGAGAAAAAAGAGGCATTCCAACTTTTATTAAAACTTCTCAACCTTCGCCCAAGGATTTTCTTAATGCTTTCAAAAAACAACTTCAAAGGTTTGAAAATGTTATTTGCATTACTATTACTTCAAAGCTTTCGGGCACTTATAATTCCGCTGTTCAGGCAAAGAGCTTCTTAGAAGAAAAACTGAAAAATAAAACCTTAATTATTGATTCTTTGACCGGTTCGGCTGGTGAAGGGCTTTTAGCAATAAAAGCTTTAAAGCTTGCTCAAAAAGGAGAAGGATTTGAGGAAATTGTTAAAAAAATTAGAGAAACTGTTCCTAAAATTCATTTGGTTGCTATGGTTGAAGACCCAAAGTGGTTAGAGGCCTGTGGTCGATTATCTCATCTTGCTGCTGTTTGGGTTAGAAAAATGCAGCAAATTGGAGTGAGGCCTCTGATTTGTGTTAGAAAAGGGAAACTTTGGCCGGCCGGCATTAAAACCGGAGTTAAAGACATATCAACTGCTCTTTTTAAGGAAATAGAATTAAAAACCTTAGAGATGAGAAAAAAAGGCAGGAAGATTAACGTAGCTATTACTCATACAGATAACTTAGAAGGAGCCGAAAAGTTGAAACAAATGATTGAAAAAAAATTAAAAGATATAAAAATTACTTTTGTGAATTTTACTAATAGTGCAATCGGGGGTTTAGCCGGTCCCGGAGCTTTAATAATAAGTTGGGAAGAATAAAATTATGAAAAAAATTGGTTTAATCGTTGGCGAAACAACCGCTTTGCCAAAAGAAATAATAGAAAAACAGGGAATGGTATCCGTACCTTATATTGTTAATTGGGAGGAAGGAAAAAATTTACCAGGAGAAAATCTTTTTCAGAGAATGAGAGAATCAAGTAAACAAAATATTAAAGGGCCTAAAACATCTCAACCTTCGCCTTTTACTTTTAAAAAGATTTTTGAAAAAGAACTTCAAAATTCCGAAGGAATTATTTGTATCACTTTATCTTCGAAAATATCCGGAGGATACAATTCTGCTTGCCAAGGAAAAAAAATGTTGTCCGAATCAGAGCAAAAACGAGTTTATATTATTGATTCTTTAAATGTTTCAAGTACCGAAGGACTTTTTGCCTTAAAAGCTGCAGATTTAATTAAAACTGGCAAAAATATTGAAGAGATTGTTAAGGAACTGAAAGAATTTATTCCAAAACTTCATCTAATTGGAATGTTAGAAGATCCGAAATGGCTGGAAGCAAACGGAAGATTAAGCCATACATTAGCTGTTTTGATAAAACAAATGCAGAAAATTGGAATGAGACCATTGCTTAAATTAAAAGACGGAGTGGTTAAAGCGGCTAATCTAAAAATGCAGGCAAAGGATATGTCGGCTGCTCTTTTTAAAGAATTAAAAAAGAATACAGAGGGTAAAAAAATTAAAGTTGCTATTGTTCATGCTGATAATTTAGAAGAAGCTGAAAAGCTAAAAAAAATAATTAATAATGAGTTGAAAGAAGCAGAGATAATTTTTCTTAATTTGATTGACTCTATTATCGGCGTTCATATCGGTCCGGGTGCTGTAATTTGCTCCTGGTATTCGGAATAAATATTATTATGGAATTTATTATATTTTTATTTATTGCTTACCTGTTTGGTTCCATTTCTTTCGGCTATTTAGTAGTCAAAAAGAGAAAGGGAATCAATATAAAAGAAATAGGCAGCGGAGCTACCGGAGGAACAAACGTAAGTAGAGTTTTAGGCAGAAATTGGGGTTTTTTAGTTGTAATTCTTGATATTTTGAAAGCTGCTTTGCCAGTTTGGCTGGCGATGAATTTTTTAGTTTCGGATTGGCAGATTTGCCTTGTTATTTTAGCTGCTGTTTTGGGTCATATTTATCCTGTATTTCTGAAGTTTAAGGGAGGAAAAGGAGTTTCAGTCACTATCGGAGCTTTATTACCGATTTTAACTTGGAAAATTGTTTTATTTGCTGTTATTTGTGTTTTAGGTTTAATTGCTGTTTCAAAAATTTCCAGTTTTGCCAGTTTAACCTTTGCTTCTTTATTACCCTTATTTTTGTATTCTTTAACCTATAAAGTTGAATATTTTATTTTAGGACTTTTACTTTTCGTTTTAATTTGGTATGCCCATAGAGAAAATATTAAAAGAATTATCAAAGGAACGGAAAAGAAGTCAGGTCTAATTCTATGAATAATTTAATTTTGATTTCTTTTTTGAGTTATCTTTTGGGATCAATTCCTATTACTTTTTTGGTTGTTGAATTATTGGTTAAAAAAGATCTTCGAAAATTTGGTTCAAAAAATATTGGTGCAACAAATGCTTACCGAACAGTAAAAGAAGCAGGAAAAAAGAAATTAGCTCTTTTAACCTTTTTAGTTTGCTTGATTTTAGATATGGCCAAAGGAGCTTTGCCAATTTTTTTAGTTCAGAGATATTTTCTTGTTGATTTTAATTTGGCCCTGATTTTGGTTGGTTTTTTTGTAGTTTTAGGGCATAATTATTCGATTTTTCTAAGATTTACAGGTGGCCGTGGAGCAGCCTGCTTAATGGGAATCTTACTTTATCTAAATCCGATTTCTCTTTTGGTTTGGGGGCTGCCAGTTCTTATTTGCGCGATTCCGGCTCAGATTATTTTAGAAAAAAAGAGGAAAATAGAGAAAATAAACTGGAAGAAACCTCTTGAAGTTGTGATGATGATTATCGGGGGACAAATGGCTGGCAGAATGGCCGGACTAATATTAGCTCCAGTTTTTCTTTATTTTTACAGCCCTCAAATTTTTCTTTCGGTAGCTGCCGGAACGATTTTACTGTTAACAAAAAACATTACGAGGTTTGATACATATTTTGCTGAAATTAAAAGATGATAAATATTTTATATTTAGTTTTTGCTTATCTTTTAGGATCCATTCCTTTTGGTTTTTTAATTACTCATTTTTCAACCAAAAAAAATATTTTAAAAATTGGCTGGGAAAAAACCTCCGGCTCAAATGTTTTTAAAAATATTGGCAAATGGCAGGGAATTTTAACGGGACTGTTAGATGCTGCCAAGGGATTTATAGCTGTTTGGCTGGCTCAAAAAATAGGTTTATCTCCTGAAATTCAGGCTCTTTCCGGGGTAGCTGCTGTTTGCGGTCATAATTGGTCTTGTTTTTTAAAATTTGCCGGAGGCAGGGGCATCGGCACTTTTTTAGGAGCGGCCCTAGTTTTATCTCCTGAAATTTTAGGATTTTCTTTGATTCCTCTTATCGTTTTAACTTTAGTTTGGAATGCTTCAATCGGCACTATTTTACTTTTGATTACCGCTTTATTATTATCAATTTATTTCGGGCAATTAGAAAGTATGGGTATTTTTACTATTGTTTGTCTTTTGCCAATTTTCATCAAGAGATTAAGTCCGCTTAAAGATATTTCTTTTAAAAAAAGAGCCTTAATTAAAAATCGTTTGATTTTTGACGATAATCAACCCTGCTTGGAATTAAGAATTAAAAGGATTTTTAATCGGTTGACAAGAGAATAAATTTTGTTAATATATAAGTAGTCCGTCCAGCGAAAGCGGACAGTTTTTATAGAAATATGGATATAAAATTATTTTCATCTGCTATTGCTCAAATTGCCGAGGAAAAAGAAATTTCTCCTGAAAAAGTTTGGGAGACTATCGAGATGGCAATTGCCGCTGCCTATAAAAAAGATTACGGCAAAAAGGGGCAAATTATTAAAGCAAAACTTGATCCAAAAACAGGTGAAGTTAAATTTTGGCAGGTTAAATTAGTAGTAGATGAAAAAATGGTTTATATTGAAACACCAAAAGAAGAAGAGGAAGAAGAAAAAAAAATTAGATTTAATCCCGAAAAACATATTATATTAGAAGAAGCTAAAAAAATTAAACCAAAAATTAAAGTTGGCGAAGAGCTGGAAACTCTTTTAGAAACTCAAGAAGATTATGGCAGGATTGCCGCTCAGACTGCTAAACAAGTAATAATGCAACGGCTTAGAGAGGCAGAAAGAGAAAGTATTTTTGAAGAATATAAATCAAAAGAAGGAGAAATTATTTCCGGAATTGTTCAGCGGATTGAAGGAAAAAACATTTTCTTAGATATTGGCAAAACTTTAGGTATTTTGCCTAAAGAAGAACAAGTACCTGGAGAGTTTTATCGACCGGGACAGAGATTAAAAGTTTTTATTTTAAAAGTTGAAGAAACTTCTAAGGGACCGGCTATTGTTTTATCTCGTACCTACCCAAGATTAATTTCAAAACTTTTTGAATTAGAAGTTCCGGAAATTTCTTCTGGTCAAGTTCAGATAAAATCGATTGCTCGTGAGCCAGGCTCCAGGTCAAAAATTGCTGTTAGTTCGGATAAAAAAGAAATTGATCCAATAGGAAGTGCGGTTGGACAAAAAGGAACCAGAGTAACAGCTGTTATTAATGAATTGGGAGGAGAAAAAATTGACATTATTGAATATTCCGAAGATCCGGAAAAATATATTAATAATTCCCTATCGCCGGCCAAAGTTTCAGAAGTGAAAATTATGCCCAAAAATAAAGCTTTAGCTATTGTATCCGAAGATCAATTGTCTTTAGCTATCGGCAAAGATGGTCAAAATGTTAGATTGGCTGCAAAACTAACTGGCTGGAAAATAGATGTAAGGGGTCAAGAAGAAATTGAAAAAGAGAAAAAAGTTGAAACCAAAACTAAAAAAATAAAACCGACAGCTAAAAAAACAATTAAGAAAACAACTAAAAAAACAACTAAAAAATAATGAACATAATTTTTATTCCGATTATTGTTTCCATATTTTCTTTAATTTTTGCTTATTTTTTAATTAAAGAAGTAAAAAAAGCTCCTTCAGGATCCGGAAAGATGATTGAAATTTCTTTAGCAATTCGTGAGGGAGCTATGGCATTTTTAAAAAGGGAGTACAAAACAGTTGGCTTAGTAGCTGTTTTTTTATTTGTTATTCTTTGGCTGTTTTTGGGTTTTAAAATTGGATTGGGTTTTTTAATAGGAGCTGTTTTTTCAGCCTTATCTGGTTTTATTGGAATGATAATTTCCACTCAAGCTAATTCAAAAGTAGCCGAAGCTGCCAAAAAAGGATTGAAACCAGCTTTTAATTTAGCTTTTAAGGGAGGTTCGGTTACGGGGTTTTTAGTAGCCGGTTTAGGCCTTTTAGCGGTTTCCGGCTTTTATCTTTTAACTTCTGATTTGAAAGCTTTAATTGCTTTGGGTTTTGGTTGTTCTTTAATCTCCGTTTTTGCCAGATTGGGCGGCGGTATTTACACTAAAGCAGCCGATGTAGGAGCTGACTTAGTTGGTAAAATTGAAAAAGGTATTCCTGAAGATGATCCCCGAAATCCGGCTGTTATTGCCGATCAAGTTGGTGATAACGTAGGCGATTGTGCTGGTATGGCTGCCGACCTTTTTGAAACTTACGTGGTAACTATTGTTGCCGCTATGGTTCTGGGAGTATTGCTCTTTCCTAATTTAGCTCAAGCAGTTATTCTACCCTTAATTTTAGCTTCTTTGGTTATTTTAGCTTCAATTATAACCACTTTTTTTGTCAAACTAAAAGGACAAGATGTAGTTTCTGCTCTTTTTAAATGTTTAATTATAGCCTTAGTTTTATCAGCGGTTGGATTTTTTCCGATAGTTTTTCAAGCCGCCAAAGATTTTTCTCTGCCGATGATTAATCTTTACGGGCCCGCCTTGATGGGTCTTTTAATTACCGGTCTTATCTTTTTAATTACTAATTTCTTTACTTCTACAAAACACTCACCAGTTAGAAATATTGCTATTGCTTCTCAATCCGGCCATGCTACCAATATTATTACCGGCTTGTCGGTCGGAATGAAGTCAACAATAATGCCGGTAATTTTAATTTCAATTGGCATTTTAATTAGCTTTTGGCTAGGAGGAATGTATGGCTTGGCTATTGCTGCTGTTGCCATGGTTTCTTTGACTGCTTTAATTATTACTTTGGATTCTTATGGGCCGATTACTGACAATGCTTCTGGTATATCAGAAATGGCTGGTCTTCCTGAAGAAAATAGAAAAATCACCGACACTTTAGATGCTGTTGGTAATACCACTAAAGCTACAACTAAGGGCTTTGCTATTTGCTCGGCTGGTTTGGCTGCTCTAGTTTTGTTTTCTGCCTACACCCAAGAACTAGAAAGTTTGGGAGCAAAAACTCAATTCTTTTTACAAGATCCTAAAGTTTTAGTTGGTTTATTTATCGGGGGTGCTGTTGCCTATTATTTCGCTGCTCTTTCTTTAACAGCTGTGGGCAAAACAGCTGCCAAAGTGGTTGAGGAAGTAAGAAGACAGTTTAAAGAAATTAAAGGATTAATGACTGGTGAAGCTAAACCAGAATACGGAAAGTGTGTTGATATTGTTACTAAAGCTGCGCTTAAAGAAATGATAGTGCCTGCCCTGTTGCCGGTTTTGTCACCAATTTTAGTTGGTTTTATTTTAGGACCGGAAGCATTGGGAGGGGTTTTAATCGGTAGTATAATTGTCGGAATATTTATTGCTATTTCAATGACTTCAGGAGGAGCTGCTTGGGATAATGCTAAAAAATATATTGAAGAAGGTAATTTTGGGGGCAAGGATTCTTTTGCTCACCAGGCAGCTGTTACCGGAGATACGGTCGGAGACCCTTATAAGGATACTGCTGGTCCGGCTATTAACCCGATGATAAAAGTATTAAACATTGTTGCTTTATTAATAGTTGGCTTTTTGATATAATTAATTTATGAACTTAATTCCGACAGTTATTGAAAAAACTCAGTTTGGGGAAAGAGCTTATGATATTTATTCCCGGCTTTTGAAAGACAGAATAATTCTTTTGGCCGGTCCTATTGCTGATGTTTCGGCAAACTCAATTATCGCCCAGCTTTTATTTTTAGCTTCCCAAGACCCTAAAAAAGATATTCAGCTTTATGTTAATAGCCCCGGGGGTTCGGTTACGGCCGGTTTGGCAATTTACGATACTATGCAGTATATTAAATGTTCTGTTTCCACGGTTTGTGTCGGTTTAGCCGGTTCAATGGGAGCGACTTTATTGGCAGCCGGAGAAAAAGGAAAAAGATTTGCCTTGCCTAATTCGGAAATTTTATTACACCAAATAGCCGGCGGAGTAACCGGGCAAGCAGTAGAAATTGAAATTACGGCAAAACAAATTATTAAAATTAAAGAAAAGTTGAATAAAATTTTAGCCAAACATACCGGCCAATCATTGGTAAAAGTCGAAAAAGACACTGACAGAGACTTTTATTTGTCAGCCGAGGAAGCTAAAGAATACGGAATTATTGACGAAGTAATTAAAACTGAGAAATAAAATGAAAAAAAATCAAATTATTATTTTAATCATTGTTGTTATTTTAATTTTTGGAGGAATTATAGGCTGGACTTTATTTCAAAAATCAAAAATTCTAACTAGCCAGGAAAATTCTGAAAAACAGGAAGCAGAACAATTGTTTAATTTTACAGCTGAGGTTCTAAGTATAGATACTGAGAATAATT
>Ga0268279_1000642_pt1 | contig 21329 bp, 19 predicted proteins | sample saktaG_6_FD_190142 | JGI IMG/M metagenome (GOLD analysis project Ga0268279, IMG submission 190142) | Saline water microbial communities from Sakinaw Lake, British Columbia, Canada - sak_2010_1_5_80m | ecosystem: Environmental > Aquatic > Non-marine Saline and Alkaline > Saline ...
TTTGTTTTTCTATTTCTATTATTAGGATTATCCGTTTTTTCTTTTAACCGGCTGAATTTATTTACCAATTTATTTAAATAACTACTATCTTTCCTTTTTCTCCTCATTTATCCATCTCTTTTCTTTTTTTTAAAGGTGTTTTATATATTTATACCACATAATTTTTAAAAATCCTCTTTTTGTAAAAATAAAAATGCAGCAAACGATTAAATTATTTTATTTTCTAATTTCTATTATAAAATAATATTAAATGTCAGGTGAAGAATAAAAAGAAGAGAGAGATTATATTTTTGGGGACGGCTCAAACAATTCTTTTTAGAATCAGAGAACCGTCACCTGATTCACTGTAAATTTTCTCTAATTGTTATGTAAAATATATAAATAGCGAATATTAAAAACTTGCTACAACTTTGTTATTTAAAAAACAAAATGCATTACTAAAAAATAGTAAGAGTAAAAAGACATAATTTATAACTAGATTTTAAAGAAAAAATTAAAAAATGGGAAAATTTAATATTTAATAATTAAACAAAGTCCTTCTTACTGCTTCTTTCCAACCCTTGTACAATTTATCTCGCTCTTTATTATCCATTTTACAATTGAAGATTATATCAGGAGCTCTTAATGCTTCTATTTCCTCCTTACTATTCCAAAACCCTATTGCAAGTCCTGCCATAAAAGCAGAACCTATAGCGGATAATTCTTCTATTTTATTACGAACAACAGCTACATTCAGTATATTAGCCTGAAACTGCATTAAAAAGTTATCTCTTGTCGGTCCTCCGTCAACACGTAATTCCTTAAGTTTAACTCCTGATTCCATCACCATTAAATCCAATATATCCTTTATCTGGTAAGCTATTGATTCCTCTGCAGCTCTTACGATATAAGCTTTTTTTGTCCCTCTGCTAATACCCATAATGGAGGCTTTAGCCTCACTGTCCCAGTATGGGGCACTTAAACCTACAAATACCGGAACTAAATATACCCCTCCATTACTATCTATAGAAGCGGCTATCTTTCCAGCTATCTTTGAATTAGGAATTAACTCTAAATCCTCTACAAGCCATTTAATGGTTGCTCCAGTACAATTTATATTACCCTCAAATACATATTCTATGTGATTATCCATCCCCCAGGCTATGGAAGTTACAAGCCCACTATTTGAATGTAATAAATTTTTACCTATATTCATCATAACAGAAGACCCAGTGCCATAAGTTGTCTTGGCCATACCTTTTTCAAAGCAGTTTTGTCCAAACAATGCGGCATGGGAATCACCCATGATACCAGCTATTGGTATTCCCTTTTCCAATATTCCGTTTAGGGTTGTATAACCAAATATCTCATCTGAATATTTAACATTGGGAGTCATAGTTTTTGGTATAGTAAATATTTGTAATAACTCTTCGTCCCATTTTAATTCTTTTATATTAAATAATTGCGTTCGACTAGCATTTGAATAATCCGTTACATGTTTTTTTCTCTAATGATGCAACTGCTAAAGCTCCATTAAAACATCACTAGCACCTGTACTATCAACAGATTTTACATCGAAGGAAGGGCAGATTGTATGCTTTTAGTATATATATTCTGAACCATTTTCCCTTTTTTAAAACTATAGATTTAAATTCTTTATTAAAGAGTTTTTTTACCACCGTTTTCAAATCTACTTTACCACAATAAAAGCGAGACCGGTAGAACATTCTCGAATCTCAACTGGCTTCATATTTACTTTTTTACTTTTGTCTTTTCTAATATATTTGTTAATCGTTTTACATATATATTTTCCCTAATAACCTGTACATTAAAAGTTCGGAAAAGGCCAGTACCTAATGTCAATGCTACTAATGCCTGATTACACCTTTCCCGCTAGAACATCTTTTAAAATTACAAAATTTCATTATCTTACCTGGTATAAGAAAATAATTTACTTCAAAAACAAAATCCATGTTAATATTACCAACAACTGAAACATCAGGGTTCACAATCAGATAGACTCCCCTAAAAATGTATTTTATTGTTTCTTAAAATATAAGTTACTTAAGAAGGCTTAAGAAGAGATCCATAAAACGTTCATTATCAATGTGTGTGCATACTTTTACATTTGGTGCGAATTTACATTCTTTTAATGCTTCATTTCTATCGGCGACCGTCATTCCACGAGTTAACTCTCCTTTAGTTTCAATATCTACATACATATCCTTTAGAGTGAATATATCTTCATTTATTAAGAGCGCGATTGCCTGCGGATCGGGCAAATAACAGTAATCTATTCCAAAAGCTGCCTTCATAAACTTCAGCCAGGGTTCTGCCGCTTCTACAATAAGTCTACTTACAGGTGTATCAGCCTTCCTAATAATATCAAGATGTTCCCTTTTTAACATTGATTTTTTGGATGTCTCAAAACCAGTCATATATAAAGGCATTCCAGAATGAAAAACTATTTTCGCTGCTTCGGGATCACAATACATATTGAATTCAGCAACAGAGGTGTAACAATCCAACGGTTGTGTCCATCCCCCTCCCATAATAACAGTTTCCTTTAACAGTGCGGGCAATGAAGGCTCTTTTCTTATCGCCAAAGCAAGATTAGTTAAAGGACCAATACACACCATAGTTATTTCCTTAGGATATTTTTTCGCTTGTTCAATTATAAAATCAACCGCATGTTTGCTTTGGGGTTTCAAATTAATTGTACTGTTTGAAATCGGAGCTCCCTTTTTCCATCCAGAACGCTCAAGGATTTTAGAAAAAGTATTTCTGATTTCCTCCATTTCCTGAATTATTGGATTTTTAGCTCCCGGATAAACATTTATTTCAGGTCTATTCATAACTTCTAATAAATTAAGTGCATTTATTGTACCCTGTTCGGCTGTTACATTCCCGTTTACTATGGTTATTCCCAGCGTCTCAATTTTATCTGAATTCAAAGCCATTACTATTGCTAATCCATCATCAATGTCAGCCCCTAAAGCTCCAATACCTGGATCCGTGTCAAGAATTATTTTCTTCATATTTTCATCCCCTTTTATTTTTTATAATACTTAATGTCCTTGTAGCAAGATCAGAGATATTTAACTCTGTCATGCCTGCCAATGCAGAACTTACTTGATCATTCATTGGATTTATCCATTTGCTTGGAAGTCTGGATGCACCTGTTATTATACCAAGAATGGAACCAACTGTAGCTCCATTACAATCTGTATCCAAGCCCGCCATAACTGCGATTGTAATAGATTTACTAAAATCACCTTCTCCGTAAATCAGAGCCATAACCACTATGGCTGCATTTGGTATTACGTGAAACCAATTATAATCACTATATTTTTCTCTTATGCATTGAAATGTATCTCGCCAGTCCGAATTGTTTTTACTCCACTTCATAACATTTTTGATTGTTTCATATAACCTTGATTTTGCAGGTACTCTAGAAAGTGCAAGTTTAATAACTGTACTTATATCAGAAGTTCCAAACGAAGCTGCAATTGCAGCAGAAACGAACAGTTCTCCATAAATTCCATTTTTCTGATGAGAAATAATTGCATCTCTGTAAGCAAACTCAGTCGCTTTTTCTAAATTAGCAGGATTTACATATCCCCATATATCACCACGAATTTGTGCTCCAATCCATTCACGATAAGGATTGTAATAAAATGCTGTCTCAGGTGGGTTAATACCATTGATTAAGTTCTTATAAGCAACTCTCTCAGCTGTATATGTTAAAAAAAGTGGAAGATATTCAAGCCAGGTCATTCCAATATCAATCGATGTAAATTCCTTACCGTACCTTTCCAGTACCCTGAGACCAATTATCGTATAATCAATATCATCATCACGTAACATACTGTTTTTTTCAAGTACATTTTCAAAAACACCTGTCTTATATCTTTTAACCTGCTCTTCGTCCATATTAAAATTTGTTGGCAACCCGTTTTTTTTAGATATGTAATATTTAATTGGCCAATTATTCTTCCATTTATTTAATTCCTTAATTTGCTCAAAAGACATGCCTTCAACAGGTTTTCCTAATAAACAACCAGCACATCTTCCTAGCCATCCTCCGTATATATGGTCCAATAATTCATCATCTTCAAGTAGTATAGGATTAAGTTTGTGGTTAAAGACATTTTCACTACTATTATTTTTTATTTTCACATAATCATTTGGTTCATAGTACCCGTAATCTTTACGAACTTTGGAATTAATAATCTCCTCATATAAACTTTTTAATTTTTCTTCTTTTTGTTTCCCTTCATTTTCAGCTAAAAATTGTTTTAGCAATTGTTTAATCTCAATAATTTTTATATCTTTGCCCTCTTGATAAGACTGAAATATTTCATCCAGCATAATTTGGGAAAGCGATAACCATTCGATTGTACCCATTTATCCTCGATACCTCCTTTAAATAATTATTTATTCTTTTATACCAGTTCCTGTGACAGCTTGAACAAAAAAACGCTGTAGCGGTAAAAGAATCAGTATGGGTATTATAGCTGCCAGAATAACTCCGGCAAATAACAAATTCCATTTAGTTTGATACTGTGTGAAGAAATTAGATATTGCAACTTGCACCACTCTATATTCAGGACTATTACCAACTAGTAATGGGTAAAAAAATTCATTCCATCTTAATATTAACATCAATATACTTGCACTAACAATAACTGGTTTTGAAATTGGAAGTACTATTTTATAAAAAATTGTGAACCAGGAAGCACCATCAATACGAGCAGATTCAAATAATGCTTTTGGGAATCCTTTAAAAAACTGTCTGAAAAGGAAAATTATCATTCCATTGGCTATGCTTGGCAAGATTAAGCCTGTATAAGTATTGACTAATCCAAGTTGCCGAATAAAGTTATAAAGAGGTATTGCAATTGACTCGAATGGAATCATAAATGTAACGAGAACTATGACAAATAATATATCCCTACCTTTAAACCTAAAATGCGCAAAAGCAAAACCTGCCATGCTATTTACTACAAGTCCACCAAAAACACTCATAATTGAAATAAAAAAACTGTTGAATAAAGCTCTCCCAAAATTAATTTCCTTAAAAATATCAACATATGCAACAAAAGTAAGTTTCGTTGGAATTAGAGTGCGCCAAGTAAAGGGAGTCATATATTTAAATACATCTTCCGATGTTCTAAAAGAAGATACTAATACAACATAAACCGGAGCTAAAATAAACAAAGAGTAAATAAATAATAAAGCGTATGTGGTAATTTGACTATTAAATCCCTTTTCCCCTAACATGTAAACATCTCCTCCTATAATTTAATCTTCGGTTCTTAATGCTCTCAACTGTATTCCAACAACTATTAAAATAATCATAATTAACATCACAACAATAGCATTTGATCGGCCAACGTCTGAATATGAAAAAGCACTTTCGTATGCTTCATACATAAGTAAATGAGTTGACCTGGAAGGTCCACCCTGAGTCAAGGTATATACTGGAGCAAACATAAGGAAATTTGCAGTTGTTGCACCAACTGCAATAAAAACGATAGCTTTTTTTAGTAAAGGTAAAGTCACATATATAAACATCTGTAACGGTGAAGCGCCATCTATACATGCCGACTCATAAATTTGTAAGGGTATTTCCTGCAATGCCGCGAGAATAAAGATCATCCAATAACTAAATCCAATCCAACTAACAATTAAAATAATGCAGTACAATGCTTGCGTTTGACTGATAAGAAATAATTGTTTGGGTATTTCAGCTAATGATAATATACCATTTATAAATCCATTAGGCTTTAGCAGTAGTCCCCAAATAACTGAAGCTATTGGAACTGAAATTGCTACCGGTAAATAAAATAATGTCCTGAAAGTATTAATTCCTTTTACACGCTGATTTAGTAAAACTGCAATTAATGTTGCCATAATTACTTGTAGCGGATTTACTATTAAATTGAATTTCAAAGTCATCTTTAAGGAATCTAAAAATACCGGATCACTAAACAGTTTTATATAATTTATAAGTCCTACAAAATTGAGTGTATGTTTAATAAAGGAATACGAATATAAGCTTCTTATTGCTGCATAAAAGAGAGGATAAACCTTAAAAAAAAATAAAATCACTAAAGCAGGAAATAAAAATATAAAAATGATATACCACTTTGTCTTCATACAAATTACTCCTAGTAAAATACATAAGTAAAATCATTAATTAAATTCATTTTAACCAACTCTATTTAAATAGTTGATCAAAAGTAATTGAAAATAAAAGGCAGACATAAAAATATAATAGAAACAGCGAATTTGAGATGGGAAATATAATATTTCCCATCTCAAATTTTTAACTTACATACATTATTGTGTATATTTTTCTAAAACACGGTCAATTTCTTGAGCTGCTTCTTTTAATACATCCTCTGGATTACCCCCATTACGAATATCCTCAAAGGCTCTAGTAATTATTTTCTCCCATTCTAAATATCCAGGAGTTTTTGGGCGTATCTTTGCTGTATTTTCCGACTCAAAAAGAACTAATAGAACGGTATCATCGCCAATTTCTTCTGCTTCTTGTTTTGCATATGCCAGGGTATGTTTATTCGCGGATAGATTTCTATCGTGTTTGTAATAAATTAGATTTCCCTCTTTTAGAGTCAAAAATTTAACAAATTCCGCGGCGGCTTCTTTGTGTTTACTATATTTGCTTATTCCAATATGCCAGCTACCAGTAGGAGTTACAGGTTCCCCTTCTTCAAAATAGGGATGTGGTGCATAAATCCAGTTTAGGTTACTAACGCTATTGAAATTACCAATATGCCAAGGCCCTGTTAAGATTATTGCTAGTTTACCCGCTTTAAATAATTCAGGTGACTGAAAAGGTCCCATCCCAAGAGGACTTATTTTATATTTATTAAATAAGTCCTGATAGAATTGAGCTGCTTGTATCCAGGGTTCCTCTGTAATATAACCAGTGGATTTAAATCCATCGGGACTTACACCGCTGCCACCTAAGGACTGAGCCAATGGCAGCATCTGATATGGCCTGCTAAACTGGTCAAATGCTAATCCCCATATATCAGTCTGTCCATCGTTATTTGTATCTACTGTTAGCTTTTGTGCTGCATCAACAACCTTTTTCCACGTCCATCTTTTTGCGGGATCTTTAGACGGGATTTCTACTCCATATTTTTTAAAGAGATCTACATTGATATACATTCCAACACTGGAAGAATTTAAAGGTGCTGCCATGAACTTCCCATCAAAGCTTCCACCATTTAATGCTGCATCTACAAATTCACCTTTTTCCTCAGAATTAAAATATTTATCCAAAGGTTCCAGATAATCTTTAATACTATAATTTGCGACTAATGGGGCATCTACATTCAATATATCTATTTCGTCACTGTTTACCTGCATTTTTGTTTCGATTACTTCAAACATTTGTTCAAAAGGATAACCATTAATTTTTACGACAATATTTGGATGTGTACTCTCAAATTCCTCTACGACTTTTTCCAAATTTTTTACAATATTTTGATATGTAAGAAAAACAATAGTTGTTTTCTGTTCAGCCGCTACTGCACCTGCAAACAACATCATTATCAAAGACACGATCAAAATAATTTCAATCATACCTCTTTTCAAAATAATCAACTCCTTTTTTAATTTTTGATAAATTAAGGCTAAAAATAAGTTATTTATTCGTTGTCAATCACCTCCAGAATTTAAGCTGATGTCCTGGCTTCAAGATGTGGTTACAAATTGATACTCCAGAACCTCCTTATTTTCATTCTCTATTTTAACAGAATCAAAGGAAAGTATTCATTTACCACCTCCTCTTTAAAACAGAACTTCATTTATAAAAAATAACTGCATATAATATTTTAAAACTTGCTAATTTATTAGTTTCATTATTTATTTTAAGTGTTTCGGCTTCTATTAATGTACTCATCCATCTTAATATATTTTGATCTACTTCGTCTTTAATCTTCTTACTGAATCCCGTTCAATAAGCTCAGTTTCAAACTCTACAGATTTCTTTATTTTCTTCTTATCTATCAATTTAAGTAAGGTCTCAACTGCTCTCTGACCCATCAGGTAAGTAGGCTGAGAAATGGTGGTCAAGGGTGGATAAGTACAATCCGAAAAGGGTATATTATCAAATCCAATTATGGATATATCTTCTGGAACCCGGACCTTTAATTGAGCGAAGGCTTTTAAAGCTCCGATGGCCATCAGGTCATTAGCTGCAAAGATAGCCGTAGGTAGTTCATCTGAATTCTTTAATTGAGACCAATGGTGTATTATTTTCTGATAAGCAGTATCCAAGCGAAAATCAGCCGTCAATTCCTTTTTCCAACTTATATGGGCTTCTTTTAGGGCAGAAAGATAACCTTTTTCTCTTTCCTGATTAGTCTTGGTCCCTTTTATTCCGGCTAAATACATTATCTTCTTGTGCCTCATTGTCAGTAAATGTTTAACTGCAGAATAAGCCCCAGCAAAATTATTTACCTTAACGATGGGGGTCATCATTCCATTTATTTCTCTATCAATAAGCACTATGTTCATTTTTTTAAGTAAGGACTGTTCTTCTTTGGGAAACTCCTCCTCCCGATAACCCGCTACCGTCAAAATTACTCCATCTACTCGCCGGGAATATAAAAGCTTTAAATAACGACCTTCTTTTTCCTGGCTATCATCTGAGTTCACCATCAATACGCTGTATCCATGTTTTTCACAAACATCCTGAACTCCTCTTACCAGGTTAGAAAAAAATATATTGGTTATATCCGGTATTATCAAACCTATAGAATTTGTTCTTCTCCTGGGCATATTTGCTGCCATCATATTAGGAATATAAGACAATTCTTTTACCGTATTCGCAACCTTCTGGCGGGTCTCTTCTGCTACTATTTCGGGGGAATTCATTACTCTGGACACCGTTGAAGTTGAAACACCCGCTATTTTTGCCACATCATAAATAGTACACTTTTTTTTCATTCCAATTTTTTCCAATCAATTTCAGATTTTTTGGGGAAAGATATCGCTGCCCCTTTCTTCTGGATAGAGTAAGAAGCAGTTAGATTTCCTATTTTAATCGCCCGGGGGATATCTCCCCATTGAATCATTCCATGCAAAAAACCGGCAACAAAACAATCCCCGGCTCCGGTAGTATCTACTACCTGTTCCACTGGTACAGCCGGGAAAGAAAGTAATTTACCCTCATTTTCATACACTGCACCTTGTTTGCCTAATTTAACAATAATTTCTTTTGCTCCCCGAGATTTAAGGATATGAATTCCTTTTAAAACATCCTCGGTATGGGTAAGTTCTTTTAATTCTATTTCGTTAGGAAGAAGATAATCTACCAATTCCCAGAGATGGTTATTGCTAAATTTTTTTACCGGGGCAGGATCCATCACGGTCTTTAAGCCATGTTTTTTGGCAAGTTTTAGGGCTAATAGAATTGATTTCAGGGGGACTTCAAATTGGGTTAAAAACCAAGAGGCGTCATCAAAGATTTTTTCATGCTGAATAATAAAATCTTCATCAACTTCTCCATTGGCTCCGGGATAGATTACAATAGAATTCTGACCCTGGGCATTGACCCAGATAGAGGCAGAACCGGTAGAACTTTTCTGGCTTTTAGAAATTCCGGTAGTATTTACTCCGTTTTCTTTAAGTGAGGAAAGCGCAAAATTACTGAGGATATCTTTACCTACTTTTCCTAACATCAAAGTAGGAACATCTAACTTGGCCAGGGCGATTGCCTGATTGGCGCCCTTTCCTCCTTGAAAGATGCCGAAATCATTGCTAACGAGAGTTTCACCGGGTTGAGGGTAGCGAGAGACAAAGGAAACAAAATCTATATTAATACTTCCTAATACCAATACCTTTTCCATAACTTCTCCTATTATGAAATCGCTTTCTGATATCGATTTCATATTAACATAATTTTTTTCCTTTTGTCAAATAAAAATTAGATAAAGATAGATTATCGGTGAAAATCTTCACTCAATTAAGGCAGATAAATTCTCTTCTTTGCAGTAAATATATTTTATAGAACTAAATACAAAAAGCTATAGCTTCAATCTCTATCTCTGCATCCTTGGAAAGGCGGGAGAAAAAGTCTGCAGGTTTATCCCCTCTCCGACACAAGATTAAGTTCCCTCTTATAAGCCTTATCGTGTTTATTCTCTAAAAAATAAAGTGTCAGGAATAGAATGAAACTAACAAACACAGGAATGGCAGCTAGGCGATAAGCCCAAATTAAACTGTATTGGTCTGCAATCCATCCGTAGAGAGTAGGGGCAATTGTAGCAGAAATTCCCTCAACAAAAAGACTTATCCCAAAAATTTTACTCTGCTGGTTAACCGGACAAATAAAAGTTAGCCAGGTACTTTGAGAGGGAAAAAATATTCCTTCTACAATGCCTAAGGTTCCAATAACCAAGACAATAAATATGGGTTGGGCAATGAAAGTGATACCAAGGACTAAAAAAGTAGCGATAATGGTGGCTGACAACACCAAGATAAGTGGATGGTTTTTATCTATGATTCTACTGGAAATTAGGCTGCCAACTACCATCCCGATAAAAATTATACTGACACTCCAGGCGGAAATCTCGGGTTTTAAACCAAGATAATCTGTAGCATAAAGAGGAAGAAAGGAAAGAATGGCCCATAATCCCAGGCTTCGAATACCCATGCTAATAAAAAATAAATTAATATGCCCTCGCTTAAATTTTTTCTCTTCTTCTGCTTTAATATTTTTTTTATCTTTTTTTAATTTTAGATATACATAACCAAAGAAATAACCGGGTAAAGAGAGCAGCAAGCAGGTTATTTTCCATCCCCATGTTTGAACCAAAAACCCAAACAATAGACTTGCAACAATTATACCTGATGTTCCCGCTGCAGAAAATAGACTTAAATAACGTCCTCTCTGGTGTTTCTTAGAATTTTCTCTAACTATAGCAGTTGCCAAGGGGTGAAAAGTTGAAACACCGATAGCTAATAAAAACAAAAAAGTAACAATGGTGTGGATATTATTCATCCAGATTAAACTTCCTAAAAAAATAGAAGAGCAGATAAATCCACTGGCTATAATCACTTTTTTCTCATATTTATCTCCAAAATAGCCGAATAGTAAGGAAAAAAAAGATCTTAAAGCAACGTGAACAGTTAAGATTAGTCCTGATTGAACATAATTGATTCCGAACTCTTCTCTAAAAAGAGGTAAAAGAAAAGGTATAATGAAAAGATACATATCATTATAGGAATGACCTAATGCATTTAGTTTCAGTTTTGATTTTACTTCTCTTCTATCTTTATCAGACATTTTCTTCTTTGACCTCGAATTAATATATCTAATTAATATAGTTCATTTATTTTAAAATTACAAGTGTAATCTTAATCTTAATAAATATTTTACCTATTAAAACTATGATGGTCGTCTTCTGCCGGGCATTATTTTCTTATTCTTATCACCTGCCCTTGATTGGCTTTCAGCAATTCATGAGAGGAAATTCTAATGAGGGATTTTTCCGAACCTTCTCTTAGGTTTTTTTCTTTTTTTCAAAGTAGCAGGATCATCAAAATCATAAAATAACCGATACTTCTCCTCAAATCTCCTTTATAATGATTCCTTCCCGGTTATTTTTTCAACTTTTACTTTAATAATGATTATTTTTTCCAGAGCATCCTCCGGGTAATGAAATGCAGATAAAGAATTATGATTATAATAGTGGTGCATTATAATATCCAGAGCTCTTTTCTTTTCCGCAATATCTTTTAAAACAAATGCTGTTCCAAAGACCAGGACACTCTTATACTTCATTTCGGTATTGCATGCTTTTCGAGATTGTACCAATTCTACATCCGCATCAAATTCTATACAAACTTTATCATTATTACGAAGAATATCCAGCTTACGTCCTTCCCCGGCTGAATGCAGAAAAATATAATTATCCCGATAACCAAAATTCATAGGTATTACATAAGGTTCATCTTGCCAACACATCGCTACCCGGCAAATAATTGCTTTTTCGATAATAGATACCATTACTTTTTTATCAATTATTTCTCTATCTTTTCTTCTCATAACACCTGTGTTTCCTTCATCTAAGACTATTATTAATTGAATAAAAGGCAAAAATTACTTTCCTGCCAGAGGACCGTCCCCTGGTGCACTGGTGCATTTTGCACTATATGCTATTAACTGCTCTTTCTATTCTCTTTAAACCTTCCTCGAGAATAGAACGAGGACAAGCAATATTAATCCTCATAAAGCCCTCTCCCTCGGTGCCAAACCAACATCCGTCGTCAAGGGCTATTCTTACTTTATTAATCATAAAATTATTTAAATCCTTGGCACTTAATCCTAATTGCCGGCAATCCAGCCATACTAAATAAGTTCCTTCCGGTTTTATAACTTTTATTTTAGGGATCCTTTCTTTAAAATATTTCATCAAGAATTTTAGATTTTCGTTTAGATAAGACAATAATTGCTCAAGCCATTCTTCTCCATCTCTATAGGCAGCTTCCAGGGCCACCAGTCCAAAAACATTATTCTCATCAAGGGCGAAACCATCTAAGATATTATTATAGATCTTATAATATTTTTTATTAGGAATAATAATGGTAGAAGTCTGAAGTCCTGCTAAATTAAAAGTTTTGCTCGGTGCAGTGCAGGTAATTGAATTATGAGCAAATGCCGGTGAAATGGATGCAAAAGGCGTATGTTTGTATCCTTCAAATAAAATATCGGCATGGATTTCATCAGAAACAACGATAATATTGTATTCTAAACAAATTTCTCCCAATATAATAAGCTCTTCTTTCTGCCATACCCTCCCCACTGGATTATGCGGACTGCATAATATTAATAATTTTACTCTGGGGTCATCAACTTTTTTTTCTAAATCATGGTAATCCATAAAATATTTTTTATTATTAAGTTTTAAGGGATTATTCACTACGTGGCAGCCATTATTTTCTATTACTCGAAAAAAGGGATAATAGACCGGCTGTTGAACAATAACCTTATCACCGGGTTGAGTAAATGCTCTGATAATAAAACTTAAGGCAGGAACGACTCCCGGACTAAAAGCCAGCCAATCTTTTTTTACTTTCCAATTATGTCTTCTCTCCATCCAGTCAATTATTGCCTGATAATAGGAATCGGGCCTCGAGGTATAGCCATAAATACCGTGTTCGGCAGCTTTTTTAATTGCTTCAATTACCGGTTGTGGTGACCTAAATTCCATATCGGCAACCCACATAGGGAGTACATCTTTAGGGACAGCACCAAAAGTAGTTTCCAGGTCATCCCATTTTACAGAATGATACTTGGCACGGTCAATAACCTCATCAAAGTTATACTTCATCACATTTCTCCTAAACTAATAAATTTTATGAATATATCTATCGGAGTCAAAGCTTTTATTATGGATAAATTATATTTAATTCTATTATAGATCTAATTTACAATTTAGAAAACTTTGTATTTAGATATAATTATCTACGGAAACACTAAGAATTAGAAGTATAAAACTTCTTACGAAAAGTTAGAAAAAGTAGCTGAATTTTTGAGTTAGCACACTCTTTTCCTTAACATTCTTTCATATTTAACACCTTAAAAAGACAAAAAAATACCCTTTAACTTCCCTCTACTATACAGAAAGAATAGTATAGTAAGAGCTCATTGACTCTTTTTATTTATATTAATTATTGAGTTAATATTTAATTATAAATCTTAAGAGTTGGTATTTTTTTAATAATATCTGCTAATGATTTCTACTTTTTATATTTAAATGAAATATCTAATTTTGTCCTGAAAGTTAGCCTGCCGTCTTTCTCTACTTTGATATCAAGCTTACTTACTTCGGCTATCCTAAGTTCCTTAATCGATTTAGAAGCAGTCTCTACCGCAACTCTTGCTGCGTCCTCCCATGATTTTTCACTGGTACCTATAATTTCGACAATCTTATATACACTTCCCATTTCGCACCTCCTATTAAATTCTTATTTTTATTCACTTTATCGAATATTTTAACAATAGTTAATCTTGCTTATTTGAATCAATACAAAAAATTCAGAAGAAACAAAATACAATATTAAATTTAATAAATTTGTATAATATGAAATACCTGTCTAGTAATTCATTGCCTTTTAGATTATATTTTGTAAAATATTCCAAACTTTTTACATCATATATACGCCATAAGTTTAAAAAATCCTTCTTTTTAAAAGAAAAAGTTTTCACAAGATACGAGTTGCAAGGTACAAAGTGCAATTTTTGGAAAAGAGGGATAAAGATAAGAGTGCCACGCTTGCCTTCAGCAAGCTCGCAATGACAGAGGGATTGGTTCCCACTTATTTTATCTTATCTTTATGTACTCCTCCCATCATCATGCCCAATTCTCCAACACTCACTTCGTTTCGTTTTACCACACCCATAATCTTGCCCTCGTAGATAACTGCAATCCGGTCAGCGAGTGATAAAATTTCGTCCAGGTCATCAGAAATAAGAAGAGTTGCTGTTTTTAATTTTATCCTTTGTTCAATCAATTGACGATGAACATATTCTGTAGCACTGACGTCTAAACCGCGCGTAGGCTGGGCGGCTACCAGAACACCGGGTTTTCGGGAGAGTTCTCGTGCCAGGATTAATTTCTGGATATTTCCGCCGGAAAGGCTTTTTAAGGAAGTATAGCGGGAGGGAGTCCTGATATCAAAGTCACTTATCAGGCGTTCACTTTCCCGGGCAATGTTTTTAAAATTCATAAATATTCCCTTAGTATAAGGTTGGTGTATATGGTCTTTGAGAATCAGGTTTTCCTCCACGGTAAATTTTTGTATTGCGCCATCTCGCATTCGTTCTTCGGGAATATAAGAAAGACCATACTCGAGAAGCTGCGAAGGAGACCAATTGCTAACATCAGTTCCTTTTATAAACACTTTGCCTTTTGTAGATTTCCGTAGACCGGCGATGACTTCTGCAAGTTCACGCTGGCCATTTCCCGAGACTCCGGCAATCCCCAGAATTTCACCAGAGTGCACTTCAAGGTCAATCCCCCTTAGGGCAGGAATGTCCTCATCTCCCTGAGCCCAAATTCCCTCCAAAGCAAGGGATACTTTACCGAGCTTTACCGAAGGATGTTCGACTTGAAAAAGGACTTCTCTTCCCATCATAAGACATGCCAGTTTCTCTTTGGTTACCTCAGCAATGGGAAGAGTCTTTACCACCCTGCCATCACGAAGTATAGTCACACGGTCACTTAACGATAAGACTTCATGAAGTTTATGGCTGATAAAAATAATAGAGTATCCTCTGTTTAGCATACTCCGCAAGACATGAAAGAGTTCTTCCACCTCTTGCGGAGTAAGAACAGCAGTCGGTTCATCCAGGATAAGGAGAGAAGCTCCGCGATACAAGATTTTTATTATTTCTACTCGCTGCTGCTCTCCTACAGAGAGTTGCCATACTTTTGCCTTTGGGTCAACATAGAGCCCATGAACTTTGGCAAGTTCTTTAATGCGTTCTGAGACAACATCAAGGTCAAGAAGATATTTTCGCGAGGAACGAAGCCCTAAAGCTACATTTTCAGCTACGGTAAGGGTAGGCACAAGCATAAAATGCTGGTGCACCATCCCAACCCCCAGTCGAATGGCATCCAGCGGAGAACGAATGTTAACCAATTTTTCGTTAACATAAATTTCACCTTTATCCTGATGATATATGCCGTAAAGTATTTTCATCAGGGTACTTTTCCCGGCTCCGTTTTCTCCAAGAAGGGTATGAACTTCTCCTGCATGGACATCAAAATTAATGCGATCATTCGCCAGCACACCCGGGAACTGCTTAACTATTCCCCGCATCTCTACTTTTTCGACTTTGGTTAAACTTGTTATTTTAGATAGTTCTTTTTTCATATTAAAATGTAAACCAGAGCTCCGTATGAGCACTCTTAATCTTTCTTTATTCCCCTACTTTGACCTCAATATTTCCTTTAACTATATCCTCAATCGTCTTACCTACAAGTGCTTCGTTATTTACGACAATTTTAAGACCACCGTTAGCCAGGTTAAGAGTAAAGATTTTAGCTCCTCTCTCTCCTTTCTTAATCATTTCAATCATCGGTTTGAGTGCAATTACCCAAATAACATCTACACTGGCGACCACATTCTGTGGGGCAAGAGCAGATTGGTCAACATCATATCCGAACCAGAGGGCTCCTCTCTGTTTTGCTACTCCGATTGCACCGACTGTCATCTGTGATGTTCCGGTAAGAACATCTGCTCCGGCATCAATATGAGCTTGTGCTGCTTCAGATGCTAGAGCAACATCACTATATGAGCCAATCCAGGTTACATTTATTTTAGCATCCGCTTTTACTGATTTTATACCTGCTTTAAAACCTTCGGTATAACGTTTGGCATCACCGGTCTCAATGGGGCCGATCACTCCATAAATATTGCTCTTGGAAAGTTTTGCTGCCAGGACACCGTTAACATACCCGCCCTGTTCAGAAAAAGGTTCGTAAGCAAATATATTAGTAATGCCAAGATCAGCAAAGACATTTGCGGTAGAACCCCAGGCAAAACTCGTATCAGGAAAATCAGGGGCAATATCCGATAAAGAGGCACCATATTGCGAACCATGGGCAATGACCAGATCATATCCCTCACTGGCGTAGTCTCGAATAGCAGCAGCAGCGTCTGCTACTACAAACATGTTCTCTGAATAAACAAATTCAAAATTTTCCTTGCCCATCTCTTTTTGAATGGTAAGCAGAGCTTCATACATACTCTGGCTCCAGGCAAAATCATTAATAGCGCTTGGCATAAGAAATGCTACCCGGAAGGGTTCTGCGCTTGCTCCGAACCCAAACGATAATACAATTATACTGATTAGAGTAAGAATTACTATCATCCTTTTCATCTTCATTATTTTATCCTCCTAATTTTTTATACGATAATACAAACACAAAAAAACATATATTTTCCCAAATCTTTTTATCTTATTTACCACCTCCTCTCCCATTATTCCCCCCGCTCGAAGGGTTTGTTTAGTGCCGCAGGTGGATGTATACGGCGTTTAGCCATAGCCGCTAGTACCACAATAGTAACAATATAAGGCATCATCAGGGTAAAATCAGAGGGAATATTAATACCACGGACTTGAATCCATATCTGAATAGCATTTACAGTACTGAATAGAAGCGCACCGGTGAGAACAGTGGTCGGACGCCAGGCTCCAAAATATACCAGGGCAACCGCAATAAAGCCCATCCCATTAGTTAAATTTTGCTGAAATACGTTAAGCAGTGCAATAGAGAGAGATGCGCCGGCAATCCCCGAGAGCATTCCACCTAATACTACTGTAAAATAACGGATACGCACAATATTAACCCCCAGTGAATCGGCTGCCTCCGGGTTCTGCCCCACAGCTCGAATACTAAGGCCCAAGGGTGTCTTGTTCAATATAAACCAGGCAAGAGGAATCAGGGCAAATGCACCATACACCAGGATATTTTGATGGAAAAAGATTTCGCCCACAATCGGAAGGTTAGAAAGCCAGGGGATAGACAAGGGGGAAAAACCGCTCACCGTTTGAACAGTTCCGATCATAGTGCTGAATAAAAGACTGCTTAATCCCAGACCGAATATATACACTCCGATCCCGCTGATCCCCTGTTCGGCTTTTAAGGTAACATTAATAAAGGCAATCAAGAGGCCAAATATCGCTCCGACTACTATTGCCACCAATAAACCAAGCCAAAGATTACCGGTCTTAAGAACCGTATAGAAGGCGCTAAAGGCCCCCATCAGCATAACACCGTCTACCCCAAGATTAAGGACACCGCTCAACTGCCCTATTGTTTCGCCGATGGAAGCATAGAGATAGGGTGTGGCAAGACGAATGGCAGATTTTGCTATCCCGATAATAATGGCTTCCATTATTGACTCTCCTTTTTATATTTATTTTTATTTTTGGAATTGGTTTTCGGATCTGCAGTTCGCTCCATCCGCCGGGTCTGGCTGCGGCGCAGATACTCGCTTCCTACTACGAAGAGGACAATCAGACCGTTTAAAGCACCAATCAAAGCAGAAGGTATCTGCACTGCTCTCTGCATCTTATTTGCTCCGGTAAGAAGTGCCCCTAATAACAGGGAGGCCGGTATGGTTCCGATAGGATGAAGCTGGCCAAACAGGGCAGCTACAATCCCGTTAAAGCCCGCACTACCGGTAAAACCCGTTACAGAACCATCGGTAAAAAGCCGGTGATGAACTCCTAACACTTCAATGGCTCCGCCCAACCCTACTAACGCACCGCTCAAGACAAAAGCAAGGACCATATATTTTTGTACATTAATTCCGGAAGCTCGCGAGGCTTGTATATTTTGTCCTATCATGCGGATACGAAACCCTATGGTCGTCCGCCAGAGAAAAATATATACCAGGATAGCAAAAACAACTGCCACTATGGTTCCAAAATGCAGGCGGGTAGGAATAAGACGGGGAAGATCAACCAGATGAGTTAAACGGGTAGTTTGAGGGATAAAGGAGCCAAGTTCTATCTGAAGTGGGTCCATTATTGGTCCGCGAAGAAGATAATTCATCCCATAGGCTGCAATATAATTCAGCATGATGGTGCTTAGAATTTCGTTGACTTTAAAATAAGCTTTAAGAAAACCAGCAATTCCTGCCCATATTGCTCCGCAGAGGAGTCCAATAAATAAAGCAAGTACCATTAGTATCCATCCCGGTAAATCTGAAAAATTAAGACAAACTATGGTTGCCGAAAGAGCCCCGGTTACAAGCTGTCCCTCCCCACCGATATTTAATACGCCGGCACGAAAGGCAATGCAGATTCCCAGCCCTACAAAAAGCAAAGGAGTTGCCTTGACTATGGTGTCTGCTATAGCATTCATACTACCGAATGCTCCCTTGAGCAGGGCCTGGTAAGCATCCAAAGGGTTTACTCCGAGAAAGGCAATCATAATTGTCCCAATGAATAGGGCAAGAAGAAAGGCCGCTATAGGAATAAAGCTCATCGACATTTCCCGGATATCCCTGTATTTCATTTTATTTTTTAAATCCTCCTATATTAAGGGGACAACCGTCCCTATGACATTCTCCCTGTGAAATGATGAAAGGCTATGTTATTTCTCGGATTTTCTTCTGTTTTCACCGGTTCTTCTGTCCCGGCTACTTCTTCGTTCAAGTCCTTTGTAATTTGGGTCATCAAATTTTCTACGGTCTTCACCTGTTCTTCGTTCTTTTTCGGAACGGCGCTCTTCTTTCTTTTCCATAGGATTTTTCCTCCTTTAATTTACCTGTTTAATATTTTTTAAACACTATAATTAAAATTCTACAAGGGTAATGCAAAATCCTTCTTTTTAATAAAAGTTTTTAATTTTTGATTATTGGATGGAGAGGAAAGGATGGCTTCCCATTTTCATGGGAATGACACATCATTAGTAAACAACCCACCCGCTAAGCAGGTGGCTTTAAGAGCCTCTAAAAGAGGCTGAATTTCCCTTGTTCACTCTGTTCTCTTTTTATTCTCTCTTTTTGATATTTCGCACATTTTCATATTTTAGTTTCATTCAAATCTTATGAGATAATTTTTTCAATTTAGTCATAATCTATGGTACATTCTTTAAAGGTGAAACCATTTAACCATTACCACCTTCTAAGAAGGTGGTTTTTTAAGTTAAAATAAATACAGATACAAGATAATTTAGTTAACCGTCAGAGGCAGTAGTGCCTGTCTCGAGGTTAACCCATTTTCTCTTCCTGGCACTGCTGATGAGTGCTTCGATCACTTGCATATTCGCCACAGCATCTTCCAGCGGTACCGGGACCTCTCTATCTTCCAGCACTGCCCGGGAAAACAAATCTCCCTGAATCGTATACTGATTACAAACCTCCAGCACCACCTCTTCAATCCTGTTACCATCTCCATACCATAATTTACAGGGCCGGTCAGACGGAGCATTGAAAGGTATTTCAATTTCAATCCGCCCTTTGGTACCAAAAATGTTAACCTGCTGGTAAGGCACCAGCTGGGTCGCACAGGTGAATGTGGAAGTGCCGCTGGCAAACTCCAATATACCGGAAGTTAGACGGTCAACTTTCATACTTGGGTCTTCTTCTATAATGCCGCAGGCCCGCCAGGGCTCAGCCCCAAAGATAAACCGCGAAAGCGAAATACAATAACAACCAATATCCATCAGTCCCCCGCCGCCAATATCAGCTTTATTGCGAATATTATCGGGGTTGGTATTGTAGTAGGAGAAGAAAGTCTGAATCGTCCTTAATTCGCCGATTTTCCCTTCGATAACCCGCTGCTTTGCCCACTGCCACTGCGGATGGTGACGATACATAAATGCTTCCATGACCTTTAGGTGTGGAAATTTCCGGGAAGTGTCCAGTAATTTTTTAGCTTCGGCTGCATTCAGGCCAATGGGTTTTTCGCACAAAACATGTTTACCGGCGTTTAGTGCTTTGATAGCCCAGGATACATGCAGATGATTGGGGAGCGGGATATAAACAGCATCGATGTCGGGGTCGGACAACAGTTCTTCGTAGGAACCATAAGCCTTCTTAATACCTAATTGCCTGGCTGCTGCCTGCGCCTTTTCCAATTGGCGCGAAGCGATAGCGGTAATCGTGCAATACTCGCCCAATTGCATAGCGGGAATCATTGTTTCGGTACCAATTCTGGCGGTGCTCAGGACACCCCATCTAATCTTTTTCATTTGATTACTCTCCTTCTGTTGATTAAAATATCTTTCCATACGTGATGAGCTGTTTATTTTCTCTCTTTTTTCTTTTTCTTTTCTTCATACATATTCTCATCGGCTATTCTGATAAGTTCATCTATGGATAGAGGATTGGATGGGTCATAAACAGAAAGACCGATGCTGAAATCTATTTCATAGGGTTTTGCCAGTTTCTGATTTAATTTCTTTAAATTTTTATTTAACCTACCTCTAATAAGGGAAGCATCATTTAAGGAGTTCTCCGGGAAGATGAGCAAGAATTCATCTCCTCCGATACGGCAAATGATATCCACCTCTCTTAGGGTAGATTTAAAGAGTTTGGCTGCTTCTTTTAAGACCTTATCTCCTTCTTTATGACCGAAGGTATCGTTGATATATTTAAAGTCATCTATATCAAGATAGAGCAAGAGGACAGTAGTTTTCTTTCGCTTAGCTGTTTTAGTCTGTTGTTCAAGTAGGTTTAGACCATACCCTCTACTGCAGCAGCTGGTAAGAGCATCAAAATGGGCTAATTTTTCCAGTTCTTCTTCCAGCTTTTTTCGTTCAGTTATATCGATATAAGTGGCT
>Ga0268279_1000646_pt1 | contig 21259 bp, 16 predicted proteins | sample saktaG_6_FD_190142 | JGI IMG/M metagenome (GOLD analysis project Ga0268279, IMG submission 190142) | Saline water microbial communities from Sakinaw Lake, British Columbia, Canada - sak_2010_1_5_80m | ecosystem: Environmental > Aquatic > Non-marine Saline and Alkaline > Saline ...
TCATTACCAGAAGACCAGGCGTGGGGGTATGTCTTTGGGATAAATACTGCACTTCCCGGGGCAGCCCTCCACCAGCGTCCATCAAAGAAGGTGTACCCCGGTCCTTCGGAACTGCTGTCAATAATGATAAGTTCCCAGGTCTGGTGACTATGTAGGGCGATGAACCATCCGGGGATGTAATCAATGACACCAAAGCTAACTTGACTGGGCTCATTGACGTAGTATTTTTGGGCCACTTCTCCCATCTGACGCATCTCTACTGTACTGGTCGCACTAGGATAAGTTATATATGGTCTAATAACCACCTCGTCATTACTCATATAAACCATCCCTTTTTATTTTACCGTTTTATCTTTTTAAGGCTTGCCTTATTGCTCTTTCTGTCTCAAAATGAATCAAGGACTCCTGCTTATATTATAACTCTTTATGGCTTCAGTAGAACAACTATATTTTTCCCGCTGTACATGGAGTCAAAGGCCCTCTGAGCTTCCTCCAGTGGTATAATCTCGGAGATAAGTGGTTTAACATTCACTCGCTTATGTGCCATTAGATTTATAGGGATGCTCAATGGTGAGAATTTATAGACCCCTATAACCCTTATGTTCTTCCATACCCACATACCGGGGTTTACTTCTGTTAACGGTACGAAGCCAACTAATACTATAATACCACCGCGCCTGACCATGTCAATAGATTGGTTTAAGACGGCCCCCTCCCGGGCGCAAACAAGGACTGCATCCGGACCAGCCCCGGTAAGCTTTACCACCTCGGAGACCATATTAACTTCCTTGGCGTTTATAACTACATCAGCACCCATCTCTAGGGCCTTATCCAGGCGGGACTTAGCTACATCGACGACAATTACCGGCGCTGCCCCAGCGGCCTTGGCACACAGCATTGTTCCCAGGCCAATCTTGCCGGCTCCAATGACAACGACCGAATCTCCAAGCGTTAGCCCAGCAGCTTTAACTGTACTTACACCATTAGAAAGTGGTTCGACCAGCACCGCTTCTTCATCAGATACGCTATCGGGCACTTTTAGAACAGAGGTCGATGGCCTTATGAAGTACTCAGTCATTGCTCCGAGACTATTTCCATAGCCTATTGGTCTCACGTCCACATCAGCTATAGCTCGTATTCCAGCAATACCTAAGCACAGGTGATATAGTCTGCGTTGGCAGAAATAGCATTGTCCACAGCTCTGCTGAAATCCACTCATTGTAACGCGGTCGCCGATGGACCATCCTTTAACTCCCTCGCCTACCTCGGTTACCTCTGCGCAGAACTCATGACCCAGGATAGCCCCAGCATGCAGTTCTCCCACTCCCGATTTAAAATATTCAAAGCAACCATCAAGGTATTCAAGGTCACTGCCGCAGATAGAGCAGTATTTTATTTTGAGTAGCAGTGTACCCGGCTGGACTTGTGGTTTGGGTATATCCTTGACAACGATACCCCTTTTTTCCCCTGTAGTAACAACGGCTTTCATTGGTGTTCTCCTTATTCAGTTGTTATATTCTTACCACCTGTTTAATGAGCTTAGACGACTGAAATACGAGTTATCCGCGTTTTCGCCTTTTTAATGCTCGCCCTATTTCTCTTTCTGTCTCACGGCGAATTATGGACTCTCGCTTGTCATATAACTTTTTGCCTTTGGCTAATGCCACCTCAACCTTGGCAATATTACCCTTTATATATAATTTCAGCGGGACTAATGTCAAGCCCTTTTCCGAGATTTTGCTGGTGAGATTGTCAATCTGCTGGCGATGGAGCAGGAGCTTTCGGGGTCGTGTCGGCTCATGGCTTAGATAGCTACCTGCTTCATAGCGGGCAATATGAGCATTTAGCAGCCATAATTCTCCGGCCTCAGGTCTAACGTAGGCATCCCCTAAACTTACTCTGCCGGCTCGGATTGACTTTATCTCGGTGCCGGTAAGCACGATACCAGCTTCTACACTATCCTGCATAAGATAATTATGATAGGCTTTGCGGTTGGTAACTACCGTCTTTATAGCCACATCTCTACTTTAAATTATATCATAGATTAAAGTTTGTCTCCAAGCTCAACCGATATAATAGAAATCAGGGAAACTGCGAATATTATTCTGTGGGGTGGTTAAATGTGGTGGGCAATAATGTTTTTGTGGCCTGTGTTTGGGTTTCGTCGGCTAATCGGCTGAAGTGGACTTATAGGGGGGCTCTTTGATTAATCGCTCAAGCACTTCATACCAGGTGTAATCCACGAGAGCTACGTCGTTTGAGTCGGGGGATTTTACATAAAAGGCGTTCCCATCTGGTGTTCTGTCACCCACGAGGATATTTAGGATATCCTCATTCTCTAGGGTCAGGATTATCTCCATTTGTGATTGAATTAAACCGAATTCATCCAGTTGTTCCGGCGTGGCATTTTCAGCGATGACCCTTTGCGCTCCGGGGCCGCTCAGCAGGAGGGGTATGCCCCCTCCCCATCGTTTCTGGTCCACCGCAGACCTTTGGGGGTCATCGAAATACCAGGGGAACTCGTCCTCCTTACTTATTTTGATGAATGACTCGCTCATGTTCTCGCGGGGGAGCCGCATTTCAATATACTGTATCTCATCCATTTCAATTTGCCATACATATATTTTTGGTTCCTCTTCTGGTGGAGTCTCAGAAGCTTGGCTGAAGTAGAAATACCCTCCCAAGGCCAGGAGAAGAACGAGCAGTACAAGGATGCTTCTGATCCTCAAGTGATTCCCCCCTCGAGATAGGCCCCTTTTACTGCCTTCTTCGCCACCAGATGACGCCCCCTACTATCAGTATTAACACTGGCAGCAGGCCTATGCTGGAATAATTGATGAAGCTGGCTGCCTCCGGGCCAACAACCAATCGGCGAAAGGGAAGGACATTATGGCGAATTGAAATTAGCTCTGTTTCCTCAGTAAGCCAGCTTACCGAGTTAAGAAAGAGGTCGCTGTTGTTACCATTGTAGTAATGCGCGTTTGAAGCAAAGTCGGAATCGCCGATTACCACCAGCCGTACCACTTTACTTTCCGCTGTTGGTTCTCCTCCGTCAGGCCCCTCAGTGGGAGCAGCGGCGATAAGGATACCGAGAGAGAAGGGCCCCTCGCGTTCGGTTTCCTCATTAAAGGTGGGCTCTTGTTCAGGGTCAATATCCTGCTCCAGCCAGCTCTCCTTAGTTGTCCAGACCAGCGGCATCATTTCATGTCCCTCTCGTTCTTGTGCTTCTTCCTGGGGTATCAGGGCCACTGCCCCCGGGAAATAGGTAGCCGGCAGACCAAAGGCACATCTCTCCTGGGTTACAGTAGGTATATCCTTATTAGGGTCAAGGTAGGATGATGCATCGATAGCTGTCCCATCCTCTATATCAGCACCCCAAGAAGAGACCAATTGCCCGATATCCTGCGGGAAGCCGGGATTTATTAGAATCAGTACCTGCCCTCCGCTGTTAAGATAATGCTTGATAATTTCGATTTCACTGCTAATCATTGACTGCCGGGGGGCAACGATTAACAACGCAGCACAATCTTCAGGTATGCTGGGGGTTTTAATGAGGTTTAGCGTCCCCACTATGTAGAGGTCATCGCGCAGGCCTTCTGCGGCGTAGCTATATTCGGAGCTAATGCTGCTCTCACCGTGCCCGGTGAGAAAATATACCTTCTTCTGCACCTTTCCGCTAACCTCCAGAATGGCGCTGGTAAAGGGGTGCTCCGCTTGTATACCACTAAGATTACCCGAGTCGTCGTATGTAACGAGTTCGGCAGGTGAAACCAACCGGCGCCGATCCTGACTTTCAAAGACGACTGTCTGATACTGGGTTACGCCATATGCCCTCGCCTGGTCCGGGTGTTCATCAGGGTCAATATATTCTACGCTCAACTGGTCAGTATAATTCTGGTATTCAGTCAGTAAGGCCGTAGCATAGGTGGTAAGACCATAAGGGTCATTGGGAACGAAGAAACACAAGGCCTGTACTGGTGTATTCAGTTCAGTGAGAACCTCCTTTGTCTGGGGAGCCAGAGTGAATTGTGCCAGACTGGTGGCGTCAAAGCGGTGATAGCTTCCGATGCTAATCGCGTTAACAAAAAGGATAATGCCAATGAAGATTGCTGCCATAACCGTGGTGCCAACACCAAACCTCCCCCGCTTGCCTGCCAGGGCACGGCCAACCCGCCTGAAATCAAGGATAAAGGCTGTGGCCAGGAGTATTACTCCCAGTGCCAGGATACCCCAGGCTGCGTAGCGGATGCCGGGAAGCAGGAGCATAACTATGAAACCGGCCACTAGGGCCACTAGCCCGAGCACAGCGGCTAGCCAGGAAAACCTGTAATCTGTTGAGTTAGTCTGCATTTATCTCCACCTGCTGCTTTCGAGAGACCTTATGGCTAGAAACAGAAACAACGCCGTGATACTGAGATAATAAATTACGCCTCTGGTATCAATTACTCCACTCACAAAGTCAGGGAAATGAGAGTAAAGTGAGAGGTAGCTAATAATATCGCCTATAGATTCAGGGAGGAAGCTGGCTAGCATACTGGCGAACCATAAGGCAAAGAGAATCCCGCCGGCGACCACTGCGGCTACAATCTGGTTTGAGGTCAGCGATGAAGCAAACAGTCCCACTGCCAGAGCAGTACTGCCTAGAAGCAAGAGCCCGAGGTAAGTGGTGGCAATAGGTCCCCAATCAGGGTCGCCAAAAATCCATAAGAGAATGGGATAGTAGAGGGTGAGTGCCAGCATTACGATGAGGATGCCCAGGCTACCTAAGAACTTCCCCATTATTACCTCGCTGTCTCTCACCGGTGCCGTGAGCAAGACCTCTAGAGTACCCATTTTCCTTTCTTCAGCCACCAAGCGCATGGTGAGCACTGCCGCCAGCAATATCAGTAACAGGATACCCCAGAATTCCCAAAGACCACTGATGCTGGTTTCATAATAGGTAGATGAGCTGATACTGAAAAGGAAACCGGTGAGCGCCAGAAAGATGCCGGTCACTACGTAGGCCATAGGTGATGTTAGGTAGGACTTGAACTCCTTGAGGGCAATAGTTGCCATGTTTCTCACTGGCCCGCCTCCTCTTCTGCTTCGTGGGTTAACTTGAGGAAGATATCCTCAAGGCTCATTTCCACAGATTCCATGGAGAGCAGAGTCCAGTTGCCCTGGGCAATGGCTTTCATGATTTCTCCACGCGGGTCCTGTCCTTTAGTACATTCAACGATGTAATGAGAACCCTGAAAGCTGACGGCTCTAATACCCTTAACCTTGCGTAGATATTCACTTACCTTCTCGGCGGGACCTTCTACTTCAAGGCGGATGCGCTTGGAGCCGCTTATTAGTGCGGAAAGATTTTCAATGCGGTCCTTGGCGACAATCTTGCCTTCATGTATGATAATCACCCGCTCACAGGTCATGCTTACCTCAGGGAGTATATGAGTGGAGATGAGTACGGTGCGCTCTTTACCCAACTCCTTAATTAGCTGCCTGGTCATGGCTACCTGAATGGGGTCGATACCTATCGTTGGTTCATCCAGAATCAGCACCTCTGGCTCGTGAATAATCGCTTGAGCTACACCAACTCGCTGCCTGAACCCCTTTGATAATTTGCCAATAATCACATCGACGTATTCTTCAAGGTGGCATATATCTACCACTTCGTCCATTCTCTTCTTTATCTTATTTTTGTCTATGCCCCTGAGTCTGGCTGAGAATTCAAGATAGGAACGGACGGTCATATCAGTATATAATGGCATCGCCTCGGGGAAATAGCCAATGTGCTGGCGTGCCTCTAAAGAATGCTGGCTCATGTTATAGTTAGCCACCCATGCGTTACCTCGAGTTGGTGCCAGAAACCCGGTAAGCATGCGCATCGTAGTTGTCTTCCCCGCCCCGTTAGGACCGAGGAATCCCACAATTTCCCCCTTGCCTATATTGAAGCTGATATCGTCCACGGCCAGACGTTTTCCATAATATTTAGTTAAATTCTCAACCCGTATCACTTTTCCTGTACCTACCTTAACTAATCAGAAACAGATAATACTGTCCTGGCTACCTTAATCTTTAGATAGCTGCCAATTTATCCAGGCGTCGATTTCGGAATTATATTCCAGCGTTATTTCATGGGATTTTGCTTCTTCCGAAAGCCAGTCATCGAGGACCTGGCTCTTAATTGTTTGCAATGGTCCCTCGTCTATCTCTCGAGCCTCAGCCTTCTCTGACACCATAATGAGATAATAATAAGTTTCATAATCTGACGATTCGAAGTCTACATATGTTATGGGGTCGCTTATATCGCCAACAGCGAGGCTGAATACTGTATCATCCCACCCGGCAGGGAGAACCCCGCGAGGCGTCCAGCCAACTTCTTCCACTGCTTCTGCAGACTCCATCTCCTGCCATATTTCACTGATACGCTCTTCTATATCCTCTCCCGCATCCCCTTTTTCCCATATTTCATTTGCCTCCGCTTCGCTCAGCACAGTAATATAAAGATAAACCTGTTCGGCTACGGTAGGCACTCTTTCGGCTAGATATCCTTCAAAGCTAGCGGTTAATATACCCGTGGCTACCATGTCTCTGTATTCAGAATCCGAGAGGTCGAGTTCATTAAGTAGTTGGCGGTACCACTCCTTAAATTCACTCTCGGAAATAGTTCCATCCTCCCCACTGGCCACTATCCTTAGTGCCGTGTCAACATCCTCCGGAGTGACTTCACCAACATATCGCGGCGCCTCTATTCTAACGATTTGTTCGTTCATAAGCGTCTGTACCATATTCATAGGTTCACTACCGCTTAGCCTGGTTCTCTTCAGAAAGTAGTCCATCTTGATAGAAATATTATCCACAGTGATTACGGTGAGGCGGTTATATTTTGCATCCTCGCTGAAATAGTAGCTGACGCCAACTATAATCAGAATTAGGGCAATAACCACCGCGGCAACAATAAATGTTGTCCGCCGCCGCCTGCGGACTGTATCTACGGCTCCTGAAGCCGGTATCTTCCCTTTCGGCTTATTAATAGATGGCGTTTGATTAATTTTAGGCATATCTTCTTTAACTCAGTAAAGTATTTGGCACAATTGGCTAAACGATTCTATAAGGTAGATATCCTCCACCCCTTTTTACTATAGGAAGAATAAACGGCTTTAGCCAGCAGCTAAACAGCCCCTCTTTCCCTCTCACCAGCCTTGAATCAGGCTTATTGATTACCCGGATGTTAACCCCGTCTAGACTCGGTGACATGCTACCCAGTGTTCGCCACCAATGTTCCTCAATTCCGGTTCCTGCTCCTTACAGATGTCAATAGCCATGCGACACCTCGGGTGGAAGTGGCAACCAGTGGGGGGATTAACCGGGCTGGGCACATCGCCGGTTAGCAGAATCCGCTTTCGCTGGCGGTCAACTACCGGGTCAGGTATAGGCACTGCTGACAGCAGTGCAATAGTATAGGGGTGAAGCGGATTATCATAGAGCTCATCGCTACTCGTAATCTCCATAATCTTGCCCAGGTACATCACGGCTACCCGGTCGCTGATATAACGAACTACTGAAAGGTCATGAGCGATAAATAGATAGGTCAGCCCAAGCTCCTCGCGGAGCCTCATCAGCAGCTGGGTAACCTGTGCCTGGACGGAAACATCCAGTGCCGAAACCGGCTCATCGCATATAATAAGGCTGGGCCTCACCGCTAGCGCTCGGGCTATCCCGATACGCTGTCGCTGCCCGCCGCTGAACTCGTGAGGGTAGCGGTCTGCCATCCGTGGTTCAAGTTCCACCATGTCAAATAGCTCGGCAATCTGCTCTCTATATTCATTGCGCTTGACCAGCTTGTGAACGATCAACGGCTCACCGATGATGTCTCCGGCATTCATGCGGGGGTCGAGTGAGGCATAGGGGTCTTGAAATATCAGCTGCATGTTCCGCCGCATCGCTCTCATCTCTCCGTGGCCGAGTTTAGAAAGGTCCTTTCCCTCGAAGTAAACCTTTCCATCAGTGATTTGATAGAGCTGCAGGATACAACGCCCGGTGGTAGTCTTGCCGCAGCCGCTTTCGCCCACCAGCCCTAGAGTCTCACCTCTCTTTATATAAAAACTTACCCCGTCCACTGCCTTAACGTCAGCTATCTTCCTCTGCATGACGCCGGCAGTTACCGGGAAATACATGACCAAATTCTCTACTTCAACTAGGTGGTCGTTACTAGCCATTGGCAATACCTCACTTATTTCTTTGTACCTCTGCACTTCTAAAGCAAGCGGAGTAGTGATTTTCTCCTACCTCTTCCAGTTCTGGTCTTTCCTCTCGACACCTATCAGTGGCAAAATAGCAGCGAGGGTAGAAGACACAGCCTTTAGGCAGACGAGCCAGATTGGGTGGCAGGCCATCGATAACACTCAGCTCACGTTTTCGGGCCAAGTCCAATCGAGGCACAGATGCTAGAAGCCCTACGGTATAAGGGTGCTTTGGTTCACCGTACAGGGCATCTGTCGGTGCTGTCTCCAGAAGCCGCCCGGCATACATAACATTCACCCGGTCAGCATAACGGGCGACTATTCCCAGGTTATGGGTTATCATAATCACTGATGTGCCGAATTGCTCTCTCAGGCTGTCAATTAGTTCCAGAAGCTGTGCCTGGACAGTAACATCAACTGAGGTAGTGGGTTCGTCAGCTATCAGCAGTGCGGGATTACAGCTCAATGCCATGGCAATCATTATCCGTTGTTGCATCCCTCCGCTGAACTGGTGGGGATAGTCATTTAACCTATTCTCCGCATCCGGCAGGCCCACTAGCTTCAGTAGTTTGGCTGCTTCCCCGCTGGCTTCTTTCTTATCCATCTCACGGTGCAGTTCCAGCGACTCAGATATCTGGCGTTTGATGGTAAGCACCGGGTTTAGAGATGTCATCGGCTCCTGAAAAATCATGGCTATTTCGTTGCCTCTGACATGGCGCATTTTCTCTTCGCTGATCTTGAGAAGGTCCTGCCCCTTGAAAATAATCTCCCCACCGACAATAATACCTGGCGGATAGGGAATAAGACGCATGATAGAAAGGGCGCTCACGCTCTTGCCACAGGCACTCTCGCCAACGAGGCCAACGCACTCCCCCTTTTTAATATTGTAGTTCAGGCCGTCAACCGCTCTTACCTCACCATCCTCGGTGTAGAAATAGGTTCTTAAGTCTTTAACTTCAAGTACTTTCTCTCCATTTACTGTCGCCATCTTGATAAAGCAAATATAGGGGCTTAAAGGACTATATCATTAACTCCAGGGCCACGCCTCGAACCCCCCTGCTTTTGCCCTCCTTTATATCATTTATAAAGGTGCCACTACCTAAACGCTAATGCTGCTTTTTGTAATGCTCACCGCAGAGCCATATGGCTCTATCTCAACCCACTTGGAAAAGTGGTTAGACATTTATATCATAATTCTCTGGTACTGTCAAGCACTTATTTTGTTAGGTGCTACTCTCTTAGATTGACGGCAATTTCAGCATAGTTATTGTTAGCTAATGCCAGCCCTAGGGTGCAATAGCATTAATAATATCCTGGTTAAGACCGCGGAACTTGGAGAGCCATTCCAGTCTCTGCTGCTTTAAATCCTCCGAGAGCACCTGTATCTGCTCCTCGGGGTAGTAATTACTCAGGTCAAACTGACTCAGCTCCAAGCCGGGGATCTTGACGGGCACCTCATAACCCCAGAACTCGTCTTTCTCCCATACAATCTTATCGCGGGCTATCATTTCCATTATCTTCACTGAGTCCCTTACCCTTATCTTTCGCCCCCTGTCCATCCCACCTACCTTCCCGGTGTTCAGAATGAAACACCGGATGTCGGGGTTATTTCTCAGGATATCAAGAAACACGTTGCCCTCTTCATCCTTGGAACCCACTATGAAGGGATTGGTGCCAACTACCCTCCGCAGCTTACCTGCCTCAGCAGGGTCACCGGCCGAAGTCTCCACTGACTCGCCTAACATAAAAGCAGCCGCTGCCCACTCCGGGGCAAGGCGCACTACAGGAGGAAGGACATCATAGCGCCTGTTAATAAATACTATAAAATCAACCTTTTCTAGGTCAATCTCGTCATCAGTAAAAGCGATATCCCGTCTTTTGACCATCGCCCGGCCGTTGGCGGTCAATGTAGTATCAAAAAAGTCTACCTTGCCTGTCTCATCATCTACACGGACATTCTCCAGTATCGCCCGGGGGCTTATTGCGGCCGCATACAGAAGGGGCTGTGAGCTAGGGTTCAGGCCCTCTGTTTTCATATAAAAGGACTCCTCAGTGCCGACAGCACTGCCATCAGACTTCAGTATTACCACATCATCTTGGCGAATCACCACCCTCTCTGGATAATGTAGCCAGTGAGGATGGCAGGAAAGGGTGGTCTTCCCGGTGGCACTGAGACCAAAGAGGAGAAAGCCAAAATCTTTCAATTTCCTGCCCCTGTACACTCGCATAATTTTGCTGGCAGCATGAAGCCCAAGATTTCCTTGCTGCTTAGCCCAATACATCACCTGACGCAGCATCGCCTTCTTAATCTCACCCTTGTAATCACTCCCCAGACACAGTGTTAGACCTGATTCTGGAAAAACAAGGGTCTTCTTTTCCGGCCACTCCGGGACAGCAATAGCAATAAAGTCGGGCTCACTCCCCCCTGATGGAAACAGTGTATTACCCCACATTAGGGGTAGCCGGGGATAGTCAGCAGTAACATAAAAGCGGCAGTTTCTTTTAAAACCGGGGGTGTGACACATCACCCTGTCAAGCCTTATCATCTCTTTAGTTTTCAGATATTTCAGAACCTTATGGACAAGCTCAGTATCCGCTGGACTAAGCTCTCCCATCACCACCTCGGTAAACTTGGCGATTCTATTACGAACGGATGTAACCACTGAAAGGTTGCCGAACTCGGTGATAACGCCTCCCTGTTCCAGTGCCCACTCTCTAAGTTTCTCCTCGGAGGGATTGTCAATAATCCTCTTCGGTTGGAACTCTTCGGCGAAAATATTTTGCATACCTTTACTCCTAACAAATTAGCCAAACTGACCAGCTTTTAAATCACCTATTGATTATAGGGCATTTCGGCTAATTATTAAATAGCTTACCCCCAGCTGAGCCGGGCTAGTTTGGTCAGGGTTAGCACCCTGGCTGATACCTCCTTTAAAAAACAGGCGTCAACCACTGCTGAACAGGACTGATAAAAGGTTTTATTTGCATTTGGTTGAAAGCCGTTTTATCCTTCTAGCAATAAAGGCTAGGGGGTTAAAACTATGTTTAGAGAAACTATACTTATCATATTTACTATTGCCTTGGTTGGGCTTACCAGCTTCAGCACCGATGCCATCAGAGGGCTTATGGCTGGCGATGTGGAGGTGGTTATGAGTGGTTTTATTGCATCACTTGTAGGGATTGCCATTGCTTTAGCGGCAGCAATCTTAGCGGGTCGGTGGCTTGTTAGGGATGATAGAAGAACAAAGGAAAGCGAAAAAGAAAGACATAAAGAATTATTAGATGCTGTTAAAAGCTTAAAGGACTATAAGAATGATAAATAAAGCAAGTCAAAATAATAGTATCACCTGTAAGTATTGTGGTGGTAGTGCTGTAGTAAAATTCGGCAAATATAAAGGCACTCAGCGATACTGGTGCAAATCATGTAATCGCAAGTTCAAGGCTGATGATACTACCTTCCATATGAAAACACCTACTAACCAAGTATCATCGGCACTCAATATGCATTATGAAGGTATGAGTATCAAGGCTATCCGTAGAAACTTGAAACAGGAATATGACAGTATGCCTTCAACTGCTACTATCTATGAATGGATACAAAAGTATACTCAATATGCCATAGACAGTATCAAAGACTATCAGCCAAAGAATATAGGCGATAATTTTATTGCCGATGAAACCGTATTAGAGGTAGACGGACAGAATATGTGGCTATTTGACATCATAGACGATAAGACACGCTATCTTCTAGCTACTCGCCTAACACGAAGTCGCACCACTAGAGACGCACAAATGCTGATAGATAAGGCTATAAAGACGGCTGGCAAGTCTCCAAGGGTTGTAGTTACGGATAAGCTAAAATCTTACATTGACGTGAGGTATGGTGGTGGTGAGCATAGGCAAGGTAGACCATTCCAACTTGAGGACAGCACGCAGAAGATAGAAAGATGGCATTCCACACTAAAAACACGCACAAAGGTTATGCGTGGATTAAAGAACTTTGAGACAGCATTAGACTTTGTAAACGGTTGGCTAGTGCATTATAACTATCTTCGCCCACATACAGCTTTAGGCGATAGGACACCCGCAGAAGTGGCAGGAATAGACTATCCTTATAAGAACTGGGCTGACATTATCCGTAAGCATAAACCTTCAAAACCCATTATTACAGAACATCAGCCTAGAGGTAGAACCAAGTTACCACCTATACAAATAGGCAGACCACGAAAGCGGGTTAGGATTACACAACCAAGATCTAGAATATCCGAAGGTATGGTAAAACTATAATGAATACTGATATGACAGTTATTATGTTTATAGCGGTTGTTGAAGCTATGCTTATTGGGTTGTTAGTGTCAGACAAACTAGGGTTAATCAAAGACACGAAAGTAGACAATAATCCAAATGATAATAAGCGGGATGCTGATAGCACCAAAAGCCCAAGCGGGCAAGTGAAACAAAGTGGATGTAATAAGTATGGTCATAATGAGAATGACCATACTACCACCAACAATATAGGCAAGCCGTTTATACGCTTTACCTTGCTTCGTCATCTCATTAGAATTATAGGAAGGCAATCAACCAAATGCAAATAAAACCTGATAAAATAGTACTTGACAAATACCAAAAGTAGTAGTATCATAGAGGTTCGTAATTATGCCGCTAAAGTTTCATCTTATTATATATCTTCACCAACCATTCTACAGGTCCTACTTTGGGTTAGCACCGTAATAATGCGTGGAGTCTGACTGTCTGTTTAAGGAGTGTAGTTAGAGATGATTTCTATGTCGCCAATACGTGCTGGAAAGAGAATGCCGCCCGTTTCCCGGAAATCCTATGCCAAGTTATCCAAGATACTAGATATCCCCAATCTGATTGAAGTTCAATTAAATTCATTCCTATGGTTTCAGGAAGAGGGATTAAATCAACTGCTGGAGGAGATATCTCCCATCAAGGACTTCACCGGTAACAGGCTGGAGCTTAGCTTCGCCGGCTACGAGTTCCGTACTCCTAGTGACTGGAAGAATGAGGAGGAATGTCGTCAACGAGACCTGACCTATTCGGCCCCCCTATATGTCAGAGCAAAGTTACTGGTTAAAGGAACCGGGGAAATTAAGGAGCAGGACCTGTTTTTTGGTGATATCCCTCTTATGACATCTAAAGGTACCTTTATTATTAGCGGGACGGAGCGGGTAGTGGTCAGCCAGTTACTCCGTTCTCCTGGTGTCTATTTTACCATTAAGGAAGATGTGAACAGTGGCCGTAGGCTATGCCAGGCTAAGCTAATCCCTACCCGTGGGGCCTGGCTGGAGTTTGAAACCAGCAACCGGGGTGTAATCTCAGCCAAGATAGACGGCAAACGGAAGATTCCTGTTACTACTCTGCTACGGGCTATCGGTTACGGTAGTGATGAGCAACTGCTCAACCTGTTCACTGAGGAGGATACCTCTTCGGAGCGCCCATTTATTAGGTCAACTATGGAGCGTGAGCCCTTGGTTAGAGATGGGGCTGAAGCTCTGATTGATATCTACAGAAAGTTGCGTCCTGGGGACCCGCCAAATATTGGAAGTGCCCGGAAACTGATAAATAACCTGTTCTTTAATTCCCTTCATTATGACCTGGGGCGTGTGGGCCGCTATAAACTCAGTAAGCGATTAGGGCTTGATGTTGACCAGAAAGAGCGGGCTTTAACCAATAAAGATATTGTAGAGATTATCAGGCACATTATTATGGTTAACAATGGCGATGATACCCCCGATGATATTGACCATCTGGGCAATCGACGGGTGCGCACTGTTGGTGAGTTGATTCAAAACCAGTTTCGTATCGGGTTGTTGCGCCTGGGGCGAGTAACCAAGGAGCGTATGAGTATTATCAGCACTGAGGCGGTTACTCCCAGCGCTCTAATTAACATTCGTCCTGTGGTGGCCGCCATCAGAGAGTTCTTTGGTGGCTCGCAGCTATCACAGTTTATGGATCAAACCAACCCATTGGCTGAGTTAACCCATAAACGACGGTTATCGGCAATGGGGCCGGGTGGTCTATCCCGTAAGCGTGCTGGTTTTGAGGTTCGTGATGTCCATTTTTCCCACTATGGCCGGATTTGCCCTATTGAAACACCGGAGGGGCCTAACATTGGTCTCATCGGCTCCCTGGCTACCTACGGCCGGATTAACCAGTATGGTTTCATCGAAACGCTGTACCGTAAGGTTATTAAAGAAGTGAGCAATAACGATGACCGGCTGCTGGGTAAGAAAATCCAGGAGACAGTGCGTAATAAAAAGGGTAATATTGTAGCCAAGGCTGGGGCTAGAGTTACTCCTCAGCTTGCCACTAAGCTCTCCCGCTTATCCCATATAACCGTAAAGGTGGTGCCTTTTGTCTCTGATGAGGTCATTTACCTGACTGCTGATGAAGAGGACAAATATATTATTGCTCAGGCTAATGCTCGGCTCGATGAAAATAGCCAATTTATAGATGGGAGGGTTGAGGCTAGATTGGAGAGTCAGTATCTGCGTGAGACACCCGATAAGGTTGATTTGATGGATGTATCACCCAAGCAGATAGTTAGTGTTGCCGCATCATTAATACCCTTCCTTGAGCATGATGATGCCAATCGTGCCCTGATGGGCTCCAATATGCAGAGGCAGGCTGTGCCCCTGCTTTGCCCTGAGGCGCCTCTGGTGGCTACCGGTATGGAGATGGAAGCGGCCAGGTACAGCGGGCAGGCGCTATTTGCTAGAGATGCTGGAGCGGTAACCTCGGTTACCAGCTCGCAGATTGTGATTGCTGCCGATAATAGTGGTAATGAGGTCAGCTACCCATTGATGAAATTTGTGCGGACTAATCAGGGAACTTGTATTAATCAGCGCTCTATAGTAAGTGTTGGTGACAGGGTAGAGGTGGGGCAGGTTCTGGCTGATAGCTCGGCTACCGAGCAGGGGGAGCTGGCTCTGGGACAGAATGTACTGTGTGCCTTTATGAGCTGGGGGGGCTATAACTTTGAGGATGCTATCATTATTAGTAATCGTTTGGTGGAGAAGGATAAGTTTACCTCCATCTATATTGAAAAGCATGAGGTAGAAGCCCGGGATACCAAGTTGGGCCCCGAGGAAATTACCCGGGATATACCTAATGTGGGTGAGGAGAGTCTGCGGGAGCTGGATGAAACCGGCATTGTTCGCATCGGGGCTAAGGTGGAACCGGGGGATATACTGGTCGGCAAGATTACCCCTAAGGGGGAGACGGAACTATCGGCTGAAGAGAAACTCCTGCGGGCTATCTTCGGTGAAAAAGCCAGAGAGGTCAAGGATACCTCCCTGCGAGTGCCCCACGGTGAGTGGGGGACAGTAATTAATGTGAGGGTCTTCTACCGTGACGAGGGTGATGACCTGCCTGCCGGGGTTGGGAAGTGGGTACAGGTCTGGGTCGCCCAGAAACGGAGGGTTTCCGTAGGGGATAAGCTCTCCGGGCGACATGGCAATAAGGGGGTCATTTCCATTATTGCGCCGCCTGAGGATATGCCCTATCTTCCTGATGGCACACCGGTAGATATTGTTCTAAATCCCATAGGTGTCCCGTCACGTATGAATATTGGTCAGGTTTTGGAAACTCATTTAGGCTGGGCTGCCCAGGTGCTGGGCTTCAAAGCGCTTACCCCTGTCTTTGATGGCGCTGATGATGCCGCTATTGAGGATGCTCTAGCCAGGGCTTGGCTGGCTCAAAAAGCCGGGGCGGTTGACCTTAACCCTGATGGTGAGAACCCCACTGTGCAATTGGAAATGGCTAAGGCGTGGGTTACCAGTCAGGGATACGATGGAGATAGGGTGTTCAGTGATGACTACCCACAGGAGGCAAAGGAGGTTTGCCTGCGTCTATGGCTCGAAGATTTGGGTATAACCAGTCGGGAGCTTGACTCACCGGGGTTGAAGCAGGCCGTGGATAAGGTAAAGAGTGAACAACGTCTCCTCCCACCTATAATCGGCAAGGTTATACTCCATGACGGACGTAATGGCAAACAATTTGACCAGCCGGTAACAGTGGGTAACATCTATATGATGAAGCTAAATCACCTGGTTGAAGATAAGGTTCACGCCCGTTCTACCGGGCCCTACTCCTTGATTAGCCAACAACCCCTGGGTGGTAAGGCTCAATTCGGGGGTCAACGCTTTGGAGAAATGGAGGTATGGACACTGGAAGCCTATGGTGCGGCCCACAACCTCCAGGAGATTCTGACTATCAAGTCGGATGATGTAACCGGTCGAGCTAAGACTTATGAGGCTATAGTTAAGGATGAGGATATTCTCCAATCCGGCGTGCCCGAGTCGTTTAAGGTTTTGGTTAAGGAGCTCCAGAGTTTAGGGCTAGCCATTGAGGTAATTAATGAGGAAAAGGCGAACTTCGTTGAAGAAACTAAGGAAGTCCCTGAACCAGAAGCGGAGCTTGAAATTGCCGAAAACTCAGCTGATGTAGAGGTAAAAGAATAAGATGCTTGAAGTCAACGATTTTGATGCTGTTCGTATCTCTCTAGCTTCACCGGAGCAGATTAGGAGTTGGTCCTATGGTGAGGTAACCAAGCCGGAGACGATTAACTACCGTACCTTGAAGCCGGAGAGGGACGGGCTTTTCTGTGAGAGAATCTTTGGCCCGACTAAAGACTTTGAATGCGCTTGTGGTAAGTATAAGAGGATACGCTATAAGGGGGTTATTTGTGATAAGTGTGGCGTCGAGGTAGCTCGTGCCAAGGTACGTCGGGAACGGATGGGGCATATTGAACTGGCATGCCCGGTGAGTCATATCTGGTTTGCTAGGGGGATACCCAGCCGATTAGGATTACTGCTTGACCTATCAGCACGGAACTTGGAGCGTGTCCTATACTTCTCTCACTATATCATTATCTCTATAGATGAAGAAGCACGTCAGGAAGCCATTAAGCAGCTTGAGGAGGAAGGTTCACAGGAAATAGCTGAGCGTCAGAATGCCCTTGAAGCTAAAATTACCGAGATGGAGAAGCAAGAGGCAACGGTAGAGGAAGTGAACCAGCTCCGGCGCAACTTTGGTGATGAGAAGACAAAGCTCGAAGAACAGCTTGCCACTGGAGTAGAACAGCTAAAGGACCTCAAGGTGTGCACGCTGCTTACTGAAGAGCAGTGTCACTGGCTCAGACAGAAGTATGGTCAGGTTTTTGAGGCGGGGATAGGCGCTGAGGCTATTCTCCGATTACTTAAGGATATTAACCTTGATGAGCTGCGTAACCAGCTACTCCAAGAAATGCATTCTACCTCAGGTCAGCGTCGCAAGAAGGCAAGCAAGCGCCTGCAACTGGTGGAGACCTTTCATCGGAGTGGCAATAAACCAGAGTGGATGATTATAACAGCGTTGCCTGTCTTACCCCCCGACCTTCGCCCCATGGTTCAGTTAGACGGAGGCCGTTTCGCCACCAGTGACTTTAATGACCTGTATCGACGAGTCATTAACCGTAATAACCGACTGCGCCACTTACAGGAGATAGAGGCGCCGGAAATTATCATTAATAACGAGAAACGGATGCTACAGGAAGCAGTCGATTCCCTTATTGATAATGGGAGAAGTGGACGAACCGTCTCTGTCAGTAGAAATCATAGATTAAAGTCGCTCTCAGAGATACTTCGGGGTAAACAGGGGCGCTTTCGCCAGAATCTGCTGGGCAAGCGAGTTGATTATAGCGGGCGCTCGGTTATCGTTGTTGGACCAGAGCTTAAGCTTAACCAGTGTGGTTTACCCAGACGGATGGCTCTAGAGCTATTCAAGCCCTTCATTATGCGCCGACTGATGAAACGGGGGCTCGCCCACAACATTAAGAGCGCCCGGCGGCTGGTGGAGAAGGCTAATCCGGAGGTGTATGACATACTGGAGGAGGTTGTTAAGGAGCGCCCGGTGTTGCTTAATCGGGCTCCCACCCTGCACCGACTTAGCATCCAGGCCTTCGAGCCAGTGCTCATTGATGGTAGTGCCATTCAGCTCCATCCCCTGGTGTGTTCTGCCTTCAATGCTGATTTTGATGGTGACCAGATGGCAGTTCATATCCCTCTATCTAAGGCCGCAGTCAGGGAGGCTGAAGAGATTATGCTCAGCACCCGCAATATGCTGCTGCCGAGCTCTGGTGAGCCAATAGTAACCCCGACGCTGGATATGGTTTTTGGTTGTTACTACCTGACTACCATCAGGCCTGGAACTAAGGGCGAAGGCACCATCTTTGGCAGTTTTGAGGAGGCCAAGCTTGCTTATGACCTTGATGCTGTTGACCTCAGGGCTAAGATTGAGGCCAGAGACCAACATAGGGATGGGCAGAGAGTTAAAACCAGTGTTGGACGTATTATCTTCAATGAAGTCCTGCCCACAGAGCTAGGCTTCTACAATAAAGCAGTTAATAAGTCGATCTTAAAGCAGATAGTAACTGATTGCTATAGGTCACTGAGTAATGAAGAGATGACGGCAGTATTGGATAACCTGAAACAATTGGGTTTTCACTATGCTACTAAGTCAGGGACTAGTATTGCTATGAGTGATATTGAGGTTCCTCAGAGCAAGCCGAAGCTCTTGGCCGAAGCTGAGGAAAAAGCTTCCATTATTGAAACCCAGTATAATCGTGGCTTAATCACTGAGGATGAGAGATATAATGGTGTCGTAGAAGCATGGCTGGAAGCTACCGACAGGATTACCGATACTATTGCTGAGACCCTTGACCGCTACGGTAGTATTTACATGATGACGACATCAGGAGCCAAGGGGAATATTTCCCAGATTAGACAGATGGCGGGTATGCGAGGTTTGATGACTGACCCCTCAGGCAAGATAATTGAATTTCCTATTAAGTCGAGCCTTCGTGAAGGGCTCAGTGTTCTGGAATATTTTATCTCTACCCACGGTGCTCGTAAAGGATTGGCCGATACTGCCTTGAGGACATCAAATAGCGGTTACCTCACCCGGCGCCTCATTGATGTTGCCCAGGATGTTATTATCCTCCAGGAGGACTGCGGCACCCTGGAGGGTATATGGCTCTCTGAGCCGCAGGAAAAGGGGCTATTACCATCCCTGGCTGAGCGAATAACCGGCCGGCTGGCTGCCAGTAAGCTGGTTAACCCCGACACTGGGGAAGTCATCGTTGACCGGGATGAGGAAATTGATGAGCAGAAGGCGAGCGAAATTGTTTCCGCTGGGATAACCAAGGTTCATGTTAGGTCTCCCCTTAGCTGTCAATCTAGGCAGGGTACCTGCCAGCGGTGCTATGGCCGAGACCTTGCTCGCGGGCATCTGGTTGACCTCAATACAGCAGTGGGCATAGTTGCCGCCCAGAGCATCGGTGAGCCGGGTACTCAGTTAACACTACGTACCTTCCACACCGGCGGCGTGGTTGGGCTTGATATTACCAGCGGTCTGCCCAGGGTAGAAGAACTCTTTGAGGCAAGACAGCCTAAAGGCCAGGCCATTATCTCGGAAATAGACGGTGTGGCTGAGGTGGTTGATAGTGAGGAAGGGGTAAAGATTAAGGTTGCCAGCTCTGAGGTATTCCGTGATGGATATTCGCTGCCCCCTGGCTGGCAGGTTATGGTGGAAAATGGTCAACGGGTGGATGCGGGAACTATGTTAGCTTGTCAGCCCACAGAGGCTGAAACCGCATCGCAGTCAACTGACCTGACCACTGAAACTGAACCCATCCTGGCCCGCGTCGCCGGTGAGGTAGTTATTGAGGATGAGCAGTTGTTTATCAAATATGAGGAGGAAGAGGAACGAGAGTATGCTGTTCCATCTGCCACCCATATTCGTGTTCAAACTGGAGACATGATAAAGGCAGGACAGCAACTTACCGATGGCTCTATCAACCCGCAGGATATATTGCGTATTTTGGGTAGGGAGGCAGTCCAGCAATATCTGGTTGATGAGGTGCAAAAGGTGTACCGCTCCCAGGGAGTGAACATAAACGATAAGCATATTGAGGTTATCGTCCATCAGATGCTGGCCAAGGTTCGTATTGATTCCTCAGGCGACACCGAACTGGTGCCTGGAGAGTTAATAGACAGGTTCCACTATGAGGACATTAATGCTAAGGTACTGGCTGAGGGGGGTGAGCCAGCCACTGCCCATACTGTATTAATGGCTATAACCAGAGCCTCGCTGAGCACTAATAGCTGGCTGGCAGCAGCCTCCTTCCAGGAGACTACTAAAGTGCTTACCGATGCCGCAATTTATGGCAAGATAGATAGGTTGGTTGGGCTCAATGAGAATGTAATTATTGGTAAGATGATTCCGGCCCGCCACCCGGCTTACGAAGAGTTCTTAGAGGAGGAGGTTCCAGAGGGTGAAATACAGGAGGGAGTACGAGAAGAGATACCAGAGCTGGTAGCCGGTGAAGAGGGTGAAGAGGAGCCGGCTGTCTAGGGCCTCTGCACATCACGATTTAATTGCTTTATTGATAGAGAGTCGCCTTGCTTATGGTGGGGCGACTCTTTTTGTTATCGGGGTTTATTCTGTCAACTCGCTTTCATTAAGCACCTTTTTGCCTGTCTCCGGCGGAGTTATCATAACCAGGGTAAAGATGTGGTATAATGAAGCCGTTTATTAGATAAAAACCTGAGGGGTGAAGTTAAAATAGAACGTATTATATCAGGCAAACCCAGCACTGAGGATATGCCGCTTGATACCAGTCTCCGCCCCCGGCGCTTTGATGGCTTCGTCGGTCAGACCAAGGTTAAGGACAACCTGAATATAGCTATCACTGCGGCTAAAGGCAGGGATGAAGCACTGGACCACGTACTGCTCTACGGCCCTCCTGGTCTGGGCAAAACCACCCTGGCCTATATCATAGCGGCTGAGATGGGGGTTAATATCAGGGTGACGTCGGGCCCGGCAGTGGAGCGCACTGGAGACCTGGCCGCTATCTTAACCAACCTGCATAGTCAGGATATACTCTTTATTGATGAAATCCACCGCCTCAATCGGACGGTAGAGGAGGTACTATACCCGGCGATGGAAGACTTTGCCCTTGACCTTATCAT
>Ga0268279_1000648_pt1 | contig 21190 bp, 22 predicted proteins | sample saktaG_6_FD_190142 | JGI IMG/M metagenome (GOLD analysis project Ga0268279, IMG submission 190142) | Saline water microbial communities from Sakinaw Lake, British Columbia, Canada - sak_2010_1_5_80m | ecosystem: Environmental > Aquatic > Non-marine Saline and Alkaline > Saline ...
AGTTTACAAAAATCTGAAAGCCGTGCTATTATTGACCGAGCTCCCATTTATGGAAGCGAAGGCAAAGAGATAAATCTCTTTTTCACCCTTCGTTGCGACTCGGATAGGTGAAGATGAGAACGAAGTTCTCATCGCCCTGATAGTGCGGCTTTTCAGTTATCAAGCTTTTGCGAAGCAAAAGCGAAGATAAAGATGAGAACGTAGTTCTCATCGCTTACCGAGCCCGCCGCAGGCGGGCGAGGTCAAAGAGATAAATCTCTTTTCCATCTTCATTTTCACTACGTGAAAACTTAATAGGTGAAGATGAAGGCAAACTCCGCGGAAGGAAAACTTCATCGCCTATCTATGCTAACTTTTGATATAATTACAATTTTTCCTGAGATTTTCGATTCTTATTTAAAAGAGAGTTTAATTTCCCGGGCCCAAAAAAAGAAGTTAATTAAAATTAATGTCCACAATTTAAGAGATTGGACTGCTGACAAACACAAAACTGTTGATGATAAACCTTTTGGGGGAGGATTAGGAATGGTCTTAAAAATTGAACCAATCTTCAAAGCCGTAGAAGAGATTAAGCGAATTAAGCGATTAAGTCCGAAAAAAAGGAAAGTAATTTTATTTACTCCAAGGGGAAAACAGTTTAATCAAAAAATAGCTTATCAGTCTTCTAAGATGGAGCGAATAATTATGATTTGCGGTAGATACGAAGGAGTGGATGAGAGAGTGGCAAAATATATTGCTGATGAGCAGCTCTCAATAGGGGATTATGTTTTAATGGGCGGGGAACTTCCAGCTATGGTGGTTATAGAAACGATAGCCAGATTAATCCCCGGTGTCCTTGGCAAACCCCAGCTGCTAAAAGAAAGAATCCCGGCTCTTCGGGGAAGAGGGGGAAGAGGATTTATTGAATATTCACAATATACTCGTCCAGAAGTTTTTGAACCCCCGCCTCCGCCAAGGCTACGGCGGGCAGGCAAAAAAGGAGTGAAATGGCGAGTACCAAAAGTTTTATTATCTGGCCATCACAAAAAAATCGAAGAATGGCGAAAAAAACACCGAAAAATCATTGCTGGCCTTCTGCCGGTCAGCCGAAGGTTGAAAAAATAATATTTTTATAGTAAAATTATAAGATAAAGGGTGCGTGGGAGAGTAGCTATTCCATCAGACTGTAAATCTGACGCCTTCGGGCTTCGCAGGTGCAATTCCTGCCGCACCCACCAAATTATATACAAGACGAATCATAATACCGTCGGTTCGACTCCGACCGCACCCCAAATCAAAAACTAATAATGCCGAGGTAGCTCAGTTGGTAGAGCACGTCTTTGGTAAAGACGAGGTCGACGGTTCAATCCCGTTCCTCGGCTCAAGATAAATTTAATTTTATTACTATGCCAGCAAAAAAACCATTTATTAAACTTCAGTGTTCAGAGTGCAAAAGGATTAATTATTTTACCAAAAAACCCAAAACAATGGAGAAGAAATTAGAATTGAAAAAATTCTGCAAGTGGTGTAGGAAGCACACGGTACATAAAGAGGGGAAGAAATAAATAGGGGACGTGGTGAAATGGCTATCATGAGAATCTCCAAAATTCTTGTTCCAGGTTCGAATCCTGGCGTCCCCGCAAAATGATGAATTTTAACCGGAAAACCATCGTTATAATTATTGTTGCGGCCTTAATCGGTTTTGGGATTTGGCAAGGCTTTTTAAAAAAAGAAAAGCCGAGCTTTACTTTGGCTGAGGTGGTTCGAGGAAATATTTTACAAGAAGTTTCGGAAACGGGTCAGGTTAAGAAAGGAGAGGAAATAAACATCAGCTTTAAAAACGCTGGAAAAATTGAAAAAATTTATGTTGAAGTAGGGGATAACGTTATAGCTGGGCAGGGTTTAGCCAAACTCGATACCGGCCAGCTTTTTATTCAACTTGCCGAATCTAAGGCTGGTTTAGCCATAATTGAAGCTGGCAAAAAAGATGCTCAGATTTCTTTAGAAAGCGCCCGGCAAAAATTAGAAGACACAATAGCCACTGCCAATGAAACAATAGAAAAAACCTACAAAGACGCCCTCTCGGCTCTAGATGACTCTTATTTAAAAATTTATAATTCTTTTATTTTTATTGATTTACTGAAGGGCACCTATTTCGAAAGGGGAGACATAGAAAGTATTAATATTGCAGAAAACAAAGAAACAATTGAAAGAGCATTAAATCAGGCTAAATTTTATATTGATAAAGCGAAAGACAGTCAAAGCAAAGAAGACATTGATACAGCCCTCTTAGAAGCCAAGGAAGCGCTTTTGAAAATAAAAAAAGCACTTGAGAATATTAGAAACATAATAGAAGCGGGCGGGTATAGTGAAATTGTTCCAATTGCTGATAAAAATACCCTAGATACCCATAAATCAAATATCAATAGCGCCCACTCAAATATCGTTAGTTCCCAGACAGACATTTCTTTAACTAAAACTACTAATGCCACAGAGATTAATACTGCCCGGTCTCAAGTTTCTGTTTTAGAAAATCAACTTCAGGAAGGAGAAAATAGCTTGTATCAAGCTCAGATAAATCAAGCTCGGGCCCAAATCCAACTTTTAGAAAATCAGATTGAAGATGCTACTCTCAAAAGTCCTACCAGAGGACAGATAACAAAAATAAACAAAAAAGTGGGGGAGCAATCTATGCCGGGAGATAGCATAGTTTCTCTTTTACCCCTTGTTCCATTTACTATAGAGGCAGATATCTATGAAGAAGATGTGGTTAAAATTAATATTGACAACCCGGTGGATATTTCCTTAGTTGCTTTTCCGGAACAATCTTTTAAAGGAAAAATAATCTCAATTGACCCAGCTGAAAAACTAATTGAAGGAGTGGTTTATTACGAAGTGTCAATTGCTTTTGAGAAATTGCCCGAAGGAGTTAAGCCGGGAATGACCACCGATGTAATTATTAAAACTGCTTTAAAAGAAAATGTATTAATTATTTCCGAAGATGCTGTTCAGGAAAAAGATGGCAAGCAAATTGTTGAAGTTTTCAAAGACGGAATTTCTGAAGATAGAGAAATAGAAGCAGGTCTCTTTGGCAGTGATGGCATGGTAGAAGTCGTTTCCGGGCTAGAAGAGGGTGAAGAAGTAATTTTGTACTAATAAATGCCAGAGCCAATAATTAAATTAAACAATATTTGGAAGATTTATCAGTTGGGCAAGGTAGAGCTGACAGCTTTGAAAGGAATAAGCCTGGAGGTTACTCCAGGTGATTTTGTGACTATTATGGGTCCTTCCGGGTCCGGGAAGTCCACTCTTTTAAATATGATAGGGGCTTTAGATTCTCCGACCCGGGGAAAGGTATTTTTAAAAGGGAAAGATATTTCTTTACTTACTGAAGACCAATTATCTCAACTTAGAGGAAAAACTATTGGTTTTGTCTTTCAAGAATTTAATTTACTGTCCAACCTTACGGCTATTGAAAATGTCATGCTGCCAATGATTTTCCAAGGAATTTCTTTAGAAAAAAGAAAAGAGAAAGCAAAAGAACTCTTAATATCTCTAGGATTGGAAGATAGAATTTTTCATCAGCCAGCTGAACTTTCTGGAGGGGAAAGACAAAGGGTAGCGATTGCCAGAGCTTTTGCCAACAACCCAGAAATGGTTATTGCTGATGAACCCACCGGAAACTTAGATTCAATTACTGGCAAGAAAATAATGGAAGTTTTGACAGATTTTCACCAAAAAGAGGGCAAAACCATAGTTGTTGTTACTCATGATCCCCATATTGCAGAATATAGTAAAAAAATAGTGGATATTAAAGACGGCCAGATTATTGTTAATCATCGACAAACAGCCGAAGTTTTATGGAACAAATAGTCAAAGAGAAATTTATTCTCTTTTCCATCTTCGTTCCTACATATATTAATTTAATATAAATTATGAATGGAAGCTCGATAAAGGAATATTTTCATATTGCTCTAAGAAATCTAAAGACCAGGTCTTTGAGGAGTTGGCTGACTATTTTAGGCATTGTTATTGGTGTTTTTCTAATTATTAGCTTGCTTTCTTTAAGCGAGGGATTAAAGTCAACTATTAACAAGCAATTACAGGCTTTGGGCGGAGAAATGGTTATGGTCATGCCCGGGAGCGACGAAGATATCTTTTCCAGCATGATATTTGGTGGGGCGAAATTAGAAAAAGAAGATATTGAGGCAATCAAAAAATCGAAAGGCGTAGATAGCGTTTTGTCGTTTTCTTATACAGGGTCTGTTGCAAGGTACAAGGACGAATCAAAGCAAATTGCCATAGCCGGTTATGGTCCATGGAAAGAAGGTTTGGATATTTTGAGCATCTTTCAGGGTTGGGATTTGGCTGAGGGAAGGTGGCCGAGTAAAGGAAATCAAATCTTAATCGGCTCACATATAGCTAATAAAACTTTTTCAAAGAAGGTAAAAGCGGGATCAGAAATGGTGATAAAAGGAAGAAAGCTTGAGGTGGCAGGAATATTAAATTCTTTAGGAAATCAGCAAGACGACAGCATGGTTTATATGGATATGAACGTCTATCAAGGTTTAACCGGAGAAAAACGGGGAACCGCTGCATACGCAATGGTTAAAATCATAGAAGGAGAAGACGAAAATGTTGTGGCCGCAGAAATTGAAAAAAGCCTTGAAAAAACCAGAAAAAGAAGATTTGGAGCAGATGAGACTGATTTTTCCGTTATCACCTCAGAAAAGATGGGAGAAATAACCGGTACCATTTTGGGAATAATTCAAATTGTTATTATTGGCTTTGCCAGTATTGCTATTCTTGTCGGTGGAATTGGAATTACAAATACAATATTTACTTCTGTCAGGGAAAAAACAAGAGAAATAGGAATTATGAAAGCTATTGGCGCCAAAAATTCAGCAATTCTTACGATTATTTTATTTGAAGCGGGGATAATCGGACTTTTAGGGGGGATTGGCGGAACGCTATTAGGAAGTATTTTTGCTGTAGGAATTAGTTATTACGGTCAGATCAATCCAGCGTTTTATTTCACGGCTTCTGTTTCGCCAGGCTTAATTATTTTTGGTTTAGCATTTTCTTTTTTCATCGGTTGCGCCGCCGGATTTTTTCCTGCCAGAAGCGCAGCCAGACTTAAACCAGTCGAGGCTTTAAGACGATACGAGTAACAAACTAATTCCTAATTTCTAAAAAAAATGACTATCTTAGAAATTAAAAAATATCCAGACCCGATTTTGAGAAAAAAATGCGAGGAAGTAAAAGAAATAACAAAAGAGATAAAAGTGTTTGGCCGGAATATGGTAGAGACAATGACAGAGAGTGAGGGAATTGGCTTGGCTGCGCCTCAGGTTGGAGAATTGAAAAGAGTAATTGCGGTTCATCCCATAAGAGACATATCTCCTGAAGCAAGGGTCGAAACGAATCCTCAAATTTTTATCAACCCCAAAATAATAAGAAAAAGCAAAGAGGCGGAGATAAATGAAGAGGGTTGTTTAAGTTTCCCGGGGCTTTTTTTGAAAATAAAAAGGGCAAAGAAAGTCGTAGTTGAAGCCCTAAGCCAAGAAGGCAGAAGGCTCCAAATAAAAGCCGAAGGTTTGCCGGCTCGAGTTTTTCAGCACGAAATTGACCACTTAGATGGTATTTTGTTTATCGACAAGATTTCCTTTCGGCAGAAATTTAAAATTAGAAAAAAGCTAAAGGAACTAAATTTCCAATCAAAATGAATTTAATTGACTCTTTAATTGAAGGAGGTCGGTTGAAAACTCCGAAAATAATTGAAGCATTTGAGAAAGTTAAAAGAGAAGATTTTCTACCGGGGGAAATGAAAGCGCTATCTGAAATAAACGAGGCCTTGCCAATCGGTTATGGACAGACCATTTCTCAGCCCTTGGTAGTGGCTTTTATGTTAGAGCAACTTCAGCCTCGGCCAGGGGATAAAATTTTAGATGTTGGCTCTGGCTCGGGTTGGACCTCAGCTTTATTAGCTGAAATTGTAGGTTCAAAGGGAAAAGTAATTGCCATCGAAGTTATTCCCGAATTAATGGAATTTGGAAAAAATAATGTGGCTAAATATAATTTCATTGAAAAAGGGACAGTTGAGTTCATCTGCGCCGATGGTTCAAAAGGATATGAGAAGGAAGCTCCTTTTGACGGAATTTTAGTTTCAGCCAGCGTCCAGAATGAGGTTCCTCGGGTCTGGAAAAACCAGATAAAAATCGGCGGAAAAATTATTGCTCCGCTCCGTTCCTCAATTTGGCTTTTTATTAAAAAATCAGACAGGGAATTTCAAGAAATTGAATACCCGGGATTTGTTTTTGTTCCGTTAATCGAAAAATGAAATTGCGTATCTTATTTATAATCCTTGTTATTTTTTTGAGCATTTTTTTTATTTGGCAGGGGATTTACTTACCAAAAGATTCCCATTCAACTGAAAAGAAAATTTTTGTCATTGAGAAGGGTGAAAATCTTTTTCAGATTGCCGAAAATTTAGAAAAAGAAGATTTGATTAAAAGTAAATTTTTCTTTGATTTTTATGTATTAATAAAGGGAGGCCAAGACAAACTTCGGGCCGGGGAGTATTTTTTGAGTCCATCAATGAATATTGCTGAAATTGCCAGAAAAATTATTTTAGGAGAAATCGCAAAAATAATCGTGACAATACCAGAAGGGTTTACGGTAAAACAAATTGAGGAACTACTTGGATTAAAATTGCCCGGCAAGGATTTAGAAGGATTTTTGTTTCCCGATACTTATCAATTTCAGATAGGAGTAGGCGAAGAAGATAAATCTTCTTCTTCACCTTCGCTTCCGTTTCGCGGAAGCTTGGTAGGTGAAGAAGTGGTTAAAAGAATGCGAGATAATTTTGAGAAAAAACTGACACCAGAACTACGAGAAGAAATTGAAAAACAAGAGAAAACAATTTTTGAGATAGTAACCATGGCTTCTTTAATTGAAAAAGAAGTTCAAACCTTAGAAGATAGACAGATTGTTTCGGGAATTTTATGGAAGAGGCGAAATCATAATATTCCTTTACAGGTTGATGCAACTATAAATTACATTACTGGGGGAAAAACCATAAAAGTTTCAATAGAGGAGACTAAAATTGATTCTCCCTACAACACTTACAAGTATTTGGGGCTACCTTTGGGCCCGATTTGCAATCCGGGCCTTGAAAGCATAAGAGCTGCAGTAAATCCTGAAGATAGCGATTACTGGTATTATCTTTCTACTCCTGAAGGAGAGACGATTTTCGGGAAAACTTTGGAAGAACACAATATCGCCAAGGCGCAATATCTTAAATAACCTACGAATAGCATGAATAATTTAAAAAACAAAAAAATAGCGATGATAATTTCTTTTCGGGATTTCCGGGATGAGGAATATTTTATACCAAAGGACATTTTAGAAGGAGCCGGAGTTGAAATAAAAACTGTTAGCACTCAAGAAGGTTTAGCTGTTGGAGCTGATGGGGGAGAAGCAGAAATTAACCTTTTGATTAAAGATTTAAATCCAGCCGAGCTCGATGGAATAGTTTTTATTGGCGGTCCCGGAGCGCTTAAATATTTGGATAATGAAGATTTTTACAAATTAGCCCGAGAGACAATTGCTCAAGACAAGGTTTTGGCTGCAATTTGTATCAGTCCGGTTATTTTAGCTAAAGCCGGGGTCTTGGAAGGGAAAAGGACAACGGTCTGGTCAAGCCCAATGGATAGGGAACCCATTAGGATTTTGAAAAATTATGGAGCAGTTTATCAAGATGCGCCGGTAGTAATAGATGGAAAAATTATTACTGGAAATGGTCCGGCTGCTGCCAAAAACTTTGCCGAGGCAATCGTTATGCTCTTGACAGAGATTTAAGATAATGTATACTTTAAATATCCGCAGACAGCAGGCAATTTATATAAGTCCTGCCGAGGATGAATTACATAGGTTTTAACTATGTGATCTGTCTGCGGTAAATCGCAGATTTTTTTAGTGTCACTTTTCTAAAAATGCCATTAACTAAAGAACAAAAGAAAAAAAATATCGAAGATTTAAAAGAAAAAATCGCTAAGCAAAAAGCAATTATTTTTGTTGACTTTTCGGGTTTAAAAGTAAAAGATTTTTCTGACCTAAGAAAAAGATTGAGGAAGATAAATAGCGAATTAAAGGTAGCTAAAAAAACCTTATTAGCCCTAGTTTTTAAGGAAAAGGGGTTAAAAATTGATATAGAAAAATTAAAAGGAGAGATTGCCTTGATTTTTGGCTTTCAGGATAAGATATCTCCGGCAAAAATAGGTTATCAGTTTTCTCAGGAAAATAAGAATTTAAAAATTTTGGGCGGGTTTTTTGAGGATAAATTTCTTGAAGCTGAAAAAGTTATTGAATTGGCACAATTACCTACAAAAGAAGAACTTTTGGCAAGATTGGTTTCGAGCGTCTCAGCTCCAATTTCAAATTTTATCAATGTTTTAGAAGGAAACATTAAAGGTCTGATATTGGCATTAAATGCCATAAGTAAATTAAGATAATAATTAAAAATAATTTTTCACTCATCGAGCTTTTGTGAAACAAAAGTGAAGATGGAAAAGAGATTTATCTCTTTGACTTATTCAAAATTATGACCGAAGAAACAAAAAAAGAAGCTGTTAAAGAAACAAAAGAAGAACCAAAAAAAAAAAAAAAAGAAGAAACAAAAGAAGAACCTAAAGAAGAAACAAGGGAGGAAACGAAAGAAAAACCAAAAGAGGAGAAGAAAAAAGAGCCCGTTAAGGTTCCGGAAAAGTTTAAGAAATTGATAGGGGAAATTGAGAAAATGAGCGTTTTGGATTTGGCTGAATTGGTGAAGGTTTTGGAAAAGAAGTTTGGAGTTTCAGCAACTCCAGCAGCTGTAGCCTCTGCTGCTGCAGCTCCCGGAGCAGCTCCGGCTGAGGAAGAAAAAACGGTTTTTAATGTTGTACTAACTGCTATTGGTGAAAAAAAGATTGAGGTAATTAAAACGGTCCGGGATATTACCCAGAAAGGCTTGAAAGAAGCCAAAGATTTAGTTGATGCCGCAGCCGCCGGTCCTCAGGTAGTGAAAGAAAATGTCAAAAAGGAAGAAGCCGAAGAATTGAAGAAGAAATTCGAAGCAGCTGGAGCAAAAGTAGAGCTAAGGTAAATATTAAATATTGACTTTGTAGATTTTCAGGCCGCTTAGAAGATAGATTGTTTTGCCGTTATCAGAAACTGCAAAATCTTTTAGGTTGTCGAATTTTTCGCTTTGGAATTGTTTAATAATTTTGCCGGTTTTGTCTAAAATAATTATTCGGTTTTGAATTGGCTCTAAAATATAAAGATAGGGAAGATTTGGTAAAGCAATGATTTTGTAAAGTTTTTTTGGATAAGGAAAAAAATCTAAAGTTATATCCTTTTGATATTGGCCGGCATAGTATCGCCAAATCGTGTTATCTTCTTTCAAAATCCAAACTGAGCCATCAATAGCCATAGATTTACTGCCTGTGGCTTTTTTAGTTTCGGGGCTTAACCAAAGCTGAGGAGAATCTTTGCCTTCTTCTAAAGGGGCAGGGTATTTAATAATTTCGCCCTTTTCTGAATCTAAAAAATAAAGACCTGATTGGAAAGAAGAAAAATTACTGAAATAAAAATCAGGATAAGGTTGTTTTAAAGAAAGGGAATCACCGAATTGACCATTTTTAAAGGTGGCTATTTTATCTGGTTTTGAAAAAAATAAGATAACATCATCAAGGGAGGTAGATAGATTGAATTTTTGATTAAAGGTTTGAATAAGACTACCTTCACTTCCCTCGTTTATTTTAAATATATTTTTAGAGTAAGGATCAAAAAAGTAAAGGTCCTGGTGAAAAATAACCATTTTCTGGGGAATAAAGTCTTTCGGATTAAAGTCAAAAATAAGCGTAGGGTCAGCAATTTTTTCTAATTTGTTTAGATTTGTGAGATGTTCTTCAATGGATTCTTTTAAGGAAGTCGCCTCGTTTTTCAATGGTCCTTCTTTTTCGGTTAGGGGTAAAATTTCTTTCCAGCTTTCTTTAAATAAAATATTGGCATTTTCTTCTTCCCTGAAAATCAAAAATTTTTCTGCCTGATTCATTTTTTCTTGAACTTCACTTAAAACTGTTTCCTGCTTTTTTAATTGCTGTTTTTCTTCTCTCTGAAATATAAAAAATCCTACCAAGAGGACAAAAACTAAGACTAAAACTGAGATCAAACCCTTCTTTAAATTTTCAGTAATTTTAATTTTTGGTCTGAAATTTGAGATAGTTGGAAATCGGAGATGAGGAATTTTGATTTTTTTTGTCTTTAATTTAAATTTTAATTGAAGAAGATAAAAGACATTTTTTAATTTATAAACTGGCCCGTACAGCTTCTTTCTTAATTGGTTTGCAATTAAAGTGGTGATAGCAGATAGGGCCTTCTTGAGAATTAGACCAACCTTTACCAATAATCTGATGAGTGGAGAAAGAGCCTCTCTTATTGAGAATTTTTCTACTTCTTTTCGGAAAGTAACAATTTTTGGTTTCTCTAAGCGGTCTTTTGTCAAAACCTCTGCGAAATCAATTAAAAGACAAACTCCTGAGGTTTCTGAAAGTCTTTTTCCCTTGGCTTTTAAAATCTCTCTTAGTTTTTTTTCATCAAAAACAGGCATTTTAGCAATTTCCTGAATTGAGTTTTGATTTGCATTATAAGATTTTTGATTTCTTTCGGAGGTCAAAGAGAATAAATCCTCTTTTCCACCCTTCGCTGCGGCTCGGGAGGTCAAAGAGGATAAATCCTCTTTTCCACCCTTCGCTGCGGCTCGGGAGGTCAAAGAGGATAAATCCTCTTTTTCCCCTTTCGCTGTCGCTCGGGTGGCCGAGAGAAATTCAAAAACCTCTTTGGTTAATACCAAAATTTTATCGTTAACATCCAATTTTCCTGAAACAATATTGACAAATATTTTTAGAGGGTAGGGTTCAATATCTTGAAGTTCGAGATTCCTCCCGATATCTATTATTTGACCAGCTCTTAGCAGTAAAATTTTAAGGCCCCCAACTTTGGTAAAATTTAAATCAAAATTTTTAAGAGACAAGACGGCAAAATTTAAATTTCCCAGCCAGCTAACATTTTCTTTTGAAACCTCGCCAGCTAAAAATTCATTTATTTTTTTTAGGCTTTCTTTAAAAGATTGTTCTGGTGTCTGAAGAGGAAAGGCATAGTATTTTCCTTTTATGACTTGAGCTATATTATCCAAGAGCCGGGAATTTTGGGGCAGGGTATTGCGAAGCTCTCCTACCATATACAGGCTTCCTAACCTTTTTTCATAAACATTTTCTGGTTCGTAGCAAAAACTATCAAAGATTAAATCTTCTTTCGCTTCAGGATTAAAATGTAATTCAAAAATTCGCATACTTGGTTTATTGTAAAATTTTTTGAGTCAAAAAACAAACACTTGATTTTTATCTATATTTAGTATAATCTATATTAGAGTTGTATTAAAGTTCTTTACAAAATAACAAAAAAAATGAAGGATTGAGGGAGTGATAAAAATGAGAATTGGGTTTGATTTAGATGGAGTATTAACTCGGAGCCGCAGATATAACCCTGACATAAAAATACCCTGGTGGCTTTTTTTAGGGCTTATCTTTGTGAAGCCGAATAAAAAAATAGTTAGCTTTTTAAAAAATTTAGATGAAAGAGATATTATCATTGTTTCGGCAAGACCGGGGCGATTAAAAAGCTTGACGAGATTATGGCTTAGATTTTATAAAATACCATTCCATAATCTCTTCTGTGTTGGATTAGGGAAAGATGCCAGGGAGCGAAAATTAAAGGTTATAAAGCAGATGAAAGTTAAAAAGTTTTTTGATGATGATCCAAAGACAGTAAATTTTCTAAGGAAATTTGGTATTAATGCCAAATTTCCTCAAGGAGCGTCTTGATAACATTCTTTGGCGCTCCTTTATTTTTTTTATTTTTATGATATAAAAAAGGCAGTAGGCGCGTGTAACTCAGTGGTTAGAGTACTGTTTTCACATGACAGGAGTCGCTGGTTCGAATCCAGCCACGCGCACTCATTTACGAAGCCCTCTTGGGCTGAATGAAGATGAACCGAAAGTTCATCGCCTACGAAGCCCTCTTGGGCTGAATGAAGATGAACCGAAAGTTCATCGCCTACGAAGCCCTCTTGGGCTGAATGAAGATGAACCGAAAGTTCATCGCCTACGAAGCCCTCTTGGGCTGAATGAAGATGAACCGAAAGTTCATCGCCTACGAAGCCCTCTTGGCAAAGTTCTTTAAAGGTGTTAAAATGAATTAAGGTTATGGAAAAATCTTTATACCTGGATGATGAATTGTATAAAAATAGGTCAATTAACAGCCTGATTCTTTTTAGCATCTATTCTGTAATCGAAAATAAAGAAAAATGCACTTTTGAAAGATTGGCCAAAGAATGCTTTGCTTTATTCCCCAAGGCATTTAGTTTTTCCAAATATCCCCAATGGCCGGATTCTCGGAAATTAGATAGGCCGCTCAGGTCTCTCAGAAGAAAAAGATTGATTTTGGGTGACCCAAGAACAGCTTTTTCTTTGACCAAACCCGGAAAGAAAATAGTTGAAGAAATAGTCAAAGCTTTTAGGCAGAGAAAATTATTTAAATAGGGTCAAAATGAAACGGGAAGAGAGCGATGAGAATTTTATCCTCATCTTCCTCCTCGTCCTATTATGCAGGACTCGGAATTTGAAAAATTAGTTAGCAAAGCTCTGTTGATTCTGCCAAAAAGAATTCGCCAGAAGGTGGAGAATGTCGCAATTTGCGTTGAAAAAAGACCGTCGGAGGAACAATTAAGGAAAACTGGCATAAGAAAGAACGGGCTTTTGTTGGGACTCTATGAAGGAATTCCTCAAACCCTATGGGGCAAGGGCTTTGGCGGAAATTTACCGGATAAAATTACTATTTTTCAGGAGTCAATTGAAAGATATGCCTCTTCAGAAACCGAGCTCCGCAATAGCCGGGAATCGGTAGTCGATGAACTTCGTTCATCTCCACGCTTCGCTACCGCTTGCGTAGTTAAAGAATTGATTAAAAATGTTGTTTGGCATGAGATTGCCCATCATTTCGGCTTTAGTGAGAGAGGAGTTAAATTACTCCAACAAAAAAGAGGTTAAAACAAAAGGTCGCAGTAATAATTAAAAAATAAAAAAAGTTATGGAACAATTTTTAGTTCAAAATCAGTGGATTATTTTATTGGCTGTCCTTTGGGTCTTACCCTGGAAAGGTGTGGCTCTTTGGCGAGCAGCTAGAAATAGTCATAAAGGGTGGTTTGTGGCAATACTCGTGGTTAATACGATGGCTGTCTTGGAGATAGTTTACATTTTCTTTTTTAGCAAGAAAAAGCAGTAAAAAGAACAAGCTTAATTTTCAATTTAATTTTTAAATCTCATAATATAATATGCAAGAAAATATTTCTCTAAGAATTATTCCCAAAGAGTTAAAGTGGGTTTTATTAGTAATTCTCTCAATTTTTCTTTTGGTTTTAACTATTTCTGAGGGATTAGAAATTAAAGAGAAATTAAAAAGTAAGGAAACAATTACTTTTTCCGGCCAAGGAAAAGCAATAGGAGTTCCCGATGTAGCCTCAATTACTCTTTCAGTTATCACTGAGAAAATGACTGCTAAAGAAACAATGACTGAAAATGCAAAAATAACCAATGAAGTCATTAAGTTTGTTAAAGAAGCAGGAATTGACGAAAAAGATGTAAAGACCCAGTCTTTTACTCTTTCCCCCCGCTATGATTGGGCGGAGGGAAAAAGAATCTTTAAAGGTTATCAACTTACTTCCAGTCTTGCGGTAAAAATCAGGGATTTGGAAAAAATCAGCGATATAATTGATGGAGCGGTTTCAAGAGGAGCAAATCAGGTAGGAGATATTCAGTTTGTCATTGATGACCTAGAAAAATTGAAAGAAGAAGCGAGAAACGAAGCTATTGAGTCAGCTAAAGAAAAAGCCCAGAGCATTGCTAAGGCCACTGGTTTAAAACTCGGGAAAATTGTTTCTTTTTCTGAAGCTGTTACCCCTGAAGATTATCCCAAGCCTTATTCCCTTGAGATGAGAGAAGAAGCGTTAGGGGGAGGGCCTTCTCCGGAGATTGAAAAAGGAAGCCAGGAAATTGAAGTAAATGTTTCTCTGACTTTTGAATTAAAATAAATTATGTATACATTAATTCTCATTGCTGGCTTTGGCGGGGGAATGATAAGAGGTTTGGTTGGTTTTATTAAACACCAGTATTCTTACAAAAATGTCGGTTTCCATTTGCCTTATTTTTTTTCGATGATGTTTCTTTCTGGCATTATTGGTCTTTTAACCGCTGTTTCCGTAAAGGAGTTAGGGATGACTTTTTTGGGCGTAGATTCTATTTCTCCAGCTCTATCTCTTATTGTCGGTTATGCCGGCGGCGACTTTATTGAAAATATCTATAAAATTATTGTCAAGAAACCCTCTCTTTATTCTTTACCCGAAGATTTGACAAAAGGGTAAAACCCGTACGATAATTAAAAAATATGAGCAAATTTGATTATTTAACAGTAATAATTTTCGTTTGTTTTTTTTCCTGGTATTTATTAAACCATTTCCCGGGTCAATAATAATTTATTTTTCTAAAAGAAGACAAACCAAAAATCCCGCAAAACGGGATTTTTGGTTTAGTCTATAGCTTTATTCTATATCTTCATCGTCCTCATCTTCATCCTCATCTTCTTTCTCTGGTACTTCCTCTCCGAATTTTTCTTCTTCATCTGTATCTACATCTTCATCTACTGGATTCTCATAGCTGAGAAATGATGATAGAGTGAAGAATTTATCGTAAACCATAAATATTAAACCCTTACCCTTAGCGATGAGGACTTCGTCCTCATCTTCACCTACCCGAGCCACAGCGAAGAGTGAAGAAGAGATTTATCTCTTTGCCTTCGCTTCCTTCGGAAGCTCGGTAGCCGAAGAAGTTAAGGGTGAACAGGTTTTATTTTCCCCGTAATCTGTAGATAATTTAAATTTAATTTTTAATTCCGTTTCTACAAAAAAGGGAAATTCTCACGACCTTTTTTAATTAATGTTATTATAAATAGCCAAAAACGCCTGTCAAGCCCCCAAAAATAGCCTTAGAGTTAATTTTCTTTTCTGATGGGGATATTATATAATAAGATTGATGCAAGAAATACGCCAAAAACAAAATATATTCTGGCAGTGGCTCTCTTGGCATTTTTTTGATGTGCCAAAAGATATTTTAAAAGCCTGGAAAAATTTTCTTTTATTTAATTTAAATTATTTTTCGGTTCCTATTCTTTTAAAAACTTTCTTTTCTTACTGGCGAAAATATAAATGGTCTTATGGCAGAGGATTTGATTTGAGAAGGTATTTTGAGGCCTTCACCTTTAATCTAATTTCCAGAATTTTGGGAGCATTTGTTAGAAGTATTTTAATATTTATTGGTATTAATGTTGAGATTTTTATATTTATCGGAGGGATAGTAATATTTGTGGGATGGCTTGTATTACCAGCTTTGTTACTGGTAGGACTATGGTTTGGGGTGAAAGTCATTTTATAAGACAATCCCCATTGGTAATAGCAATATGTTCAATTTTAATCTCAAACGAACAGCAATCTTTCAGGCCTTAATCTGGGAGAGAGTTTTTCGATTGGCGAGAGTCCTAAAAAAATTATTTTTAATTTTATTTATTTTTACTTTTTTAATATTTTTGTATGGATTTCTGACAGAAAACTTTGCCCACTCAACTCTTTCTCTTTTGTTTGGTTTTTCGATAATCTTTTTAACATCCCTAATTGGTCTCTGGACAAAGGCACTCTTTTTTAACTTAAAGCTAAAGAGGCCGAAATTGAAAATAACAATTCAGGAAGCCCTTTCCAGTCCCGAAAAATACAACCTAGCTGAATTTTTAAGTTTTGAGGCGGCTAAAGCCGTTTTTGGGGCAATTAACTTTTCTAAGAAAAGAAAGCTCCCTAAAATTTCTTCTGAAGCCCTGTTTTATTTTTCCTTAAAGGAATGGCCGGAAGCAAATTTTATATTTTCCCGAGCCCTTTTACCTCTAAAAGAAATAAAGAAAGAATTGAAAAATTATATGGGTAACTTAAAAGGAGAAAAGTTTCAACAAATTTTCTCTGAAGATTTTCAAAAAGTAATTTTGGAAGCACTAAAGATTGCTCAAAGAAAAGGTCATCAAGCCATTGAAATGGGGGATATTTTAGTTAGCCAAAGCAGAATTGACCCAACTTTTAAAAAATATTTAATTGCGGCTGACCTTAAAACTCAGGATATTGAAAATTTAGCCGACTGGTTAGAAAATCTGAAAGAAAAAATTGCCGAGAGAAAAAAATTTTGGGAGTACAAAAATTTAGCCAAAAGAGGAAATTTAGCCAAACAATGGGCGGCAGGTTACACTATTACTTTAGACCAATATTCGATTGATTGGACTGATTTTATTAAAAGGAGAGGATTTGAAGAAATTATTGGCCACAAATCAGCTATTGAGCAAATTACGCGGATTTTGGCTAAGTCAGAAATAAATAATGTTTTATTAGTAGGTTTACCGGGAACCGGTCGGGGAGCTACTATCCAGGCCTTGGCTCAAAGAAGCCTTTTTGGCGAAAGCTTACCCAGTTTAAATTATAAAAGAGTGGTTGAATTAGATATGACCGCTTTATTAACTCAAATTGAAAACTCTGAAGAGATAGAAGCAACTTTAGACCGAATTTTACGAGAAGCAATTTTTGCCGGAAATATTATTTTAATAATTAATGAGTTCCATAACTATATTGGTCAGCTGGCCAGACCGGGGATTATCGACATTTCTGGAGTCCTATCTCCTTATCTAAAATCTCCCCAGTTTCAGATTGTAGCCATAACTACCTTTGTAGGTCTGCATAAATATATTGAGCAAAATCCGTCTATTTTATCTTTATTTGAAAAAGTTGAAGTTTCTGAAATTTCGGCCAAAGACACAATTAAGCTCTTGGAAAACCAGGCCTTAATCCTTGAACAAAAATACAAAAAGTTTGTTTCTTACCCGGCAATGAGAGAAATAGTAAATTATAGCCAGAAATATTTATCATCCATTCCCCTTCCGAAATCGGCAATGGATCTCTTAGACGAAATTATGGTCTATTTGGCCAGTGAGGCAAAAGAGCAAATTTTATTACCAGAGCACGTAGATAGGGTTGTTTCTGAAAAAATTCAAATCCCGGTAGGGGAGTTGGAAATCAAGGAGAGAGAAATTTTGTTAAATTTAGAAAATTTGATTCATCAGAGAATTGTTGACCAGGAAGAGGCAGTGAATGGAGTTTCAGCGGCTATGAGAAGGGCCAGGGCTGCCTTTACCATAAGAGCAGGGCCAATGGGTTGCTTTTTATTTTTAGGGCCAACCGGAGTAGGGAAGACCGAGACTTCCAAAGCGCTGGCTGAAATTTACTTTGGCTCAGAACAGAAGATGATAAGATTAGATATGTCAGAATTTCAAGATACTCAAGATATTCCAAGATTAATTGGCTCCACCTCCCAAGAGGGTCTTTTAACAACCCCGGTTAGAGAAAATCCTTTTTCCTTAATTTTATTAGATGAAATTGAGAAGGCCCATCCAAATGTCTCAAATCTATTTTTACAGGTTTTTGACGAAGGCCACTTAACAGATGGATTAGGCAGAAAAGTTGATTTTAAAAATTCGATAATTATCGCCACTTCAAACGCCGGAGCAGAAATTATCTGGGAGGATATTAGGCTGAATAAAAAATTAGACATTGTGAAAGAAGATCTCTTGGGTTATCTCTTCAAGGAAGGAGTCTTCCGGCCAGAATTTATTAATCGATTTGATGGAGTAGTTGTTTTCAAGCCCCTAACTAAAGAAAATCTTTTGGCGATTTCAGAACTTCTGCTTCAAAAATTAAAGAAAAATCTTGAAGAAAAAAATATTGAATTTATTATTACCCAGTCCCTGAAAAAGAAAATAACAGAGCTGGGCTATAATCCAACTCTTGGAGCAAGAGAAATGAGAAGGGTTATTCAAGATAAGGTGGAGAACATTTTGGCCACCGCTCTTTTGTCAGGTCAATTAAAAAAAGGAGATAAGGTTGAAATTGTGCCAAAAGACAAGCAGTTTAAATTAATATTAAAATCTTGATATAGCCAACCCCATCAAGGTATAATTGGAGGCAATTTTAATAAAATGAAGGTTCAAAAAAACCTCCTTTTGACTATTGACATTTTTTAAAAATTGTGATATGGTGTAGAAAGATAAGATGGCTAAAAGAATAATCTTAAAACTTCAATTAATATTTATTCCCTGCCCAGAAAATCGGTATAGACCGAAGTTTTTAGAAAGTAAATTTTTATTTTACTATCTTTTATTTTTACTTATTCTAAAGCTCTTTACCGTTTCTTATTTAATCTACCTTCCCAAGACCATTTATTTCGCTGACATCAGCAGCACCTCTTTGATTAAATTGACCAATCAAGAAAGAGGGGCATTAGGCTTTGGCCCTTTAACAGAAAATTCGCAATTAGACAAAGCAGCTTCTCTAAAGGCTCAAGACATGATAGCTAAAGATTATTTTGCTCATCAAAGCCCGGAAGGAAAGTTGCCTTGGTATTGGATAAAATCAGCAAATTATGATTACCAATGTGCCGGAGAGAATTTAGCTATAGGATTTTTAGACTCGGAAGAAGTTTATCAGGCCTGGGATGATTCTCCTTCTCACAAAGCCAATCTTTTAAATCCAAAGTATCAAGATATTGGGATTGCAGTACTTAAGGGAGATTTTCAGGGCAATGAAATCTATGTTGTGGTTCAATTATTTGGCTCTCTCAAAACAAAACCGACTCCAAAAGTAGAAGTAAAAGCAGAAGCAAATAAAGAGATTGTTGAGGAAACCCCGGACGAATCCCTTGTTCATCCTACGGAGCAAGAAACGGTTCAAGAAGAACCGCCGGTTGGTATTGAACAAGAAGTTGCTTCTGAGGAGGTAGTTAATAAATCAGAGGAGCCCGTATCTGAAGGTTATGTTTCCCTTATTAAGGGCACAGAAACAGAAAATGGGACAAAAAATAGTTTTAGTTTTAATTTTTTTCAATTTTTATCTTCAAACTATAATGATATAGTTCAAAAGATTATATTTTATTCATTACTCCTCATTATCCTTTCTCTAATCTTGAATATCTTTGTTAAATTTGATATTCAGCATAAAGACCTGATTGTAAAAACACTTTTCTTTGGTACTTTGTTAGTTTTATTTATCTTTTTTGATAAAGAATTAATAATTCGAATTTTACCTCATAATTTCAGCATTTATTAAAAAGTTGACTTTCTTATGTTTATAAACAAAAATTTTAAGGCGTCTTTAAGAGAAATAAGGGGAAAAAGTAAGAAACTTTGGAAGTTTTTTATTTTTCTGTTTTTAGTCAATTTTATAATTATAAATTGGTCAGATATTTCCTGGATTTTTAATTATAAAGTTGTCTATCGAGGATTATCTAATTTCTTTGAGAAAAATAAAACACAAGCAGTAGAAACAGTAAAGGGAATAAGGGGGACTGATTATTTTGATAAAGAAGATAGTATTGAGATTCCCAAAATTGGAGTTAAAGCTCCTATTGTTTTTGAGGAAAATAATAGCGAGAAAGACTTTGAAAAAGCTTTAAAAAAAGGAGTTTTACATTATCCTCAATCTGCTTTACCGGGAGAAGAAGGAACAACAATCATTCTGGGTCACAGCGCTCCTCCTAACTGGCCGAAAATAGATTACGATTGGGTTTTTAATGATTTAAGTAAATTAAACGCCGGGGATGAGATTTATATTTATTTTAATCAAAGTCAATATATTTATACGGTTACTGAAGAATTTTTTCTTAATCCCGGAGAAGATATTCCTCAGGGCTTGACAAATTCTAAGTATATGCTAAACTTACTAAGTTGCTGGCCTCCAGGAAAAGATTATAAAAGAATTGCCGTGGGGGCAGAATTAGCAAACTAAAAATTTCTAAAAAACTATGTCTTTAAATTTATCTAAATTTAAAATTCTAAAAAGAGCCAATATTTTTTGGATATTTTTTTTATCGCTTATTTTGTTATTATCGGCTGTTGGATATCAAAATAAGGCCGCGGCAGCGAGTTGTGCAGATTGTGTCAATTGCAAAGGAGCACGAGTTTACGGGAATATTTACGATGCTAATACTGGTGGGGCAATATCGGGAGCAACGGTTACAGTTACAACAACAGCAAGCAGCGGAACACAATGTCCAAGCACCAGTTCAAGTGCGCATGGCTGGTGTGGCCCGAAGTCGGGAAACACAACAAGTAATTCAAGCGGTTATTACAATTTTGCCAGAATTGACGGCCTTAACTGTTTTGTTAATTGTGGCTGGGGTTATTCTGCTCCTTGGAGATTAAGCGTAAGTCACCCTAATTATTATTCAAACTCTACTACTTTTTCTCCAATAAATGGAAGCCAGACTGTAGTAAATTTGAGACTTACACCTAAATCAACATCTCAATCAGTCACTTGCTGGTCCTGTAACACAAATAATTATACCTGCTCTTCCCAGAGCTATACCGGCACCAGCTGTCCTTCAGGAACATATTCCAGCTCCACTTCCTGCCAGAACAACTGCCAGGCACCTCAATCGGTCACCTGCTGGTCCTGTAACACAAATAATTATACCTGCTCTTCCCAGACTTATTCAGGATACTACTGTCCTTCAGGAACATATTCCAGCTCCACTTCCTGCCAGAACAACTGTCAGACATCTTCAATCACCTGCTGGTCTTGTAATACAAATAATTATACCTGCTCTTCCCAGACTTATTCAGGATACTATTGTCCTTCAGGAACATATTCCAGCTCCACTTCCTGCCAGAACAACTGTCAGACGTCTTCAATCACCTGCTGGTCCTGTAATACAAATAATTATACCTGCTCTTCCCAAACTTATTCAGGATACTACTGTCCTTCAGGAACATATTCCAGCTCCACTTCCTGCCAGGCAAACTGCCAGCAAAATTATACTGTATTAAATATTTCAAAAACTGTCCGAAACATTAATGATAATACTACTTTTCAAGAATCTGTCTCAGCAGATCCCTTGGAGAGGGTAGAATTTAACATTTTAATTACTTCTACTGGAAGCACCGGGGTTCAAAGTGTAATGGTAAAAGACGGCTTGCCTTGGCA
>Ga0268279_1000655_pt1 | contig 21118 bp, 20 predicted proteins | sample saktaG_6_FD_190142 | JGI IMG/M metagenome (GOLD analysis project Ga0268279, IMG submission 190142) | Saline water microbial communities from Sakinaw Lake, British Columbia, Canada - sak_2010_1_5_80m | ecosystem: Environmental > Aquatic > Non-marine Saline and Alkaline > Saline ...
TGGCCTCGTCCATGGGGTTGACGCCGAAGCCCTCCGTGATTATCAGGGTGAACCCGAAATCCTCGCCGCCCGTGACGCCGACCCCGAGCTCGTAGCCCAGGAACTCCGTCAGATCCTTCTGGTCCACTCCACCGACAATAACTGCGCTGACACCGTTCTTTGCCGCGGCTCGCAGCGCGTCCACCGTGACCACCGAGCCGCCCACGACCACCTTACCCCGATGCTCTGCTCTGATCTCTTCCGACGTCAGAGGCACGTCAGCCGAGTCGACGGCGAACACCAGTTCACCCATGACCTCACCTCCGAGACCAAAAGCGCCCTGGAGCACAGCGGCCCTGACCTCGACTACGGCGCCCTCGCCATCGATGACATCAACGACCTCGCCGGGCAGGTGTGCCTTCACCATCATCTGGATTGGGTGGCCCCTAATAATGGCGCGGCCAGTGACAGGCGAGAAGCTCTCGATCCTGCCGTCGATGGGAGACCTCGCCACCTTGGTAGACCTACCGAAGAAGGACCTGTAGATGGCGATGACCTCGTCCTTTTTCACGTCGTCACCCGTGGTCTTCAGCACATAGTTCTTCACCATGTCCGGGCTGATGCCAAGCGACGCGTAGATCCTCAGCTCACGGATGTCAGGGTTCTCCACCACGCCCCTTGCGACCACCGTCCCAGGCTCAACCTTGTCCCCGGGCTTCACCAGCACCTCGCCCCTGGTAGGGATCCTCCGCTCCTTCCGCACCACGGTGTCCTCAAACAACTGTAGGCTCTGCATTTGATCCACCTCTACTTGGGCGCCTCCGGCGTCTTCCTGAACCTGTTCAGTGGCCTCCCCCTCGCGTCTAGAAGCAAGCCTACTTCACCGCCCTGTACCTGCTTCTTCACCTGTTTGCCTCTTCCGGCTCCGAGATCCAACCGCCTATTTGGCGTGAACGTTGCCTCGGCGACCTCGTCTACGCCCAGGGGAACTACGCTTATGTCGCCCACCTTGACAGACTCCACCATCTCTGAGCCGTTCACCATTAGTTGCATCGTTACGGCCTCTTCTCCCTCCCTGGCCTTGCCCATGGGCGCGATACACGTTGCCAGGCTCGTCAGGCTCTCCTCGACCAGTATCTGCAGCGCCGCGTCGTGGTTGACGCCCAGCAGGTTGCCCAGGTGAGGCATTATACTTGACCGGTCCACCATGATCTCGGTTACACCCATCGGCTCAAGAGAGTCGACGAGTATCATCGCGGACTCCAGTGCAGACTGGTCCCTGAAGACCTTTCCCTTGCCAACGACGACGTGGGTCTTGAACAGATTGATGATGGTCTTCTCCAGCGCCTGGTCGAACATGTCGCTCAGGGTCCGATCCACAAGGGTGCCCTTGAGCCTCGACGCTATACCCTTGTGCTTCTCTAGGCCGAGCCTCACAGCCTCCCGCGCAACCGCCGCCTGTACGATCATCTGCTCCGGTGACAGAGTCTTGTACTCGTGGAGCATCATGTTGCCCACCGTGTTTCTGACGTCCTGCTCGTCCATCTCGGGGGGCAGCCACCTCGTAACGTTCTCGAGACCCGTCTCCTTGACTATGTTCATTACGCCGTAGGTGATGCCTATGTCGGCGTTCAGCGATCTGTTGAATATGCCGTTGAAGACCGAGTAAACGTCGGTGGTCTCCCCGCCGACGTCCACGCCGATGAGGTTCACGGCTCTGGCCTCGGCGTATGCGTATAGAAGCTTGCCTACGGCTGCTTGAGTCGGGAGTAATGGCTCCTCGGTCCACCGGATCAGCTCGTCGTAGCCCGGCGAGTGCACGATGACGTGCTCCATGTAGGCGTCGTAGATGCCCTCCCTGGCGGGTCCCAGGTTCTCCTTGCTGATGACTGGCCGGACGTTCTCCACCATCCTTGTGGCGTAGTGCTCCTCACTCAGGGCCTTCCTCACCTGGTCCCGTATCTCGACGTTCCCGGCGTAGATGAAGGGAAGCGGATAATCCTTACCGAACCTGGGCTTCACGTCAGCCGTGTTGACCAGCTCCGCCATCTCAAGCACCTGGGCCACGGCGCCGCCGTCAGTGCCGCCCGCCATCAACATTATGTCAGGCTTGAGGGACCTCAGCCTCGCTATCTTCTCGAAGTGGGGTCTCCTGTCGTCCTTGGAGAACTGGTCCATGAGAAGCGCCCCCGCCCCGAGGGCCGCCCTCTGAGCGCTCTCGCCGCTGATTAGACTTATGACTCCGCCCACGACCATGTGGAGGCCGCCGCCTGTGCTGCTCGAGGCCATGAAACGGTGAGCAGCGGAAGGTTTGTCCCCGTCCAGAATCTTTTTTCCTGCGCTGCCCTCAAGCTCAGCCAGAGCGGTCTTCACTCCAACGGCGACATCGAGAACCGGGGCCTCCATCGTCGTCATGGTCTCCGAGACTCCTCCGAGCCTGTAGCCGCCCGCCGTCCTCTCGACGAGGATGGCTTTCGTCGTCCTGCTGTCGATGTCGACGATCAGATAGGACTCTTCTTCTAAGCCTATGTTATGTCTCTCCTTGGTTACCTTGAGTTGACCCTCAAGGAACCCTGTATGAATCTCCGAGACACAGTTTATAACTAACACGTTTTAATAATAAAACCATGTTTTTATATTCAAACGAGCATTTTAATCGTGGTGCGTTGAATGGGTGAGCCACAGATGATCGTCCAACCCATCACACGGGATGCTTTCAAGCTGCTTGAGGACGAGACCCGGCGGCGGATCGTCTTCATGCTGAGAGACGAGGTACTCACGGTGAAGGACATAGCCCGGAGGCTGAGCCTCACTCCCCAGAACATCTATCACCATATGAACAGGCTACAGGACTCCGGCATAGTGAGGCTCAGCTACGAGAGAAGAGACGGACACATCATAGAGAGCTTCTACTCCACGTCCGCGGACAACTTCGTGTACAACGAGGACAGGATACCCGAGAACACCGTCCAGAGCTACGTGGACATACTCAACGGACTCAACGAGCTGGGGCACGGACTAGATGTGAACCTGGACGCCGCGAGCCAGCTAGAGGAACTATACACGGAGTACCTCAGAGGAGCCTCAAGCGACGTGCCCCGCGACGACGTCTGCATGGTGTGCAGCTTCTCGGGGTTCTTCATGAAGTTCGGCCCCATGAACAACGTACTCCTCAGAAGAGTGCTTCACTTGGCAGCCCTCCTAGAGATGACCGACGAGGAGTTCGGCGCTCATCTCGATAGGCTCGGCGAAGTGAGGAGATTCCTGAAATCCATGAAGAAGGTGGGGTAGCCTACCATGTTACCCGGTAGGGCATCTCGTTGAGGCAGACGGCGCCGTTCCTTGTGACCAGCACGATGTCCTCGATGTGGCCCCTGTAGTTGTTGTCGGCGTCCCTGCGCCCCGGCTCGTAGGTCAGGGTCATGCCCGCCTTCAGGGGCTGGTTGTCTGTCTCGATGGGCCCGAAGCTGGGGGCGTAGGGCATCGTGTAGTCGTGGACGTCAAGCCCGACCTGGTGGCCCGTCCTGGGCGTCGGGAGGAACCCTAGCTCCCTGTTTATCTCGTTTGCCTTCTCCAGCACCTCGTTCCCCGTGGCGCCGTCTCTGATGTTCTTGATGCCCTCGATCTGGGCCTGCATGGCGCGCTCCATGTAGTCCTCGGTTTCCTTCTCCCAGGTCACGTGCCAGTTGCGGCCCATGTCGCTGCAGTAACCCGATTTCAGCCTGACGCCTACGTCTATGCTGAGGGCGTCGCCGTGTTTCAAGTACTCCGTCTTGTTCTGTTTGATGAAACCGATGCTGCTGTCGAAGCTGTACTCGTAGGCGCCCAGCTCTATGAGGTTGGCGTCCAGCTCCCGTTTGAGGTCCTCGACGCTGCGGCCAGGCCGGGTCTCCTCGATCATCACCTGGACCCCGTCCTCGGTAATCTCTATGGCGCGCCTCATCTCGGCTACCTCGTACTCGTCCTTTATGCTCCTGAGCTTGAAGACGTGGTCGCTGATGTCCCGTTCAGGTGTAACGGGTACACCCAGCTCCTTGGTCATCCTGTAAGCCATCTGGGCGCTAACGGTGCTCAGGTCGAAACATATCTTGTCGGGGCTGTAGGGCTTTAGGGCTTCCCGGGTGCCGGCGATGTGGTGGCCCTTCTCCTGCTTGATGGCTATGACCTTGCTAAACTCTCCCGTGGCCTCCACCCGCGGGGCCCCCCAGTGGGGCATAACCAGCGTGGTGTCTCCCCCTGTATCCATGACGAAGGTCTGGTGCTCGTCGCCCAGCGCCATGGGTAAGACGTATATGGTGTTGCTCGGGTTCTGCCTTATCACCTCGTTGAAGAACACCACGACCTCGTAGCCCCTTCTCTCGGCCTCCTCTAGAATGGATTCGCGTCTTCTCTTAATAGACTCCTTTTGATCCAAGAACTCACCGGATAGGAAAAGGTGAACATGGTTAAGACATTTACCCAGACTCAGGCGAAGTCAATTTCTTATATCTCAAGCGGAGTCATACAAGCCATGCTCAACGATCTTCATGGAGAAGGTCTGATAATACACCACTGGGACACGGACGGGTTATGCTCGGCCGCCCTACTTCTCGGCTACCTGAAGCCGAGGAGCCTAGTGAACATGTGCCCCACGATCGGCGCCTTCTATCTAACAGAGCAGGAGATCGACTACGCCAGGGGCTTCAGCTACGTCATAGTCGCGGACATGGCTCTCCCCGAGGCCGATGTGCAGAGGCTGAGCGAAGAAGCCCGGGTAGTGGTCTTCGACCATCACCACCAGAAGCCGATCCAGGGCGTCGAGCACATAAACCCGGTCGCCCACGGCGCCGACGCAGAGGACTATCCTTCGTGCACCTGGGTTGTCAAGGAGAAGCTGGGGCTCCCCGTCAGCATGCACGTCGCGCTGGGGTTCATCGGCGACCGCGAGCACAGAATCATGGAGAACCCCCGCTTCAAGGAGATCACCGAGAAGTGCCTATCCGATGACGGCGTCACGTTCGACGAGGCGCTGACGCTCGTGGGGCTCATCGACAGCAGCTACAAGGTTGGAGACAAGGATGGAGTGGAGGAGGCGCCGAGGCTTCTCAGAGGCTACACGAAGCCGGACGACATCAGGGGGAACAGCAGGTGGCGCGAGAACATGAGGCTCTTTCAGGAGAGGCTCGGCGAGATACTCGCGGAGCCCCCCGAGGACGTGGATGGCGTGCTCTATAAACGCCTCGACACCGGGTACGCCGTCATCTCGGCGGTCACACGTAAGCTGGCGTGGGGCACCAGTCAGGACACCGTAGTGGTAAACACCGGCTTCTTCCCAAGCCACGACCAGCTCTACAGCCGAAGCACCCACTTGGACATGCAGCCAATGATAGAGAGGGCAAAGGAGCTGGGGTTCAACGCCGGAGGCAAGGAAGACGTGCTGGGCGCCATAGTGCCTAAAGAGATGACGGGGTCCTTCGTCGAGGAGCTGTACAAGTTCTTCAAAGAAAAATAGGGGATTAGGTTCTCCTCAGCACGCGGCCGGGAGCCGCCCCTGTGTGTTTACCTTTCTCGACCACGACGTCGCCGTTGACGAACACGTACTCTATGCCCTTGGGGTGCTTGTTGGGCTCGACGGGTGTGCTCACGACCTTCAGCTTGTCGAGGCTGAACACCGTTATGTCTGCGTAGCTGCCCGGCGTTATGGTGCCGCGTCCCTTGAGGTTGTGGTGCTCCGCGGCGGCGGTGCTTATCTTGTATATGCACTCCTCGACGGTGAAGACGTTGAGCTCGTTGACCATCTTGTCGATGAAAGCCGGGAAGGCGCTGTAGGCGTTCCTGCCGGGCCTCCTGTACGGCGGCTTCTTCATCCTGTACTCTACGTCGTAGACGGACTGGTCCAGGCTGAGGCTGCCGCACCTGTGCTGGAACATGAGGGCCCTGTACGGCTTCCACGGGAAGTTGCCGGTGTCGGCGGTCCCCGCGGTGTAGCCCGTGGCGTCCGGGTCCTCGCAGATGAGGTCGAACCACGTGTCCAGCTGCGGCTTCTCCCGCTCCGCAGCGATCTGGGCGACTTTCTTTCCGATCAGCTTCGCGTCCTTGTGCTTGCTTACCCATATGTTCTCGGCCCACTGGGGGTTGCTGTTGGGGCTGTACGCCAGCCTGATGTACCACTTCCCGTTCTTGAGGGCGTCCACGATCTCCTCACGGTAGTCCGGGACCTTGAGCCACTCCGCGAACTTCTCACGGCTCCCAGACTCCCTGAGCCAGGGCGTGAGGATGCTGCTGAGGTATGGCATCACGTCGAAGCCGCCGCGGAGGAACCAGGGCATGCTGTCGAAGCTGATGTCCAGGCCCTCCTCGAGGGCGTCGTCGAAGTACTGGAGCGTTGCCCTGATGTTGTGCTCCTCCATGTACTCGTGTCCCTCCGGCACCAGCCTCCAGCCGGGAGTGAGGTGGGCGATGTTTGTCTTGACGCCGGTGACGCGGCAGGTGTTGATGCTCTCCAGAAGGCCGTCCACCTTGTTGCTGCGGGCGTCCCCAAACTTGACATCGCGCCTGCGGCCCGTCCGCCTCCAGTGGGGGCAGTAGACGCCGCCGTACTCCTTCATCAGGCCGACGCACTCGTTGATCTCGTCCATGCTCGCCCAGACACCGGGGTCGTAGTCGAGGCCCGTGCTGAGGCCGATGGCGCCCTCCCGCATGGCCTGGTGGATGCGTTCCTTGATGCTCTCCAGCTCCTCCGGGGTGCTGTGGCGCTTGTAGTCGTTGCCCATCACGTTTATCCTGCATGTTCCCTGGCCTACGAGGGGGGCGGCGTTCATGGAGACGCCCACCTTCTCAACCCGGTCCATCCACTCGCCCAATGTGTTCCAGTCAACTTCCCACCCGTAGTGCCTCTTCATCAACTCGTTTACGTCCTCGCGGGGGAAGACCTGGTTCTTGGGGTAGTACTTGTGGGGCTCCAGCTCGTCTATGTGCTCGCTGGCTATGCCTGGGAGTCCCATCATGTCGCCGAAGGGTCCCTGGCTGCCTCCGCACTCGCCGCCCACGAAGGTGGTGACCCCCTGCATCAAGTAGCTCTCGGCCTTCGGGAAGAAGAGGAGGGTGGAGTCCCCGTGGCTGTGGGCGTCTATCCATCCCGGCGACGCGTAGAGGCCCTTGGCCTCCACCACCTTCTCGGCGTCTCCCTTCACCGCCCCCAGAGCGGTTACCTTGTCGCCCTTCACGCCGACGGAGCCCTTGTAGGGGGCCTTACCTGAGCCGTCGACGATGTAGGCGTCTTTTATGATCAAGTCATACTCGTCTGACATTATTCATCTCTCCTTGAATGAGATGCATATTAGTACGCATGGACTATTAAAACTCAGAGCCCTGAAGAAAAAAAGAGGGAGTTAGGTTACGGTGACGAGGGTTGTCTCGAAATCACCCGTCTCCAAGTTGTGAACCAGTATGACGTGGGTTCCCTCGCTTGCGTCGGGTATCTGTATCTCTATGGCGAAGGGGTCTGCTTCTCCCCCGAGGAGAACCACGTAGTCCCCCGGCTCGACGCTCTCGGGATAACAGGTAAGGTCGCTGGGACCCGAGTTAAGGCCCCAAGAGAAGTTGAGAAGCCCTTTCTCGCCGTCCCATTTTCGCTGCTGCTCCCAGTAGACCTTCACATGAGGCGTGATCTGGAAGCTTGGGTCACCCTTGTCGCCCTTGGGCCCTTGTTCTCCTTGTGGTCCCGTGGACCCCCGTGGGCCCGTGTCTCCCTTCAGCCCCTGTTCTCCTGGTGGCCCCTGTGGTCCTGTTGGCCCCTGTGGGCCCTCGGGTCCTTGTGGCCCCTGCTCTCCCTGCGGCCCAGTTGGGCCCGGCTCCCCCGTCGGTGGAAGGAACGCGTAGGTGACCCCTCCGCCGAAGACTAATCCAATAACTAGCCCCGCTAGTATGCTCCGTGTGTCCATGAATCTTTATTTTTCTCTGCCCTTAAAAACGGATTCCTGTTTCCAGTGAGTCAGGGATTTACCTATTGAAGGGACTCGACGAGTCTCGCCCGCTTCTCCTCGTACTGGCAGAGGAGGGCGTCGAACTCGTTCCTCAGTCTCCTGAGCTCCTCCAGCCAGTTGACGAACTCGAGCATGGACTCGTCGAGCTCGGGGTTCTCCCTCTCAACCTTCAGAGCCATCTTAAAGAAGAATTTCTCAATTTTCTAATTCAATGAATCTATGTATGGATGATAGACACACAACGGTGACCAATAGGATTCGAGGAAAGACATCTCTAATGCATGGCGGAGCCCTGAGACGATCAAGCTGAAAGGGGTGTTGCTCACCATGGCGCAACATCTTTACCCCACCCCCTGTTCTTTCCATGCCATGAAGAAGGATACCCTCGACCTCTTGCTTCTTGGGGTAGCCCACTCGCTGAACCACAGCCTTTTCCTCGTGCTACCGCCTCTGCTTGACAACATCACAGCGGATCTGGGCGCCAGCTTCAGTACCATGGGGTTGATCGGCACCTTAACTTTCCTCACCTACGGCTCGGGCGCCCTCATCGGCGGCCCCCTCAGCGACAGGCTGGGGAGCCTCAAGGTTGCGAGGATAAGCATAGCGCTGGGCGGAGTAATGACGGTATTATTCCTGTTCGCCGACAGCGTCTTCGTCTTCGGGGCCGGGATGTTCCTCATGGCGCTGTGGGCGAGCTTCTACCACCCGACGGCCAACGGCCTCATCGCTAAGGCGTTCACAGAGAACACCGGCGGGGCCATGGGCACCCACAACGCCGCAGGCAACCTCGGGCAGGTGCTCACCCCGACGGTGGCCTACTATCTAGGGGTGACGTTCAACTGGCGCCTGAGCTTCGTCTTCTTCGGCGCGTTGTCGGTGGCCACCGCGGCTTTTCTGAGCCGCATAGAGGTGGACGAGGGGGAAGTGTCCGGTGAGAGCCAGTCCTACTTGGAGTTCATTAAGACGCCTGGACTCTGGATGATACTGCTTTACAACGTCTTCGTGGGCTTCCTCTTCAGGTCTGTTGATCTCTTCTTCCCCTCCTTCCTCAGCGTGGAGAAAGGGTACACGGGTGGCCTCGCGGCGGTCGCCAACAGCGGGATACTGCTCTTCGGTGTGGCGGGTCAGCTGCTGGGGGGCATGGGCTCGGACAGGCTGGGGCAGACGAAGACGCTGCTGATAGCGTCCGTCGGGATGGCTCTCAGCCTCATGCTGCTCATGGTTCTGCCCACGGGTACACTGGGCGTCGCCCTGTTCATCGTGCTTTACGGTGTCTCCATGTTCGGGCACCAGCCCACGGTCACCAGCATGGTGAGCAGGCTTTCGCCGCGGCACATGATGGGCCTGGCCTACGGGGTGATGTTCTTCTCGGCGTTCGGCGTCGGCAGCCTCTCCACGACGGTGACGGGTTACCTTGCCGACAAGTATAGTCTAACGACGGCGTTCTGGCTGAACGCGGGCGTGGGGGCTGCGCTGCTGGCGGTGAGCGTGCTGATATATCTTAAGATAGACGACAACGCTGCGAATCGATGATTTTACTCTTACTTTCCTCGATCACAATTTTTCTGTAATGTATTACCGATACATCTATTAATATCAGATATTCTGTTAATACTTTGAGAACAAGTATGTCTCAGATAGTAAGCATTACCAGCAAGGGTCAGGCGACGATACCTAAGGAACTCAGGGAAAAATACGGCATGAAGGACAAGGCCATCGTCATGGAAACCCCGGAGGGCATCCTGTTCAAACCATTGCCTCCCCCCTGCAGCGAAAAAGGCTCCCTAAAAACCCTCCTCAAAGACAAGACCGCAAAAGAACTGGTGCAGGAAGCAAGGGAACACGAAGAAAGACGCGAAAAGAAGGGTGAATGATCTGAGCGTCGTCTTCGACACGGAGCCGCTGCTAGCATTCTACAGGGGGGAGCCGGGAGACACGGAGGTGGAGCTGCTGCTGAATCAGGTGATAGAGGGCAGCGTCCAAGCCTACATTAACATAGTGAACCTCACAGAGCTATACTACATACTGCACAGGTACAGCCCCGAGGCCGCGGAGGAGAAGACAAGGAACCTGAGAGCCTACGGGATCAAGGTCGTGCCCCTCGTAGACGACACGCTATGGAAGCTGACGGCAGAGATAAAAAGCAGCCACCCGATGAGCCTCGCGGACGCCTACGCAGCCACGACGGCTCAAATGACAGGCTCGAAGCTGATCCTAGGAAGAGATCAGGAGTTCAATGGCCTATCCATCGAAACGATGAGAATTGGGGAACCCTGAAAACAGCGTTCAATGATGATTCCTCGCCTCACATTTCTGTAAGTCAGCACATGCGTATCTGAAGGAAGGTTAAGCTGTTGACCTCGTGAGGTACGACAGCACCCCCGTTATGGTCTTGGAGTCCATTATCTCGTTGTCCTCGATCATCTTGACGACTTCGTCGAAGCCGTGGCGCTCGACTGTGATGGACTCGTCTTCCTCAGGGTGCATACCCACCGGGCTCAGCCCCTCGGCGACGTAGAAGTGGATGACCTCGCTGCTGTACCCGGGCGCCATGTAGCAGCTGAGGAGCCTACTCCAAGCGCTGGCGGCGTACCCCGTCTCCTCTTGGAGCTCCCTGACGGCGCAGCCGTAGGGGTCCTCGCCCGGCTCCAGTGTGCCTGCCGGTATCTCCAGTAGCGCCTTCCCGGCGGCGTACCTGTACTGGCGTACGAGCACCAGCTCCTCCCCGTCGACCGGCACTATGGCCACTGCGCCGGGGTGGTCCACGATGTCCCTGACGGTCTCCCTGCCGTTGCTCAGCCTAACCCTGTCCGTCTTGAAGCTGAAGTTCCTGCCCCTGTGCAGCGTCCTGGATTCTATGGTCTTCTCCACGGCGTGAGCCTCCCCTGTCATGGTGGTTGTAGTGGGATAAAGGGTTCTAGTACCTGCTGTGTCCCCAGTACCTGTCCGTGGTGTCGAAGAGGGTCTTCATGCCGCTGCGGCCTACGGCGGCCTCCATCTCCTCCTGCGCCATCTCCAGTATCGCTGCCTCGTCCACGGTCTTGACCTCCCTGCCCTCCATCAGTATCTCGCCGTCCACGATCACCGTGTCCACGTCGCCGCCGTTGGCGAAGTAGGTGACCCTGTCCACGGGCATGTTCAGCGGGTACAGGTGAGGCTTCCTCATGTCCACGAGTATGATGTCCGCCTTCTTACCGGGCTCCAGGCTCCCGATCTGGCCGTCGAGCATGAACGCCTTGGCGCCGTCTATGGTGGTCATCTCCAGGGTCTTCCCTGGGGGCAGCACCCTGCTGTCCCTGAAGTGGCGCCTGTGGTACCTCATGGCCACGAACATGTGACGGAACATGTCGAAGCTCCTGTCCGGGGCCCCGGCGTCGCTTCCCATGACGACGGTGACGCCGGCGTCTAACAGCTCAGGCACCGGGCACCTGGCTAGTATGGAAGCGACGGCGCTGGGGGTGTGAGCGATCTTGGTGCCGGTCTCGGCGCATATCCTGATCTCCTCGTCGGTGAGCTCGGTGCTGTGGCTGAACAGCGACCGGGGCCCGGTTATGCCTAGCTTCTCGTGGCAGAACTTTACGGTTCCCCGGGTGTAGCCGTCCATGGTGAACATGAGGTCGTGCTTCTCGGCGAGCCCATAGGCGGCCTCGGCCCTGTATTTGAGGCCCTCCAGCTCGGCTCCCTTGATGGGTTTCCTCTCGGGGTGAGGGGTGGGGAGCATCATGGCGACGTTCACTCTCCCACCGGCTCCCCCGTGGTTGGCCTCGATGACCTTCCTGCAGGTCTCGATCTGTTCCTCGAAGCCGACCATGTGTACCGTCTTCTCGTCCCCAGACCATGAAGCGTACCTGGAAGGGAAAGGCGGTCGCCTAGGCCCGACGGCGAGGAAGGATCGGACTCCGATCTTCTCGACGGCGTCGCAGTGTCTGGCGGCGTAGACGGGGTCGTCGCTGCGCATTATGCTGTCGCCTCCTCCGAGGAAGGTGACGCCGCAGGTGGTGCCGAACTTGAGGCGCTCCAGGTTGAGGAGGAGGGCGTCTGCCTCCCAGAACTCCGCTGTTGAGCCCTCCGCGTATATTACGTTGCATGCTGGGTACCAGGTCTCGTTGTGCATGCCCAGGCTCCTGAGGAGGCTGTGGCCGGCGTGGCTGTGGCCGTCCATAAGGCCCGGCATCACCACCATCTTCTCCGCGTCGATCACGGTGTCGGCGCTATAGCTTTGGGTTAGCTCAGCGGTCTCGCCGACGTCGAGTATCCTGTCCTTCTCGATGGCGACGGCGCCGTCCATCAACACGCGGCGGCTCGGGTCCATCGTGATGACTGTTCCGTTCTTGATGAGTATGTCGCACATGGTTTCATTCATCCCTGGTAATGGTGTTCACCAAAAGGCGTCACGTTCCGTGGTGCACCCCTATACCCTTCTTAATGTTTCATAATCCTTATACCATGAACTTGAAATTACCGACGGAGGGCGGCGAACCTAGCCCCCCAGAAAACATGGGAAAAATAATGCTGCCCTCCACCCCTCTTTTCAGTTCACAGCCTTTACCATATATCCTACTGTTTATAGAATATAGGATAAGTGAACGGAGAATCTATACTAGGCACGCTCGCTTAAAAAGCGGTAAGTGACGGATTTTCAGAGCATATAATCGTGTCCCGTATGAGACAATATCAACGTGTTTTGTCCTAAAGGATACTGTTTTATGGGTCCCCGCCCAAGCCTTAAACGAGATTCAATGGTACGTAAAGCAATAATCATGGGGGCCGCGGGAAGGGATTTCCACAACTTCAACACCTTCTTCAAGAAGAACCCAGGATACGAGGTGGTCGCCTTCACCGCCGCCCAGATATCAGATCTCGACACAGGGGCCGGCGTCGAGAAACGAGTCTACCCCCCGGAGCTGTCAGGCCCCAGGTACCCGGACGGCATAAGGATCTATCCCGAGACCCAGCTCACCAGACTCATCGAAGAGCTTGGAGTCGACGAGGCCTTCTTCTCCTACAGCGACGTCTCGGCGACGTACCTCCATGACAAGGCCGCCGAGGTCCAGGCAGCGGGCGCCAGCTTCGTTCTGCTGGGGCCAAGAGACACGATGATCAAGCCGAGTAAGCCCCTCATCAGCGTCTGCGCCTCCCGCACCGGCAGCGGCAAGAGCCCCACCTCCAGGTGGCTCGTCTCCCTCCTCCGGGACAAAGGGTACAGGGTGGTGGTCATACGCCACCCCATGCCTTACGGGGACTTGGTCAAGCAGAGGGTCCAGCGGTTCGAGACCTACGAGGACCTCGACCGCCACAACTGCACCATCGAGGAGCGGGAGGACTACGAGCCCCACCTCGACATGGGGGTTGTCGTGTACAGCGGCGTCGACTACGCGGACATACTGAAGGCGGCCGAGGAGGAGGCCGACGTGGTTATATGGGACGGAGGCAACAACGACTTCCCGTTCTATGAGCCTCTCCTCCAAATAGTCATCGTGGACCCCCACAGGGTGGGCCACGAGCTCAGATACTACCCCGGGGAGACCAACGTCAGGATGGCCGACGTGGTGGTCGTGAGCAAGGTGAACACCGCGGACCCGTCAAACGTCCAGAAGGTAAAGGAGAACGTGCGTAAGATCAACCCAGACGCCAAGATAGTGACCGCCAACATGGTCATCACCGCCGAGGACGAAGACAGCCTCAGAGGGAAACGGGTGCTGGTCATCGAGGACGGGCCAACCCTCACCCACGGCGAGATGAAGTACGGCGCAGCCACCATCAAAGCCATGGAGAAGGGAGCCAACATCGTCGACCCGCGGCCCTACACCAAGGGCACCATAAAGGAGGTCTACAAGCTCTGGCCCCACTTGGGCAAGCTGCTGCCCGCAGTCGGCTACAGCCCCCACCAGATGAAGGAGCTGGAGGAGATCATAAACTCCGTTCCCTGCGACATCGTGCTCATGGGAACCCCCACGGACCTCCGGCGATACCTGGAAGTCGACAAGCCCGTGCTCAGGGTGCGCTACGAGTTCGAGGAGACCGAGACAGGGAGCCTCGGCATCGAGGTCCTCAAGGCCCTAGAGTAGGGCCCCTCAGCCTCTTCTAAACATTATATTCTCTGAAACCAAATACATGGCGAGGAGATTCTTTTGGACGAATACGATGTCCTGATCAAGGACGCGACCATCGTCGAGGGTACAGGCAGGAAAGCCTACAAAGGCTCCATAGCAGTCAAGGAAGACAGGGTCGCGGCCATAGGTAATGTGAAGGGCGACGCCGTTAAGACGGTGGACGCCAAGGGCCTCACGGCCAGCCCCGGGTTCATAGACGCCCACAGCCACGCCGACTGGACCCTGCTGTGGTTCCCAAAGGCAGAGAGCTACGTGATGCAGGGGGTCACCACCTTCGTGGGCGGCCAGTGCGGAGGCAGCCCCGCGCCCTTGGGTGAGCACATAAGGGTGCCCAGGATGCTGACGGACCATCTGCCGGAGCTAGACCCATACAAGTACTACTCAAGGCTTCCCTACTATCCGCTGGAGCAGGTAAACGAGTGGATGGAGGAGTACTTCGGCTGGAAGCTTGACTGGGACACCATGGCGGGCTACTTCAAGAGGGTCGAGGAGACGGGCGTAAGCATGAACTACGCGCCCCTCGTCGGCCACGGCAGCGTCCGCACCAAGGTGATGGGTCTCGACTACAAGCGTCACAGCACCGAGGAGGAGAAGGCCGAGATGCGGGAGCACATTCACCAGGCCATGAAGGACGGCTGCGTAGGCATGAGCACGGGCCTCGACTACGACCCCGACGTCTTCGCGGCCCACGAGGAGATCATCGACAGCGTCTCCGTGCTCAAGGAGTACGGAGGCGTCTACTGCCCTCACTGGAGGAGGACGGGGAGGCGACGCGGCGTCGCAGCCGGCCATGTGCCCAACGAGAAGATCACCGCCCTCATGGAATGTGTCGACGTCTACAAGAAGACCGGGGTGCGGCTCCACTACGCCCACCTGAGCACCGGTTGGCAGATATACCCGACGGCGCCCGACGAGCTGGAGGCGGCCAACCTCAAAGCCACCATAGACATGATAGTGAAGGAGAGCGGCGGCGACCTCGACATAACCTGGGACGCCATCCCCCAGATGACCCGAAGCGGCTTCGCCGTGATGCCCTACCTCTGCAGCCTCTACGCGCCTTGGCTCAGGGAGCTGGGGAGCCGCGAGGCCTTCGCCAAGTGGCTCAAGGTCGATGACTTCAGGGAGGAGGTCAAGGACGCGATACGCCGCGGCAAATGGTTCATCAGGGTCGCCTACAACCCCAACACGAACCCCAGATGGGCCGAGAACATACGAGTCCTCAAGAGCAAGGTTCCCGGCGTCGATGGCAAGAGCATAAGGGAGATCGCTGCGGAGCGGGGAGCCGACGAGTGGGACACGTGGATGGACATCATCGCCGAGGACCCGGACGCCCGCGGAGTCACGGGGCAGCTGGAGCCTAGGACGTGGGCCCTACAGTACTACACCCACCCCAAGGGCATGGTGGGGCTGGACACCAGCGTCTTCGACACCGAGTGGGATATGAAGACCCCGCCCTACACCTTCCCCGGCATCAACACCTTCAGCGCGTTCCCCATGTTCTACATGAAGTACGTGAGGGACAGCAACCTATTCACGCTGGAGGAGGCCGTCCAGAAGACGTCCACCATGGCGGCGAGGGTGCACAACCTGGAAGACCGAGGAGTCCTCAAGGAGGGGGCCTACGCCGACATCGTCCTCATGGACGTTCCGGGCCTCAAGGTACTGGGAGACGAGATAGAGACGAGGCGCCACCCAGAGGGAATTGAGCATGTCTTCGTGAACGGCGAGGCCGTCGTCGAGAAAGGCAGACACACAGGGGCCACGCCCGGCCGCGTGCTGAAACGCGTCTAGGCCTACCCCAACAGGACGGGCTCAACCTCGTCTAGGACCCGCCTAGCCCTATTGGAGAAATGGAGGCGGCAACCTCCCCTTCCATATACCCTGACGAGTACCCCCGCCTTCACCAGGGCCTTCCTCTGCCCGTCGGTGAAGTGTGTCGTCGCCTTCTCGCCCTTATCCACAAGCATCAACTCTCGTCTATAATACATTACGGCGTTAACGAAGCTCTGCTCCGTGGGCGAGACATCTATGGATGAGCTGGGCAAATTCCTCAAATCTCACCTAATCGGCTCAATAAAAAGTAAACTAAGCGGGGTTTAAAATATAGTGGGCTAGATGGGCGGCCCCATGGGAGACTCCAAGGGCTTCACGAGCCTCACCTTGTCAGGGTTCTCCTTGAAGACCCTGATCTGGTCCGCCGCGTAGAGGAAGTGTGCACGCCGCCCCGAGTCACATATAGACTTGGATTCCCCCTCCAGCCACTCCATGAGCTCCCAGAGCTTCACCGACGAAATGCCCCTGACCCTCGCTGACGCCTTCTCGTCTACGGCAAGCTTCATCATGTTGTATAGAAGCACGTTGTCCGCAACGTTCTGGACCTCGCCGCGGTAGCCGTCTTCGTGGATAGCCTTCCACGTGGCTCCAAAAAGCTCGTCGATTACCTCTGCGAGGCCGGGGGCGTCTCCCCTCCTCGCGCCGTACTCCACCAGCCTCTGGGCCCTCTCGGGGTGCAGAACCCTCTCCAGCGTGACGTTGGCGGCGGTCTCGGCTGCTCCGAGGGGGTCGAATGGATACCCCGAGTAGCCCGGGAATAGATCCCTCGTCTGAGGGTAACCCTGTGGACGCGGCGGTATGAGCGTCAGAACCGTCTCGAGTATTGCGAGCACCTCAGGCTGTATGGTCTTTACGAGGATCTTCAGGGCCCGCCGCTGCTCGTCTCCCGGAACGATCCTGGGTCCATCCTGAACGTCGCCCCTCAATGTGTAGTTGTAATATAGTCCGCCCACCAGGCTCGCCGCAGCCTCAACCTGGTACCTGTGAGAGAGGTAGAGCGGGACCAGTACCTCCTCCAGGCGCGCCATGGGCTCCCCGACCTTGATTCTTCTCTCCGAGAAGCCCTTTAGCGCCACGTCTCTTACCTCCAGCATCCGCTCCAGCTCTTCCACCGGATCTCGTCCGTTCACCCAGGACGCGGCGTGGGGATGGGCGCTGGCCGGCCCGGCGTCCTGGCTCGGCGCGAAAAGCAGTCCTCGTTTGAAGGCATCCCTGAGCGTCTCGTCCAACGCCTTCTCCTCGTCAACGCCGTCAGGGAAGTCCTGGTAGCCGTAGGCTACGCTGACCTTGTCCCACTCGCCTACGCCGGTCTCGTACGCGCAACTGAGGTCTATCTCGCCGTTCTCGTCGAGCCTCGCGAGGGGCGCCGGGTAGTCCATGACGCTGGCCCTGTCGTTTACGTGGGTGCAGTAGTTGTGGCCCAAGCCCAGGGTGTGGCCCACCTCGTGGACGCTGAGCTGCCTTATCCTGGCGAGAGCCATCTCCATCATTTTGCCGCTGTCCGGTCGGTCCTCGTCGTAGTCCGCGACGAGGCCCTGCGCAATAAGGAAGTCCTGGCGTATACGGAGGCTGCCGAGGCTCACATGGCCCTTGATGATCTCCCCCGTCCTCGGGTCTGTCACGGACATGCCGTAGCTCCAGCCTCTGGAGCTCCTGTGGACCCAGTTGATCATGTTGTACCTGATGTCCATGGGGTCGGCGTCCAACGGGAGGAGCTTCACCCTGAAGGCGCCCCTGTAGCCGGCCGCCTCGAAGGCCTGGTCCCACCACGACGCGCCCTCGATGACCGCGGACCTGATGGGCTCAGGGATCGCCCTGTCGACGTAGTACACGATGGGCTCCACCGGGTCGCTGGCTTTCGCCGCCGGGTCCTTCTTTTTCAGTCGGTGTCTGCAGATGAACCGCTTCTCGATGCTCTCGTCCACTGGACACGCGTAGTCCATATACGTTATGCCGAAGTAGCTGGCTCTGGGGTCGTACTTCCTCGGTTTATAGCCTTCTCCGGGTAGCTCTATGAGGCTGTGGTGCTGGCGTACCGTCACAATCGTAGGGTCCGGTGAGACCGATTTCACCCAGTCGCCGGGGTTCTCGCCCACGTAGGTCAGGGTGGCCTCGAACTCCGTGTTCCTGGGGAAGTTCCTCGTACGCGGCAGATATATCGCGGATCTGGACTCGTCGAGCTCGTAGTCGCCCTGCTCCTTCTCCTTGAGCCGGTTCGTCACCCGTTTGGCGTCCCTGAGAAGGAAGTTTGTGGCATCCACGAGGACCCTCCCCTCTTCCTCCGCCTCCACCTTGAAGCCCCACTGGACGCTCTGTGCGAAAGCCTCCTCCACCGCCTTGACCTCGCAGGGATCGTCGCTGATGGCCCTGAAACCGTAGTTCACCTGGGTGAGCAGCACCTTCGGTCCCACCCTCTGGAACTTCACCACGGCTCTTGCGCCGAGCTGGTTCCTGTCTAGGCCGATGTCGTTGCTGCCGACCCCCGCCGTGAGGCTGTTCACGTAGAGGAACTCCTCATCGAACCTGTCTAACTCCAGCCATATCCTACCCTCCCGTTCATCCCAGTAGAACGTATAGTAGCCAGGGCTGCTCTGCATTCCCTCGACTTTCTCTGATATTGTCGGAAGCTCGGCTACTTCCTTCTCATCTCCCATCTCGATCATGCACCTGATAAGCTGAACTGCGTCCCGTCTAGTTAAATAAGCATCGAGAACGCTCTAAGAAGCCCCTCTATCTACGGATCTTACCCAGCACGATGCTCACAGCCGTGCTGTGGCTGCACGTGCCCTTATCGCGGAACCCGGGGCATGTACACGAGAAGCCTCCGTCAGGCGTCCGCACCACGTTGTACGTCCCGTGGTCGCCTATGACGTTGAACCTCTCCCCGTCGAGGCGCTCCACCCTTCCGTTCCGGACCAGCTTCCTGGCCTTAGCCAGCATACGGTCATGGAAACCCCAATAGCTTCTACGCATCCCACATGAAACAACGTGGAACGGCATTTATTACTTTGTCAGGCTCGGCGCCCTAGAGTATCTTCTCGAGGCTCCTAGCCTTCTCTTGGTGGACCCTGACTATGGCTTCGACGTACTCGCTTATCTGCATGAGTTCGTCGTCGACGGCCACCTGGTTCTCGGTGATCCTAGACAGAAGGTTGATGAAGCCCAGCGTCTGGAGCTCCTGGTTTATCTGTGTCAGCTGCACCAGCTTAGCCAGCACATCCCGGGCCGGGGGGTCCTGGATCTCATCGATCTGCTGGACTATGTCTGCATACAAAGAGTCGGCTTGGCTCTTCACCCAGGATAACTGGTTCGATGTGCTCGGCTTGGAGGGCATCCAATACCGTCACCCGCTATTAAATAAAAACCTTAGTGAGTTTAACCTCTCCACGAAAACAATGTCACGCCAGACGACGTTCCATTTTTTACATCAATCAATGGGTAAAAAAGAAAAGTTGGTAAAAAGAACGGTAGCCTATAATAGCTTCAAAGCCGCAGGCGACGAGTAGTACTTGCCGTCCGCGAAGAGGAGGGCCTCGTTGATCTTCAGCGCCTTGAGCACTTGGAAGAGCTTCCCCTCTTTAATCTTGGCTGCCTTCATCTCTTTGTAGGTCTTGGGCTCCCGGCAGTGATTCAGTATTGTGACGAAGTCCTTGTCTTCTAGGTATTTCTTCAGTATTTCGACGTCCATTCTTGTCTCACCTGTATAGGCTTAACAAATTACGGTGTCGTATATATAATATATACTTTTTGTGAGGCCCATGAAGGGAGGGGTGCGTGGATTCCCTCTTAGGCATATGTTATCATCAAAATAAATAGAAGTTAACACAAACATGCAACACAGACTGAGGGAAATGTCTCCTCTAAAGGGTATAATTAGTCACCCGTTCAAAGATTATCGTGTTGAGTAAAGTGGTGGGCCCGATGAGATTTGAACTCATGATCTTCTGATTATCAGTCAGACGCCTTAACCGTGCTAGGCCACGGGCCCCTGCAACATGCATGAATACACACCTCTATTAAATATTTAACCCTGGGACCGGGGCAAAGGCCTTGCACCTATTTTCTGGGCCTGATCAACGTGTAGGTGTATGCAACGACGACGAGTGTGAAGCCGATGGCTACGGCTAGCAGGGGCGTTTTGTCGGGTTCCTCCAGGGTTCCGCCGACTGGGTGGTTGTTGTCCGGCTGTTTCGCCAGTACCAGGGTTATCCTCGTCTCTATGCTGTGTCCTTTTGAGTCGTCGTGGAGGCCTATGTATAGGAGGTCGCTGGTCTGCTCCATGTTCCCGGCGCCGACGGTGTCGCCTGGTGCTACGCTCCAGTCCCACTGGTCTCCGCTGTCGAGCTGCCTCACCATCTCGAACCAGTAGAACGTGGTGTCGTGGTAGCCTCTTCCCTGGACGTTGTTCTCGCCGGGAGGCGCGGCGTATATGTCCTGCTGCCACGTGTTGCCGTCGTAGTTTGTGAGGTCTATTGGTGACCCAAGCTGGTAGAGCCAGGCGGCGTCGCTCTGGTCCCAGTCTTTTTCGGCTATGGTTGCCCAGAGGTAGTACAGGAATGCCTGGTCCTCTTTGTCTCCCGGTATCTTGTCTATGTACGCTATTTTCATTAGGATGTAGAGGTTTTCTTGGTTGTTCTTTACCCAGATCTTGGTCCTTAGGTATGGTGGGCTCATTCCACTGTTGAGGCCTAACGTGATGATGTATGTGCTCGCGTCTGACCATTCGTCTTCTGTTGTTTCTCTTCCGTCCACCGCAACAGGAGTCCTGAGCCACGAACTACGTAAGACATAATTTTCAGCTCTCGCTGGTTGAGCGGCTAGTAAAATATTGCCTATGATTAGTAGAACCAGATAAACCTCTATGGTTTTTTTCATTATTCAAGATTATATTATAATCATCATGTTTTTTTAGAATTGTTTTCTTATTTTTCTTGATGTTTGTAACAGAATATTTTAATTAGATTTACAAACCCCAGTAACTAAATACGGGACAAACAGGTTACTGACACATCAATAGTTTTTATCCATTTATCCAATTTCATGTGCTCAAGTATCCAGTGCACCCATGAACTAAATAAGAGAAACATTAGATTAGCTGAATGCCATAAATATCCTTTGAATCCCTTTGTCATACGACCTCGTTATTATAGGCGGCAGGCTCTTCGACGGAGCAGGCAGCCCATGGACAATGGCGGACGTCGCGGTTAAAGACGGAAAAATAGATCAAAT
>Ga0268279_1000658_pt1 | contig 21088 bp, 17 predicted proteins | sample saktaG_6_FD_190142 | JGI IMG/M metagenome (GOLD analysis project Ga0268279, IMG submission 190142) | Saline water microbial communities from Sakinaw Lake, British Columbia, Canada - sak_2010_1_5_80m | ecosystem: Environmental > Aquatic > Non-marine Saline and Alkaline > Saline ...
AAACTGATATAGAAGAGATTAAAAAAAAGTTGCTGTTAAAGTGTGAGAAAATAAATTTTAAAAAATTAGTTGAAGAAGTAAAACCTTTTTTGTTTTACTCACGTGATGCTGAAAAAATAATATTATTCCCTGATTTCATCAAAACAAAAATGAAGTGAAATAAAAAAGGTCAAGCCTCAACATTTATTTTAATTCTTCTTTGCTAATGCCTGCTTGTTTTAAAATTTCCATTAAAGTGCCTTTTGGCAAATCTTTTTTATGGTAAGGTATAATAACTCTTCTTTTACTTTCAGAATGATAATATATTCGATGACTCCCCTTGGTCCTATCCAATACAAAACCATTTCTTTCCAGGATCTTTATAACTTTCTGAGAGGTCAGGGATGATAGCTTAGGCACTGATTCCCACCGTTAGAGTATATTCTAAAGTGCCTTCATCATTAGGGATTTCGTCGTGATGAGATTTTAAACTTTCTAAATATAATTCGATAGCCTCCTTTACCCTTTCTGTTGCTTCTTCTATAGATTCGCCATAGGTAACACACCCGGGGAGAGAAGGAACAGTTACTGTATAACCACCTTCCGGTTCCTTCCTAAGTAAAATTCTATAACTTAACATTTGTGAAATAGACATTTCAAACCTCCAAATTTCTTCATGTCTTTTTTAACTCACGTAGGTTTCTGCCCTGATTATAATTAAAGTTAAGGAGATTGTCAAAATTACGGATAACGTGTCCAATGAAACTTTATATTATAAATTTTTTTAGCAAATAAAAAGCTCGCTTATGCCGATGATAAAGCGAGCTTGTAAAGGAGATATAATTATGAAAAATGTTGGGGGGACGGTTATAATAGCTCAGTAATTCGGTAACTTTTCCAACTTTTCATAAAGAAAGGAAATGGTAAATTAAAATACGCCCTAAAATAATTTAACTATAAATCTCTTTGGTTTTTACTAAAGTGTTTTTATTGCTTAAAGCTTTTTACAAAAAAGAAGGATTTTATAAGTCTTTTGTCGTATTTATATAAAAGTGTAGAAAAATTAGAAAAAACTAATTCTTTTAACCGCTGGTGGCGATTCAATAAGATAAATATATTTTCTTGAAGTGTGACAAAGAACCATCCCCTGATACATATATTACATCTCAAATCTCTGAACCAGATTCTGTTCGATCCATTTTAGGTCTTCCTCCATGTATAATCTGTCCTTTTCTTCTTTTTCTTTCTTTTTAAGAGCTAATTTATTTAATTTTACTATTTTACTTTCCGATTCTATTTCTTCTGTTTCCATTATTTTTTCTTCCTCATCATTTTCTTCTTTAGATGATTCAGGATTAAGATAATTAGCTTTTAAGGCAGTAATCAGCCAGCCGGCAGGATTTATTACATTCCTCTTTATCCGGAGAAGGTCTAATTTTTCCTCAATAGCCTCCAGGGAATAATTTAAGATTGTTTTATAAATTGATTTTTTATCCATATTTAATTTTTCCAATTCTTCTTTTATCCTTTCTGTCTTTAGAGATTTTTTATTATCAGTAATTGCTTTCTTGGGATTATCTTGATTAGAATAAGAAGATTCTTCCACTATTCCAGAGATAATCTCTTCGTTTTCTTCCGGTAGTTTTTCTTTCGGGGGATAAAGAACATTTTCTTTATCTAATAAGACTATCTGATAAAGATTGTGGTCATATCCTCCGGAGGTAGATCTTCGTTTTACTACTTTTTTAATTAAACCGAATTTTATTAAAGTATTGCGGTACCTGATTAAGGTTTTGGTGGTAGTACCCAGTCTCTTGTTTAGAGTCTTAATGGAAGGCCAGGCAATATCTTTTCCTTTATGACAGTAACTTAAGAGCTGAAGATAGAGCATGGCTGGGCCAAGACCGATGGTACTTACCCAGTGTGCTAAAAAGTAGTCCTGGATAGTAGTGTAAGAATTAGTTTTATTAACTGGTATTTTTCTTTCCATAGTTTTTACCTTTCATTGAGTAGTTTTTATGAGATTGCTTCCCCTGCTTTTACTGGGGCAGGCTTGCTTCTCTCCTCCCACCCTACTTATTACATTGCAAAAAAGAGGTAAAAAAGCAACCTATTGAAGGAAAATAATTTAAAAAAATTACCTTCCCTACTTAGTAAGAGCAAAAAAGAGGCTAAAAAGCAACACCCTGATGAAAAAAATATGAAATATTTTCCCCCTCTATTTATTACATTGCAAAAAAGAGGTCATTTTACAACGCTCTAATGAAAAAAATTTGAAAAATTTTAACAGCAACAGCAACAGCAGGGTAAAAATTCCACCCTAATGTTGTTGTTGTTCTATTTGTTACTGTTCTTACTTGTTGTTGTTAGTGTGGAAAAATTCCACTAGGGGGTGTGGAGAATTTCCACTAGGGTAGTGGAATTATTCCACTAGGGTGTAGGAGAATATTCACCCCATCATGTAGAGATTGATAAAGAATTGGAGGAAAATAATTTTATTTTAAAAAAAGAAGGATTTTTTAAAATCTTTGTCGTATTAGTACTAAGGTGTAGAAAAATTGAAAAAGATTAATTCTTTTAAAATAAAAAGGAAATAAACTGTGCTAAAACAATTATTAGAACAATACCTTAAGAATCTTACCAATACTTTCCAACGCGGTGATGCCCGTGAAGAAAGCTATTATGCTAACCTGGATGAATTAATCAAAGAAACAGCTGCTTTTCTGAAAGTAAAGAATATCGATGTTACCATACTTCCCAAAAAAACAGAAGCCGGAAATCCCGATTTTCGTATTTGGGACGGGAAAAACCATGTTACCGGTTATATTGAAGCCAAAGATCCTTCTACTGCTAATTTGGATTACATTGAAGGGACTGAACAGTTGAAACGTTATTGTGATACCTTTCCCAATGTTATCCTTACTAATTTTTATGAATTTCGACTATATCGCGGAGGTCAGCGAATCGCTCAAGCAATGATTGGAAGACCTGTCATTGCCAGGCAATTACATACCCCGCCACCGGTCGAAAATTGTGATCAATTCAAAGATTTGTTCGAGACTTTCTTTTCCTTTTCTCTTCCCAAAATAAAATCAGCTCGCTCTCTGGCTATTGAATTAGCCAAACGTACCCGCTTTTTACGTGATGAAGTAATTGCGGTGGAAATAGAAGAAGATAAGACCAAAGGGCAAAAACAAATCATTGGTGTTTTTGAAGCCTTTAAAAAATATCTGATTGGAACATTAACCGAAAGACAATTTGCCGATCTTTATGCTCAGACGATTACCTACGGTCTTTTTGCTGCTCGTACCAGGGCAAATGGTGAATTTAATCGCCGATTGGCTTTTGATTATATTCCGAATACTATCGGTATTCTGCGCGATGTCTTCCGGTTTATTTCTCTGGAAGAGCCGCCCAAGTCCCTGCAAATTATCGTTGAAGATATTGCCGAACTATTGCATGTCACCGATGTTAAAAAGATATTGCACGAATATCACAGTACCGGCAAAGGTAAAGATCCGATTATCCACTTTTACGAAACATTTTTATCTACCTATGATCCCGAAATCAGAGAACGTCGTGGTGTCTATTACACACCGGAAGCCGTAGTCGGTTATATCGTCCGTTCTATTCATTCTATTCTAAAAACCCATTTCGACTTATCCGATGGCTTGGCCAGCCCAGAGGTTAAACTACTTGATCCGGCAGGTGGAACGCTTACTTTCCCTGCAGCAGCGATTCACCTGGCAGCAAAAGAATATATCACAAAATACGGTGAAGGTGGTTTGCATCACTGGATAAAAAACCACATCCTGCCAGACTTTTATGCCTTTGAATTGATGATGGCCCCTTATGCGATTGGTCATTTAAAAATAGGGTTTATTCTGGATGAACTTAATTATAATCTTGCCGATGATGAACGTTTTAAACTCTATTTGACCAATACACTGGAGATGGAAGAGATTAAACAAATTTCCATTCCCGGAGTGAGTTCGTTAAGCGAAGAAAGTCACCTGGCTGGTAAAGTGAAAAAAGAACAGCCAATCCTGGTGATCCTCGGTAATCCACCCTACAGCGGAATTTCTTCCAATGTGAACGAGTGGACGGAAAAGTTATTAAAGGAAGATATTGATGGCTGCCAGAGTTATTATAAAGTAGACGGCGAACCGCTGGGAGAGAAAAATCCCAAATGGCTCCAGGATGATTATGTTAAATTTCTACGCTTTGCCCAATGGAAGATTCAAAAGTCCGGTTTTGGTATTGTGGGTATGATCACCAATCACAGCTATCTGGATAATCCCACCTTTCGCGGGATGCGCCAGAGCTTGATGAAAACTTTTGATGAGATTTATATTCTTGATCTGCACGGCAATAGTTTGAAAAGAGAAACCACACCTGAGGGTGGTAAAGACGAAAACGTCTTTGATATTAGGCAAGGTGTAGCCATCGCTTTATTTGTTAGAAATAAAGAACAAAAAGATTCAAAAATTTATCATGCTGATTTATATGGTCTGCGACAGGAAAAATATGATTGGCTGGATCAAAACGAATTCTCAAAAGAAAACTATTTACCCGTAAAACCTCAAGCCCCTTATTATTTCCTTGGAAAACATGATACGGAAACAATTAAAAAATATCTTGATTGGAAGAAGATCAATGAAATTTTTCCGATAAACAGTGTCGGAATTGTAACAGCAAGAGATAAATTTGTTATCGATTTTAAGAAAAATGAACTTAGAAATAGGATACTTCAATTTAAGAATCTTTCCCAACCTGATGAAATAATTGCACAGGCTTATAATTTAGAAGATAAGTCAAACTGGAAAATTCAATATTCCCGAAAAAAAGTAAAAGATTTAGATGATTATGAAAATTATATCAAAGAAATATTATATCGCCCCTTTGATAATAGATATATATTTTATCACCAATCATTGATTGAAAGAATGCGCCTAGATGTCATGCGCCACATGCAGGAAGAAAATATTGGATTAATTACTGCTAGAAGTAATAAATCTTCTGATATGGATCATTTTTTTATTACTAACATGATGATGGAAACAAAATGTGGCGAAAGAACCACTCAATCAGCAATTTTTCCTTTATTTGTTTATCCTGATGAAAAAAATAAAAATCTTTTCAATCATACCCAAAATGAAAAAGAACCAAATATTTCGCCGTTTGTATTTGAAAAACTAAGTAAAAGTTATGACAGGAAGGTCACGCCCGAAGAAATCCTCTATTACATCTATGGCGTTTTTTACAGTAATATCTATCGTGAAACTTACGCAGAGTTTCTTAGAATTGATTTTCCGCGTGTACCGTTCACTTCGGATTATGATCTTTTTATAGAAATAGGGAAATTGGGCAAAGAATTAGCCAATCTACACTTGCTCAAAAGCTCGGAGCTTGATTCGCCCATTGCTAAGTATCAGGGTTCCGGAGATAATGACCGGATTGAAAAAGTAACCTACAAAGAAGATGAGCTGCGTGTTTATATTAATAAAGAAAAATACTTTGAAGGTGTTATATCTGAGGTCTGGAATTATCACATTGGTGGTTATCAGGTTTTATACAAATACCTGAAAGACAGAAAAGACAAAATGATGGACGACGCACCACGCTATTGCCGCATTATTACGGCTTTGCATAAAACTATTAAAATTCAAAAACAAATCGATAATATTTACCCTGAAATAGAAAAAAATCTTGTTAGCTTTTAAAATATGAAGAAAATCAAGGGCAAATCTTTACCGCTGACAATTAAATAAATCTAATATGTCATAAAAAAGATTTAACCCCATTCAACTATATCAGTGGAATTTATGAAAAGGAGAATTAATCATGTCTGAACGTGAAAGGATGTATTGCGATGTGCGAGGTTTTATTGTTGACACATCAAGTCACGAGAGTCCCGGTAACACAGATCCAACTGCCAGCTGTTATGCCTACCATATCACCGAAAGTGGCAAGTTCGAGACTGGACCCTTCTCGATACAAATGGCTGGCCTCAAACCAGGGACTAAATACTATTATAGAGCCTGCGCACATAATTCAGCTGGCTGGGGTTATGGTGACGAGGTAACCTTTACTACTAAAAAGAGGGGGCTTTGGAAGAAAATCACTTCCTATTTGGAATTGGAATACCTCGAGTTGGGGCTCCCATCTGGAGTAAAAGTTAGGTTCAAGCGAAAAGAGTAAAAAAAAGAAAGAACATAAGGAGAAACACACTTACTTCGTTTATTGAATTACTTGATAAATACTTTTATAATTGATAAAGATTAACAAAACAATACAGATTTATATGATTGAAAAAAAGCTGTGCTTGTAATCTAATTAATACAGATAAAACTAGGTTATATCCCATATATTAAGGAAATGGTATGAATAAATACGATAGTTATTGTTTTATAGATACTAACTCATTTTTACATTATAGAATGTTTACAGATATTAACTGGAGTAAAATAACAAATTCTACTTCAGTTTTACTAATCGTGTGTTCGGCCGTTTCAAGTGAATTGGATAAAAAGAAGCATTCAGATAATGATATAAATATACGTAATAGAGCCCAACGAGTGATTTCGGAAATGTCAAAGATGGCAACCTCTAATTTAATTTATAAGATTGAAAAAAATTTGGATCTATTGTTTATCTCTAGAGAGCCTTCTATAGATTGGGAAAAAGAAGGGTTAAGTGCAAAAATTCCTGACGACAGAATTATTGCAAGCATTTTAGAACAAAAAAATTATTTTAATAATATTATTTTAATAAGTTCTGATCTAGGGTTGAAATTGAAAGCTCGAAATAAAGAAATTAAATGCATATCACTACCTGATGAATATCTCTTAAAGATTAAAAAAGATAAAAGACAAAAAGAAATTGAGAAACTTAGGAATAAAATAGCTTTTCTTGAAAATAGATTGCCAATACTTAAGTTAAAGATTTTAGCTGATAATGAGCCTGCTGATTTTATAAAAATTACTATTAATCAGATTACTACTCCTTCAGAGGATGAACTTGCGGAAAAATTAAAAGTTATTAAAGATGAATTGAAATATAAACCTTCTTCTAAAACATTTGAAATTTTTACGGATTTATTATCATATCCAAAATATGAAATTGAAAGGTATGAAAAAGATCTCGATAAATATATTGAAGAGATGTTAAAATACTATAAAAAAGAATATAAATTTAAAGAGCTTCAATCAAGACTAATTGAATTAAAATTTGTCATTATAAATAATGGTAATCAACCTGCAGAAGATATTGATATTTTTATGCATTTTCCCGATGGATTTGTAATGTTTCCCGAAGATAAATTACCTCAAAAGCCCAAGGAACCAGAAAAACCAATTCCTCCACGTACACAACAGGAAATGATTTCAAACTTAGTAAACCTTTCTATGCCTAATTTACCAATTTTCAATATTCCTTCTATTAATCCTAATATAAATCAAAATTTTTCAAGCGGACCAAAAATCAGAAAAACGAATAGTTATAAAGTTGAATATAGGTTGAATAAAGTAAAGCATGGTATTCAAATGTATTTAGACGGCCCCGTATATATTTTATTTGAATCGATAGAATTAGCAAAATCTTTTAAAATATCTTATTCAATTTTAGCTGATAATCTTCCTGAACCATCGAATGGTAATTTAAATATAGTAATATTAAATAAATAGGAACAAACACCCATTTTCTTTCTAATAATTAAAAATAATTAAGAGGAGGGAGGTGTACAAATGCCAATTACTGGTGAAAAACCTGGAAAAGGTATATATATTTGTAAAAATTGCAGAACAAAAGTTACTCTTGATGACAATAATGATACTTTACCGCCTTGCCCAAAATGTAATCATACAAAATTTGATAGAGCTTAACCTTAAAATAAATAGACAGACCCTATTTCCTATAACTATTTTCTTGAATTAAAGTTTTGGTTCTTTATTTTTTGGCAAAAAGAAGGATTTTTAAAAACCTTTGTCGTATTAGTATTAAGATAGAGAAAAATTGAAAAAGACTAATTCTTTTAACCACTGGTAATTCAATAAGGTAAATATATATTCTTGAAGTGTGATAAAGAAACGTCCTCTTGACAATTAGTTAAAGCCGAAATGAAGGTCTAAAAAGAAAGTTAATAAATAGGTGTCCTATTATTTTCTATTATTTCTGTGTTTATTCCATCAAATTGGCGGTATAAGAACAATGAATATACACAAACTTGGCAGCAATAATAACAAAGACACGACGATGAAGATAATTGCCGACTTTGTAAAACAATACAAAAAAGAGTTTAACTATTATCAAAAGTTATCTCAGATTGTTGCGGGCAAAATAGAAGACCAGTTATTCAAACGTGGAATAAAAGCCATCGTAACTTTTAGAGCTAAAAGACCCGATAGTTTAAAAGATAAACTCCTGAAAAGGAATGAAGAGAAAAAATATAAAACGATAGATGAAATTTTTCAGGACATTGTCGATTTGGCAGGAATAAGAGTATCGCTTTATTTTCCATCTGAGAGAGAAATCATTGATGAAATAATAACAGAGTTATTCCACATTGAGAAAAAAAAGATATTCCCTAATGAAGCTCATACACCAAAATACAGCAAACGTTTTTCAGGTTATTGGGCGACACACTATCAAGTAAAACTAAAGGAAGAAAGTTTAACTAAAAGGTATACAAACACACTTGCTGAAATCCAAGTAGCTTCGGTTCTTATGCGCGCTTGGTCGGAAGTAGAACACGACCTTGTTTACAAATCATTTTCCGGTAATTTATCTAAGGAAGAATTAATGATTTTAGATGAAATAAATGGACTTGTTTTGAGTGGAGAAATAGCACTTGAAAGACTTCAATCTGCTATGGCAGAAAGAACCAAACAAAGCAATGATATTACTGACAAATATGAACTTACCAACTTTCTATTGAACACCATCGATAAAAACTATCTCAATAAAATAAAGCTTGGTGACACATATCTTCTAAATAATTACCTGAATACAATTAAAAAACTTGATACAAAGGATTTTAATAACTACATCAATAAAATCAATCTTGATTCTGACGAATCAGTAACAGATCAGCTATTAAATATGTTACTGGTCGAGTTTTACGATACTGAAAAACCTAATCTTAAAAACTATTTCAAAAACCTTCACATATCAGATCACAAAGCATCAGGTTTTGAATCTTTCGTGAAATGTTGGGTGGTATTGGAAAAAGCTGTCAGAGAGTTTTATTCAGCAGGTGAAATTCGCACTAACAAATACTTGATACCTGACTTTAAAATTCTTCAAAATAAAAAGATACTAACGACTGAAGAAGCTAATCAATTGAGACAATTACGACAAGTTAGAAATTACTTATTACACGGAATTGAAACGCCTTCAGAAAACTATCTAAAAAATAGCTTTCAGATTTTGAAAGGAATTACAGAAAAGGTAGTAGACAAGGTTCCTAATGTAGAAGTGAAAAATAAATTAAAAAAGGAAATAGATAAGATATGAGAAAAATTACTGCTGCCAACAACGTATATAAGCAATGGCGGGTTCTGTAACAGTTTTAAGCGGTATACCTCGCATCAAGGTTTGTATTGTGGGATACGGATGCGCTCCGAAGTCTGCCACTGCTCATACACACGACCGTTATCGGTAAGATTTTGGAGAAGAATTGATGGATAATTTTGCAAATAATCAGTATGATGATAAAAAGACAAAGCTTTTAGGGCAAGTTCGTTAGATTATTCGAGGAAAACATTACAGTATGAGAACAGAAGAATCATATATCAGCTGGATAAAAAGGTTTATTTTTTACCATAATAAGAGGCATCCGATGGATTTTTAATTTTTTGAGTGATATTTTACTAGTTTAGGTTACTAAAAAAAGCAACATAAACTAAAGGTAAAAGGAGAAAAAACAATGGGTGGAGCATTTAATAATGACAACTTAATTAAAAATAACCATATAAGATTAGGTTGTTATAAAAAACAACATTTGTTGTTTTCATTAGTACACCTACTCTTATGTTATGCAAAAAAGATTATACCAGCGACGATAGGAAAGTCTTAGTCATATGAAGAAAGATGTTCCTAAAAAATTTCTTGATGAGTATGAAGCAAGGCAGAACGAGTTTCAAGACACGTTAAAACAAATTACCTCATTGCTGAAGCTCAGACTTGGTCAATTGGCTGCTCGTACAGGCGTTCGTGGCAGGATCACTGAATCAAGAGTCAAACGTCCCGCAAAAGTTTGGGAAAATGCAACAAAGGCAGGATTAAAAGCTGTTGAAGCCTTTACGCGGGTTGAAGATCTCATTGGTATAAGGATTATCTGTAATAATCTTTCGGATATTCCTCCCATTGTTGAGATGATTCGTACAGATTGTTCTATACTCAATGTCATTGATGTAAAAGATATGGTTTCCTCTCCATTAAATATTGGTTACAGGGCATCTCATGTAATAGCCGAGTTTTCTGATATTTTTGACCTAGACAAAAAGAAAATTCTTTGCGAGATTCAAATAAGGACCCTCGCCCAGGACACTTGGGCACGATTGTCACGAGCGGACCTATATGGTAAAAATGTGGCGCCTTCTATACAGACGCTTGCTCACGCACTTTCCACCCAATTATCTGCTATTGATGAAATCGGCCAACTGATACGAGATGAGCTTAATAAATGCCCACCTGTGGCTGAAGAGATTAAGGACACCGACTATATTACACCTCAGAGGCTTGCTCTTTTATACAAACATAAATTTGGAGAAGACATTTACGAATGGTCTTTGATCGACTGGGTAAAGCATCTGGAAGAGGCCGAGGCTAACACAATTAGTGATGTCTGTGGATTACTTGAAGATACTAAAATAAGGGCCACCATTAATAAAATTTCAAATCGTATACGGGGATTCAACTTGGAAGACATAGAGTGGGCTGTTTATAGTGCATTAGTTGCTTCAGAGTCATCCGTTCACCAGGGAATAAGAGCAGTCCAGTCCAAAATTCAAGATGAATGGGATGAAATTGTAACAACCGCCAGAAGTGAAACTTTATCAGAAATGCCAGAAACTCTGGAGGAATTTACAGAAATGCTTGAAGCAGGATCAGTTCCTGTTTGGGCCTTGAAAGAGTTGGGAGGGATACAAAGTTGTTACCGTTGTGGAACAGACATTCTACGACCAGAACAGGCGGCTGAGGCTGTGTTGGACCATTATGGAAATCCAGATACAGAGTTGGACTTGAAATCGTTGTTTGAGCAAGTAGACAGTGTAGACGTTCCTGAAGTGGAGAGTGTGGATTATAATGGGCTTTGTCAGTACTGTGGTTACCAAATGTCAAAGGATGACTGAATATTATAGATACAAAGATTACATAACAACCACATTAACTTAGACTGGCAATTCCACTGAGCTCCATTGCCAGTTGTTTATGCGAAGCGTTAGGACAGGTTGAGATAAAGTTAAGATGATAAAATAAAAATATAAACAATTGTGTTTATCTCTCTGACCTGATGGAATAAGAACAATAAATATATACAAAATGATAAGCAAGGATAACGTAGTTTGTTTGTAAAAATGTATAATTTTGATATAATAATTTGACCACAAGCCGTTCGTTGTCCATATCAGGCGAAGAAGAGAATTGTGGAATTTAAATAATGATACTATTTGAAGTTCTTGAATAGGTAGAAAAATATAGTATGAATAGAAATTTATATTTTGATTTTATTGATGAAAGACTTCATACATTGTCAAGAAGAATTGAAACAAGAGGTAAATTAAATCTTCTTGGTCTTCATTCGCATTCAGAATATTTCTATCTTGATTTTTTCAATTTGATATATGGCTATAAATTAGTAAATATGAATTCTAAAATTCAAAATGTTGAAGCGATTGATTTAATTGATCACCAGAATAAAATTGTTATTCAAGTTTCCGCAACCAGTACAAAACAAAAGATTGAATCAGCGTTAAGTAAAGATATAATAAAAAAGTATAATAATTACACTTTCAAATTTATATCTATATCAAAGGATTCATCAGACTTAAGAAAAAAAAATTATGCAAACCCATATTCTATAAATTTTACACCGACTCAAGATATATATGACAAAGTAACAATTTTAAAAGACATTCAAAGTAAAAATATAGACGAAATTAAAGCCGTTTATAATTTTATCAAGAAAGAACTTGGTAGAGAAATTGATATTGTTAAACTTGACAGTAATTTAGCAGCAATAATAAATATTTTATCAAAAGAGCAATGGGATGAAGCAAACCAAACTAACACTGTAAACAGTTTTGAAATAGAAAGGAAGATAACATTTAATGAATTAAAAAATGCAAGAGATGCTATCAAAGAGTATTGTGTGTATTACTCGAAAGTAGATGAGAAATATACAGAATTTGATACCAAGGGGGTAAATAAAAGTAATTCAGTACTTGCTTCAATTAAGAGAGAGTATTTCAAATTCAAAAACCAAGATAATGCTGATTCTATTTTTTCCTCTGTTATTGATAGTGTCAAGAATAAAGTATTAAACAGTTCCAATTATGAGGAAATTTCAATTGATGAATTAGAATTATGTGTTGATATCCTAGTTGTTGACGCATTTATTCGATGTAAAATTTTTGAAAATCCTGGGGGTTATAATTATGCTACTTCCTGATAATATTCATCCTGAAAATAGTATTTATTATAACGGAGCACTTGTACTACAAGTATTACAAAGCAAGAATAGGCTTAATTTATTGGATTTGTATCAAGAAGCTAAAAAAATTAGAAATATGTCTTTTCCCGTTTTTACACTCTGCATAGATTGGTTATATTTAGTAAACATTGCTGAACTAAGTAATGGAAGAATAGAATTATGTTCATAAAATATCTCAAAATTACAAAAGGTTCATCTATAATTCGCAACATTGAATTTAGAAAAGGAATTAATCTAATAGTTGATGAAAGTAAAGGGCGAATTACTGGAAATAGTGTTGGCAAAACAACTGTTTTGAAATTGATAGATTTCTGCTTTGGTGCAAATAAGAAAATTATTTGGGAAGATCCTGAAAACAAAAAACAAGAATATACACTTGTAAAAAATTATTTAATTGAAAATGATATTTTAATCACCTTGTGTTTAACTGAAAATATTGATAATGAGAATGCACAAAAAATAGTAATAGAACGAAATTTTATAAACAGAGGCAAAAAAATTGTCCGAAAAATTAATGGTGACAGTTATACTGATGAAGAATTTGAACAAAAATTAAAAGAAATATTTTTCCCTGAGCATCTGGCAGAGAAACCTACTCTAAGACAAATAATTTCTCACAATATTCGTTATAAAGATTTGAGTTTAAATAACACACTCAGAACTTTAGACAAATATTCATCTGATGCTGAATATGAGACTTTGCATCTTTTTTTATTTGGTTGCGAGTTTACAAAAGGGAATAGCAAGCAGGAAATTCTTGAAAAAATCAAACAGGAAGATAACTTTAAAAAACGATTAGAGAAAGATAAAACTAAATCTGCATACGAAGCAACATTGTCATTAATTGAACAAGATATTGAAGAGTTGAATAAAAAAAAGTCAAACTTAAATATAAACGAAAATTTTGAAACCGATTTAGATAACTTGAATAATCTTAAATACAAGATTAATAAGTTAAGTTCCGAGATTAGCAATTTGAATATAAGAAAAGAGCTTATACTGGAGGCAAAAAAAGAATTAGAATCAGAAAACTCAAATATTGATATGCAACAGTTGAGGCAGATTTATGAACAAGCGAAAACCAGTCTTGGAAAATTACAAAAATCATTCGAAGACTTGGTTAAATACCATAATCAAATGTTATCTGAAAAAATAAAGTTTATTACCAATGAACTTCCACAGCTTGAAACAAAAATTTCAGAAAAATACCATGCTCTTAAATCTTTATTAAAACAAGAATCTGAACTGACTTCTGTTATATCAAAAAGTGATTCATATGAAGCATTAGAAAAACTAATTTCAGAATTAAATGAAAAATATAGATTAAAAGGTGAATACGAAAATACTATTCAGCAATTGAATGAAGTTGACAGTATCTTAAAGACTTACAATGAAGATTTGAAGTCGATAGATGAAGAACTTTTTTCTGATGAGTTTGAGACTACAGTTAAACTACAGCTCAATAAGTTTAATAGACATTTTGCGTCTGTTTCAGAATTCTTATATAATGAAAAATATATTTTAAAATATGACATAGTAGTAAATAGAAAAGGCCAGAGACTGTATAAATTTAGTCCTTTCGTACCTTTTGGACCGAATGTTGCGTCCGGTAAAAAACAAGGTGAAATTTCTTCCTTTGATATTGCATATACATTCTTTGCAGATGAAGAGAATATTCCTTGTATGCATTTTATTCTTAATGATAAAAAAGAACTTATGCACGATAATCAACTTATTAAGATTGCTGAACTTACAAATAAAAGCAATATTCAGTTTGTAGCTTCAATCCTAAAAGATAAATTGCCGGAAGAATTAAATAGAAAAGAATATTTTATTTTAGAATTATCGGAAGATAACAAGCTTTTTAAGATTGAAAATGGATAATCAGAATATTGAATTTTAGAAAAGGAAGTAATGGGTTCAAATCTCAACAGGCTGACCGAGAATAACTCCATTATACAACAAAAAAACGAGAATTAAAAGGCATTTTTGATATAATAGAACTTAAGTAAAGGAGGTTCGAAAATGCCCGAATTTAAGCCTTACTGAAAATTTCAGACCAAGATCTATAAGGGTGAAGATTGTCTTACTTGTAAAAAGAGATCGTTATGTACAAGAAAGAAGTATCGTACCATTAATTTAGAAGACCGAAAAGTATTACTCAATCAGATGCGAAACAGGCTACAGACCAAAACCGGACATAAGAAGTACCTCCAGCGCCTCTGGACCACCGAGCCGGTATTCGGGCATCTGAAATACAATCTGGGTTACCAGCACTTTTTCCTCAGGTCGCTAAAGAAGGTAAAGGGTGAATTCAGATTGATGTGTATTGGTTGGAACCTAAAGAAAATTCATAAACTGATGGCTTTTGGTTAAGCCTTTCACATAAATAAGCAATTTCAATATCGGATAGGGAACTAGCTAACTTTAACAGAATCTGATTTATATAAAGTTATATTTTTAAATTCTCGGTCAGCCTGTTGAGACCTGAGCCCATTTTATATATTTAAAGATAAAATTTACTCAAGAGAGTGAAGGGAAAAATGAAGAAAAAGATAAAGGGAACAAACCCGCGTAAGCGGGTTGATATATTTAGTATATTGTTGAGTGCTTTCTTTGGTGTGTTATTTACTGTTATTTTCCAACCTCTCATTAACAAATTTCCAAAAATATTTCAGGAGTTCTATAATTTGTTTTACTATAGCATTCCTCTCAATATTGTCATTATACTAATTTTAATAATATTATTTTTTGTTATTGTCTTTAGATATACAAAAAAACGTATCACCTTGATAGTCCTTCTTTTTCTTATTTTTTCCCTTGGCACAATTGCAGGCATCGGCATTTATCAAATGCGAAATATTAAGGATAAATCATTTATTATTATTGCTAAATTTGAAGATTCTTCAAAACAGGCGAGCATTAATATCGATGGAAGAATATATGAACAGCTATCAAATGATAAAACAAGTAACTCATACCTCAATTCTCTTGTGATAGAAAGAATCCCAATTGTTATAAAAAATAAAGAAGAAGCGAATAAGGAAGTTAAGAATAGTATATGGAGAAAGGCAAAAATTATTATTGTTATTTGGGGAAAGACCGATGATATAGGTGGGACAGCTTACTTTGATGTTATTAAAGCACCCCAGAAACAATTAATAGTAAAAACGTGCATTGAAAAAGAAACAAGCGTAATGGAAGATATAAAAAGGCTCAACTTTTCATATTACAAAGAGATACTTCCAGCTACGATTAATTTCTTATCTTATCTTACATTTGGACTCAACTGTTATTATGAAAACAACTATACTGAAGCTTTAGTTTACTTTAATGAGTCTCTTAATAAATTTCCAATTCCAAGAGACGAAAAAATGAATGAGTATTTGAGTAATATTTATTTCCTTATGGGGGTCTCCTACCATTTTCTAGATAATTTTACACTAGCAGAAGATAAATATTTAGAATCAGTAAGAATAAGCATAAAAAACTCTGTAGTACATAATAATTTAGAGAATTTATTATCTCATCCAAGATGCCATGATTTTCTTAAATACTATAATGAAGTATATGATGAAGCAGAAGAAGAATTCAAAGAAGCAATAAGAATAAATCCAAATAACGCAGATACACATAATTATTTAGGAAATTTATTTTATGCTAGAAGATACTATGTTAAAGCAGAGGAAGAATACAGAGAAGCAATAAAAATAAATCCAAACCATGCAGATGCACATAATAATTTAGGAAAGTTGTTGCTAAATATAGAAAGAAAAGTTGAAGCGAAAAAAGAAATTTTAAAAGCAAAGGAATTATTTGAAAAGCAAGGAAGGATTGATGATATTAAAAGTTGCGACGAGATTTTGAAAGATTTATAACTTTAAGGTTGTGTGATATATTTACAATTAATACCCAAGGGACAGATACCTATTTTTATTGATATTACTTCTACAAAGACCTATAATCTATATATGCTAAGAATAGCACGAGTCGTTGCAGTGGGCTACCCGCACCATATCACTAAAAGAGGGGATTATCAACAAAAGATATTTGCTGATGATACCGATCAAAGAAAATATCTTTCACTTCTAAAAGAGGCTTTTTAAGTTAAAGCCAAAAGGAAAGCCTAAGAAGAAAGTTGATAAATATAGTTTCACAACCGTTAAGTGAAATAGCAAAAAGGATTAAATATGAAAATTGATTGGAATTTATTAGCAATAATCTTTTCACCAATAATTGCATTATTTATTGGTGCTTTTCTTGAAAGAAAATTGAAAGATAAACCTCAATTGATAACTTATTTGAGTAATACCTCTGCTATTTATACGAAAACTCCAGATGGTTCAGATTTAAAAGTACATACACATTCAATTGTTCTTCAAAATTCGGGGAGGAAAATAGCAGAAGACATTAGAATTCAGCATAATACCCTTCCTTCGTTCAGTATCTATCCCTCAGTTGAATTTAAGCAAAATGATCTTCCTGATGGCAAAAAAGAAATCGTGATCCCTAGATTGGTACCAAAGGAACAAATAATAATTAATTACTTATATTTCCCGCCGATGTTATGGAAAGATATCAACACAACAATCAAATATAATGATGGATTTGCCAAAGCTGTAGAAATGCGCTTAACTCCTAAATATTCAAAATGGTTTGAAAGGTTATCAATTTTTCTTTTTTTAATCGGAATTGGGAGTATTATATATCTAATTATCAGTCTGATACGTTGGATAGTATCAACCTTATAGCTTTTGGCTACTTCACATAAAAGTGGATATACGGTTCCGTTTCACCCAAATCGGCGCGTTGCGCCGACTTCGCATATCCGCCGGAATGTTATACGAAAAATCGTAAGGAAACCTCTTCATAGACAGTCACCCTCAATGGCTGGCTGTAGAGTGTTACAATATAGCTGTATTAGGAAGGTAGGGAAAATAGATGAGTAGCTATTATGATTCGATTCAATTGATGAATCAACAGATGAAAAAATATATGACGTCACTTGAGCCATTAACGATACAATTACAAGAAGCATTTGCTTTAAATGAAAAATATATTTCGCAAATAATGCTTCCATATAATAGAATTTTTAACCAAATAGAAGTATTACATAAAGCTATTACCCTACCCGATTCTAAAATTAATCAAATAACACTATTATCTGAAAGTTTAGATAAAGTCTTACCAAAGTATATATTTGCTTTTCAAGCTACTTCGGCTTTCATTGACGCACTAAAGATTCCTAATTATTCAAATCCTAAGTTCCTATTGGATTTTAGTGAATTCGGAAAAAACTTACTTCTTGTAACTGATAAACTATATGGTTCATATAGTAATTTGCGAACATTGGTCGGTGAGACATTAGTTACATTAGATGCAATGCCAGACTATCTAATAAAACCTGCGTTAAATACATCTGCTCAATATAAAGCACTTCGAGATTTAAAGTTTATCGAAACTGATAATACATATATCCTTGAAGAAGATTTTGATGAAATAGTAAATGAAGCATGTGATTCTACTGATGCGGATATTTCTAGGGTTGAACCAAAATGGACAATTTTACTAAAGGGGGCAGAGCAGTCTCTTGTATCATCCAATCCTGATAAAGTGCGCCATACAATTACATCACTAAGAGAATTAATTACACAAATTATACGCAGATTTGCACCAGATGATTCAATTAAAGAGCAGTACAAAGATTCAAAATGGTATCATGAAAAGAAACCTACCAGAAGAGCAAGATTGAATTATATTCTTACAAACCGTTATGGTAATGATATTCTTCTTGATTTTGTAGATAAGGATATTGAAGCTACCTTAGCCTTATTCGATATTTACCAAATCGGGACACATGAAATTACAAGTACTATTTCTAATGAAGAGCTTTCTTTTATCGTAAAACGTACAAAAGTACTTATTAGTCTGTTATTAAATGGGAAAGAATAAATCTCTTTCGTCATCAATGACTACGGAGCTTCAAATCGCACGGCTCCTTAAGTGTATTAAGGGGGAACTTGTACTAGCTCAATAATTCGATAACTTATCTCTTGCTTCTCATAAGATTGTTGGATAAGCTCAAGTTCTCAATGTCTTCTCAGATGATTCAAATATGGGAGAAGATAATTCTTTATCACGCTTTTATTATATTTTAAGAAATTGCGACACCTCAAATGAAAACTACTTGTTTATTAATTAAATTAGTAAGAATATATTAAGAGGTTGTAATTTTTATGGAGAAAACAAAAAACAATAAACAAAAAAGAGAGGATGACTCCAAACAGGTTGAAAAATCTAGTTGTCAGGAATTTTTAGAGCTTTACAATAAACAATTTAGCAAAAATATTAAACTTATAAAGGTCGGTAATCCGGATTTAGGTAAAGGAGAACCCGATTGTATTTGTAGTGATGGGCTAAATATTGAAATTGCTGGAGCTTATTATGACAATGAACATGCGAAAAATACTTGGGGCACTATAGATTTACTTAAAAATCGTATAAGTAAAAAAGATTATAAGAAAAAATATCCAGACAACACTCTTGGTATGGAAAACCCTGATTATGGTCTATATGATAACATAAATAAAAGAGTCGTTAATAAAAACAAAAAAGAATATAAATATGAGGGAAAATTATTTTTATTAATAATTTCTCGGCCACCATTAACTGGAGAGAGAGACATAGAAGCATATATAAAACATTATCGTAATTTTGAAAATATAAATTTTGATGAAGTTTGGTTTCTTCTGTATAATGGTCATTACTCAATTTTTCAACTAGCTAAGCGTGGGGATAAATTTCTATCAAAAAATAATGGAAAAACTAAATTTAAAAGAATAATAAAATAGTCAAATTAGCCTCCTTTGAGATTGGACTAAAAAATACTTGCAGTGAATTTAATAAATTACAGTATGCCAAATGCTATGATCTTCCTTCTTATTTATTCTACATAATTAAAAAATCTATCCTATCGCTCCTCATCCATCTCACAATTCAAGTTGTACAACCTTATAAAGAAATAGTATAATTAAAAATAATTCATTTAGCTGAACTACGCGAACGAGAAGAAATGGGTCAGGTCTCAACATTTGACATAAATAAATTTCAGATAAGTTAACCAGGAAATTTATGTCAAATGTTGAGACCCTAAAGTTAGACTACGGAGATATATGAATGGATAGTCAGAAAATAAACAAAGGCCAAATAAAAGCAATCCGGGGAAGTGTTGTTGATGCTTTTTTCCCGCAGTTCCTTCCTAAGATTAATTACCAATTGAAATCCGGTGAAGCGATTATTGAGGTGACCCTTCATCTGGATGCCACGACGGTTAGAGGAATAACCTTAACGCCTACTCAAGGGCTAAAAAGGGGAGATGAAATTATTGACATGGGACATCCCTTGCAAGTGCCCGTGGGGTCCGGATTATTGGGGCGAATGTTTAATGTTTTTGGAGAACCGATTGATGGAGGAGATGTTTTAACGCCTGAAAAATTAGTACCGATATATCAAAAATCTCTTCCTCTTGCCGAACGGGCTACGGCGACAGATATCTATGAGACCGGGATAAAGGTGATTGATGTTCTGGCTCCTTTGGAAAAAGGCGGGAAAGCTGGCTTATTTGGCGGTGCCGGAGTGGGCAAGACGGTTCTGATCATGGAGATGATTCACAATATGGCTTTGGAACATGAAGGGGTGAGCCTCTTTTGTGGAATCGGCGAACGTTCCAGAGAAGGAGAAGAATTATATCGGGAAATGAAAAAAACAGGCGTCCTGAAAAAGGCGGTCTTGATGTTTGCCCAGATGAACGAACAACCCGGTGCCCGGTTTAGGGTAGGGCATGCTGCTTTGACCATGGCAGAATACTTCCGTGATGAAGTCAAGCAGGACGTTCTTTTGTTAGTTGATAATATATTCCGTTTTGTCCAGGCCGGGGCCGAGGTTTCCGGTCTTTTAGGCGAATTGCCTTCCCGGGTAGGGTATCAACCCACCATGGCAAGTGAGATTGCTGACCTTGAGGAAAGAATTTGTAATTCCCCCACCGGGTCCATCACCTCTATCCAGGCGGTATATGTACCTGCCGATGATTTTACCGACCCGGCAGCAGTGCATACTTTTAGTCATCTTTCTGCTTCGGTGGTGCTTTCCCGACAGCGTGCCAGCCAGGGATTGTATCCGGCGGTGGACCCTTTAAAATCTGCCTCTAATATGCTTTCACCGTTGACTGTTGGTCAAAGGCATTATCAGATAGCCCGGGAGGTTAAACAGAATTTATCTGAATATGAGGAATTAAAGGATATTATCGCCATGCTGGGTTTGGAAGAATTATCCAAGGAAGACCAGAGAACGGTCAATCGTGCCCGGCGCCTGGAAAAGTTTTTAACCCAGCCCTTT
>Ga0268279_1000661_pt1 | contig 21054 bp, 27 predicted proteins | sample saktaG_6_FD_190142 | JGI IMG/M metagenome (GOLD analysis project Ga0268279, IMG submission 190142) | Saline water microbial communities from Sakinaw Lake, British Columbia, Canada - sak_2010_1_5_80m | ecosystem: Environmental > Aquatic > Non-marine Saline and Alkaline > Saline ...
GTAATTAGGTCCTCCTCTTTTTAGTTGGCTTTCCATAACTTCAATTGAATTTACTTCAAAATTTAGAGCAATATCTTCATCAACTTCCGGCCTTTCTTCAGGTTCAATTTGCCGGAATTCCCAAACCTTGATTCTTCCCAGAGTGATATGGGGCGAGAAAACTCGCCTCGCACCAGAAACTTCGTTTCGGTCCGGGGTAAAATTATCCAATAGGGTTTTTTCTAAATCGTCTCTCAAGGAAGTAAATTCTCGAGATTTTTCTCCTTCAACCCAAACCATCCTCGGAGCCCTGCCTCCGGTTGAGGAGCGGGGCGAACGGGGAAATGAGCCCTTCGGGCTCATTGACCTCGGAGGTTTTTTGGGAGGACCATAACAAATTTTATTTAAATTTATTAAAAAAGGCTGACTTCTTAATGCTATCTCTTTGGTAATTTTACAGATTTCTAAAAGTTCTTCATCTGAAAGATAGCCAAGAAAAATTAAAGTAATATGGAGATTCTCTTCCTTTGTCCATCTTATAGGAAGCTCTGACCATTTTTCTTGGTAACCAATCAGTTTCTTTTTTAGATCTTGAGGTAAATTGATGGCAATAAAAATCCGGTGTCTCATTAAGAATATTTTAACATAATTTTTTTGTTTGACAAAGATTTCTTAGCGATATAAACTGGAATCGGTTATTAAACAATTTCATAAGGAGGGAGAATGAAGGTAGTGGTTTATGTTAGAGATAAAAAAGTAAGAACCGTATTATTTACTGAAACCATAGGGATACTGTTTAGTAAAGCCATTGAGATAAAGAGTGATGGAATGCTCAAGCCCTTTCTTCTTCTTGGGGAAGGGGGTAATAGCTTAGAAATCAATGCGCGATCCGATTATTCTGACCATCTCCAATGTATTATTGAAAGAAAAAAAAAGAATATCTCTTTTCAATTCCCTATGCTAAAAATAGGAAAGAAACGAATACGATATGCGGGAAATGATATTTCTACCGGTAAGTTTACTTCTGGCCCCTGGACAGTTACCGTAAAAAAGCTTGAAGATTAGAATTAATTATCTTCTATATCCGGACTAGTAAAGAGCTCAGATTCTTTGAAATCTGAGCTTTTTTCTTTTAAAAAATAATGATAAAATAAATTGAAGTATAGTCGAAGAGAAACGTCTCTTCTCCATCTTCATTTGCTCAATGAATCTAAAGATTCATTTCGACGTTCGATGGATGAAATATGAATTGAGACGAGAGATGAGATTCATCTCATCGAACTTGCAAACAAAAATTCGATAGTCGATGAAGTTTACTCCTCTGGGATTTGCCTTCATCTTTATCGTCGCTACGCTCCGATGAAAGAGGTTTATCTTTATAAAAAACTTTCTGAGAAAAAAGTCCAATGCCGAAATTGTGCTCATTATTGTATTATTTTGCCGGAAAAGCGGGGAATTTGTAGCGTGAAAGAAAACATTGGTGGAAAATTATTTGCCTTGAATTATAGTAAAGCAATTGCCGTTAACATTGACCCGATTGAGAAGAAGCCATTTTTCCATTTTTTACCGGGAAGTCATTCTTTATCAATCGCCACGGTTGGCTGTAATTTCAAATGTATGGCCTGTCAGAACTATGATATTTCCCAGATGTCTCAACTAACCGGGAGAATTGAAGGAGAAGATATTTCTCCAAAAAAACTTGTCCAAATAGCCTTAAAAAACAAATTACCCAGTATTTCTTATACCTATACTGAGCCTGGTGTCTTTTCCGAGTATGCTTTAGATACCATGAAATTGGCCCAAAAAGCAGGCTTAAAAAATAACTGGGTGAGCAACGGGTTTTGGTCAAAAGAACTTTTCGATTTAATTTCTCCTTACTTGGATGCAGCTAATATTGATTTAAAAGGTTTTACTGATGAATTTTATATTAAATATTGTGGCGGACGGCTTCAACCGGTTTTAGATACCTTGAAAAGAATAAAACAGAAAAAAATTTGGTTGGAAATAACAACTTTAGTTATCCCAACCTTAAATGATTCCGAAGAAAACTTTAAAAAAATCGCCAAGTTTATAAAAGAAGAATTGGGCCCCGAAACCCCTTGGCATATCAGTCAATTTTGCGGAGCAATTTCCTGGAAGCTCCAATATCTCCCTGATACGTCAGTTGAAACTTTAGAAAAAGCTTATAATATTGGAAAAAAAGCTGGCTTAAAATATGTCTACACCGGTAATGTTCCAGGACTTCCCTCTGAAGACACTTTTTGCCCAAAATGTGGAGCTTTAGCGATTGATAGAACAAATTATATTATCCATCGCCACGATAAAAGTGGAAAATGTCCAAAATGTGGAAAGGATTTAAATTTAATCTTAAAGTAATATGATTAAATTTGCTTGTTTCGCGCCTCATCCGCCTCTTTTGCTCCCTTCCGTTGGACCAAAAGAGGACAGAGAAAAAGTAAAAAAGACAATCGAAAGCTTGCAAGTTTTGGGTAAATCATTAGAAAAAGTAAATCCAGACACAATAATTATCTCCTCGCCTCATCTAGACTGGGGCTTTAATGTCCCCTTATTTTTCCTTGCAAAAGATTTTAAAGGCGAAATTGAAACGATTCTAATTGGCTTAGAATCACCGAAATTTTATTTCGAAGAAGGTAAAAAGGTCTACAAATCTAAAGTCGAAAGTTCAAAATCTAAAGTTGCTGTTATTGCTTCCGGTGATTTATCGCATTGTCTTAAAACTGAGGGTCCTTACGGGCTTCACCCTGATGGTCCAAAATTTGACAAAGCTCTGATAGATTATTTACAAAAAAAAGATATTAAGAACTTCTTAAAATTAGACGAAATGTATCCCGAGGCTGGGGAATGCGGCTTGAGATCTTTCTCCTTTGTTTTGGGAATATTAGAGGCCTCGGGCATTAATTGGCAACCAGAAATCTTATCTTACGAGGGTCCTTTTGGGGTTGGATATTTAGTAGTAAATTTTAAATGTCGAAGAGATAAATCTCTTCTTCACCTTCGCTAACGCTTGGTTTATGAAATTTATCATAAAAAATACAAGAGAAAATATTGTAAACTTAACAAGAAAAATTGGTTATTATTTTTTGAAAGAAGAAAAGGATGAGTTGTCTTTTGTCCGGCCGCTTGAAAGAACAGGTTTTCCAAGATTTCATTTATATATCAAAAAAAGCAATGAGGACTTAATCTTCAACTTGCATCTTGATCAAAAAAGGCCGATTTACAAAGGCGCTCCAGCTCACGCTGGCGAATACGAAGGCGAAGTCGTAGAAAAAGAGACGGAAAGGGTCAAAGAAATTCTTTCTTCTCCACCTTCGCTACCGCTCGGTAATTAAAGAAATCTTAAAATAATATGAACCCTTATATTTCTCTTGCTAAGATGGCGGTGGAGAGTTTTATTAAAGAAAAGAAAATTATTTCTCCGCCTGAGGATTTACCTGGAGAATTTTTAACGAGAAGGGCGGGGACTTTTGTGACGATTGAGAAAAATGGAGAGCTCAGAGGTTGTATTGGGACTTATTTACCAACCAAAATAAATATAGCCCAAGAAATTATTCACAATGCAGTGGCAGCAGCTATTGAAGATTATCGATTTGGACCAATTCAAAAAACTGAGCTCCCCTACCTTTCTTATACGGTTTATATTTTAAGTGAGCCGGAGTTAGTCAAAGACATAAAAGAATTAAATCCTAAAAAATTTGGTATAATTATAAAAACAACCCCCTTTGTTTATCCGAGCGGTAGCGAGGAGGAGAAAAGAGAGCAAGATCTCTTTGATCATCCCAATAAGGATGTGGTGTTTGACGATAAAACTCCTTTTAAATCTGGTCTTTTGCTGCCGGATTTAGAGGGTATTGATACAATTGAACAACAAATTTCCATTGCTTGTCAGAAAGGAGGAATTAATCCTGGAAAAGAAAAAATTATAATTTATAGGTTTAGCGTAGAAAAATATGTTCAATGAATCGATGAATAAAGAAATTGCAAAGATATTTTATGAAATAGCCGAACTTCTGGAGATAAAAGGGGTGGCTTTTAAACCGGCGGCTTACCGAAAAGCAGCTAAATCTTTAGAAAATTTAGAAAAGGACATTTCTTTAATTTACAAAGAAAAAGGCATTAAGGGCATCAAAGAAATTACTGGGATTGGCAAGAGTATCGCAGAGAAAATTGAGGAATATTTGAAAAAAGACAAAATTAAATATTTAGAAGAGTTAAAAAAGGAAACGGCCATCCGCCAGGTTGTCACCCACTATTTCGAAACTAAAGAACTATCTTTAGAAGAAATAAAAAGAAATGCCAAAAAAAGAAAAATAATTTATTCGAGGTTTACCCGGCCGGCAAAGCAACTTTTGGAGTTAGCCGGGTCGGTGCAAAAAGCAAAAAAAGCCATTGATAAAGTGGCTGAATGGGCAAAATCAAGGAACTTAGATTATGCCATTGAGACCGTCTTTAAGAAGTGGTTAGAGTTAGATAGATTAAAACCAAAAGAAATTGTTAAAAAGCCTTATTATCAAGATAATCCAATGGTCTGGTCAGAAACTAAAAGAAAATGGTATGTAATAAGTCCAGAGGGCGATTGGTTAGAATTTGCAGGAAAAAAAGAAGAGATTGAGTGGCGAATTATAAAATAGTAAACCATTATGCAACTGAAAATCATTTTTATTGGTACTCCAGAATTTGGAGCAATTATTTTGGAGGAATTAATTAAAGGCGGCTATCTGCCAGTTTTGGTTATTACTGCGCCTGACAAACCGGTTGGTCGTAAACAAATTGTCACTCCTCCACCAGTCAAAATTTCAGCCCAAAAATACAATATTCCCGTACTGCAGCCAGAAAAAATCTTAAATGTTAAATCTGAAATCTTAAATCTAAAACCCGATTTAATTATAGTGGCCGCTTTCGGTCAGATTTTACCAAAAGAAATCTTGGAAATTCCAAAGTACGGCTGCTTGAATGTTCACCCTTCGTTACTTCCCAGATGGCGAGGCAGCTCTCCAATCCAATATACTATTTTAAATGGTGATAAAGAAACTGGCCTAACGATAATTTTAATGACAGAAAAAGTAGACCAGGGCGACGTAATCGCAATTTCCAAATTCCAAATCACAAATTCCCAAATAACTTATCTTAAACTGCACAACATGCTGGCAGAAAAAGGAGCTAAGCTCCTTTTGAAGATTCTTCCAAAATGGATAACAGAAAAAATTAAACCGCTTTCCCAGGATGAAACAATGACAACTTGTACAAAAACTCTTAAGAAAGAAGATGGAAAAATTGATTGGAGAAAACCGGCTCAATATATTGAGCGGCAAATTAGGGCTTTTCAACCCTGGCCAGGAAGTTTTTGTTTCTTGGATGAAAAACAGATTAAAATTTTGGAAGCCGATGTTTTAAAACAAGCAAAAAATGGCCCTTTTAGTTTTCCGGGAAAGACTTTTTTAGCTCCCAATGATAAAATTGCCGTTCAGACCGGAAAAGATTTTCTTGTGATTGAAAAACTCCAATTTGAGGGGAAAAAACCAATGAGCTCTGAAGAATTTTTAAGGGGCCATTTAAAATTTATTGGAGAGATTTTAAAATAAAATGTTAGTTTTTAACAATCTTAAAAAAGGAGTGAGAATTATTTTAGATGGCGACCCCTATGAAATAATTGAGGCAACTCCTTTATTTAAGGGAAGGGGTCATTCGGTTTTGCAAGCAAAAATTAAAAATTTGATTACCGGAAATGTAATTTCTCAGACTTTTCACCCTTCAGATGTTTTTGATGAGGCAGAATTAAAAAAACTTCAGGCAAAGTTTTTGTATGCTCATCGCAGTCAATATTTTTTCTCGGAAATTGACCAGCCAGCTAAGAGATTTAATTTGAGCCAAAGTCAAATCGGCTCTCAGGCTCAATTTTTAAAGCCATGGCAAATCGTTGAAACCCTGATTTATAAAGGGGAAATTGTTAATATTTCTCTGCCAATTAAGGTTCATTTAAAAGTTGCTGAAGCCCCACCAGGAGTTAGGGCAGGCAGGGCGGAAGCTGGCACCAAACAAGCTCTTCTGGAAACCGGAGCCACAATAAGCGTTCCCCTATTCGTTAAAGAGGGAGATATTGTCGAGGTAAATACCCAGACTGGCGAATATGTCAGAAGAGTTGAATAAAATAAAAAAGGATTCATCTTAAGATGGACCCAAATTTTTTTATCATTTTATTTATAAATATGATTGGGGCAGAGCAAAAGCTTTGAAATTATCTAAGCGATTGATACCCCGACATTTGAGATAACGATTATTCGCTATCTCTTAAGATTGTTTCTCTTCTTCCCCTTCGGACTCTTCGGACTCTTCGGACTCTTCGGATATTCTGTGAAGTTTTAACTTGCCATTGCAGAACTTGTCTTGGCATACAATCCTATGGCAATAGAGGGGATGGGCAAGCCCGCATTTCTCACAGATTAGAAGCTCGATCATCTTTATCACCTACTTTTTTTATTATTATTTATTAAATCTTCTATAATGTTTATCTTTTTCCCTATTAACTTAATAACCCTCCACTTTTTAACCTTAACACTATTTTAAAAATAAATCAACTTCTCTACCAAAAAACTATCCTATGTTTTGACTTTATTCCTTCGTTATATTATAATTTAGACTATCTGATGCTGTTCTTTGAAAATTCAGAAGATAAGATAGGCAAGAATCGCTTTATTCTAAAAAGAGGAGGTATAATGAGGAGATTTAGCTATATTAGAAATAAGGGTAAGAAAAAGAAAAATTAAAACAAGAAAGGAAAGGTGAAAAAGATGCTGTCGCCTGAATATCCTTGGAGTGCATATTGGACAGGAGGAGTAGTCGTCTTAATGGGGGTAATAAGCGTTTTAATTGTCTTCTTTCGTGAGCGTAGTAAAATAAGAAAAGAAAACAAGAAAGGAAGGAAGAAGATGGACATACTGAAAAGAATACTCTATGAGAGATATGGTGGTTGGTTTCCTCCTAGAATAGGAATACCTAATAATAAAGTAGGCCGTAATGAAGTTAGTAAAAAGAAAGGAAATAAAAGCATAAATAGGGCTTTAGAAAAAGGCAGGACGAAGAAAATGAAAAAATACAGAAAGAAAGGATAAGATGAGGAAAGATGAATTATTATTTGATTTTTATGATAATTCTTGCAATTATAGGAGGAGTATCAGTTTTCTTTATTGACTATAAAACTCGTTACCTTATTTCCGATTTCCTGGGGGAGAAAATAAAAAAGACTTTTACCCGACTTGATAAAGTGGGAAGTGTCTGGTTGTTTTCAGTTATTACTTTATTCACTTTAGCACCGTTTATTGCGTTAGGTTTTTTTATTCAGTATGCGGTAAATACAGGAAAATGGTCTTACGTTACACCGGAGATAGTTATATTTACCTTTTCTGGCGTCCTCTTTTTATTTATTTTGGTTTATAACGTAAGAAAGAGTAATTTAAAAATTCACGATAAAAATTAAGAAATAGAATAGCTGATAGAAAAACCTAAAAAAGGACTGAGTCACAGTTTTGTGATCTCAGTCCTTATTTTTTGCCTTATTTCGAGCTCTTGACAAAATCTCTTAATTTATGGTAAAATGTATTATATTAGATAGCTTCTTTAACAATAGAATAATTGGATTTTACTGATATTGTTTGAGCGAGTTATCTGTTATTATCGTATTTAAATTTAAGGTAAGAAAGGATGTGAAAAATGTTATTTAATGGAAATGCTATAACAGCTATAACAGTATGCGTGATAGTATTAATAGCTATTGCGGTAATCTTCCTAATAATAATGATTTTAGGGGTCTACCTTACAGGTAAGAGGAAGAAGAGAATGCTGAAATCGTAGCGGACAATGATAGAGCCAACAAAGAATGGAGAGATTGAGAAAAAAATATGAAAAAAGAAGAAAGGAGTGAGAGGAAAAGATGAAAAAATCAACTCTGAAATTTATTTGGTGGTCAGTATGCGGGTTTACGGTTTTACCCTCAGTGATAGGTCTTTCAATTTATTGGATTGTCCAAGAGGTAAATGCGTATTATTTCTCGATTCTCAATCTTATAGTTTTATCTATTTTATTGTTTATTGTTCTTGTTGGTTTCTGTGTATTTGTGCCCTTGTGGATTAAAAATTACAAGAAATATAAGAAAGATCCTGATTCTTTTGAATAAAACCTATTCAAAATCAAAAATAAGAGAAGACGATGAGAAAAAAAAAGAATCCCTGAAACTCAAATGAGTTTCAGGGACTTTCTTTTACTTATTTAAGCATCCATCCTTACCATCTGACTTGTGTTCCAGGAAACTTTCCCAGAGCTATCAGAATAGTAATACCAGCTATATACACCGAAGATATTACGGTCATTATTATTATAATCACTTTTCCTCCTAGTTTTTTGCCCCCACAAGCAGAATACCTACCTTAAGGTTATCTGTATTTTGTTTATGTAGGGAAGAGAACGAATATCAATATCACTGATACTCATCAATAAAGGGTAATTCTCTATCCTCTCTACATAAAAAAAGATTTTTCCGTCAGCAACGGTCCAAATCCTGATAACCTTCAGGTCATAATCAGCATCTAAGAAGACCAATTTCTCTTCATCAGTTAAATCAATCTTCTTAAACTCCTCTTTACTGCTCGCCACTATTGGCAAGCTATTAGGCATCTCCTTTATCCGAAAAAACACATCATTCCTCGGCTTTTCTATCTCTATAACTCCGCCTAATAAGCCAAAATGACACAAAACAGCAATCAGAACAGCAATCAGACCACCTATCACGACAACATACGCTTCAATGTCTTTTCTTTTGCTACGATTTTTCTTCATTAATTCCACTCCTTTGCTAATAATTTACTATTTCATTGCTAATCACTTTTGCTACGATTTTGATGCTAAGGTGCTATTATTAAAATAGCATATTCTATAAAATTTGTCAAGCTTTTTGTAAAGAAAAAGTATCGGTTTTACTCTGATTTAAAATAAAAACTGCCCGGCGATGGGCTTTTTATTATCAACATTGTCCAGTCCGAGGAAGGTCAACCATTTCATTTCAAGCTTATGCAATAAATCTGGCATATATGTCTCCGCTGAAAGCAGTCTTATGAGGTATGGATAAAAGAATATTGCATATTTTTTTGGCATCAACCCACTCTGACAAAGCAAGGGACATCGACTCCCCAAAAGAGTAATTAAATTGAACATTTTCAATAGAAGAAAGATGTTTTATAGATTTTATAGCTAAGCTAATAAATTCTGAGGTAGGTGTAAATTCAAAAGAAATCATCTTAATTGGCTGAGATAAACCTTCAATAACCTGATATTCAAATCCCTCAACATCTATCTTGCAGACAGTAGGGCTGCCATACTTTTCAATTAATTTATCTAAAGTAGTAATTGGAACTGAAACAGTCTTATGCCATTGGAAAGCCGAAACAGATGTAAAAAACATATCACTATTTTTAACGCAATCTATCCATTCTTTAGACATAGATGAAACAGTATGTGAATTACTGAGTATTAAATTACCTTTACCTTCTTTTGCTCCAAGTGCCTTATGAACTAAAAATACTTTATTGTTGTTCCCATATTTATTCAGTAATTTTTGCATACAAATATCTTGGGGTTCAACAGCCACAACAGTAGCTCCAAGTTTAAGAAAAACTTCAGTCCTATTGCCTATATTGGCACCTATATCAAAGCACAAATCACCTTTACTGATAAATTGAGAGTAAAATCTTAACAATTTTCGTCTGCTTAAGATATTTGATATAGCTAAAACTGTAACATACACACCATTATATAACCTAAAAAAACCTAAGTAATTTAACAAAAATATTTAATGCTTTTATAGGTATTAAACCTGATTTAGTACAACTTGCTTTACTGCTCTTTCTTATTTTGATTTTTTTGATATAATTCATAATTTTATTCTACCAAAAAACCGCCATTTTGGCGATTTTATATTATTTTAATACTCTGGTAAAATAAAGATGATTAAAATATATTTTAGATAGTCGATGAGCTTCGTTAATCTTCACCTTTCGCTTCGCTCGGGTATGCAACACAAAATCTTTTTTATTTTATTTTGTATATTGCTTTTAGCTTTTTCACCCCTTGCCTCTAAAACTGCTAAGGCCTTTGATCAGACAGAAAGGATGAAATTAATCCAGCAAATTCAAGTCCTTCAACAAGAAATTCAACGTCTTCAAGCACTTATTTTAAGTTTACAGTCACAACAAGAAATTACAGCTGCATCATACTTAGCAGTAAACCTTTCTCATAATTCAGTTCTTTTAGAGAAAAACGCTAATCAACCATATCCCATTGCTTCTGTTACCAAGCTCATAAGCGCTGTAGTTGCTTTTGAAAATATTGATACTGACCGAACAATAACCTTAACAGAAAAAATGCTTGAGCCCTTAGGATATAGTCCATCCCTTTTTCTAGGTTTAAATGTTAGCGCAAAAAATCTTCTACAAGCCAGCCTTATTCAATCAACAAATGACGCTGCTGAATCTTTAACTTATTTTTTAGAAAAGGGGAAATTTTTGGCTTTAATGAATCAAAAAGCAAAAGAGCTCGATATGACCAATACCGTTTTTTTTGACGCCCACGGATTAAATCCCGCAAACCGCTCTACTGCCACCGACATAGCAAAACTCTTAACTTATATTCACAAGAATCATCCAGAAATTTTGAGCATTACCAAAAATAATAACTTTTGGCTTCCGGATCCAACAGGAAGATTACTCAAGTTCCAAAATGTAAATAATTTTTATTATCTTCCTGAATTTATTGGCGGAAAAACCGGCTACCTGCCAGAAGCCAAGCAAACATTAGCATCGTTATTTAATGTAAACAAAGAGCCTGTCGCCATCATCTTGCTTTATTCCAGCAATCGCCAATCTGATATATTCAAAATTATTAACCAACTCAAATTTTGAACTCCATAGGATATAAACACAATACATAGCCATTCTTTAGCCTTGGCGAAAAATGGCTGGGGCTATGGAACAACGTTAAAACCTGTTTAATAGAGTTTTCCGCCAATTTCAGCAATATCCTTGTCAGGAATAATTAAAATACACTTTCCATCTTTGGTAGGAACGCCCAAGGTTAATACTTCTGACAGAAATGGACCGATTTTTCTTGGCGGAAAATTAGCTACCCCCAGGACCAATTTATCTTTTAATTCTTCCTTTATGTATAAATCTACTATTTGAACAGACGAATTTTTAATTCCAATTTCTGACCCAAAATCAATCTTAAGTTTATAAGACGGTTTTTTTGCTTCAGGAAAATCCTCTATCTCAATTATCTTCCCTACTCTAATGTCTAATTTTTCGAAATCTTCTATTGCAGCCATCGTAATTTTATTTTTTCAATAACCAATCAGCAATAATCCTTGACAGTTCTTTTTGATTATTACTAAAGCTATGGTCTGCTTCTTTAATGATTCTGTATTCAAATTCTGGTTTTTGTTGTTTAAGCATACTAACGATCTTAAGAATATTTCCCCAGGCATATTTGTCTTTTTCTCCATAAATAACCATGGTAGGTTTGTTGATAGATTTATAATGACGAAAAAGGCGTTTCTTGGAAAGGTTAAGCTTCCTTATTTGTTCCAAAAACGGAAAAACATTATAATCTCCGTCAGGGTTAGCAATATCGTAAAATCCTATATAAGAAAATATCATATCTGGCAAAAGCTCTTTGATAATCTCTTCTCCTTTCTTATTTTTAATTTTCTTTTTAGATTCTCTTAGTAACGTATAGAATTTCTTTCTGCCAAGCATGTGGTAATAAATACCTGTATCGTCACCGCCACCCAATAGAACATATTTAGAGACCTTATTTTTTGGCTTATAATAATGATAAACGCATATCTTATTCGCACCAGTGGACTCTCCTATTAAATAAAACTTCCTATAACCCAATCTCTCTAAATGTTTTATTACTCCATCTATATCTTTAACGCAATCTTTAATCTTCTCATAAGCCATACCGAAACGTTTTCTTTTCTCTTTGCCTCTTTCTATTACATCCAACTTCTTGATATAGTTAGCACCACGATTGTTAAATAAAAGAAAAGATACGCCTTTCTTATTTAAGTTTCTAGCCTGTTCGTCTCTTTGGTCGTCGTGATAAAACACGGATGTACTACCATTACCATGTAAATGAATAGCTACCTTTTTACTTTTTGGTGCTTCATATAACAGGCCGGGTAAAACAGGCCCACCTTCGGTTTTTATATGAATTAGCTTAGGATTTTGCATATAATTACTTTATTTTATCAAAAAAATCGCTTTTTGGTGATTGATTTAGGGTTAATTATCTTCCGAACAAAGTTCGGTATCCTAGACGGGTATGGGTCTTGGACGTCCTGGACCCGTCTGAAATTAGCTTCAAAATAGGCCCCTCGGTCGGTCTCGATACTGCGCTGACTGGTGTTGAGGCTATGGGACGATGTTAGAACCTGCTTAGCTGCGGGTCTTGGAGGACGTTTTAACCTGTTTGGCTTAGATTTAATCGCTTTTAACGCTTGGCTTCTTCAACTTTTTAATAATATCAATAACGGCAAGAACTACGCCGAAACCCATTAAACTATAACCCAGCACTCTGTTTTCCCCAAAAATAATCCCTGCAATAATAAACACGAAGGCAAAAGTGGCTAGTTTTGAAAGCGGTTTTTGCATCTTTTTCCTTGTCAAAATCAGAACAAGTATAATTATAGCTAGAACGATAATAGATATTAAAATATATACTTGTGAAGTGTTCATAAAATTTTTTATTTTAAAATTATTAATTATCTTTATCTATTCTACCAAAAAATTGCCTGATTGGCGACTTTTTTGGATTTAATTGGCTGGCGCTATGGGACGATGTTAGAACCTGTTTGGTGGATAGTTTTTAGCTTAAAAACTACGGGTGTTTCACCGACGCATCTCGATCGGACCACAATTAAATCAGTTTGCTCTTTACTTGGTTAAGTATCTGTTCAACAACTTCTTTATGACCTTCGTTTTTTATCTTATTTAAACAATTTTTTATAGCAGATAAATCTTGAGTAGAAAACACTTCTTTAGTTTTAGTATATTTAAATAGATCTCCTAAAGACTCTTCTAGATTAAAATCAAAATCTTTTTCTACATCTAGATCAATAACCCTCAAACGACAAAGCAAGGCCCCTCTCTGTCCTAATTTTTCGTGTTTCTCTGCTTCATTATAAAGATAGTTTCTATTAATTTCGTAAACTTCTCGTTCTAAATCGTTATAATTAGTAATATTCTTTAAGGCCACCTTTTGTACCCCTTCTATTTTATTATCTAAATCAGAAAGTTTTTTAGTTATTGTGTCTATTGATGTTGATTTTGGAATGTTACCAACCTCCTTCTTAAGAAGATTATTCGAGTTAAATAATCTTCTGATCTGATAAAATAAATAAATTATCAGAAGTATCTCAACCAATAAAAGAATTTCCCTCCAGTAGGTAAAAATAAGAAAAAGTAGTTTTAAAAAGTATGGTCTAATAGATGGAATCAGACCAATTAAAAATAGAACTCCAACGACGATTAAGGCCTTAATAACATCTTTCCCGATTTCTTTTGTAAGTTTTATAAAAATTTGGATTTTTTCTTTCATATTTTAAGCGTCTCGGTCCCTCGATACCACGCACAAGCTGGCTGGGGCTATGGGACGATGTTGGAACCTGTTTGATAGATAGTTTAGCTTAAAAACTATAGGTATCGCACCGATGCATCTCGGTCGGGCCTTATATATTAAAAATTACTCACATCCCCAACTATCTCCATCTCTATCTAGGCCGAAAACATCGGGACCGATAACGCGAACGCGTCCGGTATAATATGGACCATTACCGGATCCACCTATACAATCATAATCACTAGCGTTAGGATCTAAACAGCCAGAATAGCTAGGATGACATTTTTGTCCAGAAAAATTATCTGATTCCGGAGACGATTTATTAAAACTACTTACTAACCAGATTATAAAAATTATACTAGCAAGGATTAAAAATACCTTGGTTGTGGTTGTCATATTTGACGCTTTAAATCTATTTACATTTTATCACACTCAAAATTGCAATAGTGACATCCGTCTATTATCCAATCAGGATGAAGGGTTTTAGCCTTCTTTGTCGCATCCTCGCAATTATCAAAATTACCTAACCTAATTCTGTTTTCTGGAAGGGGAGGTTTTGGGCAATAACGGTCTTCTCTATGGATTTCGTGTTCATTATTCTCCGGAGGAGACTGTGGGTTTTTATTAATATAGTAGTAAGACATTTTGTTAATTATTTAGTTAATAATTTCGACCTTTTAAATTTAACTGGCTGCGGGGCCTGGACTCGAACCAGGATATACAGCTCCAAGGGCTGTTGTCCTACCATTAGACGACCCCGCATTTATCATCACTCTTTTGGGCCAATTGCTTCAATTATGGCTAACTCCAAGGGTAATTGAGGTATTGAGGAATATTTCATTTTATTTTCGGCTTCCAGGAAGAGTTTCAAAATATTTCGAAGCTCATCTTCTTTAAAGAAAGCTGATTGCTTTTCAAGTTTTTGAAATTCCTCTTTGGTTAATCCAGTAATTATTGAATTTCCTTCTCCTCCGCCGGTCATTTTTAAAATTAAGGCCTGCCTTAAATAATTAATCAAAGATTTGGTAAAATTTTGAAGGTCTAATCCTTTATCAATTATGTCGTTTAAGAAACTGATAGCTTCTGAAGCTTTTTTTTCAGCAATAAAATCGCAAAATTTGCTCACCAAGCTTATCTCAACCAATCCCAGCAAGCCCTTAATGTCTTCGGCTTTTATTACCCGAGCGTTAGCGAAGGGTGAAGATGAAGCGGAAGCTTCATCGACTTCTTTTCTTCCTAAAGTGCCGGCGAAAGTTAAAACCTGGTCTAATAAGCTCTCGCCATCTCTGATTGAACCTCCAGAATTCAAGGCGATTAATTCTAAGGCCGCTTTTTCGATTTTAGCTTTTTCTTTTTGGGAAATAATTTCTAATCTTTTAATGATTTCCGGCAAGGTTAGTTTTCTGAAATCAAATCTTTGGCAGCGAGAAATAATGGTTGGAATCATTTTATGGATTTCGGTGGTGGCTAAAACAAAAACAGCATGGGAGGGCGGCTCTTCTAAGGTCTTTAAAAGAGCATTGGCAGCTTCTTTTGTAAGCTGATGACTTTCATCAATTATAAATACTTTATATTTAGATTTTGTAGGTACGAATCGAATCCCATCTTTCAATTCTCTCATTTCGTCAATCCCCCGATGGGAAGCGGCGTCAATCTCAATTAAATCCATAGACCTTCCTTCCATAATCTCAAGACAAGATGAGCATTTATTGCAGGGCTCATATTGGTCATCTTTTCGATTCTGACAATTTACGGCTTTAGCGAGAAGTCGAGCCAGGGTAGTTTTCCCGGTGCCGCGTGGCCCGGAAAATAAATAGGCATGGGAAACCATCCCCGAGGAGATGGCATTGGTTAAAGTCTGAACAATATGTTCTTGACCGATAATTTCAGCAAAAGTCTGGGGCCGATATTTTCTGTATAAAACTAAGTTAGGCATATCTTATTGTGCGAAGAAGCGTACTTCTTATTTCGCTTCGGCAAAAAAGCCTCAGCTCTTAAAAACTATGAATTTATAACCCAAGAAGTTCCAGGCAGAAGCAATGATAATACCCCCGATTTTACCAACATTTCCTGCGACTAATTCAGACATTTCAAATAAAGACGGAATGATTGCAAATATAAAAGAAGCTACGCCAACCTGAATTGCTCCGCTTATTAGCGTAATTATAAAAAATTTGCCGAATTCCAATCCCATCTTTTCCCTACTCGCTTTTTCAAATGCCCAATATTTATCGGCTGTATATTTTACCGTGGTAGCGATAATAAAAGAAGTTGCCACAAAAACTGCATATTTAATCCCTTCGCCATTAGAAATACCGAAATATTCCAATAAGAAATTTAAAATAATAAGGTCAAATATTGCGAAAAAGGCACCAATTAAAATAAATTTTGCCAGTTGATAAACAACTAAATATCTTTTTCCGATTAGATAACAAATCCAAATACCCAAAATGGCTAAAATTGGAAAAGAAACAGGTAAAAGCCAATATAAAAATGGTAAATCAATATTTGGAGAGTTTTTTATCAGCCAGACAAATAGTAAGGCGACGCCCTCTCCACTGATCAAAGCTAAAATGGCATCAATCTTTTTCATATTAATAGATTTTACCACAGATTTTCAAAAAAAACAAAATAGTGGTAAAATTAAATAATACTATGCTAAAATTCTACAATACCCTATCACGGGGAAAAGAGGTTTTTAAGCCTTTGGAGCCGCCCGAGGTAAAACTTTATGATTGTGGGCCAACTTGCTACTTCTATGCCCACATAGGTAATATGTGGCGTTATGTTATTTCTGATTTGCTGCGCAGGACCTTAGAATACAACGGCTATAAAGTAAAGCAGGTAATGAATATTACTGATGTCGGCCATTTAACAGAAGATGATTTAGCGGCAGATACCGGCGAAGACAAAATGGTGGTAGCTGCTAAAAAAGAGAAAAAGACGCCTAAGCAAATTGCCGAATTTTACACTAAAGCCTTTTTTAAAGATACTGAAAGATTAAATATTCTTAAGCCTCATGTCGTTCCCAAAGCAACAGAACATATCCCAGAAATGATTGAACTGATTAAAATACTTGAGAAAAAAGGCTATGCCTATTGGGCAGGAGATAAGTATTTTGTTTATGACATTTCCAAATTTAAAGATTATGGCAAGCTGTCTGGCAAAAAATTAGAGGAATTGCAGGCCGGAGCGAGATTGGAGCCAGTTCCAGAAAAAAAGAATCCTTTTGATTTTGCCCTTTGGATAAAAGACCCTGAGCACCTAATGCGCTGGGATTCCCCTTGGGGTGTAGGCTATCCTGGCTGGCACATTGAGTGCTCTGTTATGTCAATGAAGTATTTGGGAGAAACTTTAGATATTCACACAGGCGGTGAAGATAATATTTTCCCTCATCACGAAAATGAAATTGCTCAATCAGAAGCTGCTACCGGCAAGCAATTTGTCCGTTATTGGGTGCATGTCCGCCACAACTTGGTTGATGGCCAAAAAATGTCAAAATCTAAAGGTAATTTCTATATCCTTCAGGACTTAGTTAATAAAGGCTTTGACCCCTTAGCTTATCGCTATCTTTGTTTAACTACTCATTATAGAAGAAATCTTAATTTTACTTGGAAAGGATTAAAAGGTGCTCAAAATTCTTTAAATAGTCTTTATGAAAAAGTAAGAGAGCTTAAATCTGATATCCCGTCTTTCCGACGGCCGTCAAAAAAACGGGATAAAAAACTTGAAGAAAATTACAAAAAGAAGTTTTTGGGCCTTATCAATGATGATTTAAATACGCCTCAAGCTTTGGCCTTAATGTGGAAATTAATCAAAGATAAAAAAATTTCTTCTCAAGAAAAACATCAACTTTTATTAGATTTTGATAGGGTTTTTGGTTTGAGGTTAAAAGATATAAAAAAAGAAAAAATCCCCAGCGATTTGCTTAACTTAACTAAGCAACGCCAGAAATATCGGGAACAAGGGCTTTGGCAGAAAGCAGATGAAGTAAGGAAAGAAGTTAAAAAATTAGGCTACAAAATTGAAGATACAGAAAAAGGACCGAAAATTAAGAAGTTGTAATGGTGAATTATAAAAAGAAGGCACCTTAGAAAAGGTGCCTTTCTCTATCCCAAAATTGGTTTTTTCCGCAGCTGCTTTTTGTCGGAATGCGATTTTTTTTCCTTCAGTCTTTCTCTTTTGGCAGACCTGGGGACTTTTGTAGGAATTCTGGGTATTTCTGGTCGATTTAATTGCTCTAGTCTTTCTCGAAGCCGTTTAAACGCAATTTCTAAATTTCGAGCCTGATACCTCTCTTCAATCACTCTAACTTCTATTCCGGAAGGAATATGACGAAGGCGGATTCCGGTCTCTTTTCTGTTGGCTCTCTGGCCCCCTTTGGTAGAAGCTCCGAATCTAAAAACCTCTGTCTCCTTTTTTAAAGTTCCAATATCTGTTTTATACATTATTTTTCCTCTCTCCCTTTTATGCTTTTATTATGGCAACTTCAAATAAAATTGTCAACTCATTGCCAACATTTTTTCCATTTGCTATAATGCAGCCAAAGAATATGAATAATGAATTTTCAAAAAGTGAATTACCGGAAAAACTTCCTCCCCAGTCAATTGAGGCTGAAAAATCGCTGCTCGGTTGCCTACTTCTTGACAAAAATGCCATAATTCGGGTGGCTGATTTTTTGCAACCTCGAGATTTTTACAAAAAAATCCATCAGGAAATTTACCAGACAGCAATTGAACTTTTTGAAAAAGGAGAGCCTATTGACCTGCTGTCGACTTCCACCCGCTTAAAAGAAAAAAATCTCCTTGAAGAAATTGGCGGAGCAAGTTATTTAACAGAGCTTATTAATTCTGTTCCCACTGCCAGCCACGTTCTAAACTATGCCAAGATTGTTCAGAGAAAAAGAATCCTCCGAGACTTGATTGAAGCCAGTCAAGAAATCGGGGCTATGGGCTATAATGAGTCAGAAGATGTTGATATTTTACTAGATCAGGCCGAGAAAAGAATTTTTAGCATTGCTCAAAAGAGCTTAAGTCAAGATTTTTTACCGGTTAAGGCGGCCTTAGAAGAAGCCTTTGAAAGAATTGACAGATTATCCAAACACCAGGGAGCTCCCCGGGGCGTTCCTACTGGTTTTGCCGATTTAGATAATATATTGGCTGGTCTTCAAAAATCTGACCTTATTATTCTGGCTTCGCGGCCCAGTTTAGGAAAGTCATCGTTAGCTCTCAATTTTGCTGCTAACATTGCTATTTCCGAAAAGCTGCCGGTCGGTATATTTAGCCTTGAAATGTCAAAAGACCAAGTGGTAGATAGATTAATTGCCGCCTTAGCTAATGTTGATTTATGGAGACTGAGGACAGGCAGACTTTCTAGCGAAGGTGAAGATAATGATTTTTTAAGAATTCAGCAGGCTTTGAGTATTTTATCTGAGGCCCCAATTTATATCGATGATGCCGCTGTTTCAAACATTTTGCAAATGAGAGCAATGGCCCGCAGATTACAGGCAGAGAAAGGACTGGGGCTAATTATTGTTGATTATTTACAATTGATGGAGCCGAGAAATCCGGCAGCCAATATGGTCCAACAGATGACCGAGGTTTCTCGTTCTCTAAAAGCTTTGGCCAGAGAAATTAATGTTCCGGTTTTAGCTTTATCGCAATTATCAAGGGCGGTAGAGCAAAGATCTCCCCAAATTCCAAGATTATCTGACTTGAGGGAAACTGGCGCGCTGGAACAGGATGCAGATGTTGTCCTCTTTATCCATCGTGAAGATAGATACCGGCCTGAGACTTCAAGGAAAAATATTGCCGATATTATAATCGCTAAGCATCGCAACGGGCCGGTGGGGCAAGCTGAATTATATTTCGATGAAAGACGAATCAGTTTTCGCAATTTAGAAAAAGAACACCAGGAGTAACTTTATATGTATCCGCCATCTATCCAAAAACTCATTGATATCTTTTCTAAATTTCCAACGGTTGGACCGCGAACTGCTGCCCGCTTTGTTTTTTATTTAATTAAAACACCCGGGGAGAAGACTGAAGAGCTTATAAAATCAATTGAAGAATTGAAAGCTAAAATAAAAATTTGTCCGCTTTGTTTTAAATCATTTGAACCTGCCCAAATTCCAGAGAAACTTGAAGCGGGCAAGGATGAAAGGGAATTTTGTTCCATTTGCCAAGATAAAACCAGAAATAAAAGTTTAATTTGCATCATAGAAAAAGAAGTTGACCTGGAAGCTATTGAAAAAACTGGTAAATTCAAGGGGTTCTATTTTGTTTTAGGAGGCACAATTTCTAGGATTGAGAAAGCAAAACAAAAAGAAGAAATTGAAAAAAGAATTGATAAACTGCTCAAAAGGGTTGAAAAAGACCAAATCAAGGAAATTATTTTAGCGCTTAATCCAACTATTGAAGGTCAAAATACAAGTTTATTGCTCCAGAGAAAGTTAAAAAATTTGGGAATAAAAAAAATTACCCGGCTTGGCCAAGGTTTACCAGTAGGCGGGGAATTAGAATACGCTGATGAGGAAACACTATCTTCGGCCCTTGAAAGCCGAAGATAATTTCAGACTATAGTTTTATAATCTCTATTTCAGTAAAGGGCTGGCGGTGGCCCTTTTTTACTTTGTAGCGAGTCTTTGGCTTGTATTTAAAAATGATTACTTTTTTACCCTTGCCGTGGCGAGTAATTTTCCCGGTAACCTTTGCCCCCTTGATTAATGGACATCCGATGTCCATTTTTTTGCCCTTTTCCAATAATAAAACTTCTTTGAAGGTAATTTCAGAACCTTCTTTTTTATCAATTTTCTCAATCTTTATTTTGTCGCCGGGCTTAACAAGATATTGCTTGCCCCCAGTTTTAATAATAGCTAACATAAATTTATTCTGTTGATGGTTTTTCTATTTGCTTAACTTCTACTTTAGATTGGCCTTCAGTAATTTTTGCTACATCTTTATCGATTTTACCAAATTCTTTATAGGCATTATTGTAGGTATTTACGGTCGTGCCAAGATTGTTCCCAAGTTTTTGAAGATACTCTTCGTAACTTGCCAAATGCCGTCCAATCATCTCTACTCTTTTGCGGATTTCTTTAGCTGATTCTTCAATCTTCATAGCCCGTAATCCTTGTAAGATTGTCTGTAAGTAAGCATAAAAAGAGGTCGGAGAAACTATATGAACATGCTTTTCCCTGACTGCGTAATCGATTAAATCTCGAGTATTACTCTTGACCGCTCCAATTTTATTGACTAACAAATCATAATAAACAGCTTCGGCCGGTATAAACATAAAAGCAAAATCTAAAGTTTTCTCACTGGGTTTGATATACTTAGACGTTTCATCAATCCGATTCTTTAAATCCTGTTTAAAAATCTTCTCCAATATCTT
>Ga0268279_1000670_pt1 | contig 20875 bp, 18 predicted proteins | sample saktaG_6_FD_190142 | JGI IMG/M metagenome (GOLD analysis project Ga0268279, IMG submission 190142) | Saline water microbial communities from Sakinaw Lake, British Columbia, Canada - sak_2010_1_5_80m | ecosystem: Environmental > Aquatic > Non-marine Saline and Alkaline > Saline ...
ATTCCGGTAACTCTAACTTAAAGAGTGGTATCCTTTGTGGGGGCAGGTCAGCGTGATTCATTGCTGTATTGCCAATATGCCAGCTGCTGTTGCTCGAACATCAACACTTGCTCTGACCAATGCTACGTTCCCATATGTTCGCCAACTGGCAAACTTAGGTTATGAGGAAGCAATAGTAGCTAATAAATCTTTAATAAAGGGAGTCAATTTATTTAAGGGGAACGTAACCTGTAAAGCTGTGGCCGATTCACTAGGTTTAGAATACATACCTATTGAAGCACTGGTGAAGGAGAACTGATGACTACAGAAAGGATTAGAGTTGATGCTGAGAAGCTAATCAATTTTTCGGAGAGGGCACTTCAGAAGGTGGGTGTACTGGAGGAGGATGCACGGATGACAGCCCGTATACTGGTGGCAACAGACCTGAGGGGTGTGGACTCTCACGGGGTTGCTCATCTAGCACCGTACGTTAAGAGAATAAGGGAGGGAATAATTAACGTGAAGCCTGAGATGAAGGTTTTCAGCCAGGCTCCGTCTACAGCCATTATGGACGGTGACCGGGGGCTGGGCTTTGTCGTAGGCTACCGAGCTATGACGGAGGCTATACAACGAGCAGAAGAAACAGGGGCTGGTTTTATCACAGTGCGGAACAGCAATCACTTTGGTGCTGGTGCCAGTTATGCAATGATGGCACTGGAACATAATATGATCGGGATTGCTATGACGAATACCGGAGTGGGAGTAGCGGTGGTGGCTCCGGGAAGTAATAAGGCTGCTGTTGGCACCAACCCTTTAGCTGTAGCCATACCGGCAGGTAAAAAGACGCCTTTTGTTCTTGATATGGCAACTTCTGTAGTGGCTGGAGGTAAACTAGAGATAGCGCAAAAAGAAGGCAAGCCCATACCTGTAGGCTGGGCAATAGACAAGAAAGGAAAACCTATAACCGATCCTACCACTATCAAACCTACCAAAGGAGTATATGATAATGGTGGCCTGCTGCCTTTGGGTGGAACACCAACATTTGGAAGTTATAAAGGCTTTGGACTGGGTGTGCTCGTAGATATCCTCTGCGGTGTGCTTTCGGGGTCATCTGCTGGCATTCTAAAAACACCAGGGGTAAGAAGTATCAACCATTTTTTTGGTGCTCTCCGCATCGATAGTTTCTTACCTGTGGAAAACTTCAAGAAATCAATGGATGAAATGATAACGGCATTCGAAGCTTTGCCGACACTACCAGGTTTTAAGCATGTATACGTGGCTGGTGGATACGAGGCCGAAGTTGAAAAGGACCGCAAAGCTAATGGCATTCCACTTAACTCCAAAGTCATTGAGGAGCTTCAGGAGCTAGCCAAGGAAGTGGGTATTGAATGTGGCCTTTAGCAGGAAATGGTGTGTCACCAGGGGCAGGCCAAGATGGGGGAGGTTGATGCCTATGGAACAAAGTTTTAGGTGAGTTTTGGTGGAGGAATAATAACAAAATGTGAGGAAAAACTGGTGAAAAGGGAAATTTTATGGGTGGGTCTTAGTTTTCTACTGTTTTACGGCCCCCTTCTGGGGCTGGTAGTTCAATCAGACCAAGCCCTTATCAACCAAGGTTGTTGGCAGAAAAGAGGTGAGTAGATTAGTAAAGGATGAAATGAGGGGGACGGGTAGCCACATTGCTAAAGGGATACATTTCAATAAACAAAATAAAATGAATTAGAGGTTGTATATGAGAAGCGTAGAAGAAATGCGGGCTAATTTCTCTGGTCTTGATATGTTGATGATCACTCCTATGAAAGATAACTTTGATTTGGATCTAGAAGGTGTGAGGAAGAACATTAGGCTTGTCCTGGATAACGGAGTAAGTAAGGAAAAGGAGAAGGTTATCCTGACACCATTGGCAGGCTTTGGTGAAGGAGTATACTTAAGCTTAGAAGAACATAGGCAGGTTATGAAGACTATCTTAGATGAGGTTGATGGTGAGGTCCCTGTCTTCCCAGGTGTTCATCTTGCTGGCTCCCTAGAGGCAGAAAAGTATTGTAAGGAACTACAAGATATGGGGGCAGCTGGCATTCAACTTGCTCCACCTTCTTCTTACATGAATCCTTCTGATGACGATATGGTTGCATACTATAAGGGAATTGCTAAGGCGGCGCCTAAACTTGGCTTTATCGTTTATAACACACACTGGGAGTGGGCTCGACCGCCAACACGCGACATGACCCCCGACCTCCTTAGAAGGCTCCTTGAGATACCGAATTTTGTCGGCATCAAATGGACAAGTAAAACCCTGAGGAACTTCTTAGATGGTTTAGTCGAGGGTGCAGGGAAAGCTGCCTTTTTTAACAGCTATGGATTTGAAGCGACGATTCTACTTCACCAGATGGGTGGAAGGGGCATGGTAGTAAACCAAGCCGCCCCATGGTACTGGTTGAATCTCTGGAGCCTCGTGGAAAAACGTAAATACGTTGAGGCGTGGGATGAAATAGAAAGGTGGGCTAATCCCTGGTACGCTCTCGTGCGTGAGATAGGAGCAGAAGGAAAGCATTGGGTAGCAATTTCAAAGGGTCTTGTTGAAGTAACCGGGGGGCATGCAGGCCCTCCCAGACCACCTCAAACACGCATAACAAGGGCTCAATATAAAAGAATAGAGGACTTGGTTAAGAAGTCTGGAATTATGGAGCACTAGAATACTCGAAGTTATAGGCGTTCCGAAGAAAAGACGATAACATTCTTGGTTCCATTAGAAGGTTAGAGGGGCGAAAAGTAACGGGGGGTGCTTGGAAAATCATGCAAGGTCAGCACCCCCCTTGAGGATTGGTGAGGTTTTTATTACGATATGAAGGAAGCAATACTTAATAGTTATCAAGCGAGGAAGAAGTAGTGTGCGTACCTATATAATCAGAAGATTATTGCTACTGATACCCACCTTGCTCCTAGTGGCTACCCTGATTTTCATCATAGTAAAATCCGTTCCAAGCGATATAATAGACGCGATGCAGCCAGGAGTTGAAGACGTAGAACTCGACAGACCAAGCATGGAGCGCGAGCTGGGGCTGGATGCGCCAGTAATTGTCCAGTATGGACGCTGGCTGGGAGTTGTTCCCCAGGTGGATGGCAGTTTCAGTGGTGTTTTTCAAGGTGACCTTGGGACTTCCTGGTGGACAAAGGTAACCGTGGTCGAGCTACTGGCCCTTAAATGGCCAGTAACCCTTGAACTTGGCCTCATGGGTTTAATAGTAGCCCAACTAATAGCCTTACCTATAGGTATATATTCAGCGTTATGGCAGGATGAATGGGGTGAGAATAAGGAATAAAAAGAACACTCAACCTAACCCAGAAGCTTAAGAATGGTCAATTTATCCTGATAAGAGGGCTAAGGGGCGCGATAGGAAACATATGCAACTCCTTAAACTATGGTACTCAGAAAAGGCAATTGTAGGATTACTGGTGTGCAGAACTCTAGAAGGAAAAAATAAAAGAGGAGGTAAGTATGGGCACTGAGATTCTTGAGAATCTCAAGAAAGCTATCATAGAGTATGATAGCGAAGAGGCAGCAAATTTGGCAAGAAGAGCAATCCAAGAGAAGATAGACCCCGTTAAGACTCTAGCTGCAATGACAGCGGCTATAAGGCAAGTCGGCGATGGTTTTGGTAAAGGGGAGCTCTGGCTACCTGACTTAGTTGGAGCTGCTGATGCTATGACATCAGCTACACCTATAATAGAAAAGGAGCTAAAGAGAAGAGGCATTACGAGAGAAAGCTTGGGTACTATTGTTATAGGCACGGTTTATGGTGATATCCATACCATAGGGAAAACTATGGTAGCTACGCTATTCACAGCTGAGGGCTTTGTCGTTAATGACCTTGGTATCAATGTCACCAGTGAGTGCTTTGTAGAGGGAGTTAAGAAACACAAAGCAGATATCTTGGCTATGTCTGCACTTATGACTACGACCGCACCGGAGCAGAGAAAGGTTATCGATACCCTCCAAAAAGAGGGGCTGAGAGATAAAGTAAAGGTAATAGTAGGAGGAGGGGCTATAACCCAGGGGTTTGCCGATAGCATTGGAGCGGACGGATATGATCCTACAGCACCCGGGGCAGTGAAACTAGCCAGGAGATTAATCGGGAAATAAGGGGGGAATATGTCATTAAAAGGATTTACCCGCAATTTCAAGCCTCTAGAGATACTAGCCGAGGAAGAGATTGAGGCTATTCATAGAGGAACCTTAGAGGTTCTTTGGGTAACAGGCATGAGGGTGGAGCACGAGAGAGCCTTGAAGCTCTTCGAGAAGAATGGTTGCCGGGTCGATTACGATAATATGAGGGTAAGGATTCCCCCGGCCTTGGTTGAAGAGTGTCTGCGTAGGGCGCCGAGTAGCTTTCATTGTGAGGCAAGGGATCAGAAGAAGAGCTTGATGTTAGGAAATAATAACTTTTATTTGGGTGCGGCACCCGGCTTACAAACCGTAGATTTGGATACCTGGGAGCCTCGGTTAGCAACAAGGAAAGAGAATTATGATAGCGTAACTGTCTTGGATGCATTGCCTAACCTTCATTTCTTTTGCCCCTACACACCGTTTTTTGGATTTGAGGGTGTTCCACCATGCATGGCGATGCTGGAGAGCCAGGCTGCTAGGATACGAAACTCGTCCAAGTTCCTTTGTGTAGGTTTTGCCAATGACTCCGAAGTATTTGCTATAGAAATGGCTCAAGCCATTGGCATAGAGATTATGGGCACCTGTGCACTAGCACCACCTTTAGCAATGTACCGAGACGCTGCCGAATCCATGTTCCGGTTTGCAGAAGCTGGTTTCCCAGTGCGCATAATTAGCGGTCAGGTGATGGGTGGGACTGCACCCGCCACAATTGCTGGGGGGGTAATAACTAATAACGCCGAAGTCATAACCGGGCTGGTGCTGGCACAGTTGATAAGACCAGGGATGAGGGTACTTGTCAAGGATTTTTCGCATCCGACGAATATGAACACAGGTGCCCCCGGTTTTGGTGGTATAACAGCTTGTTTACATAATGCAGCGTCGAACCAAATCTTCCGAAAGTATGGCGTTCCCATTGATAATGCCACTTGCTACCCCAACTCAAAGATACCAGATTACCAATGTGGCTATGAGAAAGCCCTGCGTGTTCTGGTCGCCGGTTTATCTGGAGCAAGCCTGCTACTGCTGCATGGCAGCGTACATGGTGAACTTACATATCATTCCGTCCAGGCCATATTGGACGACGATGTAGCTGGCATGGTAAGGCGTTTTATGGAAGGTGTTAAGGTAAATGATGACACGTTGGCAGTAGACCTAATAGAGGAGGTTGGACCAATTCCAGGCCACTTTCTGAACAAAGAACATACTAGGAAATGGTGGAAACTGGAACAATTTGTACCAAAGGCAGCCGATAGATTAACTTACCCCGAATGGATGCAGACAGGGAAGAAGACTTGTCTTGATTATGCCAAGGAGAGAATGGAAGAAATACTGGCAACACACAAGACAACACCCTTGACCCCAGGTCAAGAGGAGGATGTGGAAAGAATCTTAGAAGAAGCTAGGAATTACTACGGGAAGAAGGGACTGATATCAGAAGAAGAAATGGCGACATATAGAGAAAGCATAAAGCAAAGCGAAATATAGGTCAATAGCGAGCCAGTAATAGTATAAATAGCAAAAACAACTGTCTTAAAAGCCAAGAGTATGGACCAATTAGGTGAGGATTAAGGTATTATCCGTAATCCAAACTTATTAGAAATATTAAAAGGAAGGATAAAGCATTGGATACTGAAAAGGTAGAGGTTGTGAAGGTTGTGGAGTCTAAACAGGGGAAGTTTTGGGGAATCTCAGATGCCATATGGAGTTATGCTGAGCTGGGGCTAGAAGAGCATAAGTCGTCGAAACTTCTAGCCGACACACTCGAGGAGGCTGGATTCAAGGTGGACCGGGGAGTCGCAGGAATGCCAACAGCTTTTGTGGCAAGTTGGAGTCATGGAACCGGCAAACCCGTGATTGGCTTCTTAGCAGAATACGACGCCCTGCCTGGGCTCTCCCAGAAGGCAGGATCCCCCACGCAAGACCCTGTTGTACCAGGGGCACCTGGCCATGGGTGTGGCCACAACACCATGGGCGCAATGCAGGCTCTTACGGTCATAACGATGCAAGAGATCATACGAAAAAAAGGGCTGAACTGCACTTTGAAGTACTTTGGCTCACCTGCTGAGGAGATGGCAGTAAGCCGCCCTTACATGATTCGTGCCGGTCTGTTCAAGGGTATGGAGGTCGTTATCGACTGCCACAGCTCAGACAATTTCATGACCTCCTATGGTACGTGGGGTGCGGGTCTGTATTCCTTTATCGTGACTTTTAGAGGTAAGACGGCTCATTCAGGAGCTAACCCATGGATGGGGAGGAGCGCTGTTGATGCCGTAGAACTCATGCATGCAGCTACAGAACGGATGAGGGAGCATACCCCAGTGACCCAACGAACCCATTGGGTTACGCTCGAAGGAGGAGAAGCGCCGAATGTAGTTCCCGATCGGGCTAGCACCTGGTATTTCATCCGGGACATTGATGAGAATCTGGAGAGCCGCTTCAGTTGGGTCATGGATTGTGCCAAGGGAGCTGCCCTCATGACTCAGACGACATATGAAGTTAAAGTCTTGACTGCTATCCATCAAAACCATCACAATAAGGCATTAGCCGAGCTGATCTTTAAAAATATCAAGGCTGTAGGCAAGCCTGAGTACACGGAGGAAGAAGAGACTTTCGCGAGGGCTATCCAAGAAAACGCAGGAATTTCTGTGAAAGGCTTAGACTATCCTCTTAAGCTGATAGATCTAGAGGCAGCGTCTTACGAAGGAATATCTAGCGATGTGGGTGATGTGACGCTGGTTGCACCATGTGCCACTATAGGTTTACCTGCTCTTGTCTCTGGGAAACTACACCACTGGTCTGTTGTCACCAGCGGAATCAGTTCTATCGCTCACAAAGGGATAACAGCAGGTGCTAAGGTTGCCTGCTGCACGGTCTATGACCTTTTGACAAAGACAGAGCTATTGGCACAAATCAGGAATGAATTTGAGGAGTTTGCTAAAGAACATCCCTATAAGACATTTCTCCCGGACGACGCAGAGCCGCCAGTGGGATGGAATGCCAGCCTTATGACGAAATACCGAGGTGAAATGGAAAAGTTCTATATCAATACTTAACCACAATCGCCCAAACGGATGATTTTTAGATAAAAAAAGGGGGGTGAATCATGGGGGATCGTGTTAAAGGCAAAGTAGCCATTGTTACTGGAGCTGGCTCAACTGGACTCGGTATAGGGAATGGGAAGGCGGCGGCTATTCTCTATGCCAGAGAGGGAGCGCGAGTCATACTGATTGATTATAACCTTGACGCTGCCGAGGAGACCAAAGGTTTAATTGATGAAGAAGGTGGGGACTGTGTCACATTTAAGGCTGATGTTAGCAAATCTAATGATTGTAAGAAGATTATTGAAAAATGTATTCAAACCTATGGTAGGGTTGACATTCTGCATAACAATGTCGGAATTGATATACCTGGCGGGGTAGTTGAAACTAGCGAGGAAGACTGGGATAGAACGATGAATGTTAACCTGAAAAGCATGTTTTTAACCTGCAAGTACGCACTTCCATATATGGAAACGCAAGGAAGCGGTTCTATAATAAACATTGCCTCTACCAGCGCCATAAGAAGTTACGGGTGTATAAGTACTGCTTATTGTGCCTCGAAGGCCGGTGTTATCGCTCTCACCCGAGAGGTAGCAGTTCAATATGCCGCAAAAGGGATTCGGGCTAATGCCATATTGCCCGGTTTAATGAATACTCCTATGGCTGTAGCCGCTCTTACTGATGCCTACGGTGGCAATGTTGAAAAAATGACGAAAACACGCGATGCTATGTCTCCCACGGGGAAGCAAGGTGATGCCTGGGATATTGCCTATTTAGCCTTGTTCCTTGCTTCGAATGAGGCGAAGTACATAAACGGAGCAGCATTGATTGTTGATGGTGGCTTTACTTCTGTGGCGAACTCGTTTTGACGTATTGCTCGAATTACAAGGAGGTACAGAATGTCAACAGAGGTGAGAAAAATTTTGGTGACTGGTGCCTGCGGCCAAATTGGTTCCGAACTAGTAATTGAACTTCGCCAGAAATATGGTGGCGATAACGTTGTCGCCACTGGCCATAAAACAAAGCCCAGCAGGACACTTCTCAATTCAGGCCCATTCGAGTTCATCGATACTCGTAATAGGGGAAGGGTTGAAGATGTCGTCAAAAGGTATAACATTGACACGATCTATCACATGTCTGCCGTGCTATCAGCCGACGGTGAGAAGAATCCTCAACTGTGCTGGGACGTAAACATGAATAGTCTCTACAATATCCTTGAGATTGCCAAGGAATACGAACTAGTCCGGATTTTCTATCCAAGTTCAATGGCTGTCTTCGGCCCAGCAACCCCTCGTGATAACACGCCCCAAGAAACTATTCTGTGCCCAAGTACTATGTACGGTGTCACCAAGGTTGCTGGCGAGTTACTCTGCGACTACTATTTCAAGCGTTTTAGTGTGGATGTGCGTGGTATCCGTTACCCCGGCATTATCAGCAGTGTGACTGCTCCTAGCGGTGGAGCCACAGATTATGCCGTAGCCATATTCTACGAAGCAATTAAACAAAAGAGGTATACCTGCTTTGTAAGAGAAAATACAGTTCTACCGATGCTGTACATGCCGGATTGCATTAGAGCTACTCTGGAACTAATGGAAGTTGACCTCTCCAAACTTAAACATCACTCTAATTTCAATTTAGCGGCCACGAGTTTCTCTGCTGGAGAACTGGCTGCGGAAATCAAAAAACACATCCCCGAATTCACCTGTGAATACAAGCCTGACTTCAGGCAGGAGATTGTAGACTCATGGCCACGGTCTATTGATGACAGCATAGCTCGTGAGGAATGGGGTTGGGAACCAAAGTATGACCTCACCTCTATGACTAAAGATATGTTAAAAAAACTTTCGGTTAAGTTAAAAATTTGTGAGGATAAGAATGCCACTAACTAAAATAGAAAAGGCATTATCCAAAGGACTGGATGAGCTTAAAGAAAAAGGCACTATCAAAGGTAAAGAGACGGTAATAACCGGGATAAAACAGGCGCAGGGAAGCAAAGGCCCAAGATATTTTATAGAAGACTATAGAAACAAGGAATTCCTGATGATGAATTCAAACAGCTATCTTGGCATGGGGTTAAGGAAAGAAGTAATAGAAGCGGAAGAGAAAGCGGCCAAGGAATTCGGTGCTGGTCCTGGAGCTGTGCGGTTTATTAGCGGTACTTATGAGACACATGTGGAATTAGAGAAAAGACTGGCAAAATTCCATAACAGAGAGGCTGGCATGATATTCAGCTCTGCTTATGCAGCCATGATGGGCACATTGCCCCTCTTGGTTTCCAAAGATACTATCGTAATAAGTGATCAGCTTAATCACAATTGTATAATCAATGCTGCTAGGTTATCGCGACCAAAAGACAAAAGGATATATGGTCATAGCAATACAAACGAATTGGAATCTAATTTAAAAGAATGCATTGGAATTTGTCGGAGGGTCATAATAGTTACCGATGGTATTTTTAGTATGAGGGGAGATTATGCCCCACTTCCAGAAATAGCGGATTTAGCCGAAAAGTACGACCCAGAATTTGAAGAGGGCATACTTACCATTGTGGATGATTCCCACGGCGTCGGAGTCATTGGAGAGACAGGGAGAGGAACTACAGAGTTTACCCGTGAAAACAGAATTGACATATTGGTGGCCACTATGGGTAAAGCACTCGGGGTAAATGGTGGGTATCTGGTATCTGATGCTAAGATAATAGAATATCTAAGGGAAACTGCTCCATTTTATATATACTCCAACCCTATTACCGTTCCAGAAGCCAGTGCGGTTCTGAAGGCTTTGGAAATCCTTGATGGCAACACGGGAAGAAGGATGCTGAAATACCTGCACCAAACGACGATGTATTTCAGGGAAGGGTTAATTGATTTGGGATACGAAGTGATAAAAGGGAACCACCCGATTGTGGCACTTATGATCAGGGATACTAAAAGAACTGTTGAACTTGTTAAATACCTAAAAGATAGTGGCATACTGGTAACAGGACTTACCTACCCTGTAGTTCCTAAAGGGGATGAGGAAATAAGACTGCAGATTTCTGCCGAGCATACTAAATATGATATAAATTACGCCCTTGAAGTTCTAGGGAAATATAAAGAGGTACATAGCAATGCAGTTGACGCCACTTAATAAGGTACACCGCGGCTTGAAAGCGAGGATGGTTGATTTTGCTGGCTGGGAGATGCCTCTCAACTATTCCCCAGGGATACTCGCAGAACACTTAACAACCAGGAAATCTGGCGGGCTCTTTGATATTTCTCACATGGGGAGATTTATACTAAGAGGACGAGATGCTTTACCCTTCCTGCAGTACACCCTAACAAACAATGCAGTAGCCTTACAGCCGGGCCAATCCCAATATACCATAATACCAAATGAAAGTGGAGGGGCAGTTGATGATACTTATCTCTATAGACTGGACGAGGATAGATATCTCCTCGTTGTGAATGCCGCCAACACAGAAAAGGATTTAGAATGGTTCCAGAAGTACAAGCCGAAATTCTCGCGATTAATCCTTGAAGACCGTAGTACCAGAATCGCTATGTTGTCGTTGCAAGGACCAAGAGCGAAAGCAGTGCTTGAAATAATCCTAGGGGATATTAAAAAAATTCCCGAGCCCGCAAGAAACAATCTGACAACTGTTGAGATATTCGGCACCAAGGTTCCCATAGCAAGGACAGGCTATACTGGCGAGCCGATAGGTTTCGAGTTGTTTCCGCCCACAGAAATAGCTGTGCGCCTGTGGGAAGAGTTGTTAAAAGCCGGCAAGAATCAAGGAATTGCACCCATTGGGTTAGGGGCCAGAGACACGCTAAGATTGGAAGCTGGCCTCCCTTTATACGGTAATGAGATTGGAAGCGATGCGGAGGGAAAGGAAATCCCCGTGTTTGCCCTACCTGTGGCGAGATTTGCAGTGAGCTTCAGCGAAATTAAGGGGCAATTTATTGGCCGAGAAGCACTAATGAAACAATTCCATGAAATAAAACTAATACAGGAAGGACAGCTTGAGTCATCAAAGGAGAAGCTATTGGTCCCCAAAGTGATAATGCCTATGGCGATACCCGACGGCAGCATAGCTCGAGCGGGCTACTCAGTCTATGTAGACGAAGAGCCTGTGGGGACTGTGACCAGCGGGACTGTGGTTCCCTACTGGAAGATGGAAGGTACTGGTCTCAAATCGAAACTTGGTACGGAATCTAGCCGGAGAGCGATATGCTTGGCCTACCTTGATGCCGACTTAAAAGTAGGCCAAAGAACAAAGGTTGTCATCAGAAACAAAGTTGCTGATGGAGTCATTGTCGATAGGCATATTGGCAGCGAAGCACCACCATATGCACGGCCACTGTTAGTTGAGGAGTAAAAATGTCCAAACCTGCAAACTCTAAAGAATCTCTGGAAAACCTGGCCAGGAACCTGATAGAAAAAGCCAGCGATAACACTATATGGAGACAAAGAAGTGCTGTCAACCTCATACCATCTGAGCAAACCATGTCACCACTGGTAAGGTTACTGACAATAACCGACCCATCAGGGAGATACGCTGAACACAGAAAGGTCAAATCCTTGGGAGATGCCGAGGTATATTATTATCAAGGAACAGAGTTCATAGCCCAGGTGGAGGCGGAACTAGTCAAAGGAATGAGGAATTTTTTGGGTTGTTCCGAAGTAGAAACCAGAGTAATCAGTGGACAGATGGCCAATGTCACAGTATTCAGCGGCATCCCGAATTACTTTAATAGGGTAAACAGAAGGGTGGAACCCCGAAGGTTAAGAAGCGTTATGAACCATCATATCGGCAAAGGGGGTCACCTGAGTGCACAGCCAATGGGTGGGCTGAGAGACTACGTCTCAGTTGACCCTGTCACGGAAAGGCGGGCAGTGGTAAATTTTCCCATTTCGGTAGATAACTCGTACACGATAGACCTCCCCAGAACAGCAGAGCTTATCGAACAGCACAGGCCAGAGCTCATTATTTTGGGCAAGAGCATGATGCTACATCGTGAGCCCATCAAGGAGATAGTGCAGATGATAGCTGGCATAATACCGAAGCCAATAATCATGTATGATGGAGCCCACGTTTTAGGTCTCCTCGGCCCTTATTTCCAAATGCCCCTGGAGGAAGGAGCAGATATTTTAACCGCTTCAACACACAAAACTTTCTTCGGGACGCAAAGAGGAATAATCGCCAGCAATATGAGCGAGGGAACAGATTACTATGAACTGTGGGAAAGCATAACAAGAAGGGCCTTCCCTGGAAGTGTGAGTAACCACCATCTTGGCACGTTACTAGGACTGTTAATGGCAACCTTCGAGATGAACACCTATGGACGAGATTACCAACGACAAGTAATTGCTAATGCAAAAGCCTTCGCCTTAGCTCTAAAAGGACGAGGATTACAGGTAGAAGGAGACCCCCGGGTTAAATATACCGAGACTCATCAAGTTGTCTTACGAGTAGGCTACGCTAAGGGAATAGAGATTGCCGAGAGGTTAGAGAGAAATAACATTATAGTAAACTTTCAGGCCTTACCCGACGACGAGGCTTTCACCTCCAGCAGTGGCTTAAGGACAGGTGTTCAAGAGATGACAAGGTTTGGCATGAAGGAAAGAGATTTCGAAGAGCTGGCTGAGTATATGGCAGATGTGATACTTGATGAAAAAGATATTTCTCAGAAGGTCTCCAGTTTTAGGGAGAAGTTCACTAAGATGCAATACTGCATACCAAAAGAGCAAGCTATGCCTTTGATAGATAAACTCGTAGATACCGTAGTAAAATCGCAAGACCATTTGCTATTGCGATAAACGCATTCAAAAAAATGAAGAAGGTTATAGAATGTTAACTAAATGATAATCTATATTATAATTTGTGGAGATTAAGAGTGAAGACTATTGATATGCGTAGTGACACAGTGACCATACCAACTGATGAAATGCTCCAAGCAATGTATGAAGCTCGGCTGGGCGATGATGTTTATGGAGAAGACCCTACTGTCAACCATCTCGAGGAACTAGCAGCACAAGTGACAGGAAAAGAAGCTGCACTATTTACAGTCAGTGGTACAATGTCTAACTTGATTGCGGTACTCACCCATACTCAACGGGGTAATGAGATTATCACTGGTAGCGAGTCCCACTTATTCTGGTATGAGGTAGGAGGTGCTTCAGTATTGGGTGGTGTAGTGTTCCAATCTGTTCAAAACGAATGGGATGGATGCATTAACCTTGATAGAGTCGAGCAAGCAATTAGGCCTAAAAACGTACACTACCCTGAGACTAGTCTTCTTTGCCTAGAGAACACACATAATCGCTGCGGTGGTGGTATACTAACACCCGAATATACACATGCGGTTGCCAAACTAGCACACAAGTATGAACTGAAAGTCCATTTGGACGGGGCTCGCATCTTCAATGCAGCTGTTGCCCTGGATGTACCAGTCAGCGAGCTTACAGGCACCGTTGATTCTATCTGTTTCTGTTTATCCAAAGGTCTAAGTGCTCCTGTGGGTTCAGTCCTCTGCGGAACCAAAGACTTTATAGAGAAAGCTCGTAAGTGGCGAAAGATGGTAGGGGGGGGAATGCGACAAGCAGGGGTAATTGCCGCAGCCGGCATTGTCGCCATCCAGAAAATGGTAAACCGTCTAGCTGAGGACCATGCTAACGCACAGCGTCTAGCCAATGGTCTAGTCAACATCCCCGGTATTGTTGTTAATACAGAGACAGTCCAAACCAACATTGTTAATTTTGATACACCCAGCAAGATTACCGCAAATGAATTCGTCCAACAAATGGGTGCAAGAGGAGTTAAGTTTATAAGCCGTGGTGGACAAAGAGTGAGGGCTGTCACTCACAGGATGATTAGTGAGGCGGATGTAGATGAGGTAATCGAACGTATTAGCTTATTGATAAAAAAACTAAACTAGAAGAGGTGCATAAAATGAACCCTCAAGAATGTAAGTATACACAAGAACATGAATGGATTCGCCCTGAGCCGGGGAATAAAGGGAAAGTGGGGATTACAGATTATGCCCAGTCTGGTTTGGGGGACATAACATTTATTAGCTTGCCCGCTCCCGGCACTCAAGTGAAACAATTCAAAAAGCTTGGTGAAATAGAAGCAGTAAAAGTATACTCAGATATCTTCTCACCGGTTAGTGGGCAGGTATTAGAAATCAACCAAGCCGTCATTGATAAGCCACAACTAGTGAACCAAGACCCCTATGGAGATGGTTGGCTGGTTAGTTTAGAAATAAGCCAGCCAGCGGAGCTTGATGCCTTAATGAATAGTGAGCAGTACGATAGATTTGTAACTGAGTTGCCTAAATAAGCCTCAGAATAAGCGAAGGATGAGAAGCAGAATGACATCACCCTATTTACAAAATACTGAAGCTGACCGCAAAGCTATGCTACGGGAAATCGGAGTCAGTTCTGTTGAGGAGCTGTTTCAGGATATACCTGAAAAGTTCCGTAATGCCCATTTTAATTTACCGCTGCCTCTATCCGAACTAGAACTCAAAGAGGAACTGCGTCAGCTATCAAACCGTAACGCAAACCTGAATGACTACGCCTGTTTTTTAGGGGCTGGCTACTACTGGCACTTTATTCCCAGTGTGATAAGTCATATCACTGGACGCAGTGAGTTTTATACTGCATACACTCCATATCAAGCTGAGGTCAGCCAGGGCACACTACAGACCATCTATGAGTATCAATCATTAGTCTGCCAACTCACCGCTATGGAGGTAAGTAATGCTGGAATGTATGATGGTAGCACAGCATTGGCAGAAGCAGCACTAATGGCATGCCGAATTACAGCGAGGAACAAGGCTGTCATACTCCCCACAGTAAACCCGGGATACTATAAAGTAGTTGATACCTATCTCAGTGGTCACGATCTTCCTCTAGAGAAAGTAGAATCGAACTTAGATGGTTTGTCTCCCGACTGCGCTTGTTTAATAGTGCAACAACCGAATTTCCTTGGCTATTTTGAAGATATGGCAACTTATGCTCAAAAAGCCCATGAAAATGGAGCACTACTTGTCGTCATAGTTGACCCTATTTCGTTAGGGATGTTTAAGCCCCCGGGGAATTATGAGGCAGATATCGCTGTTGCTGAGGGTCAAGCACTAGGTAGCCCGATAAGCTTTGGTGGATCCGGTCTGGGCATTTTTACCTGTCGCCAGGAATACTTGCGTCAGATGCCGGGTAGGATTGTGGGCAGGACTGTAGATGTTGAAGGAAATCCGGGATATGTGTTGACCCTCGCTACCCGCGAACAGCACATTAGAAGGGAACGAGCTACATCTAATATCTGCACTAACGAAGCATTAGAGGCTCTGGCAACAACAGTTTATCTTGCCGCCTTGGGCAGGAAAGGACTGCACCAGGTAGCTGAGTTATGCTACCACAAGGCTCATTATGCTGCTGATGCCATAAGTAAACTCAAAGGGTATTCCCTGATTTTCCAACAGCCCTTCTTTAAGGAATTTGTCATCCGTTGTCCAGTGCCACCTTACCAGATCAATGAAGTGCTTTTTAAGGAGAGGATAATTGGTGGTTTAGATATCAACAGTAGGATAGAAAATGGGATGTTACTCTGTGTCACTGAAATGAATACCAAACAAGACATAGACAAATTAGCCGAGATTCTAGGCAGATTATAAATGGAGAAGGAAATGGATCATCATTATTTACTTCCTGATATTAGCCAATCGGGCAAGATTGGTTGTAGTCTTCCATCCTTGGATGTAACTCCATCAGAGCTGCCTCCTAAAGAGCTACTTCGCCAGGAACTTGAGTTACCTGAGGTAAGTGAAGTTGAGCTTGTGAGATATTTTACCGTCTTGAGTAAGCTCAATTATGGAGTGGACACGGGATTTTACCCTTTGGGTAGTTGCACTATGAAATACAATCCTAAGTGGCATGAGGATATTGCCAAGTTGCCTGGTTTTACTTCAATCCATCCCTACCAGCCAGTTGAGTCTGTTCAGGGAGCTTTGTGGCTTATGTTTGAGCTACAGGAATGTTTAAGTGAGATTACTGGTATGAATGCCACTAGCTTGGTGCCTGTGGCAGGTGCACATGGTGAGTTTACTGGGCTACTAATGGTAAAAGCATATCATCAAGACCGAGGGGACAAAGCTCGGAAGAAGATATTATTAACAGATTCATCTCATGGAACAAATCCAGCCAGTGCTGTTATGTGTGGCTTTGAGGTAGGTGTCGTGGCTTCCAATGATGAAGGTAATGTAGATATGAAAATCCTGGACTCCATGATGACTGAGGAAGTAGCTGCTTTAACATTAACTATGCCGTCCACTTTAGGTCTTTATGACCCGCAAATAGCTGAAATTAGCCAATTGATTCATAAGAGAGGTGGTCTCCTTGGTGCGGATGGGGCAAACTTGAATGCTTTTTTGGGGAAGGTGAAGTTTGGCGATCTGGGTTTTGATTATGTTCAATTAAATCTCCATAAAACCTTTAGTACACCCCATGGCGGTGGCGGCCCGGGCTCGGGCCCCATCTGTGCTAAGAGGAACTTGACTGATTTTCTGCCATCACCTTTGGTAAATAAGAATAAAAAGGGATACTTTTTTACCTCACCGGTTAATTCTATTGGCAGTCTAGGTACTGCCTACGGGAACTTTGGCGTAATGATCAAGGCTTCTGCTTATATACGTTCTCTTGGTGCAGGAGGACTAAAAGAAGCCAGTGAGAATGCCGTTATTAATGCTAACTACCTTAAGGAGAAGCTAAAAGCGTATTATCACTTACCATATGACCGCACCTGTATGCATGAAGTGGCATTCTCAGGGAAACGACAAAAAGCCAATGGGGTTAAAGCACTGGATATCGCTAAACGTTTGCTGGATTATGGTTTTCATCCCCCCACCATCTATTTTCCTTTGGTGGTTGATGAAGCTCTTCTGATCGAACCCACCGAAACAGAGAGCAAAGCGACACTAGATGCTTATATTGACGCCATGAAAGAAATAGCAAAAGAGGTAGAGAAAAACCCAGAAATTTTGCACACTGCTCCTCATAACACACCGATTAGGCGGTTGGATGAGGTCAGAGCTGCTAGACAACTAGACTTGCACTGGTGACCTGCCCCCATAAAGGATACCACCTTTTAAGTTAGAGTTACCGGTATTCTAGCCTCAGGAGCAGGTGGCCGGTAACCTAACGAGCTATGAGGACGTACCTGATTGTACTCCTTTCCCCACTGCCCAATCAATACCTTCGCTTCTGTTAAAGTGGTAAATATCTCCCGGTTCAACAACTCGTCTCTCAGGGACTTCCCGGCTCTATAAACAGCGTTTTTACACCTATTCGGTTTAGCCATCTCCTTACTGCATTAGCGGTAAACTCAGATCCATTATCAGACCTGATGTGCTCAGGTATACCCCTAAAGATGATTAGCTCAAACAGCTGGTCAATAACATCCTGCGAAGTAATGCGTCTCTTTACCAGTATCGCCAGGGCTGCTCCAGTCGGTCATAGGACAGGGCTTCGCCATAGTGGGGTTGCCTGTGCATGGTCAAGGTCATAGCTCCCCTTTTCTGCCACGCACAAAAAGAGGGATATCCGCTCCCACGCTTGGGGAACGAATATCCCCTAAAATAGCCAAAAAGCAGGGCTACATACCCTGCTTCTCTGCGTGGCTGTTTATTGTGTGTCAAGCGTTCTTATTAGGTAGTAACCGCTACTTTTTCCTTTTTGCGGTTACGCTTTGTCTTTTTCTCGGCTACTGGCTCGGCTGGCTCGGCTTGCTCGGCTTTAGCTTCTCTATCCTTTTTAGCTTGCTCGTTAGCGTAGTCGGATAGCATTGGCATAACAACCAGTTGATAACCATTGGCACTAAAGAGTGTCGGGCTATAGGAATTGGTGAGCTTAAACTCTACCATATCCCCGCAAGCCTTTAGAGCTTGGGTGATATAGCTCCCGTCTAGCCTAACCTTGACTTCACCATCAGTATCGGCTACTAGCTCGGCTTGACCTTTGTCGTCGGGATTAGCCATCACTACCTTGCCATCACCAATAGTCAAGTCAATAGGATAGCTCTTACCATTGGATAGGGCTTTGAGTGAATTGGTTGCCTTGATTGCCTCTACAGTGTCAAAGTGAGCTACAGTGTTAAACTCGGTGGGTATGAGCTTTTGCCAGTCGGGGTAGTTACCATCAACGCTAACCCACTTATAGCGGATTAGCTCAGTGTCTATAATGAGGCTCATACCGTCAAGGCTCTCTCCACTAGGCTCAAAACTAACCCTTGCCCTCTTTGCTCTCCGTAGGGCATTGGCTACACCCTGAAGCTCACCAGTGTTTATCAAGGCTTGCCCCTCTCCGCCAGCATAGTCAAGGCTAATAACTACTAACCGAAAACCATCGGCACTAACCAGCGTCAATTTACCCTCTTTAGCCATGAGGTTGACGCATTGGAGTATAGGTCTTGCGTCATCTTTAGCGGTAAAGGGTAACACTCTATTGAGTGCGTCGGCTAGCTCACTAGCCCCGGCATTAGGCTTGACGGAGTTGCTAGGGCTAACCCTAACATCACAAATGGTCATAAGTGTTTTGTCGCCTATCCAGTCAAGGTCGGCGAGGTAACTGGTATTGCTTCTGCAGATAACCTTAAGCCTCTTATGTCCGTTAGCCTGCGACCCGCTAGCACTAGCGTTGGGGATAACCTTGACTATATTGCTACCCCCTAAAGCTCGTAGGTATCCGAGTAGCCCACTACGCCCCAGAGTGATATCCATTATAATCACCCTGTCGGCTATTGCCCTTAATAGAGCAACAACCAGCATAGCTTTATGGGCGACAAAGCCCTCACCTGAACGCTTGCCCACGATATTCAGTTGTTCCAAAAACAACCCCCTTTTTAGGCTTGCTCGGTAGTGGGCAAGACTACCAAGTGCCTAGTAGTAAGCTTCTGACTAACTGCTACCCGCTAGCTTAATCGGTGCTTCCACTACTTACTGGGCATTGAGAGGGGTGTTTTGTTAGGATAACTCTAGCCTTTTTTGCTCTTTTTTACGCCAATACCACAAGTATTGACGCTCTTTGTTAGTTAGTGGCTTGCCTAGCCTTGCTTTATTGGCTATCTGGATTAGCCTCATTGGGCAACCGAGTAAAAAGGTTTTGTCGTCTAGCCAAGCGTCAAGGTCAATTGCCTTGTCATCGGCTAGTGTATCCATTAGCTCGGTAGTGTTACCATCTCCGTCGTCTATATCGGTATTGAGGCTCAAGATAGTTAGTAACCTCTTTTGCTGTCGCCAATACTTCTGGCACTCATAAGAGCCTATCCGTAGCATAGCTATGTCGGATAATTGCCCGCCACCATCATTGTCTAGCCTTATTTGAGCGTCGGCAAGGCTTGCCATAATGGTGTGATTGAGATCTTGTCTATCTTGCCACATTGCCTTGTGTTGTAGTTTATCGGCTATGGTGATATACTCGCTCCAGTCTAGCATTGTCGGGATACCTCGCTTTGTTAGATTTGCCCTAGCTTGGTTACTGGCTGGCTAGGGCATTTTATTTGCCCCTAGACTAGGCAAGCGTTCAGTTTTAGCTTTGAGCTATATTCAATTGTTAAGGTGCTTTTGTTTTTCTAATTCAATTATGTAACAAAAGAGCTTTTTATTACCTTTATCATCCAACAAAAGGAACGAAAGTTAAATTTCAAAATGAACCTATATTTTCGCGATATTTGTGGTGGGAGCATTTGTTAGGGACAAAAAGGAAGCCCTCTAATCAATCGGGATTAGAGGGCTTCAAGAGGCAGTATAAGTTAGGTTATGCTATACTACTCATAAGAGCTTGAGTAGGCTAGCCTGTACCTATCTATCTGGTAAGTTCAGCTAGGCTGAACGTTAATGTAAAGGTTCTGTCTATTGTACACGTTGGCCCACCATAAAGCTGGAAAGCCGCCTGGTAGCCTAATCAGTAAAAGACATTTCACCCCCCATCCAACCTCACTAATCTAACCGACTGACGCCTCACGCAAAACCATGTAGACAATATCTCACCGCTGGTGGAGAAGGCCGGGTTCGGGCAGAAGATAGTGTTTTACTGGAGGTTTGAACATTCCGTCAGAATGTTATTTATTTGCTATCAGGTATAGAAATGGCTATAATCTCGGTCAGCGCAAATATCTCAGAGTCTTCCATAGACCTGCGGCATCTAGAAAGAGGGGGTTATCTTATGGCTAAAGTTTTGATGGGGCCTGAACTATTACTCTACCCGACACCAGTAGTCCTAGTCGGAGCAAATGTCGATAGCAAGCCAAATTTCATGGCAGTTGCCTGGTGTGGTATTGTCAATAGTGAGCCGGCGATGGTCTCCATAGCCATACGACATCATCGGCACACGCGTAAAGGCATCACACAAAACTCGACTTTTTCTATTAATATACCCTCCACTGAGATGGTTAGGGAAACGGATTACTGTGGTATTATATCTGGTCGCAAGGTTGATAAAGTAGAGGTTTGTCAGTTTAAGGTTTTTTACGGCAAATTGGGTAATGCCCCCCTGATTGAGCAATGTCCGGTCAATCTAGAGTGCCAGACCATGCAGATGTTGGACTTGGGGAGCCATTCGCTTTTTATTGGTAGAATAGAGGAAAGCTATATCTCAGAAAGTTGCCTCACCGATGGCAAACCAGATGTTGATAAGATCAACCCCTTCGCCTACA
>Ga0268279_1000676_pt1 | contig 20752 bp, 20 predicted proteins | sample saktaG_6_FD_190142 | JGI IMG/M metagenome (GOLD analysis project Ga0268279, IMG submission 190142) | Saline water microbial communities from Sakinaw Lake, British Columbia, Canada - sak_2010_1_5_80m | ecosystem: Environmental > Aquatic > Non-marine Saline and Alkaline > Saline ...
TAAAGAGACATTTGCATCGATCCCAATTCCTAGCAGACAGTAATTGACCGTATCTTCTTCTGCACCAAGTTCCAGAAGAAGACCTGCCACCTTCTTATCTCCTATCATGATATCATTGGGCCATTTGATGACAGCGCCGATATCAAGCATCTTCCGTAATACTTTTGCAACAGCCACGGATCCTGCAATTGTCAGCATAAAAAGGTGATCTATGGGAATAGTTGGTGTAAGGATGATGGTTATCCAGATCCCGCCATGAGGCGATACCCAGACCCGCCCCATTCTTCCAACACCACCTGTCTGTTCCTCTGCCAAAATGACCATCCCATGGAGGTCATGAACACCACCCTGCTCTGCTATTGTCTTTCCAAGCCAGATAGTCGATGGTATCTGTTCAAAGTACCTCATCTTTCTGCCGATAACTTTTGTTTTGAGGTAATGATAGATTGCATCAGGCGAGAGTGTCATGCGTTCATGATGGAGATGATATCCTGAATTATCACCGGCCGTGATATCATATCCGATTGCCCTCAGTTCATTGATATGCTTCCAGACTGTTGACCGGGAGATGGATAACTGAGAAGATATCTCTTCACACTGGACTGGACGGTTTGATTCCTGCAGAATTTTTAGCACCTGAAATGCATTTTTGTACATATGTCACCTCTTTGCATTGATCTGCTCACCAGGAAGCGGGCATGGATCTTTGCCACAGACCTGTTGTAAGATCATTGACTGGTGTTTCATCAGTGTTGCAAGATCAAATATTCCGGTGATATCAACAAGGCCAATTGAAACGATTGCTTCACCGTTGCTATCCCTGATGGGCGAAACAGTAACAGGAACCCCCTTATATGCACCGGTCTGTGGTGTTGTCCGCACCGTTGTATTGGTACGCAGGACTTCTTCGAGAACTGGTCCCGTGTAGGCTGCATCAACAACAATTCCATTTTCAATGCGGATACCTGGCCTGTCACGGGAACGGGCTGTAATTGGCAGGTTTCCTACTATCTCATGGAATGCTATTGCAAAGGGAATAAGGTCATCTGATTCTGAACTGGCAGAGATGGTGTAGTGGTCCATAGATATTCTCTCATTATCCCTTGGTATCAGCTCACAATAATATTTCTCCCGGAGCTGAGGTACAAAAATCAGCAATAAAAGTGCATGATGGATATTCATGGATTGTACTGATGACAATATATCCTAATCCCCACCGGAACTTTAGTAAGACTGGTTTTTCTCCTGCCAGAGCAATGACATCACCGTCATTTCCTGCCAGATATCCGTCAATATCAATAGGTTCTTCTTTTTTACCGTCATCGATGAAGGAACTGAGAGGATCGTTTTGTACGACAGACACCGTCTTTTTTAGAAAGCCAAAATGATAATTCACACAGAAAGGAAGCCAGTCATACGCATCCATCCTGTCAGCACCCCCGCCAAATACCAGTAACACTCCGCCTCTGTTCACATAGTCACGCATTCTCTGACTACATGCGCGAAGCGCAGGTAAAACCCTGCTATACCGGAGATCAGCAAACCCTGACGGTATGATAACTGCTCCATATCTCCCACGATAAAAAGGAGCGGCAAGCATATGAGACGTGACCATTATTGCCGGAAAGCCACAATCCTCAATGTATCGTGTCAATAGGAGAGTTTCATCCCAGATAATTCCAACCTTATTTTTATTCAGTGACACGAAATTTCCTCATCCTTTTCTTCTGTCTTCCTACTGGTTCTGACCCTTTCTATCCTTTAATAACTGCAAGGGGTTCTAATCTGGCAACCCGTTTTGAGATGCCTAAGGTATCAACAACTGATACAACCTCACTACTTGACTTATAAACATCTGGTGCCTCCTCAGCAATAGACGCATCATGGGGGGCTTTTACCAGTATTCCTCTCTGTAGGAGTGAATCCCGGATTCCTTTCCCACTGATATTCTTTTTTGCCTGTGACCGGGACATTATCCGTCCGGCTCCGTGACAAGTACTGCCAAAGGTTTTCTCCATCGCAAATTCGGTCCCCTTTAGTACGTATGATGATGTTCCCATGCTTCCGGGAATGATGACCGGCTGGCCAATAGATGCATAATCAAAAGGGAGATCATGGCTGCCTGGCCCGAATGCACGGGTTGCTCCTTTTCGATGGACACAGACCATTTTTTTGGACTTTTGCACGTTATGTTCCTCTTTTTTCGCTACATTGTGAGCGACATCATATACGAGCTGCATCTCATCATAGGGAACACCACACATTTTTTCAATTATCTTTCTTGTCTCATGCATTATCATCTGTCGGTTTGCCCATGCGTAATTGGCAGATGCGGCCATCGCACCAAAATACGCTTCCCCTTCAGGTGAGGTGAGAGGTGCACAGGCCAGTTGCCGGTCAGGAAGATGAATATTATATTTCTGTGTTGCATGTTCGAGTTCTTTGATATGGTCGGTACAGACCTGATGCCCAAGACCACGGGAACCACAGTGTATCATTACACAGATGGATCCGGGTACCAGCCCAAAGGCAGTGGCAGCACTTGTATCATAGATCTCCTGTACTATCTGAAGCTCAAGAAAGTGGTTGCCTGCGCCAAGTGTTCCACTCTGGGGAAGACCACGTAACCTGGCTTTATCCGAGATAAAAGAGATGTCTGCCTCTTTCATACAGCCCTGTTCTTCACAGTGGTCAATATCTGTCTGTGTTCCATATCCTTCTCTGACAGCCCATCCTGCCCCCTCCTCCATCATTAGAGAGAGTTCTGCTTGTGAGAGGCGTCTTTTGCTGCGTGCGCCTACCCCGACCGGAACTACGGTATAGAGGGCTTCGATCACCTCTTTCTTATTTTTTAGATCTGCAAGGGACAATGGGGTTGTCATGAGCCGCACGCCACAGTTGATATCAAAGCCGACCCCTCCTGGTGAGATAACTCCGTCATCCATGCCAAATGCAGCAACTCCCCCGATAGGAAACCCGTATCCCCAATGGATATCCGGCATGGCAAGGGAGTTTGTAATAATACCAGGTAATGTTGCTACCTCTGCGAGTTGCTTTACCGCTCCGGTCTCAAGTGAGGATGCCAGGGAGGGTGAGAGAAAAAAGCGCCCAGGAACCCGCATATTTGGGACATATCCAATGGGAACTTCCCATTCAAGGGGACCCGTTTGTAGTACTCCGTCAATCATCAGATTCACACATCAAACAATATATCCAGTATATACCCGTTCTCGTCCTTAACGATATGCAGACCTGAGTATGATATCCCTTTGACTTCCATCCCTCCTGCATGACGCTCCGAATTAAATGGTTCGCCCAGAAGCGTTGCTTCAAGATTGGGGCCAGATATTGAGACTTCTATCGTTGAGAATACGATATTATCGCATTCTGACAGGAAGAGTAGTTCAGAGAGAAAGTCATGCATCAGGGTATCGATATCAGGTTCTGATAGGGAAATTGTTTTTTTTATTGTTGTACCGGTTCCACCACAGTACATGATATGCATCAATGCAGTTCCTGCAGAGGAGAATACCTCTTTAAGTGTCTCCCCTGATACATGCACGATGATATCTGCAGTATGCTCCAGCTCATAAAAGCTCATATCTGGAATCAGTGGTCAGAACAGAAAAAATCTGGTAAAATGTTAGTATCTATCGCAATGATACTGACCTACATTGCAGGGAATCATATGAAGGTTAATGTGGTCAATGTACCGTGCCTGATATATTGAGATATAGATGGTAAAATCGCCTGCCCTGATGGCAATATCACTTGGCTTTGATGGTTTATATGAGAGAGGAAGTAGTACCGGCCCTCCACATGAGGTGGATATCCGAAAATCGGTCTTTTTCTCATTGATGAAGCTGATTACTTCGTCATCAACCTGAACAGTATGGGGCACATGCACCTCTTCTACTGTCCGGTCACTGGAATATTCAATCATCCATATTCTGTAGAATTGCCTGCACAAAAGATTTACGGTTTTGATCTGGTCTTTTCTGGAATGACTGAACCAGTATTATGACTTGACCAGATCTGAAACAAGGAGAATATACCGTTCTTTAATCTGATAAAAACAACAACCTTCCTCGATGTCACGCCATACATGGAGAATCCCAATGCGTGAGGAGATTATCCCTATCATCCCTGCAACCATGTGATACGTCACTTTGAATCTGTCTTTTAAGACGTCATAGATATGCTGGATTGAGAGTTTTTTCCCACTCAGAAAAACCCTGATAATTGCATGACGCAATCCTTGCTTATCCCTCTTCAGGTATGACGTGAGGCGTTCCTGCACCTTTTGTCTGATATTATCTGAAGATTTCATATCATTGATTCGACGAGAGAAGCATAAATCTTTTTGCTTTTATCAGTGTTTGCGCGGTAATCATGATACTATGTGTCATGTAGGAGGAGTTGCTGAGTTTATGTTGCCAGCGGTGCAACGTAGGTACGTATGGATTTTCCAAAATATAATATCCGGAAGTTCACACCAGTTCAACTCATCACGATTCCGATGATTATTCTGGTGCTGGCGCTGGTGTCGGTTGGTATCACCTGGATGGCAACCGGCATGCCGGTAACTCCCGGAATTGATTTCTCTGGCGGGATTGGTGTCACTATTGGAACGAGTGACTCCCCTGAAGAGATAAAAGAGTATTTCGCTGCATATCCTATTGAAAGCATTCAGGGAATTGATTCCGGAGATGGAGTCAGTTACCTGTATCTAAAGTTTAGTACACTTGATGATACCGGATATATGGCACTCGTCTCCCATGTATCTGACCGATATCCTGATGCAAAGATAGATCTTATTGGTGAATCATTCGGACAGACACTGCAACACCAGTCTGCGCTGGCTCTATTGATATCATTCATTGGAATGGCTATCGTGGTTTTTGTAATCTTTCGGACCTTTATACCTTCGTTAGCCGTTGTAATATCAGCGTTTGCTGATATTGCCATGACTGCAGGTGCCATGAATGTTCTTGGGATCCCGCTCTCTCTTGGAACCACAGCAGCGCTTCTCATGCTCATCGGTTACTCTGTAGATAGTGATATACTGCTTACCACACGTGTTTTGAAACGGAAAGGTGCGTTTGATGAGAAGATTGTCGGAGCATTCAGAACCGGTTTAATCATGACCACGACTACATTTGGTGCAATCGCAGCCATGGGTATTGTCTCATATATTGGTCAGATAACCATTATCTGGGAGATATCTGCAGTTTTACTCATAGGTCTTGCCTTTGATGTGATGAATACCTGGCTTACGAATGCCGGGATCTTAAAGTGGTACAATACCACCGAGAAAGGCAGATTTTCATCAGGTAAACGGGGAGGTGCCTGATATGGAGAAGAACGATATCATTGAACTTGTCAAGGACTGGCGCGTTGCTGCACTTATCATTCTGGTAGTGCTGGCGGTTGTAGCGATATATCCGCATTTTGAAGACGGTCATCTGACAACAAATATCCAGTACGGGCTTGATCTTGAAGGGGGTTCATGGACCCAGTTGGAATTTCAGGCAGAGACGGTAACGTTTGTATCAGATACACCGGTTGATGAGTTTGTCACTTCACTACGGGAGCGACTGGATGCTGAAGTATATCTTGTCAGTGAAGGAATGATTGAGATTCGAAAAGAGGTGCCTGAGGACGAACTGAGGACTATCTTTACCGAAGAGGGGGCAACACTCAAGGAATACTACCCGGGTATCATGAAAGATACCGCAGAGCAGGCTAAAACAATTCTTGAAGAGAAGATAAACAGCCTCGGGACAAAAGACGCGAAGGTCTATGCAATTACCGGTATCAATGGTATTTGCCGATATATGAGGATTGAACTTGCCGGGGTGTCACTCAATGAAGCACTTGAGATTGTTGGAAAACCTGGTAAATTTGAGATCCGAATTCAGACTGCAACTAATGAGACCGAACATGTGCTCTGGGGAGATGTAGTCTCATCAGTTCAGACTCCTCATATGGAACCTGGCGGCATGTGGGGGGTGCCCTTTGCACTCTCTACAGAAGGAGCAGAACAGTTCCAGCAGGGCGCAATTACCTATGGTGCAACGAAGGATCCAAACAGCCATTATCTTGAGATGATCCTGGATGGGAATGTTGTCTATAGTGCCCCACTCTCACCATCACTTGCCGGAGATCTACAGGTAGCCCCAACCCGGTCAATGCGTGCATCGACAGGAGCCGGTGAAGAAGGTCGTGAAGAAGCACGTATGCTTGAGATACATCTGCGTGCAGGTGCACTTCCGGTAGACGTCTCTATTGCAGGAGCCGGGAGCGTCTCATCAACACTTGGTGCCCATTTTAAGTTATTCTGTATCCTTGCGGGTATATTTGCCCTGATAGCAGTTGCAGTTGCTATTTTTATCCGGTATCGTGAGCCTGCGATTGTTCTTCCGATGATAGGGACGAATTTTTCTGAAATAATCATACTGCTTGGTATTGCAACGTTTATTCAGCAGTTGGATCTCGCCAGCATTGCCGGACTTATCGCAGTCCTTGGAACTGGTATTGATCAACTTGTGATTATCACTGATGAAGTTCTGCATGAAGGAAAGGTGCCGTCACCGAATCTGTATCTGAAACGGTTGACGCGTGCGCTTGGTATCATTATGGCATCTGCTGCAACCGTCATTATTGCGATGCTTCCACTTGCGGTTATGGACCTCTCATCACTTCGTGGTTTTGCAATCATCACCATTCTCGGTGTGGTAATCGGAGTTGTTGTTACGAGGCCTGCATATGGACGGATTATCATGGCAATCCTCTCCAAATAATCATACAATAATCTTTATCTATTTTTTACTCCTATTTTTGGTTGGTAATAACCATGGGAAAACCAATAGTGATTGATTTTTATGCTGAATGGTGCGGACCATGTAAACGGCAGGGTCCCATTCTTGAAGAACTTAAGGCACGAATGGGAGATACGATAGAGATCAAAACACTGGATGTTGATGAACATCTTCATGAGGCACAGCATTACCGCCTCGCGGTGGTGCCCACAATCATCATTGAGAAAGATGGTGTTGTCATCCAGAAGTATGAGGGCGTTACTGAAGCAGATACCCTTGAGATGGTTCTGAGGCCACTGGTTGAATGACACATACTATCGGCATTGTCGGGGGGACCGGCGAGATTGGAGAGGGTATTGCTATGCGCCTCTCATGTCTGTATGATGTCATTGTGGGGTCCCGGGAACCTGATAAGGCAGAGGCCTCGTGTCAATGCTGTATCAGTTTACTTGACGAGCGCGGGGTTGTCTGCACAGTATCAGGTGGAACAAATCAGGATGCTGTAGATGCATCTGATATTATCATCCTTGCAATCCCGTTTAAACATCTCTTAGGGACGCTTGAATCTCTTACCGGGTTTGAGAACAAGATAGTGATAAGTCCGGTCAATCCAATGGAGAGGGCAGGGTATTTCCTCTATGCTCCTCCAAAAGAAGGCTCGGCTGCGATGATGATAAAAGGTCTGCTTCCGGATTCTGCACATGTTTGTACGGCTTTTAATAACATTTCAGGCAACCGCTGGCGTGCGTTAGATGCTGAGCTTGATTATTCCGTTCCGGTCTGTGGAGATGATCCGGATGCCAAGAATGTCGTGATGGATCTTATCAACCGCATCTCACTTCTTAAGGCATACGATGCCGGACCCCTGGCGTCATCGCATATCGTGGAAGCGATAACCCCGCTCCTGTTAAATATAGCCCGTTTTAACGGGATGAAAGATGTCGGAATACAGTTTAAATAATGGCGAACGTCAGTGGCGTGACCGTGGCGGCCGGCTGTATTCCGGTCCAAAAATGATAGGAATTCAGGGTATTTCATCTGATGTAGCCAGAATTGGAAGGCGGCTATCAGGAGAGTACCTGGTTAATGGTAATTTTGGCAATATCAGTCTGAAAGATCCTGATAAAGATGGATTTTATATCACATCATCAGGTTCATATCTTGATGACCCCGGCCTTTTAGTGTTTGTTCCGCTTAAAGGAGATGTACCACGAAATGCGTCGAGTGAGTGGCGGGTCCACCATGAGGTGTATACTAAAACCCGCCATGTGGCGATTGTTCATGCCCACCCGCCCCATGCAGTTGCCCACTCTTTTTTCTGCGATGAGATTATACCACAGGATTGTGAAGGAACAGCACTCTGTCCGACAATTCCTGTTGTCACCGGAGAACCTGGCTCACAGGAGGTCGCAGAGAATGTTGCAGACTGCCTCTGTCTTACAAATTTGTGTATTGCACGTGCTCATGGGACCTTTGCTGCCGGAAAAACCCTTGATGAAGCATTTTTGTATACGTCAATTGCTGAGTACTCCTGCCAGGTTCTTCTTGTCGTAAGAGAATTACAACGGGAGATGGGAACACCATGAAAACACTTGAAGAGAAAATTGCAGGACTACATCCAGTGCTTCGTGTGGAAGTAGAGGATTTTATTGACTATCTGCTCTTTAAACAGAGTCAGTATGCGGCTGGTGATTTACAGGAAACGGAAAGATCTGACTATCAGACCAGAACAAAAACTCAGGTTGCAGATGATCCGTCCCGTTTGTCTACCCCTGGTGTGCAGCCATATGATTCTGATGAATCAGGTATTATCTGGGCTGATGAAAGACCTGTAAATAAAAATCAGGGTATGGATCAGATAGATTTTGCAGATATCAACACGCGATTTTCACAGGAACAAAAGGATACGTCTGGTCCGGATAGTGACAAGCCAAAAAAACTGCGTGAAGGATTTGACTGGTTGTAATCCGTTTCAGGCTGATTATTGGGATGGGTGGTCTTTGGATACTACTATGAAAAGAGGGAAATTATACCACCCGTGAGGTGGTTGAGAGTTCAATTCCCCCCTTGAGAATAAGGAATGGAAGGGCTTTTTCTGGCAGAGAAAATCCGATAATCTTCTTTATCTCAAGAACACGTGCAATATCAGAACCGTGTATGATATCATGCAGTTCGATGACGATATCAGAGCGCCGTATCAACATTATCTCAGTTGTTTTATCATGTATCCCGGTATACATGATAAAAAAAGCATGATCCCCAGAATGACGGGCATTTTCCCGTGCAAAGGCAATCCCCTCAAGGACCGGTTCTATACCATATTGTAGGATTACCGTTGAGAGTGAGTCAATGATGATACCTGATTCCTCTCCCGGGAGAAAGATCTGGTCTGGGGTCAAAAATCGTGCATCAACCATGCCCTCTTCCATATAGCCATCTATCATCAGAAATTCCCGTTTTTCTCTCCCTGCACGCCAGAACTGTGTTGCAAAGAGATCCATTCCTGAACAGGCTGATCCGGTAATCAGAATAACTGTTCCGGCAGGGTACCCTCCTTGCAGAATAAGATCGAGACCATTTATTCCGGTTGAGTTTGGTCGCCTTTTGGGAATGGTTTCCTGAAAAAGGTCCTCATTTTCTGTCATAGTGTATCTTATCCCTGGGTTTCATGTGTCTATCGTATCAATTGTAACGGTAGAATTATATGATGTATGTCGTAATTAGTATTTACAGCAGGAGCATCTGACAACAGCCTAGGAATTGATTGGTCATACCCTGCAGACGGGTACGTTACTGTATTGATTCGTTTGCACAGTGGCAGATGTTGCCTATACCCGGAATACTAATGAAGATACAACTTCGTAGAAAAAAATCAGATGCAGAGATGGGAGTAGTTGATCTCTCATCAGTATCTGGGACTGATTTTTCTCTTCATCAGATGGTGAAACCTGATAAAGAGGGAGAGAAAGCACTGGATATCATACCTAATGTTACCGGCATACCTGGTGGTCTGCCATCACAGGATATTAACCGTATCACCGATGAAACTGAAACAAAAAAGCGGATATTACCTCACCGGACACCAAAAGTTGATGCCATAATACCTGTTGGTATAAATGGTTCCAACCTGCAAAAAGATATCGGTTCAGAAAAAAAAGGTGGATTCTTCTCTAAGTTACATCAGATAGCTCCCATCTTTGGGAAACGTGAGAAGTATGATGTACAGAAGCATGGAATGCTGGTTGATCTGGCGTATACCCCCCCACACGGTGTGGAAGAGACTGAACTCTATCCCGTAAATGAACCATTTGCGTATATCAGGGTTACTTATAACTATGCTATTCATGAGTACTATTACCAGCTCCTAGAACCCATTCTGACACAGGCTGATATTGAATTGTTAAAAGAGCTAAAAAAAGGGATATTTGAGCGTGTTGATGTCAATGTCAACGAGATATCAAATGAAAAAGCTCTTGAGACACTTGAGTTGATGATGAATGAAATCCTGCATGATTACGGGATAAAAATTTCACCCAAAAAATGGGAGAAAATCTTTTATCAACTGACGAAAGATTTTCTTGGGGATGGCCTCATTGATGCAGTCATGCATGACAAATATATTGAAGATATCTCATGTGATGGTGTAGATCGGGCTATTTTTGTATTTCATAACCGCTACGAGTCGGTAAAAACAAATCTTGTATATACAGATGCACATGAACTCGATTCGTTCGTGACAAAACTTGCCCAGCGGGCAGGAAAACACATATCAGTTGCAGAACCGCTTTTAGACGCAACGATGAAAGATGGATCCCGTATTCAGATGACTCTCGGTACTGAGGTGACTGCACATGGATCAACATTTACCATCCGTAAATTCCGTGATGAGCCAATAACTCCCACAGATCTCATCGAATGGGGCACTTTTTCTCCTCTATCAGTCGCATTTCTCTGGCTTGCTATTGAGAACGGGAAGTCATGTATCTTTGCTGGTGGAACCGCATCGGGTAAGACTACTTCGTTAAACGCACTATCACTCTTTATCCCTCCTTTAGCCAAGATTGTGACCCTTGAAGATACTCGTGAGCTGAAACTGCCTCACCTGAATTGGATTCCAAGTGTCACACGAGAAACCTTTGATACCGGAGGGAGGGGAGAGATCGATATGTATGAACTCTTAAAAGCTGCGCTACGACAACGGCCAGAGTACCTGATTGTGGGTGAGGTCAGAGGCCGCGAAGCACAGACCCTCTTTCAGGCGATGAGCACTGGTCATGTGACGTACTCGACCATGCATGCAGATTCTGTTGCAAGTGTTGTTCATCGTATTGAGAATCCCCCCCTGTCTGTTCCAAGAAATATGCTTTCAGCGCTTGATCTCGTTAGTGTTCAGGTCCAGGCACAGGTAGGCGGACAGCGCATCAGACGAAATAAACAGATAATTGAGATCCTTGACATTGATCCACGTACTAACGAGTTAATCACAAATGAAGTCTTTAAATGGCGGCAGGCAACAGATGAAATAACGTATTCAGGGAAGTCGTTTATCCTTGAAGAGATCATGGAGTCAAAGGGATGGGATGCGGAACGTATTAAACGCGATCTGCTTCAGCGTCAGGAAGTTCTTGAATGGATGCGCATTAATAAGATTCGGGATTTTGCAGAGGTGAGTAATATTATCATCTCCTTCTTCCGTGATCCTGAAAGTGTAATGGAGAAGATCCGGTCAGGTAGTCATGAACAGTTATGAGCGGTTCTGTTATTCCCTGCTAGGAAAAAGGGTTAAAAGCAGACGGGAGAAGTATTATAAACTCATTGACGGACTGAAAGCTTCCCGCATGAATATCCCCTTTGAGGCATATTTTTCAACTGCAGTATTCACCTCTGTCCTCGTGGGACTTATTTCAGCACTCCTTATCGCACTCATTACCTGGGCGTTAAACCTTCCTAAATTAATAACATATCGTGGGAGTGTGCCTGGTGATATGGCATCACAGTTAAATGCTCTTTCAGGCTACAAATTGATTGCAGGATCCCTGATAGCTTTTATTGTGGCTTTTGTTCTGTTCTGTGGTATCACCTATGCAATTTATCTCTCGTATCCATCGGTGGTCGCCGGCACCCGTAAACGCAATATTGATGCATCGATCCCATATGCCATCAATTATCTTGCAGCAATGTCTACTGCAGGTATTACTCCTGCAGAAGTCTTTCGTCAACTTGGGAACTCTGCTATTTATGGTGAGGCGTCTGTAGAGGCACGATATGTCTCCCTGGAGGTGGATGTTTTCGGTAAAGACCTGATTGAGGCGTTAAAATCAGTCTCACTGACAACACCCAGCACGAGGATGCGTGATTTTTTGCAGGGATCTATTGCCAGTATTGCAAGTGGGAGTAACATATCTGAATATTTTAAATCAAAATCTGAACAATTCAGTTATGAAAATAAGCAGACACAAAAACAGTTTCTTGAGACACTCGCATTAATAGCAGAGAGTTATGTAACTGCGGTTGTTGCCGGGAGTCTTTTTTTGATTCTGCTTCAGTCAATAATGTCTATCTTAAATGGTGAAGCAACTCCCATATTTCTGTATGTTATCATCTATCTCATCATTCCCTTTGCAAGCATTATGTTTGTCATATTGATTGATGCGATGACACCGGAGGTGTGAATTATGGATCTCTCACCACGTAGACACAAAAACAGGGAATTTGTTGAGAGTCCTATCCAAATGTCTCTGGAAGAAGAGGAAGATGCTCATATTTTTGCCAGGATTGAACGTCATCGGAAATATGAGACCGGGATATATCAGATTATTGCGCATCCTTTCAGATTTCTTACCCTAAAACCAGATCATATTCTGGTTGCTTCTGTTCCTGCAGCGCTCATCCTCTTTGTATATGGATTCATTGCTCAACTAATGACAGGTGGTCTTGCCTCCTTTCTGACTTCAACCTTTATCGATGATATTGTTGTCTTTTCCGTTCTTATTGCAATAGTTCCCCTTTCTTTTTTAGATCTGAAAGAAAGCTCACGGGTAAACAGTATTGAGAATGCACTTCCCAACTTTTTCAGGGATGTTGCTGGAATGCGTGAGAGTGGAATGACATTACCTGGGGCAATTCATCTCATTTCATCAAGTGAGTATGGGGCTCTAACCCCGTATATCAGAAAACTGGATTACCAGATGTCATGGAATTTTCAGTTTATTGAGGCAATCAAATCGATGGGCAATGACTTACGTAACCCCCTCGTGGAGCGGAGTGTCGATCTGATTGCCCGGGCAACTGAAGCCGGAGGTGATATTGTTGAGGTTCTGCGGGCTGCCGGACGGGATTCATTAGAGTATATATCACTCAAGACGGATCGAAAAAACAATATGATAATCTATGTTGTCATCATTCTTGTTGCTTTTGCGGTCTTTCTTTTTGTCATCTATGTCCTGGTCACCGCTTTTCTCAAAACAATGGTTACCCTTGGATCTGGTAGTGAAGGAGCACCCGGATTTAATATAGGCGGCTTTGATCTCAATTTATATATCAGAGTTTTTTCTCATGCAGCAATGTTTGAAGGTTTTTTTTCCGGACTCGCGGCCGGGGTTATGGGGGAAGGCAGGGTTATCGCGGGGCTTAAATATTCTGCAATTATGTTGTTAATTGCCTGGGTAGTCTTTCGGTTTTTTGTGTAAATCGAATGAAGAAATCTAAATAACATCCCTTTTTTGTCATTCCACAGGCCTTGCCTGAAAAACAAGTAATATCATACCATCCTGTTCGGATAGGATGTAATTACACGATATTCTGACTTTCATACTATATCATGGTAAGAATTACAATCACAGAGGATGTAGAGGGAGGAACCCTAGGTTTTAGAACTCTGCAAACTTCATCTCCTTCGGTTATATCAGTTCAATAAGAGGAATAATTATTGAGGTTGAAACGGTCCCTGTACCCTCTGCGGTTACATTAATTCAAGTATCAAATGAGGGTGATTATACCATGACTATTCTATATCCGTAGAAAAATTGACAGAGCCATTCCATATATTATTACCTTACTGTAAGCCATTGTGCTATCTTACAGAACCTGATTTTAAGGGTTAAGGGTTATATACTCGATTCCAGCGCGTGAGTATCATGGTTTAAGGATTAATTAAGATCAACAACAACAAGTTGATTATTCTCTTTGAAGTCAAACCTAAAGGCTTTCAGGATTGAACCGGATGCATGAATAACACCATCATAAGTTCCAAATAAGAGCTGGAATCGAACTTCCCCTGCTCCTGAAGTCATATCAGTTCCGACAATCTTTCCCTGTTGTTTGACAGCAACGGTAACTCCCTGAACCGGATTATTATGTTCCTGTATTGTTATCATTGCCGTTCCGATTCTCCGCCCGGCAGTGGGACGTATATCTGGAATAATACTGATTTCTGAGAAAGCCTTTAAGTGAGTCGTATCAAAGATGCGACACCCGGTAATAAGGCGCCTGCTGGTATCATTCGTAAGAGGATATACCTGATATGTACTCTCCTGATCCAGAAATCTGATACTTTTATCACCATAGAGTGGACCATCTTTGTCGATATATACTGCTCCCTCTGGTTCTCCTTTTAGAAAAATCAGATAAAAACGACTGCCTTCACTCCCTGTAACTGAAGCGATTGCAGATATCATATGAGTTTTTGCATATGAAAAGAGGTCTTTTGCCTTATAGTTCCCGGTAGGAACAATATTTTCAATAAGAAAATTCAGGGGGACATTTTCATCAAAATCCTGTATATTCTTTGGGAGATCCTGTTTTACATCGAGGTACTTTTCCTGATGTTCTGTTAAATTCTCTTCGACAGTCTTCATCTGAGTGATATCCCTCCCGACAGCAATGAATTCCTTCTTTAGTATATCTGTGTTTTCATGCTCAATTAATTCAAAGGTCCATTTCTGCCTGGTGACAGAACCATCTTTTTGTGCGAATGATAATTCAGTCGTTGATGACGGATGTTCAGGAGAAAGTGATTGTAACTGTGCAATGAGTTTTGCACGATTCTCTTCATTACAATCTGGCAGAAATTCGGTTCCAATGGCATTTTCCTTGTCAATCTGGTAATACGAAGAATATCCGTCATTCACAGACAATACCGTTAGATCAGAGTCAATCCTCAGGATAAAATCTTCCTGCATACGCATTACTGCGGAAAAAAGCTTCTGACTGACTTCCATATCTGCCTGAATGGCCGCCCGCGCTACTGCTTGTTTTATTTTTTGCTTTAACTCACGGTACGGATTATCAGGTTGTTCTCCTTTTTTGATATAATAATCGGCACCATTATTCAGGGCTGCAATGACCACACACTCCTCTCCTTTCCCGGTAAAGAGGATGAAAGGAAGGGGACCAAAACGCTCCCGTACCATCTTTAAAAACGCAATACCATCGATTTCATCCATGCAATAGTCAGATATTACTGCCTGATAAGGAGTCTTTTCCATCATGATGATGGCTTCTCTGGCAGATGATGCACAATCTACCAATAACTCATCATCATCCTCCAGGTACTCTTTGGCCAGTTCAAGATGTGATGGTTCGTCATCAACAAACAGTATCCTGATACTCATAGTATTATGCATTCCTCTGGAGATTTCATGGCAGGTACCTGTTCAAGGCATTTGTCGAATGACAGGTTAAAACTTTCGAGGGTGTATTTTCTCTCACCTCAACCTGATGCAGATAAACAAGTAAGGTTCTGTTTGAAAACAAGTGATACTATATCATCTTGTTCCGGCAGGATGTAATTACCTGATATTCTTACTTTCATTCCATATCATGGTAAGAATTCATACCGTAGAGGGCGGAACCCAAGTGGCAGATACTCTGTGAGTCTTGAATCCCTCCGGGGTTGCATGGGTTTATCAGAGGAATAGTATTGAGGTTGAAACGCTCTCTGAGCCCTCTGCGATTAAATCAGTTCAATTATCAAATGAATGCCGTTTCAATTGGAAAAATCAATATAAAGAGTGAAAACAGGATTGGCAATATCATTAAAAATTCAAACTGCAGAGGATGCAGAGGGCGGAAAAAGAGGTTGAAAAGAATCAAGTGATTATAATATGACTGCCATACCACTTGAAAAAGAGACAGAACCACCAGTAATGCGATACCAGTTTCTGGTAAAAACCTTTCTGTTAAAAATAATTCCTGATTTTTTCTTATTCACTAAAAACCAGGAAGATATCATTTTTGTAGGTATTACTCACAGGTAACCCATTGTGGTTGTAATTCCCTGAAAATTTCAGGCGTTTCCTGTCCCATAAAAACTAGTGGGTATTATGAATTGCAGACAAAACAGGTAAATTTCGTATCGAGGATGACATGGTTCGTCCCGGCTGTTTTAATGATGAGTAACCGCTCTGGGGGAACTGCTGTAACAATCTTCAGAGTATCCCCGGTTTTAAAAAAATCTGATTGAGAACTCTCACTCCAACCCGTTCCACTAGTTACATTAGTACTACTATCAACATCACCGGTGTATGAACAACACGGGATTTCATTAGTTCCATCTTCCGGATTGATGTTAAACCTGATATCAGACCATTTGATGGTATCACCTCCCTGATGAGAGATAAGAACTGAATATCCAGGTCCATCAGAACAGCAATATACAAGAAACGAGATTTGGGGGAACGCTTCCGGTGGAGGGGTTGAGGTGAGATAAATTCCAATTATTGCAATCCCGCTGAATACAATCGAGATGGCAAGAAGGCCTCCCAGAATCTCAGATACCCCGGAATCTCTCATATATAATCATAGGGAGAGGAATCAGATAAGATAATATGTTCCTGCTCTCCCGTCAAAGTAGGTCTGGGCGGGGCTCAGTTCCAGGTTCATAAACCGCTCCAGTGATGGCATTAGGTCTATCATTGTCAGGCTTCGTTTCCATGAGATGGGAATTGCCAATCCTTCCCATTCAAAGGTTACCCACTGAGCATAACTTCTCGCTGCAGAGAGGGTAAGATTGGAATGGAAGTTCTCAAAGTCCTGGATCCTGATATCACTCACGGAGCCCTTATCAATAAATTCTCCGTTTACCGTGAGATTTGCATCAGGCAGAACACACTCAGAGATAGATCCGGCAATAAAGATCTTTGCGTTCTCTGCTTTCGTATTCAGTGATAATGCAACGGTATTTCCATCAGGAAGGGAATACCGGGTCCCGTTTATGGTAATCTCTGAATCAGCACCCCTGGTGATGAAATCAATCATTCCTCCTCCGGCAAGTGAACAGTACCGATTGGTAAGCAGGGTCGTATTTTTCCATGCACCCTGTACGGTGATGTTCTTCATTATACTATCACTCACCGGGGTGGCATTCGTAACAGTAAGGCTGACTGGAAATATCCCTTCTTCATGGAATACATGGATCGGGTGCTGGATATTGGAAGTCTCTCCGTCTTTAAAGTCCCAGTTCCATTGGTTTGCGCCACCAGTCGAGGTGTCAGTAAATGCAACTTCGTGGGGATTGCGTCCAGACTCGGGATACGCAGTAAAATTTGCATCAATGGGCAATTTTGATAACACCATAATATTCCATGGGACTGAGTTTTTCGTATATAATGGTCCTTTTGCGTGAGGAACAGTGACATGCACCGGGATTGTCCTGCCTGAATATGACTCCGGATTGAAGACCGCTTTTACTGTTGAATTATAACCGGTTGACATCACTATCATATCGATACTATCTTGACCATTGAGAATAAGTTTTGCACTGCTATTCAACTGCCATTTTCCACCAATCGAAGCCCAGACTGTTGTATTTCCCTTCACCGTTTTATTTACTCCATAAGGGATGTCAGATGTAATATTAAGTATTGAGACATAATTCGGCTCCCAGTCAATAGTAGCATTTGCATAGCAATGTATTGTCGATCCATTAGTCAGGGTCATATCTCCCTTGAAAAGCTTAGTTTGCCCTTCAAAAGGTCTTGTATCAATATTGGCTACCAGGTACTCCCCAACCGTACTGTTATAACTGAATTTTTTTGTAACAGGAGTGATCAACCAGGCTTTATCCTTCTCTTCATTTTTTCCCTCCATATGTGCTTCAACAGTATATGAAGAAGTATAGGGAATGATTGCTCCTTCATCAGGTTTATCAAATTCATAGACATCCTCAGGATGATAATAATAGATTAGCCTCAGCTGGGTAGAAACAATTGATGTATTATCAGGAACAGAGAAGCTGTCACCTGAATAATAATTTACCCACCCTGTACCGTCGTTATACTGCCATACGTCCAGGAAATATGCTCCATTCCCTACCTGCTTTAAGTAGGTATTGTATTTTCGCATTTTCAGAGTAAAGGAAGAATCTCCCCATGAAGTATACCCAATGGGATAACCACCTGGAGGATCAGGATTAAAGGATCCATTTGGGCTTGGATTACTGTCTAAAAAGACTACTCTTGGTAAACTGTCATACGTTGTATTATAATCAAGGAAACGTGCAGCAGCTGAAAGCGATGAATATTTGAAAATATAATTGTCATAATAAAATCCTTCTCCCTCGGTCTTTTTTAAGACAAAGGCTCCGGGTACTGATAATTTAGAGGTTTGAAGCCGGTTATTGCCGAAATCGATTCCTGAATAATGTCTTGTGTCATAGATAAGGATATTATCAGATACTTCGTCTTTGATGGTACCATGGGAGTACGTTGTTCTCCAGGTCTCACCGGGCCGGTTCCCGATATCCTGTCTGACCCGGAATACCGAGTTGCTGACTCCTGCGAGTTCAAAGAGGTATGATCCGGTTGCATTCGTAGTGGTTGTATCTACCTGTTCCCACCTTCCATTTCGTCTCTCGTCAAGGTATACCGGCCATCCGTCAATCCCGGTCTCTCCAGGATCCTGGTCTCCATCTTCATTCCTGTCTTTCCATACCTTCCCTGATATTGAGGCATCTTTCGAGGCCACAATGACCTCTGTTTTGGCAAAAGACTGCCCACAGTTGTTCTGAACAATCAGGCTTGCATGAAAAGTCCCGACACGGGTATAGGTATGAGGTGGAGGGTTTCTTTTATCCCTATCTGTAGTAAAATAGTAGGTACCGTCCCCAAATCCCCATCTCCATGTGGTTATGTTTTCAGATGGAAATGATTCATCGGTAAAGGTTACGGTCAAAGGTGACGGCCCTGTTGTTGGATCGGCATTCATACGTGCCACTACTGGGTAACAGGGAAATGATATTTCACGCGATACTGTATTATCTTTCCCACAATCATTTGTTACTGTTAACGTTACCCAATGTTTTCCTTCCTCATATTCGTAAACAGGATGTGGATCATTACTATCAATAATGTGATCACCATCTAAATCCCATTCTAAACTGCGAGACTCTTCTGGCCAGTATTGCGAAGCGTCACTAAACTCAACTAAATAGTTACCATCTTCAGGATCAACGCCCAACAGTTCAGTCTTAAACCATGGAATTGGTTTAACACAGTCAGGTAACACCACGACATGATCCGGCTTCGTGAGGGTATCAGAACCGCCTGAGTTTGAAGCAGTCAGACTTACGGAGTAAAAGGCCGGGGTGATGCTGTCACCAGTACCATAATCGTAGATGTAATCATAGGAAGGATTCTGGTCATATACTGTTGGCCCGGCCCCGAGATCCCAACTCCATGCAGTCGGGTTGCAATAGGAGGTATCAGTAAAGTCCACATGGAGTGGTTCTCTTCCGCAGGGTCTTCCCGGGTAGTTATCCTTACAATAGTCACAGGAATTGTCATCAGGATCGCAGACATCGTCCCAGTCAGAGGTAAAACCGGCGTGAACATGTCTAACATTGATATAGTTCTCTTTCATCTGGGTGAATTTATATCCCTCATCTGTCGTGATGTTATGTGTAACGGTATACCATCCGACCATTGGATAACTCCATGTTGCAACTTCACCAGAAGCATCTATACCAGGATTGACATTGGCATCAAAATCCCAGTCAGAATAAACGATATTTCCAACCGAATCATCAGTAAAAATGACCGGTTCATTCACACAAGTAAATATTCTGGTCTTGTTTGTGTCAGTTGGTATGCCGAAAAATTCAATCATCCTCGGTATTAGGCCAGACCAGAGAATCGTTTCTCCACCTTCATGATTTTTATAGATTATATCTATGTTTTTAGGTAGAGATGTAAGATTCACCGCAAGTCCCTCTCCCGGTTGCAGATAATCCTTATTGGTATCTGATGAAACGTCACCCCAATATGCGAACTGGTGCATATCTGGGATAACTGGCAAATCAGCATCAGTTATTGGCCATGTTTCTTCCCGATCAATTCGAATATAATATTCAGCGTTTGATGATGCATCTTTCCCCGTTGCATCATATGTTTTTAGGCTGTCTCCTCCAGAGTGGATCAGATGAACAAGATTATGCTTATTATTGTCCACACTATCCACCCGAATCTCAAAGGTTGCTTGAGGAGTTTTTTCAGGAAGTGGTTGGGAAAGATAAGAGACTGTTATGATGCCAAATGCAATTACAAAAACACCAATCATCAATAGCGATCCAAGCACTTCACTAATGCCCTCATTTTTTTTCATTCATTTCCCCCCCCCTTTAATAGTGAACATATTCTTCTAAAAATATTTTGAATATGTATCTTCCTTGTTGTACCGTAATATAAATTTTGTGTTGGGTAAAAGAAATGATAAATAATACATAAACTTTATCAGTCACTATAGGGCGAGATTATACAGAGAACACTTGATTGTTGCCTGTTTATAGTCAACCTTCAGGTGATTATCAGGATAATTAGCATTTAGTATAGTGGTAACATCTGTTATCAATGAACCATCAGATATTAAAGCATCAAGATTCTTCGCACCCTGGCCATCCCAGGCAATAATCCCATCCCAGGCAATAATCAACCCGA
>Ga0268279_1000684_pt1 | contig 20649 bp, 23 predicted proteins | sample saktaG_6_FD_190142 | JGI IMG/M metagenome (GOLD analysis project Ga0268279, IMG submission 190142) | Saline water microbial communities from Sakinaw Lake, British Columbia, Canada - sak_2010_1_5_80m | ecosystem: Environmental > Aquatic > Non-marine Saline and Alkaline > Saline ...
CAGGGTGATATGGCTGATGTGGCAGCTATTACTGACATTATCAGCCAGCAGCAGGTTAAAAAAATTATAGTAGGCTTACCACGCTCGATGGATGGTAGCCTGGGTAAACAAGCTGAGAAGGTAAAAATCTTTACCCGCAAACTATGTAGCCACACTGAAGTCCCTGTAGAGTTCAGGGATGAGCGTCTGACAACGGTATCGGCTAAGCGTTTGGTGCGAGATGCCAATACCAGGAAGGCTAAGAGCAAAGTTAGGTATGATGCCATAGCCGCTGCCCTCATTCTGCAGGGATATTTGGATGAGAAACATTAGTTGGAGGTTGTACTCAACTACTCCTGCCAGCTCTCCTCTTCCTCATTTAGTTTAACCGCCCGGATTTCCTGACGGCTGGGCTAGTTATAGGAAAGAGGTAAGAACCATGAATTTAATTGATAAGTCATTTATACAAAACCCCAAACATTATCTCCTGCAAAGCCTACTTGCCGCAGTGGTGATAATGGTAATCTTTTATTTTGAAGCCTTGCCCCATATTGTTATCGCTATCTCGTTAGGAGGAAGCGCATTTATTGTTTTCACTATGCCAAGCAGAGCTACAGCGAGAAAATTAGTAGGTGGACACACTGTAGGGTTAATCTGTGGCTCTATCTTTTACTTTATCCTCTGTACTGGTCCTTTAGCCGATTTAGCGGCCGATGGGAGGTTCATGACTATACTTGCCTATGCTTTAGCGGTAGGCTCATGTATTTTTTTAATGACGATTACCAATACCGAGCATACGCCGGCAGTATCTACGGCTCTTGGTATCGTTGCTGGCGGTTGTACATATCAGATAGTACTCTCTGTTCTATTATGTGCTGTAAGTTTGGCTATTATAGGAAGATTATTGCGTAACCGTCTAAAAGACTTGACCTAGGGTAGATAGCTAACGAATCAGTAGAGCCTATCTTTAGGCTAAAGGAGACAAGACCGATAGATAGCTTTAGTTACTTTCACCTGATGCAGACCTGCCCGCACAGTAAAGCTCGGGCTGGAGAGTTGCTCACGCCACACGGCACAGTGGCTACACCGGTATTTTTACCTGTAGGCAGCCAGGGGGCGGTTAAGACACTGACCCCGGAGGAGGTTAAGGATATCGGGATGTCAATGCTTCTGGCTAATACCTATCACCTTTACCTCAGGCCAGGTATTGCTGCTGTTGAGAAGGCGGGGGGGTTACACAGTTTTATGGGTTGGGACGGGGCTATTCTTACTGACAGCGGCGGCTATCAGGTATTCAGTTTAGCCTCACTACGCCAAGTCAACGATGAGGGAGTCATATTTCGCTCACATATTGATGGCAGCCAGCACCTTATCAGTCCTGAGTTAGTTATTGGGTTTCAGGAGGCTCTTGGCGCTGATATCATTATGGTTCTGGATGAATGCCCGGCCCATGATGATAGCTTTGAAAAAGTAAGCAGGGCGATGAGCAGGACACACCAGTGGGCAGGGAGGTGTCGGAGGGCACAGAAGCGTAGTGACCAGGCTCTATACGCCATTGTACAGGGGGGTATCTTCCCCGAACTTCGGCGTCAGTCGGCAGAATACCTTACCTCGCTGGGATTCCCGGGTTATGCTATTGGTGGCTTGAGCCTCGGAGAACCGAAAAGGGTAACCCTGGATATAACTGAAGAAACGGTGGCTTTGTTGCCTGAGCATAAGCCGCGTTACCTTATGGGGGTAGGTTCCCCGGAGGACTTACTGGAGGGTATAGCCAGAGGAGTTGATATGTTTGACAGTGCCTTGCCTACTCGTGTCGCTCGGAATGGTGCTCTGTTCACCGGGCAGGGCAGGCGTAATATTGGCAATGCTGCCTATCGCCAGATGGAACAGCCGGTTGACCCCGGTTGTGATTGCTATACCTGCCGCACCTTCTCAGCCGCTTATCTTCATCACCTGTTTAATTGCGGTGAGCTTCTCGCCTATAGACTGGCTACCATTCATAACCTGAGATTTATCAGCAATCTAATGAGTAAGGCAAGAAGTGCCATTCTGGATGGTACCTTTAACTCTTTTAAGGATGACTTCCTGGTGGGTTACCAACCTACGGACGAGCAGATGCGGCTTAACCAGAAACAAAGATGGTTGAAATCACGGCGGGGTGAGTGACCGATAATTGATCAGGTGGCTATTGTCTTACCATTAACCGGGTCAACACGCACTCCCCTGGAGGTAGCCCAAGCAATCCCGGCTTCAATATCCGCTTCTTTCCCATCCAGCTCTAATACCATCCAGCCCCTGTCTTCGGTCAAATCAGCCCGGCGGATGTTGGTTATCAGCCTGAATTGCTGGCCGAGGTTATAGATGATTGGTTCGGTAGCTATCTCCGGGGAGAAGGTGAACATTACATGTCGCTTTGCCATTTCTAATTTTCTTATAGCTGGTCTTAGCCACCACCGATTAACAATACTATTTTAAGCTCATCATCATCTTTAACCGGCTTGGCCAGTTGCTCCGGGTAGGCGCTCTCTCCGTTAATGGAAATAGTGATATTCTCGAACAGGTTACCTTCTTTGCTGAAAAGCTGCTTCTTTATTCGCGGGAACTGCTTAACCAGGTGGTTAAGACACTCGCCCACTGTGCTTCCATTTACCTCGACTACTTTATTGCCGTCAGTAGAAGATTTCATGTACGAGGGAATGTTTATCTTTACACTCATTTTCTATGCTATCCCCCTGTGTGGCCACAATGCTTACAATTAGGGTCTTTCTTGACCTTGAGCTCGGTAAATTTTAAGGTTAGGCCGTCATATATTAGCAACCTATCGGTTAATAGTTCACCGATGCCCACGATATATTTTATTACCTCCGTGGCCTGGAGACAACCTATAACCGCTGGGGCGACCCCAATCACCGGGAATTTCTCCTGTGGTATGATAGCCCCGTGATAAACACATTCCAGGCAGGCTGTTTTGCCGGGGATTATGGTTATAGCCCTGCCTTCAAAACCATAAACCGCCCCATGAAAGAAGGGAATATTACTGTCTATGGCTGCCTTGTTTAACAGATATCTGGTGGGCAGGTTGTCCATAGCGTCAACGACTAAATCAAAGCCAGCCACAAGCCGGGAAACATTAGCTTCGGTTATCGTTTCCTCCATGGCTTCTATTTCAATCTCTGGATTTAGTCTCTTGAGCTTCCCAATGGCTGAAACCACCTTCTTCCTGCCTATGTCCTCGTCCCAATACAAAACCTGCCTGTTCAGATTGCTTAATTCAACGCTGCCATGGTCAACTATTCGTATTGTTCCCACTCCGGCGGCTGCCAGGTAGATAGATGAAGGAGACCCGAGTCCCCCACTGCCGGCAATAACGACCCTTGCCCGCTTGAGCTTTTCTTGTCCTTCTTTACCAAATCCCTTAATTATTATTTGTCTATCATATCTTTTCAGCTCATTTGTGGTAAGCATACCTCCTCACCTCCTGTCCCCCTTTGTTTTACCTTACCCTTCTCTACTTCAACACCTCTAGCATCTTGTCTACAGCACCTTTTGCCCTCAAGCGGACTGCCTCGGGGACTTTAACCTGGAACTTCGTGTCCTCAAGTGCCCATAAAACCTTCTCCAGGGTTATTAGCTTCATATCAGGACAGATTGCCTGCTCAGAGATGGGGATGAACTTTTTCCCCGGATTCTCCTTCTTAAGCCGGTATATTATTCCCATCTCTGTTCCCACAATAATCTCTTTAGCTTCTGTTTCACGGGCAAAGCGACACATCCCGCCGGTGCTCAGGACTTCATCGGCAAGGGCAATCACCTCCGGCCTGCATTCTGGATGGACCATTGCCTTAGCTTGTAGGTGTTCCTTTTTTAGCCTGATAATGTCTTCCGGCTGTATCCTGGCATGAGTGGGGCAATAGCCGGGCCAAAGGTGTATCTTTTTATTGGTCTTGGTGGCAACATAGTGACCCAAGTATTGGTCAGGGACAAAAAGTATCTCATCACTCTCTACGCTTTCCACAACATTGACGGCGTTAGCCGAAGTACAGCATATATCTGATTCTGCTTTAACCTCAGCCGAGGAATTGATATAGGTGATGACAGTTGCGTTAGGCAGTTCCCTTTTTCTCCTCTTTAAACTTTCAGCAGTAACCATATCTGCCATCGGGCAGCCGGCATGTATGTCTGGGAGCAACACCACACTATCCGGGCAGAGGATGGAGGCTGTCTCCGCCATGAAATGAACCCCGCAGAATACAATCACCTCGGCACCGGTTTCGGCTGCCTTCTGGCTCAGTTCCAGGGAATCACCCACAAAATCGCCTATATCCTGAACCTCACCCAGTTGATAGTTGTGGACAAGGATAACAGCCTTCCTTTGCTTCTTCAGCTGTAAGATTTCCTCTATTAACTCGGTATCCTGGAAAGGCATCTTATATCGCCTCCTTTGCCCGCGTCAGGAGTCTGGCATATTTTTAGCTCACCCCAGACCCCTATTTTATCATCTTTAATGATTAGTAACCCCTTTAATCCTTCCATGCCTTTGGCAAACTCAATTCCACCTGGGATATCGCCCGGTTGTTTAATCAGGTTGCCAATAGCCGTAGCCGCAGCATCAGCCAGGGTAGTTGATTTAGCTAACACGGTAACAGCATCCGCCTTCCCGTAGCTAAGGGAATGGCCTACCGTTCCTGAAGAGGTGCAGATTCCCAGTGGTGTATCCTCTCCGTTGATTTCCAGACCGACCTTGCCGCTCAGAGGCGACTTGCCGGCGTAAATCCCCACTACCCTTTTCTCCGAGCTCTTCAGGTAGATATCACCCCCATTTTCTAAAATTATCTCCGGTGAGAAGGCCAGTAGCTCGTTACCAACAAATTCGGCTATAGCCCCGGCTACCGAAGCCATGGGGCCAATTCCAACCTTGGCTGTTGCCTCCGCCATTGTCTTTACAATAAGTGGAGCAGCCTCATCAACTGGGAGTGGTTCCAGGGAGGTTAAAAAGCTGGGATGTTGCTCAATATACCCTTCCACTTTATCACGATACTTTAATACTAATCTATGAGCTTTTCTTTTCAGGTTGCTTAGGGCGCAGATATATAAATCGGTCTCCTTTACTACTACATTAAAAGAGATTAGGTCTTTATAGTTAATTAAATATCGGTAGGTTCTCGGCTCGTACATTAATTAAAAGTGTAGCTCCATGGCTCTTGGGGGGCAGGCCTTTATACACAGTTCGCACGCCAGACATTTTTCGCCAGAAAAACTTACCTTTCTGGTTGAAGGGTCAAGCTCAAAGGCACCGGTGGGGCAGATAGTTATGCAGACACCACAGTGGGTGCACCGTTCCTCGTTGCGAGTTACATCCTGGCTGAGCGATTGGATTTTCACTCCGGTTTTAGTTAGATACCTGATACCTTTATCATAATCTATCTGCTTCCCGCTCAATTCCAGCACCATCAGCCCTTCTTCGTCGGGGGTAACTGAAGCCTTCAAAATGTTGAAGTCAAGGTTATAGTCCCTGACTAGTCGGCTCACTATCGCTCGCTCTACCAATCGCTTGGGAAAGCGTAAAACTATTCTTTTTGATATAGCCATTTCTTACTCCTCTATCGGGCGCTCTTTAAGCGGCTTAGAGGCTACACCTGATTCTACGCCGGGTAGGGGTGCCACCGGTTCAGTTAGCAGGAATTTTCCGCTTAGTATCCACTCCTTTAGGGTAGCGGCAATTTCTACTGCCCTTGAGTAGCTGGACAGGGAGGCTGTCGGCACGTCTTTACCCTTAATCTTTATCTTGCCGCTCTTCAATTGAGCATAACTGACCTCAGCTAGTACATCGGGTTTCAACTTGGGGTATGCCTCTGAATAATCTATAACAGGGGCAAAGATATCATGGTCGCTTACCGTCGTATACTGCAGGATTTCTTCGGACAGTATCGGGATAGGTACACCAACCCCAACAGTCATGGTACACCCGTAGCCCAGCATACTCGTTCCAACCAGCCATCTGGGGCTCATCTGCTTCAGGTCACCTATCGTGGCTAGCGTTCCCGACCCTGCTCTGGGTATTCCTTTATCGGTGCGGGGCACACTCGGGTCATGCTGTGTGCCCTGCCAGGCGATAAAACCGGTACCACCACCCAGGAATATTTTGGTGCCGATACCGATTGTCTTGTAGTAAGGGTCGTTGAACAGTGGCGAGAGCTGCCCGGCGCTGCAGAAATTGGCATTGCCCAGATTAGGCTTTAATATACCCATATAGGTATAGATTGTCTTATCCGACAGGTTCGCGCCTACATTATAGTTCTGGTAGGCATTCCTGACGTTAAATAGCACTGCCTGGTTTAGGTCTTTTATATTTAGCCAGGTCTCAAGCCTTTTTCTTGGGTAGCAATCCGTGCCATAGGCGGTTGCCACCAGTCTGACATCCCTGCCGGCTACCAGCTCCTCAATCACATGTCCGCCACCATAGTTGAATTCACCGGGATGGATTCTATTTCTGGGGTCGTCATCAGGGAGGGCATTAGCCCCGATAAATATATCTATCGCTGCCAGCCCGGCATAGGCGAGCACATCATTAAGGTAGACCCGGCCACCGCCGAGCTTTATCCGCGGGTTAGAGTGCCCGATATTAAAGTAAGCCCCGGATGAGCACATAGGGCCGAAGGTGCCCGTAGTAACTACGTCCACTTCCTCGGCTGCCTTTTTGGTGCCCTTCTCTCTGGCAATGTCTATTATTTCCTCAGCGGTAACTACTACCGCCTTGCCTTCTTTTATCTTCGCGTTTATTTCCTCTATTGTTTTTGCCATAATATTAAGATGATAGTATTAAACCTCCATCTTGTCAATTTTCCTGTGCCTAAATTTGAAGGAGTGCTTGCTTATAAGCTATAATGTACCGAAGTTTTCTGGATTAGGGGGTGACCTTGCTCAAGACTCATAGCTGCGGTGAACTGAGTAAGCTACATGTAGGCACCGAGGTAACCCTGGCTGGTTGGGTAGACCGCCGTCGCGATCACGGAGGGCTAATATTTATCGACCTGCGAGACAGGGCGGGCATGGTTCAGGTGGTGTTCAATCCGGAGACATCAAAATCCTGCCACGCAATAGCCAATGAGATGCGCACTGAATATGTGGTCGGGGTTAGCGGTGAGGTTGCCCTCCGTCCTCCGGGAACTGAGAACCCTAAAATGCCTACCGGTGATATTGAGGTTATCGCCCGGAATACGGATATACTCAATCCGTCAAAGACACCACCCTTTTACATAAACGAAGATATTGAGGTGGATGAGAACCTTCGCCTTAAGTACCGCTACCTTGACCTGCGTCGGCCTCGGATGCAGGAAAATCTGATTCTTCGCCACCGGGCAATAAAGTTTATTCGTGATTTGCTCGATGCCAGGGGGTTCATTGAGGTGGAGACGCCTGTTCTGATTAAGAGCACCCCCGAAGGGGCACGCGATTATCTGGTGCCCAGCCGCGTTCACCCCGGCGAGTTTTATGCCCTGCCTCAGTCGCCACAGCAGCTCAAGCAGCTACTGATGGTGGCCGGAATCGAGAAATACTTTCAGATAGCTAGATGTTTCCGTGATGAAGATACCCGTGCTGACCGCCAGCCTGAATTCACTCAGCTTGACCTGGAAATGAGCTTCATTGAGGAGGAGGATATCCTCAAGCTGATGGAGGAGCTTTATACCTCTATGGTGGAGACACTTAAACCCGATTTGCGGTTGGTAAAACCCTTCCCGCGTCTCAGCTTTGCCGAGGCGATGGAGCGTTATGGTACGGATAAGCCTGATTTGCGCTTCGGTCTGGAGATAAGCGACCTGTCGGATATAGCCGCTCAATCCGGCTTTTCCATTTTTCGCTCGGCTGTCGCCGATGGCGGTAAGGTAAAGGGGATATGTGCCCCTGGCTGTGCTACCTATACGCGGAGTCAGCTCAATGAGCTAAATAGCTTTGTGCAGGGTCTCGGCGCTAAGGGTTTGGTAACTATCTCATTGGGCACCTCAGCGGGCAGCTTGGAAGATTTAACTATTGAGATGGTGAGGTCGGTAGCCGCTAAATTTTTAACCCTGGACCAGATTAAGCAGGTGGCTGAGCGTTTAGGGGCAAATATGGGAGACCTCCTGCTTATCATTGCCGGTAAACCTAAGGTAGTCAATACGGTGCTGGCTGAGCTGCGGCAGGAAATGGGGCATCGGCTTAAGCTGGCGGCTCCTGACCAGTTTGTCTTTGCTTTTATCCTTGATTTTCCGCTGCTGAGGCGAAATGAAGAAACAGGGCGATGGGAATCCGAGCATCACCCCTTTACCGCGCCCCGGGATGAGGATATGTCCCTGCTGGATGCTACTCCCGAGAAGGTGCGGGGCAGGCATTATGACATGGTATGTAATGGGTGTGAAATAGGTGGCGGCAGTATCAGGATTCACACTGCAGAGCTTCAGAGGAAGGTGTTTAGACTGTTGGGTTATAGTGATACGGAGATTGATGCTCAGTTTGGGCATATGCTTGAGGCTTTTGGCTATGGGGCTCCTCCTCACGGTGGTATAGCTATGGGTCTTGACCGTATTGTGATGCTGCTGGCAGGGGAGGAAACTATCAGGGAGGTGATTGCCTTCCCCAAGAACCAGAGTGCTGCCGATTTAACCTTTAATGCTCCTTCGCCGGTTAGTGAGGAGCAGTTAGCTGAATTGCACTTGCGCCTGCGAGAAGAATAGCCTATCGGCATCGGAGAAGATATTGAAAGTAACCAATGACAAGACAGAAAATTGCCAGACATTTCTGACCATTGAGATGGAGCCTGACGAGGTAGATGACTCCCTGGAGAAGTCCTATCGCCGCTTGGCTAAGAAAACAAATATCCCTGGCTTTCGTAAAGGAAAAGCGCCGCGGGCTGTACTGGAACGCTATATCGGCAAAGAAAGACTCCTTGAGGATGCGCTGAATGGTCTGCTGCCTGATGCTTATGAAAAAGCCGTCAAAGAGCAAAGTATTGAGCCCTTCGCTCAGCCTCAGATTGAGATAGCTAAAACTGACCCGGTGATATTTAAGGTGGCCGTGCCATTGACGCCTGTAATTAAGCTTGGTGACTACCACCAGATTCAGGTTGCGCCCGAACCCGTAGAAGTAACCGAGGATGATGTTAGTGCTGCCATAGAGCAACTGCGGCATCAACACGCTACCTGGGAGCCTGTGGAGCGTCCGGTAGACTTTAATGACTTGGTGACCTTAGATGTTGAGAGCAGTATTGAAGATAAGCCTTTTGTCAACCAGAAGGGGGTTCAATATCAGGTTCTCCAGGAGCTACCTCTTCCGGCCCCCGGGTTCGCTGAGCAGCTGGTGGGGATACGGCGGGATGAGGAGAAGGAGTTCAAGCTCCAGGTTCCCGCAGGCTATCCCAAGGACGAGCTGGCGGGGAAAGAGCCTTCTTTCAAGGTGAAGGTTAGCGAAATAAAACAGGAGAAACTTCCTGAGCTAAATGATGAATTTGCTCAAGAGATGGGAGCTGACTTCAAAAATGTAGATTCACTCCGGGAAAAGGTCTCCACGAACCTGCGGCTCAGGGCTGAGGAAAAAGCCAAAATAGATTTTGAGGAGCGGGTAATAGAGGCGGTAGCTGGTGCTGCCGAGCTGGAGTTCCCGCCGGTTTTGGTAGAGATGGAAACCGACCGGCTTGTTAATCAGCAGTTAAGGCGCTGGCAGTTGGGTAGTTTGGAGGAATATCTGAACCGCATTAAAAAAACAGAGGAAGAGCTGCGTAAGGAGCTGAATCCGCCAGCGACAAAGAGGGTTACTCAGTCCCTTGTCTTGGGCAGGATTGCCGAAGAGGAAAAATTTGAGGTTAGCGACACTGAGATAGATGCCGAGATTGAGAATATGACCCGGGACGCCGGCCAGGATAAAAAGGATGAACTGAATAAATATCTGAATACCCCGCAGGCTCGCAGGTCAATCGAGCAGGTATTAATTACGCGGAAAACTATAGAGCGACTGGTAGAAATAGCCAAGGGTTCAAATACAAATATAAGTACTCAGAAAACAGAGAAGGGGGAGAAATGAATAATCAACCGATGAATGTTATTCCTATGGTGATTGAGAGTGGCGCCAGGGGGGAGCGAGCCTTTGATATATATTCCCTTTTGCTGAGAGAGCGCATCGTCATGTTAGGCATGCCTATTAATGACCAAGTGGCTAATGTTATCATTGCTCAGCTGCTCTATCTGGAGCGGGAGGACCCGGACAAGGATATCAACCTCTACATTCACTGCCCCGGTGGCATCATCAGCGCCGGGCTGGCCATTTATGACACAATGCAGCTCATTCGTCCTGATGTATCTACTATCTGTGTCGGCTTGGCCGCCAGTATGGGCACAATACTCCTCTGCGCCGGTGCCAAGAATAAGCGCTATGCTTTGCCTAACTCTACTATCCATTTGCACCAGGCGTTTGGCGGTGCTCAGGGACAGGCAGCCGATGTGGAGATTGCTGCCCGTGAGATTATGCGGATGCAGGAAATAATTCGGGGTATTTTAGTTAAACATACCGGTCAAACGATGGAGAAGATAACCCACGATACTGACCGGGACTTCTATCTGAACCCTCAGCAGGCTGTGGAGTATAGGTTGGTGGATGAGATTCTGAGTGGGCCGGTAGCAGAAAAGGCTAAAAAATAGTTACAGCCCCTGGTTATAAATTTGCTGGTAACGTTGGGCTAATTCAATAAGGGTGGGCAGACCCTCTCTTGCCCCTAGTTTGGTTAGAGAGAAGCGGGCCACGGTATCACCCAGACAGCCGCACTCGTTAGGTTCTTTTCCTTGAAGCAGGCCGTAAAGAAATCCGGTAGCAAAAGCATCACCGGCACCGGTTGTATCTACTTCAGATACTATATCCTGGCTGCTGGACTCAACGGCATACTCATTTTCAGCATCTCTGATGTAACAGACGGCGGTAATTGTTCTGCTGCCCAGCTTTAGCTTCGTTCCCTTGCCTAAGGTAACCGCGACCATATGGCAGCCCTGTTTGAGGCAACTTTCGGCTCCGGCAATGACATCCTCCCCGGTCAGGTGCCGTATCTCACGCTGGTTAACAAAGAGAAGGTGTGTCCTGTTTAATATCGGGCTAAGAATTGCCAGTTCCTTGGTAGCCTGTAGCACCCCGGGAGAAAAACTAAGTTTTACCGGTGAATCCAGCCTGTCCATCAGTTCAAGCAAGACGCTTAATTGGCTGTCATCGGCAAAGGAGGAGATGTGGAGCCACTTCGCCCGGTTTATGTAGATTAGGTCCAGGTCATCCAGGGTGAGCAGGCTGTTGGCGCCGGGCGCAATATAAAGAGAGCGTTTACCCTGTCTGTCACTGAGGCACAACGCCGCGCCTGTCTTTACTCCGGGTTTCACTCTGATTGGGCTGGTATCCACACCGACTCCCCGAAAGTCCTCAAGCATTATTTCGCCTTCGGCGTCATCGCCGATAACGCCGGCATAGCCGGTGCTCACCCCGAGCTTGGCCAGCCCATAGGTTGTATTGGCAGCCGAGCCGCCGGGGAATGATTTTGCCTCATTTACCACTGCTTCCCCGTTGTCGAGAATGCGCTCTACCCGGTAGAGGCGGTCTATATTCAGCGCCCCCAACCCGACTATTTCAATATTACTCATAGCATTAGACTTATTCCATTACTAGGGCTTTAATACCTTAGCAAAGTCAGCATTTTTGCTGTCTCCTCACCAGTAGCATTATGAGGGGTAACAGCTTGCTTTTCTCCTATGCTTCCCCCCACCTCTCCAGAAATTTCTCCTTGACCTCAGGATTAACAAACCAAGTAGGCCATTCCCCACGAAAAACCTTTCCAATGTTTTCATAGGCTCTTCGTTTTATTTCGGAGATAGCATACTTGGAGTACCAAGCAGAATGGGCAGTAAGGATTGTGTTTTTCAGTTTGAGTAAAGGATGGTCTAAACTAAGACGCTCTCCTTCCACTACATCTAACGCAGTACCGGCAATGTAGCCCTTAGTAAGGGCGGTGTATAAAGCCTCCTCATCAACGAGTCCAGCACGGGAACAATTAATAAAATAAGCGGTTGGTTTCATCTTCTTGAATTGCTCTACCCCCAGCAGGTGCCGGGTCTCATCGGTCAAGGCAACGTGAACTGTGACGTAGTCTGATTCACTAAGCAGGTGGTCAAGTGTTACTGATTCAACACCTGATTCGTGAAATACATTGGGAGGTAGATAAGGGTCAAAGGCGATGACTCTTAACCCAAAGCCTTTGGCTTTAGGGACGATGAGGCGTCCAATTCTGCCCAGGCCAATTATCCCTAATGTTTGCCCCTTTATCCGGAACATAGGTGACCATATCCTCTGTATTTCCGGTTCGGTAGTAGAATCCCATGCTCCTTCCTTTACGGCTCTATCAAGACGAACCAGTTTTCTGGCACAGGCGAGGATGAGCGCCATGGTGTGCTCGGCCACCTCTTCTGAGCAGTAATCCCCGGGAAAAGAAACACAGATACCATAATCCGTTGCTGCCTGAACATCTATGCCCTCATAGCCTGTCCCTATGTTGTGAATGACCTTACACTTATTAAGCTTGCTTATTACCTTTCTGGTAAAAGGTGTTAAGATTGGTACCGAGTGAGTTATAATAGCATCAGCATCTTGCGTGGCGGAGATGGCTTCGCCCTCTGTCTTACAGGGAATATCGAAAAATTCAGCACCTATCTTCCGACACTCCGCCTCATCCCGCATAGGGTAGGCTACTTCAATAGTCTTTACCAGTCTTAAAGCCATATTCTACCTCCTCAAAACCTTTTAACCCTTCCCATTCTGAGAAAACCTTCATACAATGCTATTTGGCGGACTTTAAATATGGACTATAAATTGAAGACCGCTTGCTTTACCTACTAACCTTTAATAGCAAAGATTTCATACTCTGTCAAGGATATCTGGATAAAAGAGGCTGGTTAAACTACAAGCTCAGCCCAGTTTACCCGCTTCCTCCCTGACCAGACGGCGTATCCTCTTGTGAACATCAATAATCTCGTCTATATCTTTTCTTCCAGATAACCAGTGGAAGTAGCCCCTGTTTCCCCTGCCTCCAATTTTCTCTTTTTCCCTCACCTTTTTCTCTACTTCCCGGCGGCTACCCTTTTGCCATGCTTCTGACACTTCTATTAGGTCGCTGATTGAAGTGGATGCCAGGCTCATAGTGGCGTGGGGCAAGACGTATTCATTAGCGTTAAAGGCAATGGCTAATCCTCCGGCCTCCTCTACTGTTTGGAGCATTTTGTAATCGGTAATGCTATCGCCGATTACCACCCACCTGGACAGGGGTTGCTCATAGGTATCAGCGAATTTATTCAGAGCGTCTACTTTACGCTGCCCGCCTACCGGCTTCACTTCTTTTACCGCCTTACCTAGGTCAGTGGCCGGGAGCTTTTCCCAGAAGAAGTAATCTAGCCTTTGCTTAATCCTGCCATCATCGCCAACAGGGCTCATTGTTAGGATATCTTGTTCTGTCTGTTGCAATAGGGCAGCGTCTTCTTTGCCTGAATGAGCACGAAATCTGTGCAGGGGAAATGATGTACAGGCAACATTATGGGCAAAAATACCCAGTCTGTGGGTAATGCGCAGGGCATATTGTTCATAGCTGGTGCTAATACAAAATACCTTCCAACTCTTGGACTGAAGCCGAGAGATAAGTTCACTGGCACCATCAGTCAGGCTGGCTTTGGTGGCTAGAGCGGCAATGTCTTTCTCCGAGATATCGTGGAGAATGAGGAAAGGAACAATGAGTGCCAGAGTATCCCCGGGCTCATAGTCCTCTCTTTCTTCTAGCGTCAGCAGGTCATCATAGCGACTGATAACCTCAAAAATCTTATCACCATTGGGGAAGAGCTTCATTAACTCATAAGCATTATCCTGGGGTGATAGCGGTCCTTCCAGGTCGAAACAGATAAAGTTACTTATCTCAATCACCTTCCTTTATTCCCCTCTCCTTCGACCGTGGTTTATGAAGGGTAAGGCTCCCACAGTTTTCCCGGAGATGCTATGTGGAGGTTTAGGTGGCTCTCTGGTTAGCCCTGGTGCTGCTTGCACCACTCTTCAAAGTCGGCTTTTACCTCGTCCCCCCATTCCGCACCGTAAATCTGATACGCCATATACTTATGCTCTTCCATCCTTTGTTTTATGAATGTCTCACGGGTATGAATCTCATCATAAGTCTTGATCACTTCCTCGACCAAATGTGGCGGTATGAAGAGAACGCCTTCGTTTGTTCCCATTACTACGTCACCCGGGAGAACAGTAGCCTGACCTATTCGCGTTGGCCCATTCAGGCTAATCAATGTTAGATCCTTAGCGACGGTAGGGTCAAAGCCACGGCAGAACACGTTTAAGTTAGGCACGTCATATACACCCTGCTTGTCGCGCAAGCCCCCATCGACGACAAATCCGGCTCCTCCCTGAGTCGAAGCAGAAAGGGCGAGGCAATCCCCAGCAAAACACCCCCACTTTACCTTGCCGAATATGTCAACCACAGCCACATCATTTTCGCCTATAGCGTTAAGTATCCACCTGCCCGGGGCAGTAAGATGCCGCCCCTCACGTTTCCCCTGAGCCAGTACCACATCATTCAGGTCGGGGCGTATCGGTACCATAGTGGCAGTTAAAGCCCGCCCTATCATAATACGGTCAGGATGCAGATTAACCCAGTTTCCCTCAAACTGGCAGTTATAGCCGTGTTCCTGCAGGACCTTCCATGCCTCTTCCTGTCCGACCTGCTTCAGACGCTCCAGCAGTTCATCGGGGACCTTGGGACGACCATCGTCAAAGCGGTCAAAGGGATTGAGAGGGGTGATTGAGATGACATCTTCACTAGCGCTAAATCTCACGAGAGAATTACCTCCTTTGTTGTTTTGCCTGTTATTATTATATATCTTTCCCCTGTTCGTCAATCCCTTGTGATGTGCTTATATTTCTGGTCGTATACTGGAAATGCCAAAAGCCCGCCGATGTACTAAGCTGCACCGCCATCAGTTTAGCTCTTTCTCCTGAACTTCTGGATGGTTCTGGCTCCTCGGTCTACCTTGCCGAATGTCGTAGCCACCTCACCGACATAGATATCTCCTCTCGAGTCGACGCCGATAACATGGGGGCCAACCAGGAGTGGAGTCTCCAGACTGTGTGATTCGTTCCCCCAGCGTGCCAGCAGCTTGCCATCAATAGTGAAGATGCTTATGCGTCGGCACAACTCGCTGATGTAAACTGTATCGTCCGCATCAATACATACCTGGGTGGGCCGCCAAAGGTCTGTCCAGATATCAAGGAGCTTGCCCTCGGTGTCAAATATTTGAACCCGACTGTTCTCACGGTCGGATATCCAAATTCGGTCCTCTCGGTCAATCCAGATGTTGTGCGGCAGCCGGAACTGACCTGGTTTTGCCCCCGGTTCCCCCCAGGAAAACAGTAAATTCCCCTCAGCGTTGAACTTGTGCACCCGGGCATTCCCGTAGCCATCTGAGATGAAGATGTCTCCCGCCGAAGAAATAGCAACGCCGGTGGGCTGATTAAACGGAGGCGCAGCTCTTTTAATTGAAGCTATACGCTCGAAAATATCCAGGCCGGGTCGGTACCCGGTATCAGAAGGCCGGTCTCTATTTCCTAGGGTCATGACCAGCTTTCCGTCCTTGGTGAATTGGTGCACAACGTGGCTGTGGTCATCCGTCACCCATATATGGTTATCAGCGGACAGGAAACTCCCGTGAGGCCTTTTGAATAGACCTTCACCCCAGTGAGATAATTCGTTGCCGTCTTGGTCAAATACGATCATGGGGTGCTTGCTTCGATTAAAGACGTATACCCTGTCGTCGGCATCAATAGAGATACCACAGACATCAATGAAAGATTCCCCTTCCGGGAGCTTTGCCCAGGGCTCTACCAGCTCGTAGCTATATTTGCCATTACCGTATTTCATTTCTGTAGCTCCTTTCTTACCTATTCTACTATCTATTTGTGTTGCAGGTCTACCGCTTTAGTGCTGGCTGTCTGTTTACACCGGGTACTGAGTTGATTGCACTTATAGCTTGTGACTGGTATAATAGAATTTGCGGGTAAAGAGTAGCGCCTTTTATCGGTGATAGCTCGCTATAGTTGGAATATTGTTTATAGACAGGTTTATTGGAAATAAAATGGCCTGGAACCTCCCGTCCCTGGGCAGGGTGGGAGGATTTTCATTTGATAGATAGAGAGGACGGCAACAATGGTTCTTGATGAGGAGAGACCGGTGGAGGAAGAGGAAAAGCTGGAGATATTGCGTCATTCGGCAGCTCATGTTATGGCTGAGGCGGTTCAGTCTATCTTTCCTGACGCCAAGTTTGGTATTGGGCCGGCGGTTGAGAACGGCTTTTATTATGACTTTGATTTACCTCGCCCATTAACTTCTGATGATTTACCTGTCATTGAAGCTAAGATGAGCGAAATAATTGCTTTAGATATGCCTTTTGTTAGACAGGAAGTGACTAAGCAGGAAGCTCGGCGGCTGTTTGCGGCTCAACCCTATAAGCTGGAGTTAATTGATGAGATTCCAGATGAGAAGCTCAGCCTGTATCGGCAGGGAGACTTTGTTGATTTGTGCCGCGGGCCTCATGTGGGTTCTGCCGGTGAGATAAAGGCTTTCAAGCTGGTCAGTATTGCCGGGGCTTACTGGCGGGGCAGCGAGACGCGCCCCATGCTGCAGCGGATATATGGTGTCGCTTTTGAGACAAACGAGGCTTTGACTGAGCATCTAAAAAAGCTTGATGAAGCCGCTAAGAACGACCACAGGAAGTTGGGCCGGGAGCTGGACCTGTTTAGTATTCATGAAGAGGCCGGGCCGGGGCTGGTTCACTGGCATCCCAAGGGGGCGGTAATCCGCCGGGTTATTGAGGATTTCTGGAAGGATGAGCATGTCAGGCGTGGCTATGATATTGTTTACACCCCTCACATTGCTAAAGTGGGTTTATGGAAAACCAGTGGCCATTGGGATTTCTACCGCGATAGCTTGTACAGCCCGATGGAGGTGGAGGGGCAGGAGTATATTCTTAAACCGATGAATTGCCTGGGGCATATTCTGATTTATAAATCGGCAATGCATAGTTATCGTGAACTGCCGATACGCTATGCCGAGCTGGGCACCGTTTATCGTTATGAACGCTCCGGCGTGTTACATGGCCTATCCAGGGTCAGGGGCTTTACTCAGGATGATGCCCATATCTTTTGCCGTTTTGACCAGCTTGAGGATGAGGTGGCCGGAGTATTGGATTTAGCTCTGTTTATGATAGACACCTTCGGTTTTGGTGATTACCAGATGTTACTGTCTACCCGTCCCGAGAAATATGCGGGCAGCCTTGAGCTCTGGGAGGAAGCTACGGAAACCTTGAGGAAGGCCTTGACTCGCTTGAAGCTTAATTATGATATAGACCCGGGAGAGGGTGTATTTTACGGACCCAAGATAGATATTAAATTCAGGGATGCTGTGGGCAGGGCGTGGCAGGGGCCGACTATTCAGGTTGATTTCAATCTCCCTCAGCGCTTCAATGTTAATTATGTCGGTGAGGATGGTCAGGAACATTCGGTAGCGATGGTGCATCGTACTGTATTGGGTAGCATGGAACGTTTTCTTGCCTCGCTTACCGAGCATTATGGGGGTGCCTTCCCGGTGTGGCTGGCGCCAGTTCAGGTGGTAGTGATACCGATAGCTGACCGCCATCTGGACTATGCTCAAAAGCTGGAGGCTGAACTTAAAGGTGTGGGGGTGCGGGTGAAGGTTGATGCTCGGTCGGAAACGGTGAACCTTAAAATTAGGCAGGCACAGCTTGATAAGATACCATACATGTTGGTGGTAGGCGACAAGGAGGTGGCTGCTTCTACTGTCTCTATCCGCCTGCGTAGCGGGGAGCAGCTGGCTTTACAATCGCTTGATGACTTCAAGGAGGGCGTCAGCAGAGTCATCGCCAGCAGGATAAAAGACCTGAAATTATAACCGGGCTATTTATATGGGGGGATGTCATGGAGAAGAGGCTTTATCGAAGTCGAAGTGACCGGATGATATGGGGTGTGTGTGGTGGTCTGGCCAGGTATTTTGATATGGATGCTACCATCATCAGGGTAATTGCGGTATTATCGATATTCCTGGGCAGTGTGGGTATCTGGGTCTATATAATTCTGGCTATCGTTGTGCCTCTTGAAGACTCAAAGGCTACCGAACCCAAAGATGCGATTAAGGAAAATGTGGAGGAGATGAAAGAAACGGCCAGTGAGCTGGGGCGTGAGCTTCGCTCTAGCTTAGCCAGGGAGGGTGAACCATCGGCAGTGACTGAGAGGCGGCACCGCCGACGTAATGCTCTTGGTATTGTCCTTATTGTGATTGGTATCCTCTTTTTATTAGGTAACTTCAACCTCTTCTGGTGGTTCCGCTGGGGTACTCTCTGGCCCCTGGTTATTGTGGCTATCGGGGCGCTAATTATATTCGGCACAAGGAGAAGGGGATAGTCATGCCCGGGGAGAAATCGCCGAGGGTAATTGGTATCCCGGTATGGGGTATCTTCTTAGTATTCTTAGGAATTGTTTTCCTTCTCCAGACCCTGGATGTTCTGCATTGGGGTCTCTGGGGAATATTGTGGCGCTTCTGGCCGGTGCTAATCATTGTTGCCGGACTTGGTATCCTGCTCCGCCGCTGCAATGCCTGGCTGGTCAGCCTGCTGGTCCTGGCTATTTTTGGTGCTTGCCTGGGTATAGCTATCTGGCAGTATGTCATATTATTTGATTAGCCTTGAGGACTATGCTATAGTTCTTGGTTGGAGGTAAGTAAAAACATAGTTAAAGAACTGCGTGTCAACGAGAGGATTAGGGCTAGGGAGGTGCGTCTGGTAGGGGAGAAGGGAGAGCAGCTGGGGATTATGCCCTTGTATCAGGCGAGGGAGGTGGCAAAGAAGAGCAATCTTGACCTAGTTGAGGTAGCGGCTACGGCGGTGCCTCCTGTGTGTCGCCTTCAGGATTACGGCAAGTATAAGTATGAGCAAACCAAGAAGGAGCGTGAGGCTAAGAGGGGACAGAAGGTCTCGTTGCTGAGGGAGATCAGGTTACGCCCCAAGATTGGCAATCATGATTTTGAGGCTAAGGCAAGGTCAGCCAAGAAGTTACTGGGGGAAGGCAACAAGGTCAAGCTGACAGTAATGTTTAGAGGGCGTGAAATTACACATCGTGAGATTGGACGGAGGTTGCTGGAGAGGATGGCAGAATCACTAAAAGAGGCGTCTTCTATTGAGAGGCAACCGTTAATGGATGGGAGAAGAATGTCAATGTTTCTGTTACCGGTGGCTGTCCAGAAGGCCAGGATAAAAGAAGAGGTGGAGAAGGTTAAAGATGCCAAAGATTAAAACTCATAAGGGGGCACAGAGGCGCTTCCATATTACCGGTACTGGCAAAATTATGCGTGCTAAGGGTGGGAAGAGCCATTTCCGCCTCAGAAAATCAAAGCGAACTAAGCGTCTTTATGACGAAATGATACCGGTGGACTCTACTAACCGGGCTCGGCTGAAAAGGCTTTTGCCGTATAAGATTGGTTAGATAGGAGGAGATGTTTTGCCACGAGTAAAGAGGGGAGTAACCACTCATCAGCGACATAAGAAGGTGCTGGCACTGACCAAGGGGCATCGGGCAACTAGGCATTCTCTTTATCGCCGGGCTCATGAGTCTATGCTTAAAGCACTGAGCTATGCCTATAGTCACCGCCGGGAGCGGAAGGGTGATATGAGGCGCTTGTGGATTTCGCGGGTTAATGCGGCTAGTAGAGCTCAGGGTCTCACCTATGGCCAGTTTATAGATGGTTTAAAAAAGTCCGGGGTTGAAATCAACCGCAAGATACTGGCTGATATGGCCGTCAGGGAGCCTGATACCTTTGCTAATCTGGTAACCATTGCCAGAAAAAAACTTCAAGACTAAGCTATAAGTTTATCTGTTATCGTTTCTTTTGCCCCCTTCCCCTTATCGGGTGGAGGGGGAATATTTATTAAAGCCGTTCAGTGTGGGTGTGATTTCCTAGGAGAAGTGGAGCTGATGCAAATAGCTAAAACAACATTTGGCACCATTTCTAAAGGGTATGGCTTCTTTAGAAGGCAGCAGCGCGATTGGAAGGTCACAGTAGCCCGGACATCCTTAAGCATGTTCTTTTATCGGATGGTTCTTCCTTACATGTCCGTTTATACTATGGCTCTGGGAGCTACTGGCACCCAGCTGGGCATAGTTAACAGTGTTGGAATGGGCATTGCCGGCTTGGTAAGTCCGTTTACCGGATGGCTAATTGATAGGATTGGTGTTAAGAGGATTTATCTTATCGGTATTGTTCTGCTCGCTGTTTCATATCTGATCTACGGTGTTGCCCAGAACTGGACAATTATTATCATTGCCATGGTAGCCTATTGGCTGGGGACCACGGTTAGCGTTCACGGTTGTGCTGTCATTTGTGGGAATTCGCTAGCCAGCGAGGACCGAGCCACCGGCATGAGTCTCTGCGAGACTTTCGCCGCCGGGATATTAGGGATTATAGCTCCCATGCTTGGGGCTTTGCTGGTCACGACCTTTGGCGGTGTAAATGTTAGCGGTATCAGACCCTTATTCTTTGTTTGTATGGCGGGTATTATTGCT
>Ga0268279_1000691_pt1 | contig 20532 bp, 21 predicted proteins | sample saktaG_6_FD_190142 | JGI IMG/M metagenome (GOLD analysis project Ga0268279, IMG submission 190142) | Saline water microbial communities from Sakinaw Lake, British Columbia, Canada - sak_2010_1_5_80m | ecosystem: Environmental > Aquatic > Non-marine Saline and Alkaline > Saline ...
TTCTTCTTCTCCCTCCAGTACTCCGCGGCGAACACCCTTGTGCTTGAACAGGTCCCGGAGTACAGGGGGAGCATGATGTCCCTGAGCTCCGCCCTCTCCTACCTGGGCTACGGTTTAGGCACCGCCGTAGGAGGCGTAGTGTTGTCGACAGCTGGGTGGGCGTCGCTGAACACGGTCCTGAGCATGATAGGGGCGGTGGCTTTCATGCTCTACTTCTATCTCGTGGAAGCCTAGGCGGCCATGGTTAATCCTTTAAACCCAGGGGGCATGCTGAGATCGGTGCCTTGTTGAAGGATATTCGTTCTCAAAGTATCGTCAGGGACAGGGAGGAGATGCTTGGCCACCTCAAGGGCACGACTCTGAAGCCCAGGTTCAGCGCCGGGGTCTGGTACTTCTACCCGGGGGCCAGCAGGTTCCACGACGCGTACGTGGACAAGGGGAGCATAGAGGACACGCTGAACAAGATTGCGTGGATGCACGACGAGGGGTACATCGACTCCGGGCTCGGCGTCGAGGCCCACTACCCCAACGAGGTGAATAGGGAGAACCTCCACCTGTACGAGGCGCTGGAGAAGGAGACCGGGATCAAGCTCATCACGGCCATCCCGTTCCTGTTCTACGACCGCCGATACGAGTTCGGCAGCCTGAGCAACCCGAACCCTGAGGTGAGGCGGCACGCGATAGACAGGACCGTCGAGGCGCTGAGGCTCAACAAGGAGCTGGGCACCGAGTTCGCCGTGATCTGGCCCGGCATAGACGGCTACGAGAACCCCTTCGGCCACGACTTCTACGGGATGTGGACCCGGTTCGAGGAGGGGCTCGCCGAGGCGATGGACGCCGTGCCCGGTGTACGCGTCGCCATGGAGCCCAAGCCCTACGAGCCTAGGGGCAACAACGTATGGCGTAACACGGCCAACGGCCTCCTCATGGCCAGGGACGTGGAGGCGATGCTGAAGGCGCCGCAGAACAGGAAGACCCTCAGCGACGGACACGCCCTGGTGGGGCTGAACCCCGAGGTGGGCCACGTGCTCATGGGGCACGAGGAGCTGGCCTACGCCTTCGCGTCGGTGCTCAGGGAGGGCAGGCTGATGCACAGCCACTGGAACAGCCAGCCCCTGGGCAACTACGACCAGGACCTAGATGTGGGGGTGCTGGGCATCGACCAGATGCTGGCGACGCTGCTGGTGTTCAAGATGCACGGCTACACCGGGTTCTACGGCATCGACATCAACCCCGTGAGGCTTCCCGTGGAGCGGGCGCTCGTGCTGAGCATGAACGCGTTGAACTGGGGCGCGGATGTGGTGAACAGCCTCGACTACGACGCCCTCGTCGAGGCCATGTACGATCCGGCCGCGAACAGGGGTGTAGTGGAGGACGTGCTGCTGCGGGCGCTATCTCGAGGCGGGTTCAGTCTCAAGCCTTTGCCCTGAGAACAGGGCCTCGGAACGGGTTCTGCAGAAGTGAGGTATGAGCCTGGAGGGTCGTCTAAGTGAGAACCTGCTGATGAGGGGAGAGTGGAGGGCCTCACTTGTGTACGCTATCCTTGAACATGAATGGATTGAACGTGCAAGTTGATCTGGATGAGAGTTGGTAGATAGGGAAAGAGCGTGTACTGAGCAACGTCTCTTGCTCAACATGGTTTGATCTTGAATCGTCTATAGACCTTTGAGCCTGCATATAGAAACATTGGATCGAGGGCGCAGAGCTTCCTACGGATGATTCGACATCAGTCCCTTCACGTTGGATGCCTGAACCATGACGATTCGTAGCTCAGAGACAGTGACAAAGTCCTTTCTAGCACTGTAAAATAAAAAAAAAGAAAAAAGGGTTTAACCTGCTGAAAGTTTCTCTCCTAGGCCTGTTCTGTCGAAGATGATGGCAGCTATCAGGCAGATCAGCGCCGAAGCAAGGGTGTACGGCGTCTTCCATGTGGGCGTCGTTAGACTCTCCATGTATCCGACGAAGAGTCCCAGCCTGCCCATGAAAGTCTGGGCGAAGATGGCTCCGAAGCCGATGTACATGAGGTACTCGCCTACCCTTGACGTCCATAATAGCGGCCCGCTCAGCTCCATCGTGTAGAGGAAGAACGTCAGTATCGTGATCACGGAGACCGCGATGGTCACCCTGTAGAGGAATTCTAGTGGTACGTTTGTCCAGAGCTTGACGATCGTCGCGTTTATCTGTATGATGAATGACGTGAAGATCTGAGTCCTCAGCGATAGCGCCAGCCCAGTCCCGACGGTGAAGGCCAGCGGCAGCCGCGAGATGTAGCTATACTCTGGATGCATCCTTAGGATCATCATCAACCCAAATATTATCGAGAAGATTAGGATCCAGTCACCCGCCTGTATTCCGAGGATGGCCGTGTTCCAGATATAGGTTATACTGATGACGATGCTGACTCCCGTCGCCGCTCCCAGGTATGAGAACTCCGCCCATGACCTGAGGGGGTTAGGCTTCCCGTAGAGGGTCGTGTACATGGCGAAGGATATGAATATCCCCACCACCACAGCAGCAAACTGTAAAAATTCGTTCATTTCATCTTCCTCCTACTTGATCCCCGTCCTATCCCTTGCACCTGAACGCCTAGTCCATCCGTAGTGGCCGATGTTTCCGATGATGATGAAGATTATCAGCGAGTAGTGCCCCAAGGTGAAGGCGTCCATCGCCTTAAGCCCTGGGCCTGGAGAACTGATGAGGAACTCCAGCTCAGCCCCTCCTCTCGTGCTGGCCAGCAACGCTTGTAAGAGGCCTGCGTCGAGGTTGGCTAAGTGCCCAGGAACCGAGACGCCGATGGAGTTCTCTACCATGGGGACGCCGTATTGTAGCACCATGTGGTTTATGATGTAAGTTGTGGCCAGTCCGGTAGTGTAGTCCGAGATCATGTCGAAGTCGCCTGCGTTCTGTATTTCGTCAAGGAAGGTGCCCTCGATGGACTCTCCCTTCCAGTCAACCCTCACGTTCGCGTGGAAGTCCTGTGCTAGGGCTGCGACTGCAGCTTCGTTGGGGAACACGTACCCGATGATGATATAGTCCTCTCCCTCGGTGTAGTCGTAGTTGTCGAGCCAAGTCTTTAACTTCCCGAAGATCTCTTTTGGGAGAGCCACTCCTTCGTAGTGCCCGAAGGCGATGCAGAGCTTCACGCCTTTCTCGATGAACATCTTGTGTGTGGCCAGTACCCCTGACTTAAGCTCCATGTAGCCGCTGAACTCCATGTTCCATGTGTCGAAGACGATGTCTCCCTCCTGGAGGGTATCGAGCTCCGCGTAGTAGTTCTTAGTCATGGCGCTGATCCCGATGGGCATCCCAATCGGACTGATCAGCGGGCCCAGGGTTGTGATGAATAGTACGACGTAGACCCATCTCTTGTCGTACGTTGCCATCTTCTTGTAGATTCCGCTTTCGTCAGCCATCCTATTCCTCACCCTCCCCGAAGCCCAAGAACGCGACCTCCTTCCCCGTCAGCATGCGCACACCGAGGACGATGGCGCCGATGCTGACGCTGATGGAGAACATCCTTGAGACGGACATTCCGAAAGTGTCAGTGAGATAGGTCGCCGCTCCCTCGATCCCGGGGAAGTAGGCGCCCGTCAACGGAGCTTGGTAGAGTAGGACGACGAATCCGGCTAGTAGTAGCAGTGCGGCTTGGGGGCTCCGAGCCCTTAAGGCTCTCGCCCCTGCTGAGGACATGTAGAACGCAAGGATCCCGTAGATGACTGAGCTCAGTGGAGTCACGACAGCCAATAGGAGCCATTCGTACGCCCCCACATGCTGACCGAAGATGAACCCGCTTAGGGTCATTATCGCTAGCAATGCGAGGAGATAGATATGGTAGACCCATCCCTTCCTCTTCTGGTTGATGAATCGGCCGCTCCTCCTGAACTGGGAGTAGACGGCGATCACGATGGTGAAGGCGTTCGTGACGGCTGCGATGGTCATAAGCTTGCCAGAGAGCCAGTCTAGGGGCCCCCATGGGATGAAGTACGGCACGAAGACAAGGAGGAACGAGACAACCAGAATGGTCATCTGCACACTCCGACTCCTAAAAAATGAAGACATTTCATTTCACCTCAAGTAGACAACAGCCGGTTAATGATGTCGCTGCCAAAGTTGACTACGACAAGCCCCAGCAGGATAGTGCCGATGGCGATGAACTTGTAGATGTCCTGTACGCGTATGCTAGCCATCTGAGCGGGGTCCCTTGACAGGTAGGCCCCTGCGGCGGGCTGCTCCTCTCCCAGCATGATGTAGTCGGAGGCACAGGCGAGGGCGGCCATGTTGGATGTATAGCATCCTGCCGTGATGGTGATGGAGTCGACACCGTTGGCCATCTCAGCGATGTTCATGGCCTCGGAATAGTGTGAACCCGTCATTATTGTGGCGCCGGGCCTCTCCCTTACGAGGATGCCTACGTAGCCTGGGGTGTAAGCGTACTGCTCACCACTCAAGAAGGGCATGTCCTCCTCGTTGAAAGTCTCAGGCCTACCGGCGGCTGTGTACGCGTTCCTGACTAGGTCGACGGCAGCCTCTCGCGTGATGTACGTTTCGCTACCCCCACCAGTCGGTACAATGAGCCTTGTATCCGTCTCCGCGCAGATCTTCGCAACATATCCCAGAATGCTTAGCCCAGCGACAGTCCAGTAGTCGAAGCCTCCGATGCCAAAAGAGCATACGACGGGCTTCCCCATCTCTGTTGATCGTCCTACGGCGTCTTCAATGGCGTCGAGAGCCGGTACACGGCGGATGTAAGGAAGTTTAGCCTGCCCCATGAAGTTTATAGTTAATGCGAATAGCAGTATCAGAAGCAAGAGTCCTATGAGTCTTCCTTCAGCAAAACCTGGTAATGTGAATAACGCATTTGTCATTTTAATTCACTGTTTACCCATTTTTAAATAGTCTGTCATCATTATAATAGATTAACGGTGAGTATTTTCGCTTAATTTCAAAAAAACGCGGCATTTATAATATATTCGGGGAGGTAAAAAAACATTTAGTTAGATTTAAATAAAATTGATTTATTGATAAAATAAAATAATGCGTCATAAGTATCGCCGTAACGATGAAATCATGAAGTTTACGTTATTCACCACCATAAGAGACACCGAGGAATTGCTCATGGCGGTCCCAAATTACAGGCAGTCAAGAGAGGAGATGGTCATGCGATGCCTGAAACGCGGCAATCTCCGGACGCCTAGGCTAGCTGAGTCGATGAGAAGTGGCTTCAGGGAGTTCTTCGTAGAACCAAGCTTTCCACATCTCGCCTACTCTGATATAACTCATACCGATCCCTCATTCCAAGGGTGACTGAATCCCATAGGCATACCAACACGCCCTCTTCTACGATCCTCTCGACCTTCAGAAAGGTAACTCGCTCCTCGAGGTCAGCACGGGCTCAGGCTACGGGGCAGCCCTATGGTTGTGGATGAAGACAGGAAAGCCAGCGCTGTCTTATTTTTTACCCCTAAGTATGTCGAAGATGCTCTTCTTCCTAGTAGTCGCATCACTTGTCTGCTCTCTTTTCCCTATCTCTGCAAACTTGGAGGTTTCAACTCCAAGTCCGACGCTGCCATTCAAGACTTCGACGATCGATACGATCCCGGGCCAGTTCGTGGTGTTGATGCGCAGCGTCGGAGTCAAAAGTCCCGTGAAAGTCACACCCTTATCATGACATAGCTCTAGGAACGCCGCGTTCATCCCCGTTATAGCTCCGCTCGTAAGGGGGAGCACCCCAAACCTGCCGAGATCCATAAGCTTCAGTTGGTCGGTGGAGTATCCGACGACGCTGCCCTCCAAGGTCTCGTCAGCCATGGGGAGGCCGTTCAAGGCCACGATCTCGCTGACATTCCTCTCGGTGAGCCAGTCCATGAGTTCTCTCGCGATGGTTCTGTGGTGCTCCATAGGAATAGGCTGGTTATCAACAACGATCAGGACGTCCAGGCCCTCATCGCCGTATATCCTGAATGGAAACTTCGTCCCAGCCCCCACAACGACGAGCATGGGAGGTATAAGCTCAGACTCAAGGTGGGCGATCTCCGTCATCTTCAGCGAGTCCTGTATGAGCATCGTCGTCGTCTCGCCTACGAATCCCGGACCTGGGAAACCCATTATCACGGTGGGCTCGTCGAGTTCGATCTCTGCCTCCTCAACCACCTTCACGATGCCGCTTATCTCGCATACCTCCGATAACTGTCCAGTTTAACTATGTCTGACGGCCGTTTAAGCGTTGACAAGGTCACGTATTGAGAGCTAAGGTGGTCCTCAGGCTATCTCGCTTCTTCAGATTCTTCTTCCGAGCCGTCATCCACCTGTCTCTCTACATCTTCGGAGTCTGGATCCTCCTTGCCCTCGAGTATCTCTCTGGAAACCTGTTTCCCCAGCCTCCGCTTAGTGGTCAGGGAGGTGTACCCTATGACTATGGTCACCAGATTGATCACGACGAGGGGCTGGACGAAGGCATCTCCGATGAAGCCCATCATGAAGACGAGGTCGACGAGGACTGTTAAAACCATGACGACGTCGAATGCGGCGAGGGTATGACGGAGTTTCGGGGACATCCTGCTCTGCAGGGCTCTCTGGAACTCCCTCTTCCGCTCCTTCTCGTTCTTAGCTTCACTCATGGGCCGTTCACACATCATTCTTCCTTGCTCTTCTCTTTCCTTTTCTTCTTCGCCTCATCCCTCTTCCTGCTCCTCTCCACCTCAAGCTCATCTATCCGGTCAAGAAGGCGGGTCAGGTTCTCCCTCTTCCTGAAGAGCGCCGTGACCTTCTCGACCCCGAAGAACTCAAGGTAGGGCCCGAGGAGGGTCATCCCCAGGTCGGCCCCCAGCTTCGAGAGGGGGCTTATCGTCTCCAAGGTGAGTTGAGCAATCAATCCCATTTTACGCTTGACGATATTCTGGGCCAACTTCTCGATTAACTCGTCCTCCTCCTCCGGGGGGAGGTCGTCCCAGAAGTTCCACGTCGATTTCGGGGGATCACGCGAGGCCAATCCAACACCAGTTTTAACTCGGATGCAGACTCTTATTAAAGCTAATCAATGGTCATCCGATGGCATATCAACGATTTTACAGTGTGTATAAAATTTAGTTAAAAAAAATATAATATTGATGCCTGAAAGAGAAACGCTTTTGACGATCCATATAACTCTTCATGGGAACACGGTTGTGTGAAGTTCTCTAATGACACAAAGAAAGCCGACCGAGGAGATGGAGTACATCCTAGCCACCGACGTGGGAAGTACCACCACTAAGGCCCGATTCTTCAAGAAGATGGAGAACGGTGAATGGAGGTTCGTCGTCGCAGGGGAGACCCCGACGACGGTAGAGGCCCCCTACGAGGATGTGACCATGGGCGTCAAGAATGCCGTGAGGGAGGTCGAGGAGCTGACGGGCCACAAGATTCTAGCCGAGGACGGAGAGGGGATAATCACCCCATACAATGGAGTGAGCGGCGTCGACCTCTACTGTACCACCAGCAGCGCCGGAGGCGGATTACAGATGATGGTCACCGGAGTCATCAAGAGAATGACCGGCGAGAGCGCCGAGAGGTCCGCCCTGGGCGCAGGGGCCATAGTCATGGAGATCTTCGCCACCAACGACAAGAGACCCATCCATAAAAAGATCCAGCAGATCAGGAACCTCCGGCCTGACATGATCCTCATGGCGGGGGGAACCGACGGGGGCACCATCAGCCACGTCGTCAACATGGCCGAGCTGATAAAGTCGGCGGATCCGAAGCCCAGGCTCGGGTCAATGTTCCAGCTCCCCATAGTCTACGCAGGGAACAAGGACGCCACCGAGAACATCAAGAGCATCCTCGGCGAGGAGTTCGCGCTCAGCTGCATAGAGAACATCCGCCCCGTCTTGGAGGTGGAGAACACGGAGCCCGCGAGGCGGGCCATCCACGAGCTCTTCATGGAGCACGTCATGAGCCACGCCCCCGGGTATGGCAAGCTCATGAAGTGGACGGACGTCGACATCATGCCCACTCCGGTGGGCGAGGGGATGGCAATACAGCTCATCGCTGATCGCTACAATAGGAACGTCATAGGCGTCGGCCTCGGCGGGGCGACGACGAACATCTACTCGATCTTCGATAAGAGGTTCGTCAGGAGCGTTAGCGCCAACCTCGGTATGAGCTACAGCATCTGCAACGTACTCAAGGAGACAGGGCTGGAGAACATCATGCGGTGGCTGCCTTTCGACATCGACAGCAGCGCCGTCAGGAACCGGCTCAGGAACAAGATGATCAGGCCCACGACCATCCCCCAAACGCTGCAGGAGCTGGTTATAGAGCACGCCGTAGCCAGAGAGGCCCTGCGCCTCGGACTCGTCCACCACAGGTCCATCGCCACAACCCTCAAGGGCGTCAGGGGTGACGTCGCGTTCCTCAGAGGGATAACCACGCAGGCGATCCAAGAGTCATACATCGACATGATGAAGATAGACATCGTCGCAGGCACAGGAGGCCTCCTGTCCCACGCCCCGAGGAGGGTGCAATCCCTCATGATACTCAACGACGCTTTCCTGACGGAGGGGGTGACCATGATGTTCCAGGACAGCGTGTTCATGATGCCCCACCTGGGTGTGCTGAGCACTGTCTACCGCGACGCGGCGTGGAACGTCTTCGACAAGGACTGCCTGGTAAGGCTGGGGACCATCGTGGCCCCCAACGGGGAGCCAGACCCCAGCGAGGTCGCTCTAGATATCACCTTGGAGATGCCCGACGGCGACACGGTTAAAGAGAGCCTGAAGGGTGGAGAGTTGAAAAAGATCATCCTCCCCGAGCGCCAGGTGGCCCAAGCAACGATCCAACCGGGAAAAGCCCTTGACATAGGGGCTGGACCTGGACAGGAGCTTGTCACGAGCATCGAGGGAGGCGTGGTGGGCGTCGTCCTGGATACGAGGGGCAGACCGCTGGTGCTCCCAGAGGACTCCGAGACCAGGAAGGCAACCCTCTTGAAGTGGATCGGCGCGCTGGACATGTATCCCGAGAAGATCTTTGAGGAGGAAGCGTAGATGCCAGCTAAGGATGTGAAGGTCACGAAGGAAGCCCACGCATACACACCGGGACTCAAGATCAAGAGGTCACTGAGAGTCAGGAAGCTGAGGAGGCTACCCATCCGTGGTGAGGTCCTAGTTAAGGTGGGAGAAGAGGTGGACTTCGAGACGCCCATCGCCAGGGCGATGATCCCCGGTGACCCCCAGGTCTTGAACGCCGTAGCCAAGCTAGGTATAGAGCGGGGCTCCCTCGAGGAGTACATGAAGGTTAAGGTCGGAGACAAGGTCACAGAGGGTCAGGACCTCGCAGGCTTCACGGCCATGTTCGGCTTTTGGAAGAACTGGTTAAAGTCCCCCGTCGACGGCACGGTGGAGACGATCTCGCCTGTCAGCGGACAGATAATTGTGAGGGAGGATCCCGTGCCCGTGGTCGTCCGCTCCTTCATAAGGGGGAGAATCGTGGAGATCATGGAGGACGAGGGCGCCTACGTCGAGACAGACGCGGCTTACATCCAGGGAATATTCGGTGTGGGCGGCGAAGCCCATGGGGAGATTCACATCATCTCGGAGGACACAACGGAGAAGATTACCGAGGCTCACATATCCGAGGAACACAGGGGGAAGATACTTGTCGGAGGCTCCCTTGTGACCCGGGACGCTTTGCACGCCGCCGTCAAGGCGGGCGTAGCGGGCATCGTGACCGGCGGAATCATCGACGTCGACCTTGAGGACCTCCTCGGCTACGAGATCGGGGTCGCCATCACCGGGCAGGAGGAGGTGGGCTTCACTCTAATGATCACCGAGGGTTTCGGGGAGATGGCGATGAACTCCAGAACCCTGAACCTCCTCAAGGAGTTCGAGGGGGAGGAGGCCGCCATCAACGGCGCCACCCAGATCAGGGCTGGAGTCCTCAGACCTGAGATAATTATACCCCACAGGAGGGCTGTGGTTGTGGAGGCAGAGGACGAACTGTCCAGCGGGATGAAGCCCGGGACGAAGATCAGGATTATCAGGGAGCCCTACTTCGGCGCACTTGGGGAGGTCGTCAGCCTACCGATCGAGCTCCAGAAGGTCGAGTCCGAGTCCTCGGTGAGGGTCATAGAGATCGAACTGGAGAGCGGCGAGAGGGTCATCGTCCCGAGGGCAAACGTGGAGATCATCGAGACATAGGCTCCCTCCAAAAAAAGGGGATTTTATTTGTGGGGCTTGCTCAGCAGTGAGTCCAAGTCAGCCTTCTTCAGCTCTTCCACGAAGTATCCATGTTGATAAAATTCGTAAAAAAAGGAGTGGAGGTTTTAGCTACAGCGCTTTAAGGTCTTCGATGAAGGCGGAGATCTCATCCACTGTAGCCTCGACCATCAGCCTTCCCTTCTCCTTAGTGGCAGCCTCGGGGTCTCCCAGGGAGCCTGTCTCCGTGTTCTCGTCCCAGTCACGCGTCCAGGACACCTTGCCTCGCCACTTCTCGTCGAAGGCGGTTGTGCCCTTGGGCTTCTTCCATTTCTCGGCCTTCTCCATCAACACCCTCTGCCCCAGGTAGAGCTCGACGCTCGTCTCCAGCTCGCATGCGTGGCCTCCGCTCTCCTGCTTTATCACCTTCGTCGATTCGGCTCCGAAGCCCCTCGGGCTCGGGAAGACCATGAGAGAGTAGACCTTGATGCCTGTGTCCTCCTTTATCTCCCGGAGGGCCTGGGCGATGGCGTTGGTGTTGCCTCCGTGGCCGTTCATGACCACGACCTTCGTGAAGCCGTGGTGTATTAGGCACTCGCAGAGCTCCTTGTAGACGGCGACGAGGGTCTCGAAGGTCAGCGTCATCGTCCCCGGGAAGTTCATGTGGTGGACAGAGTTGCCGAAGGGAAGGGTCGGGGCCACGAGGACTCCCGTCCTCTCTCCCACCCGTCTCGCTATCTCCGTCGCCGTGAAGGCGTCGTTGTCCTCGGCGAGGTGTTTCCCGTGCTGCTCCTGGGAGCCCACGGGGAAGATGACGACGTCGTTCTCCTTGAGGTACTCTTCGACCTCAGGCCAGGTCGTCTTATACATTCGGGTCTCCATTATGACTCATCTAAAGAGAGGGATGTGATCAAGTAAAGGTTACTATCACTTGGCTTTTATTTGATTCAAAACCTAGCGAGCGAATAGACCTAAGCGTGCTACTACTTGTGGAGTGTAAGCTGTTCGTTGACGCATGGAGGCAATCATATTCTTAACTGCGGCGATTCGCTCCAGATCACGATAATCATGGTTGATAAGATACTTTATGTTCAGACCAGCGGAATCGATACACCTGAACGCGTTGAACTGGGGGGCGGACGTGGTGAACAGCCTCGACTGCGACGCCCTCGTGGAGGCCATGTACGACCCCGCCGGGTACCGGGGCGTAGCTGAGGACGTTCTCACGAGGGCTCTGTCCCGCGACGAGTCCAAGGTCAGACCCATCCCGTAGATGCAAACGGCGGAGACATCCATGAAGCTTCATGGATCGTAACTGCCCCGCTGCAGATTCTGTAACGGAGCGAGTATTTTTCGGTAATACACTAGTCTCGACGCATGAACCTCAGAGAGCTCCAGCGAAACTGGGACAACATGGGCAGGAGAGCCCCCCTCACCGCTGTACTCACAACCAGGATGAGCTGGAGTGAGGAGGATTTCTTCGAGACGGGGAAGAAGGAGATCCAGGAACTCATCAACGACATGGAGTCCCTGGACCAAAGTTTCCCCAGACGGAGGGCTCTCGACTTCGGCTGCGGGGTCGGAAGGCTCACGCAGTCGCTTGCGGACCACTACGAGGAGGTCTTCGGCGTCGACATCGCTCCGTCGATGATAGAGCTCGCCGAGGAGATGAACAGACACGGCGGAAGATGCAGGTACGTCCTCAACGATAGGGACGACCTCAGAGTGTTCGGGGGCAATCACTTCGATCTCATCTACTCGAACATCACGTTGCAGCACATGGAGCCGAGGTACGCTTTCAGGTACATCAAGGAGTTCCTCAGGGTCCTGAGCAGGGACGGGTTACTGGTCTTCCATATGCCGAGCGAGAGAACGGGGAGAAACACGCTGGATTACCTGCCGAGGAGGGCCTCGGCGTTCCTCCAGCGGCTAATACTCGGCGGAGCGATGGAGATGTACGGTGCACCGAGAAACGTCTTGACGGAGTTCATAGAGAATCTGGGAGGAGAGGTCCGGCTCATCAAACAGTCGGGTGGCGCAGGGCCGTCCTGGGAGACGTACGAGTACTTCGTGGCTAAGCGGTAGCCCTAGAGACACGTTAACCATTCGCTATTGGTAACGAAATACATAGTTGGTCGGTGTGCTGGGTATAACCCATCTCCTGTATCTTGGGTTGATTTTACCTAGTTTCGACGGGAATGTGTTGCTGATCATTGAATAACATGTAACCATCGCCTTCTTGGTATCATATAGTAAACGGAAGTATAGTGATACCATCAGCGGATTGCGTTGGCATCACTGAGTTGGGTTGACTCTTTGTCTAGAACATATATGGTGAGGGGTGCGTGGCACTCGCCGTTTGTGAGTGAAAAAGAAACGGAGATGGATTTTAACGGATTAGAAGTTGAGTTAATTACTCTTCAGTGTATTTTTCGATATCCGCGCAGTTATACGCGTTTATTGTACTAGGCGTTCGAGGTTTGCCTGTCTTCATATCATGGCTCTTCTCCAGTAAAAACTCGGGACAATCGGAGTTGTCACAGTGGTACGGGACATATAAAAACTCAAAAGTGCCCTCACTTGGATCTTTAATTACGACGGTATGACCTTCTCCTTCGAGTTTCTTCATACTTTTTCTACAGGTTAAACAATTCACAGTATAACATAACAGCCAACACAATAAAAATATGTTATTTGTAATCGATGCCGCAGAGGTGAAAAACAGGGTAAATTGGGATAAAGAATGGTGTGCTGGGTGTAACCCATCTTCTGTTCAATAAATGTACCATTGGATTTTTTATTCTCGTGCACTTGATCAGGTTCGATTCCGGGTGATAACGCTTGGGTACTGAAATTGGACGTGTTGGGTATCTTAGACAGATGGTATCACCCTTCAGGGGCAAAGGCTTCTCACTACTATTCCTGGCCACCATCTCGGCCTCACTTGGAGACATGTTAATGGATGTTTCATCAGGGTGGCTAGTGCTTGAACTAACCGACTCCCCCCTCTCATTGGGCTTATTCTGGGCGGTTCGTTCCTCACCTAACCTTCTATTCGGTATGGTGGGTGGTGCAACAGCGGATAAGATGGATAGAAGAAAACTGCTGATAATCTGTTACATTCTTTACGTGTTTTGCGGTCTCATCTTCGGTCTCCTAATCATCTCAGGTCTAATCCAGCTATACCATGCCTTAGCCCTAATATTCATCAGAGGAATCATTAGAACCTTCGAGAATCCCTCACGTCAGTCATTTATAGTAGATATTGTCGGGAGAGAAAACGCGATGAATGGAATATCCCTTAACGCAGTTGGCATGAGGGGAATCGGCATAGTCGGTGGCGCATTGGCTGGTTTGATTATTGAGTTATTCGGAAAAGAGTGGCCCTTCTTCGTCCTTTCTGGGTTATTTATGGTCTCCATTTTGCTTGTTGGTCTAATCAAGGGGGTTGAGACAAGGAGAGTCGCTCAGCATCGTTCAATATGGAGAAACCTAGAGGAAGGGATCCAGATAGTCCGTAAAAACAAGATTGTTCTCGCCCTGATGCTGATGGCGGCTACCTGTGAGATGTTTGGTTTCTCATTTCCCGTACTAGTCCCGGTTTTTGCCCGAGACATACTCAAAGTAGGAGCCGTTGGAAATGGGATGATTAACGCATTTAGATCAGGGGGGGGACTTTTAGCGAGCTTGGCGTTAGCCAGCCTTGGAGACTTTAAGCATAAGGGTAAGCTTCTCTTGGGGATGTTCCTGATGTTCGGGGTTGGGCTGATACTGTATGCTAACACACCGGTCTATGCTCTTGCCCTATTTTTCATTGGAATCGTTGGTGTCTCGGCTGCTGGTCATGATGCTATGTCCCAGATACTCTTACAGTTGAATGTGGAGGAGGAGCAGAGGGGTAGGGCCATGGGTATTTGGCAGTTGAGCATCGGTTTTGGGGTTATCGGCAGCATGACGTTGGGTACCCTTGCGGAGGCGTATGGTGCCATATTTGCTCAAAGTGTCTTCGGGGGCTTAATGGTACTAATCGTTGCGTTGATGTATGTAACGGTACCAAAACTCAAGGAACTATAACCCTTGAAGATAATTGGTGTGCTGGGTGTAACCCATCTTCTGTCGTGGACGGCATTCAGCTATGCGGGCTACCCGCGCCCCCTGCAGGAGGGTATCGGCGCCTATTCGCCCTTGCACCCTGCGGGTCGGTCGTCTCACCCAATCGCTGGCGGACCACTACGAGGAGGTTTTCGGGGTCGACATCGCGCTGTAGCATATGGAGCCTAGGTACGCGTTCAACGTAAGGAAGCGGTAGCTCTCTATAAGAAGTGTAGCGGCGCCATACCTTAACTATATATCTCGGAGCCCTGCATCCTTCCTCGTCATGCGGCGGGTCGTGGTGGTCGGCACCTCGGGCACAGGGAAGACGACGGTGGCTTCAAGGATAGCCGCGACTCTCGGCGTGCCCCACGTCGAGCTCGACGGCCTCCACTGGGGCCCCGACTGGACGGAGGCACCCGTCGACGTGTTCAGGTCGAGGACGATCGAAGCCACGTCGGGAGAGTCGTGGGTGGCGGACGGCAACTACGGCGTGGTCAGGGACATCCTGTGGGGCAGGGCGGACACCGTTGTGTGGCTGGACTACCCGTTCAGGGTCGCCTTCTGGCGGACGCTGAGGAGGACGGTGCGGCGCATACTGACCCGTGAGGAGCTGTGGAACGGCAACAGGGAGGGGCTCTCCGCGCTTATTGGCCCTGACTCGATGCCGCTCTGGGTGTTGAAGACGTTCTGGAGGCGGAGGCGGGAGTACCCTGAATTATTTGCGAACCCCGAGTACAGCCATCTGACGGTGCTTCGCCACGGGTTCACAGGGGAGACGGAGCGCTGGCTGGCGGGGCTATCGGCGAGCTAGAAGTGAATCCCCCTTGTTCATGGCGTCCGTGAACCCCTTTCCCTCCTCTAGATATTCCCTTAAATAACTCGGCGCTGGATTAAACGCGAAAGGTGCAGACAGATGCGCGTAGCCGTCGTCGACAAGGAGCGGTGCAGGTCCGACAAGTGCGACCACGTCTGCATCAGGTTCTGCCCCATGGTGCGCACCCGAAGGGAGGCTATACGTATCGACGACGAGGGCAAGGCGTACGTCAGCGAGTTCATCTGCAGCGGCTGCGGTATATGCGTGCGCAAGTGCCCCTTCGACGCGCTGCGCATCGTCAACCTCCCAGACGAGCTGGAGAAGGACCACATCCACAGGTTCGGCCCCAACGAGTTCACGTTGTTCAGGCTCCCGACGCCCCGGAAGAACGAGGTGGTGGGGCTCATCGGCCGCAACGGCATAGGCAAGTCCACCATACTGAAGATCCTGTCCGGCGAACTGGTGCCCAACATGGGGAACCACGAGAAGCCCGCCGAGAAGGAGGCGGTGCTGGAGTACTTCCGGGGCAAGCCCCTGGAGGAGTACCTCGGCGGAGTCTACGACGGCACCATGAAGGCCGTGCACAAGCCACAGTACGTCGACAAGATCCCGCGGGTGGTGAAGGGAAAGGTTGGAGACGTGCTGAGGAAGCTCGACGAGCGCGGCGTCCTGGGCACGATCATCGACGACCTCGAGATAGGTCATCTATTGGACCGTGACGTGGATGTGCTCAGCGGCGGCGAGCTCCAGAGGGTCGCCATAGCGACGGCGATCTGCCGCGACGCCCAGATCTATCTCTTAGACGAGCCCAGCAGCTTCCTGGACATCTACCAGCGTACCCGGGCTGCGCGGATCATCAGGAACCTGGCCGATGAGGACAGGATGGTGGTGACGGCGGAGCACGACCTCGCCGTCCTGGACTACATGAGCGACGACGTCTTCATCCTCTACGGCGAGCCGGACGTCTACGGCATCGTGTCCAACGTCCACGTGGTGCGTGAGGGCATAAACATCTACATCAACGGCTACATCCCCGACGAGAACGTGCGGTTCAGGCAGACACCCATAGTGTTCCACGAGAAGCCACCCATGGAGGCGCAGGAACAAACCTACAACCTGCTTGAGTGGTCCAGGCTCGTCAAGGACTACGGCGCGTTCAAGCTGGAGGTGGAGGCCGGCGGCATATCTATGGGGGAGGTGGTGGGCATCCTAGGGATGAACGGCATCGGCAAGACGACGTTCGTGAAGATGCTCGCCGGCGTGGAGGAGCCCACAGAGGGAGGCGTCAGCGACCCGGACATCAAGGTGAGCTACAAGCCCCAGTACATCAGCGGCGACATAGAGGGCACCGTCGAGGACGTGCTCAGGAAGGCCGCCGGAACCAAGTACGTCGAGAGCTGGTACAGGGCCGAGATCATGGAGCCCCTGAACGTGAAGCGGTTCCTGGACAGGGACGTGGGCATCCTCAGCGGCGGAGAACTCCAGCGGGTGGCCATCGCGGAGTGCCTCAGCAGGGACGCCGACATCTACCTGCTGGATGAGCCCAGCGCCTATCTGGACGTGGAGGAGCGGCTGGCGATGGCCCGCGCCATCAGACGCATAACCAAGATGCGGGCCGTGACCGCGTTCGTCGTCGAGCACGACATAGTCACCCAGGACTTCATCGCGGACAAGCTCATGGTGTTCACCGGCGAAGCAGGGGTCTACGGCCACGCAGGGGACCCGGTGAGCCTCGAGGACGGCATGAACGGCTTCCTCAAGGAGATGGAGGTCACCTTCAGACGTGACCAAGACACCAAGCGGCCCCGCGTCAACAAGCCGGACAGCAGGCTCGACAGAGAGCAGAAACAGTCTGGCAGATACTACTACAGCCTCTAGTGCACGTTGAGGAGCAGCGCTATTATCGCCACCGCTGCGCCCGACACCACCATCTTCAACCCGGAGTACAGGATGTTCTCCCCGCTGATCCTGCCGAGGTAGACACCCAAGATGAACAGGGTGAAGAGGCTGGCGCCGATGGAGGCGATGAAGGCCGTGGCTACGTCAATCAGCCTAGGCACCAGAAGGAAGGGGACGACGCTGGGTATCGAGGCCATGAACGGTGCGGAGCCGTCGACAAGGGCGGCGAAGACCGAGATGAACCTGTTGGCCCTGCCGTAGACCGTGTCGTCTAGGTTGACCAGCATGGCGTCCTCCAGCTCGTTGAGGCTGTGGCTCCTCTCGGCGCGCTCAGTCATGTAGGTGCCGCTGAACCCGGAGACCATCATGGCGATGCCACTGGTGATGATGACGCCGATGACGCTGCGCGGGTCATGGATTTGGCTGAGGTAGGCTCCTATGACTACGCCGAGGCTGGTCATGGCGCCGTCGAAGGCGTTCATGGCGAAGTACCTGCGTATTATCTTCTGGGCTCCCGTGATCTGGAAGTAGGTGCCGATGTCTTCGAGGCTGTTCTTTATGCTTTCCTGGACGCGGTCGATGCCGTTCTGTTGGTCGTCCTCGGGCGACTCTTCCACCTGTCTAGATCTCCTCGCCGTGGCAAGAGCCACATAAAACAGGGTTCAGAATTATATTCATGTAGTTCCGAACACTCAGAACGGGTACACATGTACAGGCTAATAAAACTTATGCAACCCCACACCGGTAACACGCAATTAGAGGACGTAGAGGTATCGGGCGACGTCGTCAGGATACGGTTCAAGGAACACGTGAACCTGCTGGGGATGACGGACGGGTTTGTTTTACCCGTGGAGAACATAGAAAGCGTCTCCACCGCCAAGGTGAGCTGCAAGTACCCCAGGATGGGCAGCTTCGGCACCCGGGACGGCATGGAGTTCTACTACATGAGGGACGGCGACAAGGTCGTCACCCTGAACCTCAGAGGCCACAGGTACAGCAAGGTGATGGTCGAGGTAGGCGACAAAGAAGCGGTGGCCGAGGCCATGAGGAAGTATATGCAGAGGTAGGGACGGCTTACAAGTTAAATCCTGAGCAGCATCCATATACCCATGGCTTCTGACGGGAAGACCCGGTGCTGGGGTGACAAGGACCCCCTCGCCAGGGCCTACCACGACGAGGAGTGGGGCGTCCCGGTCCACGACGACCAGGTTCTGTACGAGTTCATACTGCTGGAGGGAGCCCAGGCGGGGCTCAGCTGGTCCACCGTGCTAAAGCGCAGAGAAAACTACCGCAGGGCCTTCGACGGGTTCGACCCCGTTAAAGTCGCGGAGTACACGCAGACCAAGATCGATGAGCTGGTCCAGGACGCCAGCATCATAAGGAACAGGCGCAAGATCATAAGCCACGTCAACAACGCCAAGGCCTTTCTAGAGGTGCAGAGGGAGCACGGGAGCTTCGACGAGTACCTCTGGGCCTACGTGGACCACAGGCCCATCATGAACGATTATACCGGCTGGAAGGAGATGTCGGCCGAGACGGACCTCTCCACGAGGATAAGCAAGGACCTGAAGAGGCGCGGGTTCAGCTTCGTGGGCCCCATCATCATGTACGCCTACATGCAGAGCGTGGGCATGGTCAACGACCACCTCACCAGCTGCTTCAGGTGGCGGGAGATCAAGGAGCAGTACGGCGGGTGAGCACCGGTGGTGACTGAGAGCAGGAGGGTATGGTCCATAAGCCTGGGGGAGCACACGGCGTCTGCGGAGGCCGAGGAGGAGCTCGCCCTCGACGAGCCCGTATGCATATTCGTAAACGGTGAGTACCACGTCACCCTCATCGCGACCCCTGAAGTGAGGGAGGAGCTGGCAGCAGGCTACCTGTTGACCCAGGGCATCATAGAGTCCGTCGAAGAGATCGAGGACATCGAGATAGACGACGGAAACGTTAAGGTGGAGTTAACCGGCGCCGTGGACCTCCGTGAGGCGTCGGTGAGCATGATGAACCTGATAGTCACCGCCTGCGGCTCCAGCCCCAGAGCAGAGAGATCGCCCATGAGGCTGCCAGAAGTCTCGTCAGGGCTGAGGGTGGAGGCCAGCCGCCTGAAGGACATGATCACAGCGCTGAACAGCAGGAGCAGCGTCCACAGGAGGACAGGTGGTACACACGCAGCCATGCTGTGTAACAGGGAAGGCGAGATGCTTGCCTTCGCGGAGGACGTGGGGAGGCACAACGCGGTTGACAAGGTGATAGGCGCCCACGCGCTGAAGGGAGGCGTCTTAAGCGAATGCGTGCTGCTCAGCACCGGGCGTCAGTCCGGCGAGATGGTACAGAAGGCGTGCAGGGTAGGGGTACCGGTGATCGCGTCGATGACGGTGCCCCTGGTCTCGGGTGTGAGGCTCGCAGAGGCTTCAGGAGTCACGTTGACCTCGCTAGGCGGCGGGAGGCTGAGGGTCTACTCGGGCCCCCAGAGAATAATTGTAAAATAAAGAGGGTCTACCTGAGGCTCTCCATGAGAGTGAAGAGCTCTGACAGCTTCTCGGACTTGCTCCGCTTCAGGCTCACGTCCATCTTGTCCTTGGGCACATACTTCAGCGCCTCGTAGTAGCAGTACTTGACGCACTCCGGGTCGCCGCCGCATAGGTCGCACTTGTAGGCCACGTCTGTGGCAGGGTCTATGCTGACGCCGCCTATGGGGCACACCATGATGCAGACCCTGCAGCCGACGCACGCGTCCTCGTCCACCACTATGGCGCCTGTCTCGGCGTCCCTGCTGAGGGCGTTGGTGGGGCACGCCTCCACGCAGAGTGGCGTGGTGCACTGCTGGCACACCATGGGGATGTAGTTGTGGTAGCTGCCCCGCTTCTCGTAGCTGATGATCTTGATCCGTGACCTGCTGGGCTGGACCCTGCCAGTGTTCTTGAGGCTGCACGCCACCTCACACATGTGGCAGCCGACGCACTTCTCTATGTCTACCTGTAGCACCTTCTCCACGGCTATCCCTCCTTCCTCCTCGGGGCGAGCTTCTTGGCGCTCTTGAGCTCCTTGGCGATATCCGCCATCCCCAGCTTCTTCAGCGTCGCCTCCTTCTGCAGCCCCGTCTCGGGGTCCCAGCCCCTCAGCGTATAATACTCGTCCTTCATCTTCTCGAAGAGCTTCCTGTCCAGCCTCTTCCCCTGCTGGGGGCCGTCAAGCACGGGGTTCTCGAAGAAGAAGTCGGGCAGCGTTTCCGTTGCGCGGGTACGGCCGTCCCGTACGACGATGGCTCTCTCGATGTTACAGACCCTCTCGGCTACTTGGAAGAGAGCGGCCTCGTCTGTGGGTATCCCCGTGGCGGCGGCGTACCTCTCGGCCGCGAACTGGTAGCTGGTGTCCCCGAACTGGCTGCCCGGGGCCCCCACGCGTCCAGGCCTGATCATGCTGACGCAGTAGCCGAGGCTGTCCGCGATGGCCGCGCCGTTCATCTCGTAGATGAGGGCCGCGGGCTTGCCCTCGTACTCCGTGGCCATTATCGCCTTCTCGGTGCCGAACATCTTCTTGCTCCACGCGTAGCTTTCTTCC
>Ga0268279_1000697_pt1 | contig 20458 bp, 17 predicted proteins | sample saktaG_6_FD_190142 | JGI IMG/M metagenome (GOLD analysis project Ga0268279, IMG submission 190142) | Saline water microbial communities from Sakinaw Lake, British Columbia, Canada - sak_2010_1_5_80m | ecosystem: Environmental > Aquatic > Non-marine Saline and Alkaline > Saline ...
AAGCGCCCCCGGGTGAAGACCCGCTCCACCAAGGAGATCTACCGTGAGCTTTTCGAGGCTGTCTACGAAGGCGAGAAAGTGCTGAACAGGATACTCCACAAGGTTGCCATCCCGTGGAAGCGGGGAAAGGAGATGGTGAACAACCTCGTAGCCATAGGGTACCTCGCCAAGGAGAAGATCTCAGCCGCCAGGTACATCTACAAGATCACCGACGAAGGCGTCGAGGCCATGAAAAAATACGAGTGCGTCCCAGAGTACCTAGATATATAATCGGTTGAGTATTTTTCACTCAGTGAATGGAACACCGCAACGCTCTCCCGGACCCGGTTAAGGACCATGTCTGGGCTGGGGCCATCTTGGAGGGCTTTCTCAATAAACCTATAAACCTGCTTGTTCTCGTATTTCACGAGGCTTTGGCTTCCCGGGACGGCTGAGCTTTGTTCCAGGGCATCCCCGGAACAATTATGTTAAAAGTAGATTAAATCTTCTCCTAAAAACACTTTTTTATCATTGATGCACATCAAACACGATATATAAACTAAGAACAAATATTCATCTCCTTAAGAAATATTCGAAAGATCCCTTAAAACGTATTTTTTTATAAATCAACACTTTTTTCCTATCCAGTAACATGTATCAGGTTTAGATGTCTTTTCATATAATAAATATAATGGGTTCCTCAATCTAGTTCTATAATTGTGGTAATCCGCTCTATAAAATTCATAATTCAAGGTCACAAACATCTTTTTTAAACCCTTATAGTCTAACTTATTCTTCACCCAATAATCTGAAAAACTATAGTCAATATTCGGTATCTTGTACATGAATAAATGTGGTAGATAATACAACCTATTCAAAACGTGGCAGGAAATAACGTACAAATATTTACATATCATCTCTTTTACAGAATTCCTTCCATAATAAATCGGCGATGTTTCGTGATCAAAATAAATAATACCTCCTTTTTTTAGAAATTTATCAAGTCTATAAAACAATGACTTATAATCCGGTAAATGGTGAAGCACAGAATAACAGCATATCAAGTCAAACTTTATCTCTTCATTAAAATCCTCAATAGGCTTATTATGCACGAATAGTCTATTCCTCTTGACTTTTTCAACGTATTTCTTTCTCAGGATTTTACACATATTACCGGATATATCAACAGCGTGTACAACGTAACCTAAATCCAGTAATTTGCCTGTAATATTGCCTGTACCTGCCCCAAAATCCAAAGCAATCTTATCCTTTCTATTTATCTTTCCGTCAATCTTTTCCAATACTTTGACAGTTCTCTTCTGCTCTACTTCATTGTAAATTTCTTTATGTAAAAACTCGTAGAAGCTCGCCTCTAAGTCATGAACCTCAACATTGGATCTATGAATAATTTTCATAAAATTGTCAGGCAAACATTATTCCTCTTTCTAATTCAATAATCAAGTTCACATCTGGAATAAACAGATAGATAATACTTAGTAGTTTGTTATTACCTTAAACTACGAACATCGATTTAAAACACATATCCCCTTTTTAGAAAGGTTAAGCAAAGATGAAGAATACGATCCGTTTAGCTGTTTTGGGTCAATATCCTTTATTTTTTACTAAACAGTTCACAGGTCCAATGAGAGTTGTTTATAATTTATGTAAGGAATGGGAAAAAATGGAGGCAGTTGAATTAACTGTTTTATCTAAGTTTTTAAATCTACAAATTCCCATTATAAAACCTTGGTTGGTCCCGTTTAGAGTTCGTTTAAAAAGATTCGATGTTTTAAATACGCATGGTGTTTCGGAAACCGCAGTCAAGGCAACAAAATTGTGCAAGGAGCAAGGAATACCAACTATATACACTGCTCATGGGGCGGCTTTCAAAGAAAATCAATTGGGTTATAAATATTCAAAAGAATTTATTAAAAGTGAAAGAAAACTAGTTTCTCTCTCGGACAAAATCGTCTCTGTTTCTCCTATTATAAGGAACTTGTTAATGAGAGAATATGAGTTACCTGAAGATAAATTTAAAGTTATATACAATGGTATTAATCCTTCTTGGAGATTCAAAGGATTCCAGAAAATTAATATTAGAAAAAGGTATAAAATCCCTGATAATAGAAAAATCATTCTTAATGTAGGAGGTACTAGAACAGTAAAGGACATATATTTTCTTATTACGGCTTTAGAATTATTAAAAAGAAAGGATTGGCATTTAGTATTAGTTGGAAAGAAAGGGGATATTCACAAAGAAGTTATGGAAAAATGTAATTCCAAGATTCCCGGTCACTATAATTTTGCTGGCAGAGTCTCTGAACATGAACTTTTAAATTTCTACCAGCAATCTGATCTCCTTGTTGTAGCAAGTAAATATGAGCCTTTTGGCCTATCACCCCTAGAAGCAATGAGTTGTGGTACGCCCGCCGCGGTAAGATCGACCGCAGGTATATCTCATTTATTAGAGGAAAACATCTTTGAAACACCACAAGAATTGAAAGATATCATCACGAGATATTTAGACATTAATAAAGAAATCGATTTTCAAAGATTCAAAAAGATTCTCTATAGGAATAGTTGGAATAAACGAGCATATGACTATTTAGAACTTTTTAGAGAATTAACATGTGTGAGATCTGATTAATATTAGGTCTTTTCATCTATGAACGTTTCTGTATCTTTGTTCGTTAGTTTATGCCTAAATGTAAGGTTGTAGTCCTATCTGAGAGTTGAGGTTAGTTTTATAATCACAATGGGAAAGGTGACATAATAGTTCTATATGGAGACGTAAATATTTTTTTGAATCAATAAACTTATTAAAAGAAAACAAATTGAATGCAAGGGAGATCACTAAAAAACATACATGAAAAAGAAGTGCAAAGAAATATTTAAAATGTTATCAACTGTTTTCTTTTAAGCAGGATAAATAAGGGAGATAGTATATTGAAAAAGAAAATAAGTTAGATGGAATCAAATATCATGTTCGACCAGGGACTTTAGATGAAATGATAATTAAAGAAGTTTGGGACTTAGATATGTATTCAAAATACTTAAAGAATTTAGGACCAAAGCCTACAATAATAGACATCGGAGCACATATTGGAGGCTTCGCATTATTAGCTGCTAACATATATCCTAATTCAAATATATATTGTTATGAACCAAATCCTGATAATTTTAGACTATTAAAAGAAAACATTATAATCAATAATTTTGAGGATACTGTTTATCCATTCCAACTGGCAATTACAGGAAAAACAGGAATTGAAAAATTACATATTTTCCCAGGTAAAAATACTGGTATGCATAGTATATCTAAAAAATTTAAAGATGATAACTCTATACTTATTAATTGTATAACTTTAGAAGTCTTTAAATCAAATAATATAGGTATTTGCAATTTCTTAAAAATTGATTGTGAGGGCGCTGAAGAAGATATTCTTTTAAATACATCTTCAAATTTACTTAAAAGAATTAATTATATATCTTTAGAAATGCATTTTGATAAAACGGTTATTGGATTATTTAATCGCGTTATATCTGGGAATAAATAAAATTTTTATCTATCTTGGAAGAAACAATTTTAATAGAGAACATTATATTGTAGATATTTACAATTTTATACATAATAAAACATAAAATTTCATAAATACAGGAGGATTATTTAATGGATGGATTCTTGGTGGCATTTCTTATGGGGCTTAGATGATGAATACCCCTTTGACTCATCTAAACCCAGTAAGAAAAGCATAATGGAGAGAAAAAACAGACCACGAGATGGTTAGTAGACAGCCTGAGGCTCGTCTCAGAACTAACAAAATACGACCACAGTTTATATACATCTGAAACATTCTTGTTATTTACAGATAGTCTAGTTGCATCCGCTTCTCCACTACAAAAAAGAATTACAAACACCGCCCCAGAAATACAAGAGCACCTACTGGTGGTTCATCATCCTTAGTATGCTGGACTTGAGGTGACGAGAGGATCATGAAGGTAGTAGACTATATCTGGGGGATTCCAGCACGAGGGCATCGGATTCTGCACGAAGATGAAGGAGGGAGCGCCGCCGAGTGAAGATTCTAGGCCGTCCCGTGGAAACGGGGAAAGGAGATGGTGAACAACCTCGTGGTCAATGGGTACCTCGCCAAGGAGAGTGTCTCAGCCGCACGGTACGTCTACAAGATCACCGACGAAGGCGTCGAGGAGTTGAAGACGCGCGATGGCGTCATAGAGAATCTGTGCGAGTGATCTGCTCAGGTAAACCATCAACATAGAACAGCTTCACTGGCTTTCCCAGGGTACGCAAAAAAGTCCTTACCCAACCCCTGATCCTTCTTCGACTCCGGCCTAAAACAATAACCTAGTGTCTCCAGAAACTCCATGCAGTCATACTTGAGATCTGGACCATGAGTTGCCAGAAAAATTGAGGGCATATGCTTCTCTAAGGTTCTTCTCGCTCCTTTAAGTACAAGCAGTTCAGCGCCTTCAACATCTATCTTTATGTAGTCCGGAGGAGGAACCGTGCCTGAGTCAACCAGATAATCAACCGTATAGGTCTCGACCCACATATCACCGCTGGATGATAGACAACCTGTTGAGGTATCTTTCTTGTTGATGAAAAATGACTCCCCGTTCTCATCGGATAACGCAAACTCGAACACGTCCACATTACAAATACCATTCATATCAAGATGTTGCCTCAAATACTCTACATTGACAGGGTTAGGCTCGAAGGCAAGTACACGCCCTGCTTCCCCTACAAGTTCCCCCAAAAATAGAGAGAAATAACCCACATGAGCCCCTATATCATAGACAACATTACCCTTCTGTATAAGATTCTTAAACAGTCTAGTTTTTTCAGTCTCAAATGAACCTAGGTAATACACCAAGCCCCCTGATTCTACAACCCATTTCTTACCCTTTAGAGCACCTTGAGGAATAGGCAGAACCAGATCATCTGGAATAAGGGAATGTAAGAACGCTCCCATTTGGCGAGAAAAAGGCATCCGGGCTAATTTCACGGATAAAAATTCCATGGTTTAAGGTTAAATCATTGTATGTATCTCAATACAATAACGAAGCTTACATGCAAAAAACCATGTAAATTCATTAACCCACCAGCATTAAACGTATCCTTACGCATTAATTGATGCCAAAATAATTTTCCTGGATATGTTTGAATTATGTGTTTGTGATCTATAATACAGACAAATCTAAAAACATTCACAACTTCAGAAACTTCATGTAATTATAAGTGGCCTAGAATGCAGGGAAAAAACCATCTCCATAATATTACTCCGGCATTCCTAATGCTAACTCTATTTCCCCTAAACCAGGCACCAAGCAACCATAGACACATTAGAAACTCCCCCAGGAGAACCAGCCAGTGAAAAGTAAACAAAAACTCAACATCCTCCTAGTAACCTTCGACAAATTCCCAGCTCAAGGAGCAACAGCATCATACGAATATGCCAGAACCCTCTCACAGGAAGGGCATCGAGTACAAGTCGTAGCAGCCGGTCGAGGAGAACCAAAAAACAGTCATGAGAACACCCAGATACACACGATCCCAGTGAAGACAACAAAACGAATCTCGAATAGCAACCTAAACTTCACCCACAAGGCCAGAGAGAAAATCCAAGAAATAGAGAAAACATCCCCAATAGATATCATCCATGTATTATACTACGGCGGGTGCTCACGCCTTAAAACCAAGGAAACCCATGCTAAATGGATATGCGACATAAGATCTGGCTCAACAAAAAACACGGCCCTCTACAACGTATGGAAAAAAATCGAAAAAAGAGAGACAGAAACCTTTGACCAAGTATTCTACATAGACCCCAGCATCGCGCAGACAGAAAGCTACAAAATCATACCCTTGGGGGTAAATACGCAGCTCTTCAAACCCTTGCACAACAAAAAAACACCGCCACCCTACATCTTGGTATACTCTGGAAGCCTGGCCAAGCCCAGAAAAACACATACACTAATCGAAACAATGAAAATACTCCAAGAAAACCCAGTGAAACTGAAAATAATTGGAGATGGAAACGACCGACGAAGACTAGAATCCTACACCGACAAATTAGGGCTAAACAACAAAATAGAATTCACAGGATACATAAAATACCAAAAAGTACCCCAACAACTATCCACATCACACATAGGAATATCCTACGTACCCAAAACCCCGGCATACGAAAACCAGCCACCCCTAAAAGCCCTAGAATACCTAGCATCAGGCCTACCCGTCATAGCAACCAACACCAACGGAAACAAACTCTACGTAAAAAACAACTACAACGGCTTAATCGTACAAGACTCACCGGAAGAAATAGCCCAAGCAACAGTCAAACTAATCAACAACAAAGAATTCTACCAACAACTCCAAAAAAACACAGAGAAAAGCATACAAAACCACAAATGGCAAAATATAATAAAGAACCAGCTACTACCCGCTTACTATTCGCTGATAAATTGAAAAAACCTGCTTAGACAGAGTCTCACGGCTAAACCTGTTGACCTCACTCAAGGCGTTAAATCTTAGTTGCCTGTTTAATTCATTATCCAATAAAGCCCTTTCAATTCCATTGGCAAAACTCTCAGGATCCTGCTCAGTTAACAACGCATCAAATCCATCTCTAAGGACATTATCATACATATCATGACTGGTTGCAACAATACAACAGCCTGCGGCCATGTATTCTAGGATCTTTGTGGGCACAGCCACGTTATAGAAATCATAATCGCCCTCATGGTAAGCCAAAGAAACCCAAAATCTCTTCATTAAACCGAGGGCTTCATCATGCCCGACAAACCCGGTGAAAGTTACGGCATCAGATAGACCCAGTTCCTCAACATACTCCCGGAAATAATCCTCATCCCCGGGGTCCACTGGACCCACCATCATAAGCTTAACTCCAGGGACACGCTTCCTTAAGACACTGAAAGCTTCAAGAATCTTCTCCGATGACCTGCTTCTACTAATGGACCCCACATACCCCACCAGACCGTCCTCTCCCTTAACAGCATCCACATCACGCAACTCCACTCCATCCCCTACAACCACCTTTACCTTATCAGCTGATACACCGCGTTCAACAAGAACTCTCTTCATCTCCTCTGAAATGGCGATCACCGCGTCACACCCGTTTAGACATTTAACATCCAGCCAATTCAACAAGCCACCCAAATACCAAGGAATAGACCCGCTGTGAACACCAAAATCCACCCAGAGACCCCTCATATCGTAAACCAGCCGAGCATCGCTGCCACAGATTCTAGCCAAGAGGGCAGGCAATATAGAAGAAAAAGGATTCTTTGCGTGAATAACATCATAGTCCGCGCTATGTAAAAACTTGAATAACCGCCTCGAAAAAACAAACTGCCCCCAGACCCCATAGGTTTTACCCGGGAGAGAAACTACCTCATAAGGAGTATCCTTAAACTGGGGCTTCTCACTGCTCATTTGAATGATTACATCAACATCGTTACCAAGATTAACCAACTCCCGGGCTAGCCCATTACTATGAACCATCCGGTGATCGTTGATGGTCACATTTTGAACTATGGCAATCCTCATTCATGACCCTACACATATGCCGAAAATATCTGTTTTATCGCCCTAAGGGGATACCAGAAAAACATGGTCAAGTTATGAAACTGGGAGAACCCAGATTTCCTCAACATGGGCTCAATGGGAACCTCCTTCACCCTCAAACCATTTTTACTAGCGAGCAGAGTCATCTCGATAGCCCAATGCTTCTCAGAACTGAAGAACAATTCATCCAGCAACTCTGCCCTAAAAATCCGGTAGCCATTTGTAATATCCGTGAGCTTGTACGAGGTAAGCCTATTTACAAGCCATGTAAAGAATGAGATCCCTATCCTTCTAACAAAATTAATATCAGGGGAAGCCCCAAGAAACCGTGACCCAATTATAAGATCATACTCTCCACCAGAAATCTCATCTAAAAACTTGCACAGATCACTAGGAGAGTGTTGTCCGTCAGCATCAATTTGAATAATATAATCGGAGCCCCACTCCTTGACCATCAAAAATCCAGTCTTAATAGCCCCACCAACGCCAGTAGCATAGGCATGCCTAGCAACCTCAATGCCATTCTCAAGGGCAACTCTGGCCGTTTCATCTTCAGAGCCATCATCAATGAGAAAAATCTTATACTCATAAACACCATCTAACGCCTCCTTCACCCCTTTAAGTACGCTAGGCAGGGCCTGCTCCTCATTATGAGCCGGGATCACAACAGCAACTCTAACCATCTGTTTCCACCCTATCCAAGCTGATTACCAGGGAATTCGTCTTCCAGTCGAGAAGAGCCTGCTTTCGAACAAGCCTGTTAACCTTGTAATTGAGATTTGAAAGATACGAGTAAAGGCTAAAAACCATCACGAATAGCCCCATGATGCTGAAAGCAAACAACGTAAACATGTTGGTCCCCAAGTCAAAATACGGGGTGATATACGATACTAAACTAGGAAATACGTCAACGATCACAAAGGTGAACCAAAAACCCACCCAAAATAGAAAAGCCCTGCTCGTCAACCTGTCTTTCCGGCGTAGCAGATAGGTCAATATGAAAGCGATTAAAGCTACCCCAAGACCAACTACCTGTATACCTCTGGATATCATAGTCCTTATCTAAGAAAATCTTGTTGAGATATAGAAATATGTAAGTGATCGAATACACATACAGAACAATGTTCCTTATCAAGCTCACCATAATTAACCAGTAAACACGATCGGATGAAGAGGCAAAACATAGATCAATGATATGTATGTGGTTTCTTTCACCTACACACGTCTAAATCCCAAACAACTCCCCCAATAATTCAAAGGAGATACACTTGAGAGCCAGCCAAGAATACTATAACGAATTATATTTACAAGCACAAAAAGAAGCAGACAGACAGGAAACCAACAAGCTCAGAAAACTATATGCTAATAATACAATAAGATGTGCTTAGCTATGCGTATACTCTTCCTCACCCCCCAGGACACAGATAAACCAGGAGGAAGAGTGAAACGACATGAACTAGAGAATGAAATAACAAAACATGCTGAATGCATCTGGGCAGGAAAAGGCTGGCCTCTATATGAAGAGGAAAAAACGATCAGTGAGACTGTTAACCGAATATATGGCGAAAATCCCCCAGATTGGGTAATATGCACCAAAGATCAACAGAAACTGGATCCCCACAGAAAATACAAGGTCTGTGAAATATTATCAGATCTCCATGGACTGTACAAGTACTCCATAAGACATCCCCTCGGGTATCGAGACCCATTAAGCTTCATAGAAATATTGAACAACACTGGTTACGACCTATATCTAACCAGGTATAAACACTTACTCAACGCCGGCGTACCTAAAGATATATTCTACAAGAAACTGAACGGGAAAATTGAATGGCTTCCTTGGAGCATCGATGAAGCTTATTACAGACCCCAGAAAAAAACCATAGATGTCACGTTCATAGGGACAGTTTCCAAAGTCTATCCCTTGAGAAAACAAATCTGGAAAAAACTCCCAGAACTTTGTGAAAAACACGGGTTTACCTACTTCAAATCAAGACGACCATCTAGGATTGGATTCATCCGTTCTCTTAAAGAGAAACTATTCAACCAAGAGTTCATCCATGGAAAAAAATACGCTGAAACACTGGGTCGAACCCGCATCTTCATATTTGGATCAAGCATATACAAGTACCCCATCCAGAAATACTTCGAAGGTACGGCGAGCAAATGCCTAGTAATGGCTGATGAGCCAGCCGGGGCTCAGGAACTTGGATTCATTGATAATGAAACCTATGTCAGGATAAACAAGTTAAACTGGGAGGAAAGACTAGTGAGTTATCTAACAGACAATGAAAGTGAAACAAAGAGAATCAGTGAAAAGGGCTACAAGCTGGTGAAAGATAAACACACCCACAGCACCAGAGCTGAGGAATTAATCAAAATTCTAGAAGAATTCTAAAACAATTCAAAGCGATATCTTTCAATAATAAACCCACTATGGTCTTCTGCATTATTTTTAAAAAACTCGTAAACCTTCAACGTGTCATTTCTCGGCGTCCAACGAGAAATCTTTACGAATTCTATCTCTTCCACATTAGGATAATCATTTTCAATATCTGAGACGAAGCTTTGAACGTCTTCTATGTCGCCAGAGAATAACACCCGTTCTGGGGGTAATCCAACGTAGAGAAGCAAAGGCACCATCCTATCTGTTACCACAATACAATCTTCATCCAAGATCGAGACTAGTTGAAGTGCGTCTTCATAATCAACTGATTTATAGTTCGTTCTTACCGGAATGGATTGAATTTTACTATAATCAGATAAAATAACCGGGCTAAATGATAAGGGTAAAAGGATAATTAAAAACAAAGTCAGTTTTATACTCTTTCTAATACTGGTGTCACTAAAACCACATATTTTCTTTAAACGGACATCCAGATTTATAGTTATATATTTTGAAAAATCAAGTAAATATAATTTATTAATGAATGAAGTCGAATAGTAAGATATTAATATCGATAAATATATTAAGACTCTATTAAGAGGCAAAGGAGAATTTATTAAAGGTAAATTTAATAATAACAACAGGATAAAGGTTAATAGTTCTATTATCTTTGGTTGTTTTTTATCCAATAATGCTCCAGCTAGGGCGATCGCTATGAAGAAGGTTGAAAAAGAATCTAATCCCACGTCACCATATTTTGATAATTGATAGAATGAGGACTGGTTACATAGAGAATAAATTCCCCCAACTATAAAGGGAATTTTATAATATTTCCAATACTTAACATAATTCAAATCTTTCATATAGTAAAATAATATAAGCAGTATAAGAATAGAAACAGTGAGATAATAAAATAACTTTGTTTCTACAAAAATAAAAGTTAATAACTGAAATTGTATCTGTAAAAATGGAAATCCAATAACCAAGGTTCCCATCATATTAAAAAAAGAACTTGGTATCTTCTTACGATTTATACCTAACAGGTTTAATGATAGTAAAAAAAATGAAAGTACCGCGGTTAATGGGTGAGTCAATAACGTGGTGAGGGCAAATAATACTATTAAAAAATCATATTCAGCATCTTCACGGTAAACCAATAACGTTATAATCCCAATTAAAAATAAATAACTAAAATTTTCCCTAAAAGTAATGGAAAACCTGTTGATAAAACTAGGGTTAAATAACAGACCGACCACCCCAAAAAAGCCATAGAATAAACCGAAACGTCTTTTAATTATTAAAAAGATCAAAGCTGAACTAATACCAGTAAAGAATAATGAACCATACCTAACTAGAAAATCACTCCTTATTCCAGCCAGTGTTGTAACTGCAGCTAAGAAGTAAAAAAACCCAGATGTACTCACATTAACGAGTCCACTAAATTTATTAATCAAACCATGCGGGCTAAGCCCTTCTTCCATTATAGCATCAGCAACTGGGGGGTATGACCAAAGGTCCCAACCCCTCCAGAAAATACGGGGAATAAAACGCAAACAAAGAGCAAACCCCATAACAAAAGCCGTCGCAATCAAAGCTATAGAAACAGAATCGTTTTTAATTGAGATTTGATATTTAGTTTTGTTTTTTATAGCAATATTTTGAAGTAAACTAATAAAGCATAACGATAAAGCCATCTCAAAAATATTTACCTGTCCTGTAAACATAACGAGTAATACATAATCAATTAATAAAATAGCCATACTTGTTAACATAGTTAAAATAGCAATATCACCAAACCTAAAGGAGTATTTATGTGAATATTTTTCAACTATAAAATAACCAATAAGAAATAAAGAAAATACATTATTTATATGCACTAGCCTGTTTACTTTATAGGTAGTATTTAAAAATAAAATGCTTATATTGAGAAATTGCAGCATCAACGGAAGGAAGGAAATATATCTCTTTAAGGAGAAGATGTTTGGCATCTAGACCAGCTCTTCAAACTTAATCAAGTTATCTCCATTTTCAAGTCTAATCACAAAGAAGGATGATAATACTTCACACCCTCTCAAAAATACTCAATCAACTCCCTCTGGAAAAAGTTGCTAGTGTCACGGTCTCTCAGTAGCTCAGAAAGATTTTACATCGATATATATCATTGAGTGTAGTATAATCCCCTTCAATAAAAAACAGGAAAAATTCAGTGGGTGGCACTTGAGGACAGTTAAATAATGAAGACGAGAAAAGTGGACTTCCGATCCTGTGCGAAAAAGTCGACTGGATACACCCGGATCGTCGCCCGGTGTAACGCAGCGTGAAAATCCTAGATTACTATTAAATAAAATCTTTTATTATTAAAAGAAACCTCTAATGGCTTAATCACAAAGGTATGATATATGCAGATCAAGAAAAGAGATATAGTCGATTTTCTAATTTTAACATCACCGTTATACCCATTATTTCTAGGTAATATGTTCCATGGGGTCCTGTTTAATTTCCTCAGATTCTTGTTATCCGCCACCGTTCCAGGATACTACGCATCAATTTATTTTCACAAGAAACATAGCCTGAGTCTAGACGAGTTTCTCGTCGTAGACGTGATAACCAGCTCTCTGATAATGATGTTCAGCTACATTTTTCTAACCGTGTTTTCGTCAAAAGTCGCATATCAACATGTATGGATCTCGGTGTTCACAGTATCCGCGCTGTCATACTTGATGCTAAAGATATTTGATAAGACCCCTGCCTCCGCCATAAAGATAGAGGCTTATCCACTTATCGCGATGTGGTACTGCGTGCTGCCCGCGATATACGTAGTCGGCAAGTTGATTCCAACTGAATTTTGGCGAGGCCAAGACCTCTGGGGAACGTACGCTTACATAAGGGGGCTCTTGGAGACGAGCGGTTCACCCAGTAACTACTACAACTACATCGGCTCACACGTTCAAGCACCAAACTTTGGGTTCTACTACATGGCTGCGTCTTACACCCTCTTGACAGGGTTCTCGATTGAATCCGTCTTAAGGTACGGCGGACTGTTTCAATCCATCTTACTATCCCTAACGATCTACGTTACCCTGAAGAGATACTATGGAACCGCCGGTGCCCTGATTGGGTCCTCTTCAGCCTTCATTCACCCTCTAATCGGGCAGAGATTCGTCTCGATCCTCAGAGAGAACTTCGGCATCATATACCTGGTATTCACGTTTTATTTCCTAAAGATTAGAAACGGTGAGAAGAGGGAGCCTGAGCTCGTAAACGTCTTGACTCTTATAATGCTTATCACTTCAAGCGTAATTATCCATCCATTGACCCCAGTTTTTTTAATAGCCATCCTTGTAATGGAGTCTTTAAGAAACACTGTCCAAAGGAACTATCATAACGCAGTAGAGATATACCTGTCTATGATATTCTCGTTCTTTATATTAGTGATATTCGTTCCGCTGCCTCTTGACTATTACTACGGGTTCATAAGATGGTTCTCATCGGAGTTCAATATGATCGTTATCAGAAAACTGGGTGAAAACTTACTAGTATTCTTAACGGTTATGCAGCTGTTATATGGTGGGGCATTATTTTATATCTATAAATCAAAAATACGTGTCACAGAGGATAAAATAAACAAACTCTACATAGTCTTTCTGGTAGTCAGTGTAAGTGTTTTTACGCATATTTTGATGACAAACCCATACAGTGGCGGCTCCTTCGACGTATTCGAGTTTGGTATGTTTTCCCCTGCGATCCTCTTTGCCTCGCTCGTAGGGTATTTAATCTATAGTAGAAAACTGCCTTTTCCGGTAATCACCCTAAGCGCCATGCTGACCATGTTGTCGCTGATGTCCTACACCGGTTTATTTGTCCCGTTGAAACGGTTCGGCGTCTACGCGATTCTAGTATTCACCTTCTCAACGTCTCACCTGTTTCACCATGTTCTCCCCGTATCAGACTTTGATCTCGACCTGAAGAGATCTAACCTTAATGACTTGACGCGTAAAACTAGATCGTGGTTTACCCAGAACAAGTACCCTCTCCTAGCACTGTTTCTGGTAGCCTCCTACGGCCTCCACGAAACAGCCAGTTTCAGGAGATACGACTCCCTCTTTTCCAGCTCGGACATACAATACGGGTACGAGTTCAAAGACCAGCTAAACAACAGCTCCAAGATCTACTCTCGCGACCACATGCAGGAACTGATATGGTACGTAGATATCCCGCATGGTAGCCTGGTCACAGACATCGAACACCAGAGAAACATCACGAGGCTGCTTAACCAGTCGTCACCCTACCCCCTGTCCGATTACCTGACGCAATACTATAACATCTCAAACTTCTACTACTGCGTCTCAGGCCTCAACGAACAGCTATACGGGCTCACGCACGAGCCCCTGTTCGAGTACTACGCGGAAAGAAACGTATACGGATCCATGGTGGTCTACACGTTCAAGATCCCCATAACCCCCATGAGCCTCCCCATAAACAAGATAAAATTCATAGAGGACACGACCCGGCAACACGGCCTTGAAGACATCCAGACCATCAGCAACGTCGTCAACAAAGACAACCAATACTACACCCTAGCTAAAAACAGGACAAACCCAAGACTAACCCTGTACACTTCAACGGATGGACTAACCTGGCACAAATTAGCCGTACTAGGAAACAGCCATGAAATCCAGTCACCATACTTGGTGTCAATAAATGATGAGCTAACCGTTTACGGCCAAGACCCCACATCCCACAGGATCACCCGCTACGCCATCCAGAACCACAGCCTAACCCAACAAACACAGCCACCAACCAGACACACTGAACACGTTTACCAGGAATACCCCGTGATCTGGCGCTCAAACAACACGTGGCACATGATCTACTGGGAAACCAGGGCAGGAGAAGACTACAACACAGGACTAGTATACCACACCAGCCAAGACGGGACGCAATGGAGCCTCATAGACCCCAACCTCGACTGGGTTCTCGCCGACGACGCCGGCAGGATGTACAGCTGGGATAAGATACAGTTAACCGACGTGACGCCGTTAAACGACGGCGTCATGTTCCACGCGAGATACTTGGCACAAGACCAGCACCACAACAACACGTACTGGAGAACCGGCACAATATACCTTGAAGACGGGGTCACCCAAAACAACGCGATAACGACAAGCTACGTATACAAGTCGAACCTGAACGACACCCAGTCTATACGGGACCTAAGATTCCTCGAAACCGCCAGCGGGGAACGAATAATCTACTATACCGTACAAGAATACGACGATGGTTTACACGTTGGAGAACCATCAGATCACCACGGAGTCTCAGAAAAACAAATAGTCAAACCCTAGAGCATCACCCGGGAGGGGAAAATAGAGCCTGAAAAACAAGTCTCACGAAAGAAACTAAACAGCCAAAAAAAAACGCTTATAGTAAGTAACCAACTATAAGGGAAAAGCAAAGTCGTCGATCCACGTAACGTTTAACACTGGAGCCCCCAAACTAGACACGATCAAGTACCAAACCAAAATGACGCATTTTTAATGCTAAACACGTAACATATAATCGAGATGAAGATAACTGTCAGACCTGAGCTAAAGATGCTCTACCCCAGAGCAGTGTTCGGGAGCCTAAAGGTATACAACCGGAAAAACACCAAACAGGACAAGAGGCTGGAGGACAGGAAAAGAGCACTAGAGAAACAGATAAGGGACACCTACCCCGACCCCCGGGAAGACCCCGTGATACAGAGCTACAACGACTACTACGGTAAATGGGAAAAGACCTACCCCATAGGGTACCAGATAAAGTCCCTGAAGGGTGGGAGAAAGTTCCCTCGGGTATCCGTCCACGTGGACGCCATGTTCATGGCGGAGCTGGGCAACAGGATACTCACCTCGGGCCACGACCAAGAAGCCGTCAAAGGCGACCCAGTCTTCGACCTCGCCGACGAGGGCGAGCCCTACACCAAGCTCAACGGCGAGGAACAGAGCCTCAAGAAGAACGACGTAGTGCTCAGAGACGACGAGGGCGTGCTGGCCAGCGTCCTCTACGGCCCGGCGCGGAGAACCTCCATCGCCCCCGACACACAGAACCCCATGTATTTCGCGTGGTGCCCCAACGGCGCCGAGGAGGGGGCAGTCGACAAACACTTGACAGACATCGTGGAGCATCTGGGAACCGTCTTCGGCGACGTCGACTACGACGCCCAGATACATAAATAAGTTCAAGGCGAGAGCACGGCAGACCCATCCTGTCGACGCAGCCACAACACAAATTCACAGACCGACGGGCGATGATTGTCGCGCGTGACTACACTCACACTCTAATATGGAATACTGTTCCACGAAACCCCCAGATACCTCCAGGGGCCACGAAGTTGCATACATCCAAGACCAGAGACGAGCCGCCGTCGCTCCCCAATCACCCGCCGGGCATCACCCAGCCAGTCCGGAGGTGAGAGCATGAGAGTCGGGATCACGGGCCAGTCGGGCTTCATCGGCTCACACCTATACAGCTACCTGAAGACCGACGAAGACGTGACCCTGATCCCCTACCAGAGAAGGTTCTTCGAGAACGCTTACGAGCTCGACAAGTTCCTTCAGAGCTGTGACGTCGTGGTCCACCTGGCAGGAGCCAACCTCGGCCCAGACGAAGAGGTCTACGAGGACAACATTCAGCTAGCCGAGGGGCTCGTGTCTGCACTCGAACGAACAAGATCCACGCCCCACCTGATATACTCCTCCTCGACCCACGAGAACCGAGACACTGCGTACGGCAGATCCAAGCATCACGCTAGACAGACACTATCAACGTGGGCCCACGAGAACGACGCCAAGTTCACCGGCCTCATCATCCCCAACGTCTACGGCCCCTTCTGCAGGCCCTTCTACAACTCCGTGGTCGCCACGTTCTGCCACCAGTTAACACACGGCCAAGAGCCGGAGATAAAAAAGGATCAGCCCATCGGCCTCATCTACATCGACGACGTGCTGCAGAAGATCCACCGGGTGATTCTGTACGAGCTGGAATCCGACGAGATGCTGGTGCCGCCCAACCTGGAGATAAAGGTAAGCGACCTCCTGCAAAAGCTCCAGGGCTTCAAACAGCAGTACATAGAGGAGAAAGTGATCCCAGACCTATCGGACCCCTTCGACCTCAAGCTGTTCAACACATTCAGGTCTTACATCGAGCCCGGCCACTACCCGGTCCCATACGACGTGAAACAGGACCACCGGGGCTACCTCTTCGAGGCAATAAGGTCCCTCAATCAGGGCCAAGCCTTCTTCTCGACGACTAAGCCGGGAGTGGAGAGAGGCAACCACTACCACAGGAGGAAGGTGGAACGGTTCAGTATAGTCAAGGGGCGGGCCCTAGTCCAGTTGAGAAAGGTGGGAACCGAAACCATTCAAGATTATTTTCTGGACGGCGATAAACCATCCTACATAGATATATCGGTCCTCTACACCCACAACCTGATCAACGTCGGAGAAGAAGAGCTGCTTATGCTATTCTGGACCAGCGAGCTCTACGACCCGGAAGACCCCGACACCTATTACGAGACGGTAAACGAGCCCAAGTCTTACGAAGAGCCGATAACCTTAGAGGCCACGCAATGAATAGCAGCCTTTAACAGCTAAGGCTCCAGAGCCCAGCACATTAACATGGGATAAAACCACCTGAACGAAAAAACTCACCCATGTAAGCGCTCATAAACATTCCAAACTTTAAAAAAGATGAGAAAATCTAGGGCGGCTGGTGGCTCACCCGTTTAGAGACCTCGAGTTCAGAAAGCTGCCGAAGGAACTCAACCATGTTAGTGACCGAGTACTCAATCAGCTTCTCACCAGTCTCTCTGCTCGCCTTAGGAGACTGACCTCACCGGCGGTGATCGTTCAACAAGATCCTGCGGTGCTCCTCCAGCTCCCTGAAGCGGTTCTCCTCCCACTCGAACCACCTAAGCCAACCTTCGAGGAGAACCTGGTCGCCCTTCACCATCCTGAGGTAGCGGTCCCGGTCTGGTCCGCCGTGTAGCCTGTGCATCTCCGTGTAGAACCCCCTGTCGATGACGCGCAGGAGAGCCATCCAGGGGTCCGGATGGTCGTGTCCAATGGTATCCCTGTCCGCCCCGACGAGATCCCCCGGCATCCGACCCTTGACGAGTTCTCCGTCCTTCCCGAGGGCTTCTATAACGATCTTGTTCTCGACGAGGGAAACCTCGCAGTAACGCTTCGCGTCTCCGCCGAAGCCCCACTCCCAAAGGGTCTCGTAGCGTCTGATGAAGACCGGCGCCATGTCTCCCCAGTGCTCCATGAGCCACCGGAGGTTGCCCCACAGATCTCCCTCGTGCACCGCGGCAATCAGCCCCGCCGGGGTCAGCCCGTAGATCTTCCTAGGGGCGCCCCTCCCCCTGATCTCTCTGCCCCTCAGAGTTATGTAGCCCCTCTCGACGAGGCCGTCCTTGGCCAGGTTTATGGTGGGGGTGGCGAATCTGTATGTATCGGCGACGGTCTTCTGGTCGCTCGGCCCGTTGAGCGTCAGGTAGATAAGGAACTCTCTTTCACCTGCCTTCCAACCCATATTCAAATAATTTAATTAACTGATTAATAAAAATATTTATTATTTACCTTGTTCCGCTGATATACAGGGGACTAACTATACCCTGCAGGAGTGACTGAAGTTGTCAGGCAGAAATGAGAGGGAGACCGACTCAACCATCTTCATCGAACCCAAGTCCGAGCGGAGGCGTTTCGTCTCAAGGACTCTCAGGGTTAGAAGGGTCTACCAGTTGGACACCAGGAAGACGATAGAGAACGCCATCAGGAACCTGGACGAGCTGGCTGAGGAAGCCCACACTCGGGCGACCTCCAAGTACCAGCCCGTCGAGGCCCGGCAGAAGTGGGCACGCATCGAGGCCTACGTGTACCAGACCATCAACAGCCTCACGAAGAACTACGACAGCCAGCTGGTGATGGAGAAGCTGGAGGCATTGACGCGGCGTGTCGAGGAGTTTATGGAAGAAGATCAGGGATCTGGAGAGAAAGATTGATAGGCTCACCCAGGAGCCCCCGGCCCTCCCTCAGGACCCGGCCGGGTTCTGCAGGGAGATCCTGGGTCTTGAACCTACGTCCTACCAGAGGAGGCTCCTGGAGACGGGATCTCGGCGGATCGTGCTCAGATGGGCTAGGCAGACCGGGAAGACCACAGCCCTTGCATGCCTCTGCATAATCCACGCCTCCCAAAACCCGGGCAGCATGGTTCTTGTCGTAGCGCCTGGCCTCAGGCAGTCCCGGATACTCGGGGAGAGAGTCCGGAAGCTATTGGGGCGGATGCCCCGCGGGCTCAGGAAGGCCGTCTTGGACCAGCAGCTACGCACCATCTTCAGGTTCCGGAACGGCAGCCAGATAACGGTTCTCCCCAACTCCGAGAACCAGCTCAGGGGCTTCACCGCAGACCTAATCGTCGTCGACGAGGCGGCTTTCTTCCACAACGACGAAGCCATCTTCCGGAATATCCTGCCGCCGATGCTGGCGACCACCGGCGGCGCCCTCGTCGTCTCCAGCACCCCGTGGGGCCGGAACACGGTGTTCTACCAGCTCAACCAGGACCCATCCTACGAGAAGCACGTCGTGACGTGGAGGGACGGCGTCCGGGAAGGCCGGTACTCCCCTGAGTTCCTCGCGCACCTGGAGCGGGAGCGGGCTAACCGTCCCCAGGTCTTCAAGATGGAGTACGAGGCAGAGTTCGCCGAGGAGGCGGACACGTGGCTCACCCAGGACCTCCTGGCGGGGAGCATCTGCGAGGACCTAGAGTACATGGGCTTCGACTCGACTCAGAGGGGCGGCTTCTACATGGGCGTAGACTTGGCGGAGCGGGTCGACTACAGCGTCGCCGCCGTCGTAGAGAAGACGGGGCCCAGCCTGTGCCTGGTCCACATGCACCGATTCAGGAGAGGAACGAGCCTCGCCTCGGTCATTGGCTACGCCAAAGTCCTATCCGAGAGGTGGATGACCGTCCACGCCGTGTACGTGGACAACACCAAGCACGGAGACTACATAATCGAGGACATGCGCTCGGCGGGGCTTAGGCAGGCGGAGGGCGTCCACTTCACCCAGGGCGCCAAGCAGGAGATGGCGCAGCTCCTAAAGCAGCGGATGCAGGAGGGGCTGCTCAAGATACCCTACGACCGGGACCTCCTGGACGAGCTCAACGTGGAGCGGTACGAGCTCACCAAGACCGGCAGGATCGCCTTCAGCCACCCAGACGGGACCCACGACGACAGGTTCTGGGCCCTCGCCCTCTCGGTGTACGCAGCCGAGATGGCGCCGCCGGCTTCAAGACCGATAGGCAAAATAATCTAGATATTGTGGAAATGATTCAAAACTATCAATACGGGCTTGTAACTATTCATGCACGCACCACAAACAGAAGCAGATCAACTCTCAGGGCCCTCAATTCACGTCCACCTTGTAGTATTTGGAAGAGGAGCC
>Ga0268279_1000702_pt1 | contig 20372 bp, 15 predicted proteins | sample saktaG_6_FD_190142 | JGI IMG/M metagenome (GOLD analysis project Ga0268279, IMG submission 190142) | Saline water microbial communities from Sakinaw Lake, British Columbia, Canada - sak_2010_1_5_80m | ecosystem: Environmental > Aquatic > Non-marine Saline and Alkaline > Saline ...
AGTAAATTACCTTTTTGAAAAGCTTATAGAGAAGGTGATTGAAAGACCCCTAAAGATTAAATTAAGTTGAAAAATTATAGTAAACTTAATCGGATAGCCCACGTTAATTGGCTGTTAAGCGGAATGGGTTAATTACCATTCAAACAGGGTGGCACCGCGAGCAATTCTCGTCCCTGATGATACTTAATAGAAGTATTATCAGGGATTTTTTAATAATATTGGCAATTAGAGCGAAATCAATCCATTTAAAATTTGTTTCATAGATTCATCAACAAAATAAGAGAAAAAACGCATGGCTGACCCCACAGAAGAAGAAGCTATCGAAGTAATCAAGGAGATTATCAAAAAAAATACTAAAATATATCCTGATATCTTTTAAAAATATCGATGATACAATAAATAGAATATTTCATCAGAAAGATAATTTATAATTTTGTTAGATGTAGTTTAGTTAATATTAATTAAAAAAAGGGAGATTAGATATGCAAATTAAAGAATTGTTAATTGAAGCTAAAGATAAAGAGGCTTCCGATTTACACCTTAATGTAGGAATTCCTCCGGTACTTCGCATAAATGGGAAATTAAAAAGATTAGATCTACCCGAATTAACTCCGGAGATTGCTCATGAAATGATAGATAGCATTCTTAGTGAAAAGCAAAAAAATAACTTTAAAAGTTTGGGCGAATTGGATTTATCTTACGAATTAATTAACGTATCTCGATTTAGAGTAAATGTTTTTAAGCATAGGCTTGGTGAGGGCGCAGCTTTTCGTTTAATTCCAGAAAAGATTAGAACTCTTTCTGAATTGGGATTACCCTCAATAATTTCAGAATTTACAGTACAAGATAGAGGATTAGTATTGGTTACTGGGCCAACCGGGAGTGGTAAGTCAACAACTTTAGCAGCTATGATTGATATTATAAATAAAAATCGGACTGATAATATAATTACTATCGAAGATCCTATAGAATTTATTCATTATCATCAAAAATGCCTTATTTCTCAAAGAGAGGTAGGTGCTCATACTCCATCGTTTGCTTCAGCTTTACGCAATGCTTTAAGGGAAGATCCGGATGTAATATTGGTAGGAGAAATGAGAGACCTGGAAACTATTTCTATGGCATTAACAGCTGCTGAAACAGGACACCTGGTATTCTCTACCCTTCACACTATCAGTGCATCAGAAACAATAGAAAGGATAATAGATGTATTCCCTCCTCATCAGCAAAATCAAGTTAGAATGCAGCTTGCCGGTTCCCTTTTAGGGATTGTTGCTCAAACTTTATTGCCTGTTTTAGATGAAAAAGGCAGAATCCCAGCCGTGGAAATAATGGTTGCTAACCCGGCAATTAGGAATCTAATTAGAGAAGGGAAAGCTTATCAAATTTCTTCAACTATTCAGATTAGCAAGAAAGATGGAATGCAAAGTTTAGATCAATCATTAAAAGATTTGCTTATAGAGGGAAAAATTAGCCAGGAAGATGCCCTCAAGAAAGCGATCGATAAAAAAGCATTTATGGAACAGCACTATAATTATTAAAGAAAAGGAGAGGAAAATATTGTATATTAAGGTTCCCAAAGGGACACAAGATGTTTTACCTGAGAATATTTCAAAATGGTATTATATCGAAGGAATAATAAAAGAGATACTAAATAAATACGGATATAAAGAAATAAGAACGCCGTTCTTTGAGTATACTGACCTTTTTGTCCGGGGGATAGGCGAGTCTACCGATATAGTAACTAAAGAAATGTTTACTTTTCCCGATAGAAAAGGGAGAAGTCTCACATTACGGCCCGAAGGAACTGCACCGGTAGTTAGAGCTTATTTAGAAAATAGGATGGATAGAATTTCTAAAGTAGTCAAATTATTTTATCTTGGTCCAATGTTTAGATGCGAAAAACCACAAGCGGGAAGATTCCGACAGTTTAATCAATTTGGAATCGAAATTATTGGAACTAAATCTTCCGCTGCAGATGCTGAAGTTATAATTACCATTTTAGAGGTTTATAAAAAACTGGGATTAAAAAATATTGAAACTGCAATCAATAGCGTGGGTTGTAAAAAATGCAGAACTAAATATATCCAAAAATTAAAAAAATATCTAAAGAATAAAAAAGATTTTCTATGCGCAGAATGTAAAGAGAGATACATTAAAAATCCTTTAAGAGTTTTAGATTGTAAAAAAGATAGCTGCAAAAAAATCATAGAAGAAGCTCCGTTGATTACTGAAAATCTTTGTCAGGAATGTGAATTGCATTTCGCAGAAGTTAAATCATATCTTAATGACCAAAAAATTATATTTCATGAAGACCCTCGATTGGTAAGGGGATTAGATTATTATACCAAAACCGCTTTTGAAATAATTTCGGGAGAATTAGGTGCTCAAAATGCTATAGGCGGAGGCGGAAGATATGATGACCTAGTTGAAGAATTGGGAGGAAAACCTACTCCAGCAGTAGGATTTGCCGCAGGGATAGAGAGAATGATTATCGCTATGGATCAACAAAATATAGAGTGGCCCCTAAAAGAGGAATTAGTTATATTTGTTGCTACGGTTAATGAAAAGACCCAAGAGAGAGCATTTAGGTTATTACAAAAAATTAGGAATACTGGCTTATCTGCCGATATGGATTATTCCGGAGGAAGTTTAAAATCACAAATGAGGATAGCCAATAAAATAGGAGCAAGATATACCGTAATAGTTGGTGAAGAAGAATTATCTAAAAATATGGTGATCCTACGCAATATGAAAACCAAAGAACAAAAAGAAGTAAAAATAGACAATATAATCAATGAATTGGGTTTGTCAGGGAGACGATTGTCAGGGGGACGGTTCTACTGACAATATTTTACTAGAATATTAAAATAGTGAGAAAATATTGTCAGTAGAACCGTCCCCCTGACAATCTAAGGAGGTAGTATATATGGAAATTATTAGAATAAACGATATTAAAAATTATGAAGGAAAAGAAGTAGAAATTAGAGGATGGCTTTATAATAGACGTTCAAGTGGAAAAATAAAATTTTTAATCATAAGAGACGGAACAGGTTTTATTCAGGGTACTCTCATCAAAAATGAAATGGATGAAAATATTTTTGATGAAGCGGACAACATTAATTACGAATCATCGATTAAAATATCTGGGTTAGTTAAAGAAGAAAAGAGAGTTCCTTTGGGATATGAAGTTTTGGTAAAAAATATTGAGGTGGTTAATACCGCTGAAGATAATTACCCGATTTCTTTAAAAGAACATGGCGTAGGATATCTAATGGATTATCGCCATCTATGGTTAAGGTCACCTCGGCAAAATGCTATTTTAAGAATAAGAGCGGAAATAATCAAATCTATTCGGGATTTTTTAGATATGAACGGTTTTATCTTGATGGATACACCGATACTTACTCCTGCAGCTTGTGAAGGGACTACTACTTTATTTGAGACTGAATATTTTGACGATAAGGCATATCTTACACAAAGTGGACAGCTTTACAATGAGGCAAATGCCGCGGCTTTTGGAAAAGTATACTCTTTTGGGCCAACTTTTCGAGCTGAAAAGTCTAAAACCAGAAGACACCTAATGGAATTTTGGATGGTTGAACCGGAAGCTGCCTATGTGGATTTTGAGGAAAACAACGAAATACAGGAGAATATGATAGCTTACATTGTAAAACAAGTGTTGGAAAAGAAAGAAAATGAATTGAAATTGTTAGAAAGAGATGTATCCAAATTAGAACTTATAAAAACACCTTTTCCCAGGATTTCATATGATGAAGCGATAGATATTTTAAAGAGTAATGATGTAAAAGTTGAATGGGGAGATGATTTCGGTGGGGAAGATGAAACAATTTTATCAAAAAGATATGATAGACCTGTGTTTGTTCATAGGTATCCTGTAAAATGCAAGGCTTTTTATATGAAGCCTGACCCAAAAAGAGAAGATGTCGTTTTGGGCGCTGATCTTTTAGCCCCGGAAGGGTATGGAGAAATTATCGGGGGCGGACAAAGAATTGATGATTATGAATTATTAGAAAAAAGGCTTAAAGAGCATAAATTACCCAGAGAAAAGTATGAGTGGTATTTAGATTTAAGAAAATATGGGTCAGTCCCTCATTCTGGATTTGGTTTAGGAATAGAAAGAACTGTCGCCTGGATATGTGGTTTAAGCCATATTCGCGAAACCATTCCTTTCCCGAGAATGCTAAATAAAATTTATCCCTAAAAGAAATACGCGATACGCAATACGAATAAAGGAGCATAGACTAAAATGAAAAAATCAAAAGAATTTATAGAGCCTATGGGCTCTTGGAAGAAGACTAATTCCTGCGGAGAGCTTAGGGAAAATGATATAGGAAAAGAAGTAATCTTAATGGGCTGGGCTCAGAGTAGAAGAGATCATGGTGGTTTGATCTTTATTGATTTGAGAGACCGTGAAGGAATATCACAAATTGTGTTTGACCCAAAAGATTCTACTGAAGCACATAAAAAAGCCCATATTATTAAAAACGAATATGTGATTGCCATTAAAGGGAAAGTTGTTTCGCGCCTAGTTGGCTCTAAAAATTCTAATATACCAACTGGAGAGATTGAAATTAAAGCAAAACAGGTAAAAATATTGAACGTTTCCGATACCTTGCCCTTTAATATAGATGACAAGATAGAGATAAATGATAATTTAAGATTAAAATATAGATATCTGGATTTAAGGCAGTCAAAGATGCAAAAAAATATGCGATTAAGACACCAGATCTGTATGGAAATTAGAAATTACTTAAATAGTAAAAATTTTTTAGATATAGAAACACCTTTTTTAACCAAGAGCACACCGGAAGGCGCTAGAGATTATATAGTTCCTAGTAGGGTAAATCCGGGTAAATTTTATGCTCTGCCCCAATCTCCTCAATTATTTAAACAATTATTGATGGTTGCAGGATTTGAAAAATATTACCAAATAGTAAGGTGTTTTCGAGACGAAGATTTGAGAGCTGACCGGGCACCTGAGTTTACCCAGCTTGATATGGAAATGTCTTTTGTTGATAGAGATGATATATTTAATTTAGTAGAGGAAATGTTTGCTTATTTATTTAACGAATTGTTTAATATCAAAATAAAAATTCCTTTTAGAAAAATGGATTACCAAGAAGCAATTTCCAGATATGGAGCAGATAAACCGGACTTAAGATTTGGAATGGAGATAATAAATTTAACTGAAATATTTCAAAAAAGTTCCTTTAAAGTATTCGGAGAAGTGATTCAAAATAAAGGGGAAATATGTGCTATTAAAGTTGAAAGTGATAAGGAATTTTCCCGAAAAAAACTCGATGATTTACAATTATTTATTACTTCCTTTGGTGCAAAAGGCCTATCTTATATAAAAATTAAGGAAGGAAAAGATTTTCAATCTTCCATAGCCAAGTTTCTTTCTCCCGAAGAGATAGAAAAAATAAAACTTAAAACTAATGCGAATCCGGGTGATCTTATCTTAATTGTTGCTGACCAAGCGAAAGTAGTATATGAAGCATTAGGAAATTTAAGATTAAAATTAGCCAACGATTTACACCTAATTGATCATGAAAAAAAAGAATATAATTTTCTTTGGGTTACGAATTTCCCTTTATTGGAATATAACCCGGAAGAAAAAAGGTATGAATCTATTCATCATCCTTTCACAGCACCTATTGACGAAGATATAGAATTATTAGGTACTAATCCTTTAAAAGTACGTTCAAAAGCCTATGATTTAGTACTTAATGGGAACGAAATTGGTGGAGGAAGTATCAGAATACACAATAACCACCTACAAAAAATAATTTTTAGATTACTAGGAATAGACGATAAAAGGGCTGAACAAAAATTTGGATTCTTACTGCAAGCCTTAAAATATGGAGCACCACCACATGGAGGAATTGCCTTTGGTTTGGATAGGATGGTTATGCTTTTAGCCGGTGCTTCCTCAATCAGAGAAGTAATTGCCTTTCCCAAGACTCAGAAGGCCACTTGTCTGTTAACCGATGCTCCATCTGAAGTAGATCAAAAACAATTAAAGGAACTTCATATAAAATTAGATTTGTCGCGAGGATAGCGGATAGCGGTTAGCGTAGAGCGTATAGAAATATAGTATCGCGTATAAAATACAATAATGAGTGATAAGTAATGAGTAATAAGATTGTCCTCTATTTAATAATTTACGAGATATGAATTTTGAATTCTCTTTTCTGTCTTCTGAATTCAATTTTCTTAACCAGTTAACTAGGTAACCAACTAACTATCTAACTAAATACGAGATACGATTCACGAGATACGAGCTTGATATTGAAAGATATTATAAATTATGATATTATAAGTTCGAGAAGAAATAAATAATTACCCTGCTGTGCTCGTGCTGACTGATTAAGTTTTGAACCAACACTATATAAAGAGGGATCGAGCTCTAAATGCATAATGTAGGCCTAAGGTAAGTCTCCCTCCATTGGAGGAAAGGCAAATATCTAACGTTGACTACCTTGGTTGACGCGGAAACATAAAGCATTTAGGTAGATACCCACCTGTTTGGGAACAGGTACAAAACCTAACGCACACGACATAGCGGGGTTTTATAATTTACAAAAAAAATTATGGTTTTTCGCTTTTTGCCTTATATTTTTAGATATATATTGATAACCGAAAACTATATTTTTTCACACGATACTAAATACGATATACTATATACGACATACGAAATACGAGATATAATTTTGACAAAAATAATAAATAACTATATTATAATAAAAATTATGAACAAAGAAGAAATACGAAGGAATATATTAAAAAAAAGGCTTTCCCTGTCTTCTGAAGAGGTAAAAAATAAAAGTCAACAAGTATTTTTACGCTTGGCTGAGACCGTAGAGTATAGAAATTCCCAAAATATTATGTTTTATGTTGCTACCAGAAGTGAAGTGCAGACCGAAGAAATGATTAAAACATCTATAAAAATGGGTGAAAATATTTTTGTTCCCATTATCCTAACAGAATGCATTAATTTAGCTCCTTCGAAAATATACGATTTTGATAATGAATTAGAAAAAGGCAAAAAGGGGATTTTGGAACCGAAGAGAGAATATTATAGATTGTTTCCCCCGGAAGATATAGATTTAATAATAATACCCGGAGTCGTTTTTGATTTAAGCGGAAATAGAATTGGCAGGGGTTTCGGATATTACGATAATTTTTTAAGAAAAGTTCGCTCTTCTGCTAAAATTGTCGCTTTAGCCTTTGAAATGCAGATAGTAAAAAAAATACCCAATGATAAAAATGATATCCCGGTACATAAGATAATAACAGAGAAAAGAACAATAATTAGCGTATAGCGTAGAGCGTAGAGTCTATACGAACATTTTAATCATATACAGAATTAATAAAAGTTAACAGGGAATGGATATTGAAAACAAAAAGTTTTAAAGACCTTATAGTTTGGCAAAAGGCCTATAGATTGGTTTTAGAAGCATATAAAATTACAAAAAATTTCCCAAGACATGAAACCTATGGCTTGACTCAACAGATAAGAAGAGCAGCAATTTCTTTACCTTCGAATATAGCTGAGGGATATGGAAGAAAACATAAAGCAGAATATCAACAATTTTTATCTATAGCTTATGCTTCATTGTTGGAATTAGAGACTCAATATTTATTATCTCTTGATTTGAATTATATGAATAAAAATGAAATTATTGAAAATCTTATAAAAGAAGTTGGTAGTATGCTGTACAGAATGATTTATCCTATACGCTAAACGCTGTACGCTCTACGCTAAAAACGATATACAAGAAAAGGAAGGATGTAAGACTATGGAGTTAAAAGAAAAAAACGAAGTAGAAGAAACAGAAAAAAGTTCTAAAGAAGAAATGAATGAAATGATCAACCAATCTTTAGAAAAATTTAAAAAAATAAAAAGAGGAGATATAATTAAAGGCCAGATAATGAAAGTTGATGAAGACGGATATCTGGTTGATATACAATATAAAATGGAGGGGCATCTTCCTAAAAATGAAAAATCACTTTTTTCCGAAAAAGAAGAAACCATAACCCACACTTTAGAGATTGGTGATGAAGTTTATTTATACGTTACTAATGTTGATGAAAAAAATGGAAATGTTGCTTTATCAAGAGAGAGAGCAAAATATTTTCAAATATGGGAAAAACTTAATGAAATATACAGAAAGAAAGAAAAAATTAATGCAGAAGTAATCGAAAAAAATTCAAACGGTTTAATTGTTAATATAGGATTGAGAGGATTTGTTCCTAAATCTCAGATCGAAACTAAATTTATAAAAGATGAAGATTTAGACAAATATATAGGGAAAAAATTAGATTTTGTTATAATTAAGCTGGAAAAAATGGAGAACAAAGTTATTCTTTCTCACCGTCTGATTGTTGAGAAAGAACGTAAAGTAATGTACAAAAAAACATTAGCTGATCTAACAGTGGGACAGGAAAAAGAAGGGATTATAACCAACATTACAAAATTTGGAGCATTTGTTGATATAGGTGGGGTCGAAGGATTGCTTCATATTTCAGAAATTACCTGGCGTGATATGAAGGATGCCACTAAATTGTTGAAAGTCCGAGACAAAATCAAAGTAAAAATTATTGACTTCAACAAAGAAAATAAAAAAATATCCTTGAGCATAAAACAATTTTCCCCGGATCCCTGGAAGGATGTTAAAGAAAAGTATTCTATTGGCGACGAAGTAGAAGGAAAAGTGATAAAAATTAAAGATTTTGGTGCTTTCGTTGAAATAGAAGAAGGCCTTAATGGCCTACTGCATATTTCAGAAATGGCCTGGGCATATGTAAATAATCCTTCAGAAATAGTTTCCGAAGGAGAAGTTTTAAAATTAAGAATTATAGAAATCGATCCAGAGAAAAGGAAAATATCTTTAGGATTAAAGCAGTTATTGGATAACCCCTGGAAAGATGTCAAGAAAAAATATCTTATTGGTTCGGTCGTGGAAGGGAAAATTACTCAAGTAACTTCTTATGGAGCCAATGTAGAGTTGGAAGCGGGAGTATCCGGTGTAGTTCATTTATCTGAGATTGATTGGGAATACGTAGAAAAACCCTCAGCAATATTTAAAAAATATATGGTACTTCCACTGAAAGTAATAAAAATAGATGAGGATGCCCATTTAATATTTTTAAGCAGAAAGAGAACTTTACCCAACCCCTGGGATGATATAGATAAATTTTACAAGGTAGATTCAATTGTAAAAGGTAAGGTAATAAGAGTAAGAGATTTTGGAGCATTTGTTAAATTAGATAAGGGAATAGAGGGATTTGTGCCCGTGTCTGAAATAGACTGGGAAAGAATTAAACACCCCAGTGAGATATTAAAGAAAGACAAAGAATATGAATTTAAGCTAATAAAAATAGATAAAGAAAAATTGCAGCTGACTTTAAGTAAAAGGAGATTATTGCCAGACCCCTGGTTAGAGGTTCAAAAGAAATATGCAGTTGGGACTTTAGTAGAAGGTAAGATAGTAAATCTTACCGATTTTGGAGCCTTTGTAAACTTAGAAGAAAATATTGACGGATTAGTTCCCTTATCAGAAATATCCCATAAAAAAATAGATAACCCGAAAAGTGTTCTTTCGGTGGGAGAAGAAGTGACAGCTTTAGTGATAAAATTAGATAGTCGAAGGAAAAAGATAAGTTTAAGTATTAGAAGAGCTGAAAAAGAAGAACAAAAAAGATTTATGAAAGATTATAATAAAAAACAGAGTGTAGATAAAATATTGTTTAAGGATTTATTCGGAGACATGTTTACAAAGAAATAGATTAATCGCTAATTTATACGAGATACAAAATAATAAGCATGGTGGTAGTTAAAAATGAATATAACCAAAAAAACTTTTTCTAATAAAAGAATCGGAGATATCTTAATTGAACAGGGCTCAATTACCCACCAACAGTTAAAAGAAGCCCTTGAAATGCAAAAAAACGGTAACAAGAAACGGTTGGGGGAAATATTCGTTGAAACAGGGGCAATAACCAGAGAAGAACTATATGAGGTTTTACAATATGTTTACGAAACAGAATATGTAGACCTGTCTAATTATGTAATAGACCCGGAAGTGATATCTCTTATACCTGAAAAAACTGCCATAAGGTTAAAATTAATCCCCATAAGTAAAAGTGATGATGAATTAATTGTTGCTATGGCTAACCCATTAGATGTTTATGCTATTGATTTTATAAGAGACCATACTAAGATTAAAAGAATTAAATCATTACTGGCCTCTGAAGAAGGTATTCTAAATGCTATCACTAATTATTATGAATTGGGTGAATATGATGACATCATTGAAAAATTAGGAACAGAAGTAATATTTAAAGAAGATGAAGACGAGGAAGATTCTAGAAAATTAGAAGCAATAAGCAAAGAAGCCCCTATTATACAGCTGGTAAATATGTTAATCGTGCAAGGCGTTAAGGACAGAGCAAGCGATATTCACATTGAACCAAATGAAAAAGGTCTTTTAGTTCGTTTCCGTATTGATGGGATGCTTCATGATGTTAGAGCCTTACCCAATACAATAAAATCCGCGGTTATATCTCGGATAAAAATATTATCCAAGATGGACATTGCTGAAAGACGCCTTCCCCAGGATGGACGTTTCCAGGTACAATTCGGAACCAGAGAAGTTGACTTAAGAGTCTCTTCTATCCCTGTTGTATTTGGGGAGAAAGTTGTTTTAAGATTATTGGATAAAAGTAAAGGATTGATAAAATTAGAACACCTTGGGTTCATCCCTGAGCAATTAAAGGAATTTAAATCGATAATTTCTCAATCTTATGGAATAATTTTACTTACCGGACCTACTGGCAGCGGAAAAAGTACTACTTTGTATGCCGCTTTAAACCAAGTAAATTCTACGGAGAAGAATATTATAACTGTAGAAGACCCGGTAGAATATAAGGTAAACAGAATAAATCAAATCCAAGTAAAAGCAAAAATTAATTTAACTTTTGCCAATACACTACGTTCAATATTGAGGCAGGATCCGGATATTATAATGATTGGGGAAATAAGAGATGCTGAAACTGCTCAAATTGCAGTTCAAGCAGCTTTAACCGGACATTTAGTATTAAGTACTCTTCATACTAATGATGCTGCCAGTGCCATAACCAGATTGATTGATATGGATGTTGAAACATTTTTAATTTCTTCTTCGGTGATAGGTGTAATAGCCCAAAGATTGGTTAGAGTTATATGCGAAAATTGCAAGGAGGAATATGAGCCTGGAAAAGATGTAATAACCGGACTGCATCTAAAGGCTAACTCGAACGGTGATGGTAAAGTTAAACTGTACAGAGGAGCAGGCTGTTCTTTGTGTAAAAACACAGGGTATTATGGAAGAACTTCTATATACGAACTTATTGTCTTAGATGAAGAGATCAGGTCATTGATCATATCAAAAGCCTCAAGTAATATTATCAAAGATGCTGCTATTAAAAAAGGAATGAAAACGCTAAAAGAGATTGGATTGCAAAAAGTATTGCAGGGGATTACTACCATTGAAGAAGTACTAAGAGTCTCAGGATAAATGTAAAATCGTATCTCGTATCTCGTGAATCGTATATCGTAAAGGAAAAGAAGTCAGAATAAAAAAACAGAAATGTCGTCGTGAGTGACTGCAGAGAGCGTGGCAATAAATTATTAAATCTGTCATTGCGAGGCGAAGCCGTGGCAATCCCTTTTAATAGGAAGCAATATTATGTTTATATAATGACTAATAAAATAAATACCGTTTTATATACTGGAGTTACCAGCGATTTAAAGAAAAGAATTTGGGAACATAAAGAAAAAGTAATTGATGGATTTACAAAAAACTATAATATCAATAAATTAATATTTTTTGAAATATATAATGACCCAGAAAATGCCATATTAAGAGAAAAACAGATAAAAGCAGGTTCAAGAACTAAGAAGGTTGAATTGATTATAGGAATTAATCCGGAATGGAAAGATTTGTATGATAAACTATAAAACATGTTATTGCAAATAGTAGTTATATAATATGGTGGGATTGCTTCGGTCGTTTTACTCCCTCGCAATGACAGAAATAGGGAAGTTCGTAATGACAATACAAGGGAATTGCTTTTTGTTTTTCTGGCGAGATACCAGATACGAGATACAAAGAATATAAAATCGATAAATACTTTATATAAAGAATTGTAACAATTCCATTTATTCGAGGAGTATATTTTTAATGAACTATATGTCTAGTGGCGAAATCAGGGAAAAATTTTTAAAATTCTTCGAAAGAAAAGGACACAAAATAACCCCCAGCGCTTCCCTCGTACCTTCAGATCCCAGCATTTTACTCACCATTGCCGGAATGGTTCCCTTTAAGCCAATATTTTTAGGTCAGGTTAAATCATCATTAAAAAGAGCTGTCACCAGCCAGAAATGTATTAGGACAAACGACATTGAAAATGTGGGGAAAACTGCCCGACACCATACTTTTTTCGAAATGTTAGGAAACTTTTCTTTTGGAGATTATTTCAAAGAAGATGCAATCAAATGGGCCTGGGAGTTTTTTACCGAGGTTATTGGATTTTCTGGAGAAAAATTATGGATCTCCATATTTAAAGACGATGACGATTCTTATGATATCTGGCATAATCTTATAGGCCTTCCTGAAAAAAGAATTGTTAGATTAGGTGAAGAAGATAATTTTTGGAAAGTCGGTCCGACTGGACCTTGTGGTCCCTGTTCCGAAATATATATAGACTTGGGTGAGGAGAAGGCATCAAAAGGAAGCGGTGGAGTAGGTGTAGATGAAAGATACCTGGAATTATGGAATTTGGTGTTTATGCAATACAATCGTGAAGAAGACGGTTCATTGACTCCTTTGCCCAAACAAAATATCGATACCGGTTTAGGTTTAGAGAGAATCGCCTCTGTTTTACAAAAAGCTGATACAGACTTTGAAACAGATTTGTTCTTACCCATTATAAAATTTGTTGCTCAAAACGCAGGCATAAAATATAAAGAAAACCAGAAAAACGACTTAGCCCTAAAGGTAATTGCTGATCACGCAAGAGCTCTAGTTTTTATGATTTCTGATGGGATAGTCCCTTCCAATGAAGGCAGGGGTTATGTCCTTCGTATGTTATTAAGAAGAGCTTTCCGCTACGGAAAGGTTATTAACTATAACCAACCATTTTTATACGAAGTTGCTCCGGTGGTAATTAATTTAATGAAGGAAGTATATCCGGAAATCTATAAAGAGGAAAATCGCATCTGCCAGGTAATCCTTGCCGAAGAAAAAAGATTTCAAGAAACTTTAAATATTGGAATACAAATATTAGATAATATAAAAGAAAAATTAAAACAAAAAAATAAAGATAAACTTAGCGGAAGAGACGCTTTTAAACTTTATGACACATACGGATTTCCCTTAGAATTAACCAGGGATATTCTGGAAGAAGATGGCTTTGGTATTGAGGAAGCTGATTTTAAAAATGAAATGAAAATTCAAAAGGAAAGATCCAGAAAATCGTGGGTAAAAACCAAAGCGTACGCTGAAGATGATAAAATCAATCAGAAATTATGCCAGGATATTTTAAATGAACGGGGAGAGACAGAATTTATAGGATATGATTCTGTTGAAGCTAAAAGCAAAGTAATTGCTATTACCAAAGAAGATAAGTTAGTAGATAAAGCCGCAGAGGGAGATAAATGCAAAATATATTTAGAAAAGACACCATTTTACGCCGAAAAAGGCGGACAGATTGGAGATAAGGGAGTTATGACTTCCCTATCTAAAAACAGTCTATTAGTGAAAATATTCGATACCCAAACCCCCACCGAAGGTTTAATTGCTCATTTTTCCGAAGTAAGCAAAGGAGAAATAAAAGTTGGAGATGAGGTATTGGCCAGGGTAGATTTATTACGAAGGAAAGCAATCACCAGAAATCATACTGCTACTCATCTACTGCACCGAGCACTTCGTGATGTATTGGGAGACCACGTTAAACAATCCGGCTCTGCAGTAAACAATCAGCATCTCCGTTTTGATTTTAATCATTTTGCGCCCTTAAAAATAGAAGAATTAGAAAAAATTGAAAATTTAGTGAATGAAAAAATATTGGATGAGTTAAAAGTAGAAACGAAGATTAGTACTTTTGATGAAGCAAAAGAAATAGGAGCGATAGCTCTTTTTGGCGAAAAATATGGTGAAGAGGTAAGAGTGGTAAAAATCGGAGAATTCAGCTTGGAATTATGCGGAGGTACTCATCTAAATTCTACTTCCGGCGTCGGTTTGTTCAAAATATTGAATGAAGAGGGAATAGGAAGCGGCTTAAGAAGGATTGAGGCAGTAACCGGTGATAAAGCATTAAAATATATTAAAGAAAAAGAAAATATTATCAAAGAAGTTTCGGATAAATTACAAACCATACCTTCTGAGATACCAGTAAAGATAAATCAGATAATAGATGATGTTAATAATATGAAAAAGAAAATTAAAATTATTCGTAATAAATTAGCGCATTATGAAGTTGACAAACTGCTGTCCAAAAAGAAGGAGATTAAAGGAGTAAATATTATAGCACTTAAAGTTGAAGCAGAAGATAATAATGACTTAAGGAATTGGGGAGACTTAATTAAAGATAAAATTAAATCCGGTATTGTAGTTTTGGGGACAGAATTAGATAATGGTAAAGTCGCATTACTGGCAATGGTTACCGATGATTTAGTAGAAAAAGGTTACAATGCAGGAAATATTATAAAGGATATTGCCCCTATAGTTGGTGGAAAAGGCGGGGGAACGAAAACAATGGCTCAAGCCGGAGGGTCAAAAGTAGACAAACTAAGCCAGGCCTTAGAAAAAGTATTCAATTTACCAATTCTCCAATGCACCGATTCTCCAATTGGAGAAATATTAAATTAATATGAATCTATCGAGTATATCTCCATTCTTCCTGTAGGACAGGCGTCTCCCCTGTTATTCCGACTTTCCTCACCCTTGAGGGGGGAGGACTAAGGTGGGGGTGGATCTTTTAATTAATTAATTGGTCAATTGGTCAATTGGAGAATCGGTGAATTGGCGAATTGGTGAATTAATTTAATCGGTCAATCGGCTAATTGGAAAATTGGTGAATTGGCTAATCGGTGAATTGGAGAATTTATTATTTTGCGAATTTTAGGAATAGATTTAGGCGAAAAAAGAATCGGAATTTCAATAAGTGATGAATTGGGAATTACCGCCCAGGGGCTGCCTACAATTAATTCAATTAACGAAATAGAAGATTTAAAAAATATAAAAGAAATTATCGATAAATACGGAGTAGAAAAAATAGTTTTGGGTTTTCCCAAAAACATGAACGGCTCTATAGGTAAGCAAGCCCAAAAGGCTATATCCTTTGCGGAAAAGCTTAAACCATCTTTCCAGCTGCCCGTAGAGTTGGAAGATGAAAGATTAAGCACAAGCAAAGCTGAAAAATTTTTAATTGAAACTAACCGAAGTAGAAAAAAAAGAAAAAAAGTTATTGATAAAATGTCAGCAGTAATAATTCTACAGTCTTTTTTGGATAGAAGGATGATGAATAAAGAGATAAAAAAATGAACTTTATTGGTAAATTATTTTTCATATTTTCTCTGATTTTATTGATCGCTATCCTATTTATTACCTCTGTGTATTTCCCCTTGGAAGAAAATTCTACAACCCAAAAAGTTGTTAATATCCCCTCCGGAACTAACGCCAAAGAAATTGTGTATATATTAGAAAAAAATGAAATAATTAGAAAAAATAATTATACATTCAGAATTTTAATCAAACTAATGAAGTTAGAAGACCAATTAAAATACGGTGAATATAACCTCAGCCCCTCAATGAATATGCTACAAATACTGGATAAATTAGTAAAGGGAGAAGTAATAGTATATAAAATAACTATTCCGGAAGGCTATACCTCTTCTCAAATTGCAGAATTATTGGAGAAAAATGAGATCGCAGAGAAAGAAGCTTTTTTAAAATTAGTAAAAGATAGCGAAAAAACCCCGGAAGGTTACCTATTCCCTGACACCTACGAAGTGCCCAAAAAATATGGAGCAGAAAAGATGGTCAAAGTAATGTTAGCAAATTTTAACCAAGTTGCCTTAGTAAATAAATTTACAGATAAAGCTGAAGAAATTGGATTTTCTCTGGATGAAATCATTATTCTTGCTTCAATTATTGAGAAAGAAGCTAAATTTACTGAAGAAAAAAGTAAAGTATCATCTGTTTTTCATAATCGATTGAAAACAGGAATGAAATTACAATCATGTGCCACTATTCAGTATATTTTAGAAGAGCCGAAAGAAAAATTAGATGAAAATGATTTAAAGATAGAATCTCCCTACAATACATATCTTTACAAAGGTCTTCCTCCCGAGGCAATATGCAATCCCGGACTCGATTCAATTATAGCCGCCCTTGAACCAGCGGAAGAGGATTATTTATATTTTGTATTAGGGGAAAATGGCAGGCATATATTTTCCAAAACCTATCAGGAACATCTAATGAATAAAAAATAACAAAAAGGTAAACAAAAGTGCCTGGCACTTTTGTTTACCTTTTTAAGGAGTGAGATTATGGAACCATTATTAATCGGCATTGCCGGAGGAACCGGTTCGGGAAAAACTACAGTAGCCTGCAGGGTCTATGAAAGTTTAAAAGGAGTAAATGTGGTAGTGATTCAACAAGATGCATATTACATAGATTTAAGCCATCTTCCTTTAGAAGAAAGAAAGAAAATAAACTTTGATCATCCCTCAGCTTTTGATAGCGATCTGTTGATAAAACATTTAAAGAAATTAATTAAAGGGCAGGAAATTGAAAAACCAATATATTCATTTACGGATTATACCCGAAAAAAAGAGACAGAAAAAGTACTTCCCCGTGACATTATAATATTGGAAGGTATTTTGGTATTAGAAGAAGAAAAAATAAGAAACTTATTGGATATAAAAATTTATGTAGATGCAGATGAGGATGAAAGATTCATCCGAAGGTTAGTGAGAGATACAAAGGAGAGGGGGCGGTCAATGGAATCAGTAATCGAACAATATTTGACCGTTGTAAAGCCGATGTTCTTGCAATTTGTTGAGCCCTCTAAAAGATATGCCGATATAGTTATCCCCCAGGGACTCTTTTCCAATCTGAAGATGAGCCTGAAATAAGTCTCTGACAGATGAAAGTTTGACAGGCTAAAGGTAAGAGTCATAATAGCTATATTATGGTGATAACTATGAATGACTCACAATTAAGCAGTATTGTTGAAGTAAAGAGGTTTTTGAAAGAATCGGAGGTAATAGAATTTAAAAAGAGATTCCGGAAGGAGGCATATGAATGGATAGAAGAGGCACTGGAAAGGTTTGATTATTTATACTTGTGCAAGAAAGAAAAAGGGTTAATAAAGAAGTATATAGAGAAAGTAACCGGATATTCCCGGCCTCAAGTTACCAGACAAATAAAGGAGTACAAGGAAACCGGACGAGTGAGGCTGAAAGAATATAAAAGAAATAAATTTGAGAGGAAATACAGCAATAGAGACATTCTACTACTTGCCAAGACCGCAGAATTACATGATTATCCCAATGGAGCTTCCTTGAAAAAGACCCTGGAGCGAATGGCGAATACCTATGCTGAAGAAGAATACCGGAATATAGCGAACATTTCGGTATCCCATATCTACAACCTGAAGAAAACCGTGTCCTATCAGCGTAGTGTCTCCTTCTATCAAGAGACCAAAAAGACTAAAGGAAGGACCATGGGAGAGAGGTGTAAACCAGAACCGGGAGGGAAACCGGGATATTTAAGAGTAGATACCGTGCATCAAGGAGATAGAGATGGAGAAAAAGGGGTCTATCATATAAATACAGTTGATGAGGTAGTTCAATGGGAGGTGGTGGGAGCAGTGGAAAAGATCACCGATTGCCATCTCATTCCTTTACTGGAAAAGATAATAGGTAGTTATCCTTACCGGATTATAAATTTTCATGCAGACAATGGTTCAGAATACGTAAACAGGAAAGTGGCAGAGATGTTAAATAATCTATTGATAAAACTGACCAAAAGCAGACCCAGACATACCAATGATAATGCCCTTGCGGAAACGAAAAACGGCTGGGTGTTAAGGAAATGGATGGGATATGGTCATATAGGACAGAAACATGCTAAAGGGATAAATGAGTTTTATTTTGAGTGTTTTAACGAGTATTTGAATTTTCACCGTCCCTGTGCCTTTCCTATGGAAGTAAAGGATAAAAAAGGAAAGATAAAGAAGAAATACAGATATCAGGACTATATGACTCCCTATGAGAAATTAAGGAGTATACCTGATGCCCGGGTATATTTAAAAGAAAGTATAACCTTGGAAAGGTTAGATAAAATAGCAAGAAGATATACCGATAATGAGATGGCTAAAAAAGTACAGTTGGAAAGAGATAAATTATTTGATAAAATATTAGCAGCATGACTCTTTATTTCAGGCTCATCTTGCAATGGATAAGACTCAGGGTGGACTAAATGACGTTGCAATTGATATAATAGTAAGTAAAATAAAATCCCGAACCTAAAAGAAAGTATTTAGTATATCGTGAGATAGCGTATAGCGTATAGCGTTTAGCGTAGAGCGTATAGTTAGGTAAGGGGGAGTCAGAATTCAGGAGATAGAAGCCAGAATATAATACTACATATTATATCGTAAAGAAATAGAAGTCAAAAGTAGGTCAGAAGGTATAAATAATCTAACTTGCATCTTGCAACTTATTCGACTGGCCGATTGGCCGACCGGAAGACTGGTAGACTAATCAACTAAAGGGTAAATGCTAATGACTAACAATCAAGCACAGGAGAGAAAAATTGTTTGAAATATTAAGACCAAAAGTATATGTAGATTCTATATGTAATATAGATTTAAATAAGTTGATAAAAACTAAAAAGATAAAGGGAATCATTGTAGATCTGGACAACACTTTGATAGCCTGGGGACAGAAAGAAGTTAGTCAAAAAAATATTGATTGGGTTAATGAAGCAAAAAAATTAGGATTAAAAATATGTATAGTTTCCAACACTAATTCTAAAAGAGTTGCAGAATTTGCAAAAATATTTGATGTCCCTTACCACTCAAAATATTTTAAACCTTTTAGTATAGCCTTTAATAATGGCCTTAAAATTTTGGATACAAAAAAATCTGAGACAGTAGTAATAGGAGACCAGATATTTACCGATATATGGGGAGGAAATAGATTAAAGCTCCTAACCATTTTAGTCACCCCTATAGTTAAAAAGAATTTTATAGGAACATTCCTTCATCGTAATTTGGAAAAAATTATTATTTCTTTCTGGCTAAAAACAGATAAAATAAAAAAAGAAGTTGGCAATTGGCCAAAGTGATACAATTCACCAATGCACCAATTTCCCAATGAACCAATTCCCCAATTAAGAGATAATAAATTAAATTAGCATAACTGTATCAAGTATCAAGCAAAGAGAGAAGAGAAAAGAGATTAATGGCTGAAAAAATAGAAAATTCCCAATTCACCAATTGGAGAAATATTAAATTAATATGAATCTATTGAGTATATCTCCATTCTTCCTGTAGGACAGGCCTCTCACTTGTCTATGATAAAAATTTAGAGTCTTGAAGTGTAGGGGTTCGATTCATCGAACCCGCAATACAGACGAGTCGGATAAATCCGACCCCTACAGAGATACACTTAAAAATAACTAATTTTTAACATATTACGCAATTAATTTATAAACTGATCAACTGGCTAACCAACTTGATTGGCAGATTGGAAGATCGGTGGGTCTGTAGACTAAAATAATCGGTGAATTGGCAAATCGGTCAATCGGTAAATTAATTCATTGCTTTAGATTTAAAATATATTAATCAGAATGATTTTCAGGAAACTTATGCTTTATCTAAAGACTTAGGGAAACAAATTAATGGTTTTATTAAATATCTAAGGTCATATGATAAAAATAACTCTAGAGCAAACAAGATTAACGAAGAATCTAATTACTATCAGTTCTAAAATATTAATCTAATTAATTAATCGGTGAATCGGCTAATCGGTGAATTGGCAAATCGGCTAATTGGTGAATCGGTGAATTGGCAAATCGGCTAATTGGTCAATTGGTGAATTGGAGAATTAATACCTATGTTTTTATTCTATAGACTATTACTAGCTCACATAATCGCAGATTTTCCCCTGCAAACCAGTCAAATATTTAAAATAAAAATGAATACCCAGTGGGGAGTGATACTCCATACCCTGATAGTATTGATATTTTCCATCCTCTTTGCCTTCCCCTATTTAGAAAATCTTAGAGTTA
>Ga0268279_1000714_pt1 | contig 20261 bp, 21 predicted proteins | sample saktaG_6_FD_190142 | JGI IMG/M metagenome (GOLD analysis project Ga0268279, IMG submission 190142) | Saline water microbial communities from Sakinaw Lake, British Columbia, Canada - sak_2010_1_5_80m | ecosystem: Environmental > Aquatic > Non-marine Saline and Alkaline > Saline ...
TTTTGTCAAAAATTTAGCCTTAAATTTTTAAGTTATATCTCTGTCAAAATATTTTTCCGTCAATCATGATAAAATAACAAAGAAATGAAAATCAACAAAACAGATAGACAAAGAGGTGTTTTGGCTGTAGAAGCGGTAGAGTAAAAATTTATCTTCTAATCTTTTTAATTACCCAAATAAGCAAGACTAAGAGAATAAAGGGCGAGAAGAAAACACCTATCCAAATTAAAGTATTGGCAATTTTCTGCCAAAAACCTATTAAGGTTCTCAGAGAGGCCTTGATAACTCTCATTGGCCGCCATTTTTCTTCCACAATCGGCAACTCTTCTTCCTCTGTGGCAATATAAACGCTAAGAGTAGACATGACGGCTGATTCTTTTAAATACTTCATTCGTCCTTCAGTCGTTTCAATTTGACCCCGGACACGAGTCAATTCTCTCTGCACTTCTAAGATTTCTGTAATTTTCCCTGCCCGTTTCATGATTTCCAAAAGCTGCTCTTCAGTTGCTTCTAAATTACGCAAACGGCTTTCGAGATCGGTGTATTCCTCAGTCACATCTTTGCCGGTAATTTGCTCGCTGACAGTTTTAATAGCGAGATCTTTTAGTTGAGAAATCGCTTCGGAAAACTTATCTACCGGAACCTTAATTGTTACCTCACCCTTCATCCTTTCTTGTTTTTCATCACTGTACCAAGTATGCGAAGAAAGAACAAAGCCGCTAAGACTTTCAGCTATTTTCTCAGCTTCTTCAACTGCTTTTAAAGTTTCTTTAACCAAGAGTGAAAAACTGCCCCTTTTTATAATCAAACGATCTGAAATACTCCCTGCTTCTGTTTCTTCTTCGATTCTGCTTACATCAGCCGTACCAGGCGCTGGAAGAATTTCTTCCTTCATTAAAGATTGGGTTGTATTAGTTGGGGATTTAAATTGCGGGGTTATTAAAGATAGAGGCTCACTGTATTTCCCTCTTTTTCCCATCAGGTAGGCGCCAAAAACTGCCAAAAGAATAGCACCAATAATAAAGAATTTCTTTTTCATCTAGCAATTAAATAATTAACTATTTTTGAGATAATGTCAAGAGATTGCTTGAAGTCCGCACAAATGAAATCCGAGAGAAAATCTTTTCAAGTTTTCCGATAAACTCTCTTGTTTCTTCCTTCTTTTCTTTATAAAAAAGACGGTTAAAAATTACTAATCCTGATGGAGAAAGAAGTCTTTTAATTTTTCTCAAAAACTCTTCAGTTTCGCAAGATTGAGGAACTTTGTCGGCAAGATAAACATCGATCAAAATCAAATCAAATTTTCCTCTCTTTTCTACCCACTCAACGGCGTCGGCGTTAACAATCTCAAGATTCGAAATTTTGTCAAGATTAAAATATTTTTTGCCGAATCTAATCACTGCTGGGTCGATCTCCACCCCAACCATTTTGGCATCGGGCCAAAATTTATTAACCAATTGCGCCACTGTCCCTCCACCAAGACCCAGAATAAGCGAATGGCGAATGGCGAATGGCGAATGGGAAACCTTTTTTAGGGCTTTTTTCCAAATTCCTCCGATAAACGCCCCACTCTGCTCCAGCCCGCCAACAACCATGCTTGGTTTACCAAGCACTTTGAATATTCGAACTTCACCACTAATAGAAGAATCTACTTTTTCTATTAATTTTCTTGTCCTAAAGAAATCTAAAAGGTTCACTTCGATTAATCGAACTACTTAGGAGTGATTTTATTTTTACCTATATATTTTTGGAGTACTTCTGGAATCAAAACCGAACCGTCTTTTTGCTGATAATTCTCTAAAATAGCAATGATCATTCTACCAATGGCAATGGCAGTGCCATTGAGAGTATGAAGAAAATCGACCTTTCCGTTTTTACGATAACGAATATTCAGCCTACGAGCTTGAAAATCGGTACAAGTACTAGTTGAGTGTGTTTCACGATATTTTTTCTGTGATGGCAACCAACAATTAACATCGTATTTACGAGCCGTGTTATCACCCAAATCACCGGTACACATTTTAGTAATTTGATAAGGAATTTTCAAGGCTTGAACTAATTTTTCTTCCATAGACAAAAAATACTCATGTTCTTTTTTGTCTGCTTCCTTCTGTGGTTCAATGAAAGAAAACATTTCTAATTTATCAAATTGATGAACGCGGAAAATTCCCCGAGTATCTTTACCATAAGAACCAGCTTCACGACGAAAACAAGTCGAAAAACCCACGTAACGACGCGGTAAATCTTCAACCTCAAAAACTTCATCAGCATGCATCGGCCCAATAGATTGTTCTGATGTTCCAACCAAAACTAAACCGTCTTTTTTGAATAAATACATATTAGCTGCACCACTATGTTCTAAATAGCCCATATTTCGCATCATTTCTTTTCTAATTAAAACCGGGGGAACCACTGGCACGAACCCTTCTTTAGTTAACATCCCGAAAACAAAATTAACTAAAGCAAACTCTAGCTGAACAGCTTCATTTTTTAGATAACCAAAGCGGGCTCCGGAAACTTTCGCAGCCCTCCTAACATCAATAAGATCCAATAACTCTCCAAGCTCAAGATGATCACGGGGTTTAAAATCAAATTTGGGAATTTTTCCCCAAGTTCTAACCACTACATTCTCACTTTCGTCTTTACCAACAGGAACATCCTTAGCTGGGAAACCCGGAACTTGAAACATTAATTCCTCAAATTCCGCTGTTGCTTCTTTTAATTCTGGATCTAGAGTTTTTAATTTGGCTTTAATTCCCCGACCTCTCTTGATATCTTCTTTCGTTAACTTGTTTCTTTCACTTCTTAGCTTTTCAATCCTCTGTAAAATCTCTCGCCTTTTTTTATCAGCTTGTAAAAGCTCATCCACTACCTTTGGATCGCGCTGTTTATCCCTACTCGCTTTCTTAACTTTGTCTGGATTTTCTCGAATAAATTTTATGTCTAACATTTTTATAATCCTAACTCCTTTGCTGTTTCCTGCATTGCCTTAAGGGAAATTTCAATAAATTCTCTTAAAGGTATGCCCAGTTTTTCTTCGCACAATTTAATATCTTCTCTTCTTGTTCCGGCAGCAAAAGACTTTACTTTAAACTTTTTCATCACAGATTTTACTTTGACACTGCTAAGTTTTCTATCAGGCCGAACTAAAGCAGTAGCAACAATCAATCCAGTTAAAGAATCACCGATAAACAAAGACCAGTCCATTTTTGATTTTGGTTCAAATTCGGGGTGTAAATTAAAACCATGAGCCTGAATAGCATACAAAATTTCTTCCAACACATCGACGTTCTCTTCTTTGAAAATATCGATCACTTTGAGACAGTGCTCTTTTTCCTCGGCAATTTCATAATCTAAATCATGAAGCAAGCCCGCCATGGCCCAAATTTTTTCTTTCTCTGGCTCAAATCGTTTAGCTAAAGCTTTCATAATCGCTTCAGTCGCTAGCATGTGCTTAGCCGTATTTTCAGTCTTAATATATTTTTTTAAAAGCTCTAAAGCTTTTTCTCTCTTAATCATAATGGGTTAGGAACATCAATAAATTTTACTTCTAGCTTGGGAAACTTTTTCTTGACAACTTCTCCCAATGCTTTAATGCCGAATTTTTCACTATTATAATGGCCTAAATTAAAAAAGTGAATACCAGCCTCTTTTACCCAAGCCTCTGTTGATTCTCTCGGTTCACCAGTTAAAAAGGCATCCATGTTTTTATTAACTGCTTCATAAAGAATATAGGGCCCACCACCGGAAACAACGCCGATTTTTTTAATTTTTTCTGGTCCATATTTAAAAACCTTAACCCCAAAGCCACATAGTTTTTTTGCTCTTTTGATTAATTCATTAATCGCAATCGGCTTGGAAAACTCTCCTTCATAGCCCCAATAAAGCTTATCTGAATAACCAAATTTTTTACCTCGCTTTGCACCTAAAAGTTTAATAATTTGAGCATTATTACCCAAAACAAAATGATTATCTAAAAATAGATGATAAGTTAAAAGGGTTATATCATAATCAAATAAAACTTTTAATCGATTTTTCATTACTCTGGTGATTGGCGAAGATCTTTTAGGTCCAAAAAGACCATGATGAAGAATGATTATCTGCGCTCCCCAATCAGCTGCTTTTTCAAAAAGCTCTAAATTCGCTGAAACCCCTAACGCCACTTTTTTCACGCTATCCTGACCGATCACCTGAAGACCATTAAACAAATAAGGGTCCTTGTCAGATTCAACTTTTAAAGTTTTATTAATAAAATCAATCAATTTATCTCTTTTTATCATTTTTTCTTTCTTTTTGGTCGCAAAAGGGGGAAAAGAATCACTTCTTTAATTGACCAAGTATCAGTGAAAAACATTGTTAATCGATCAACGCCGATACCAATACCACCAAGAGTCGGCATCCCATATTCCAGAGCAGTAATAAAATCTTCATCAAGAGGATGAGCATCTTTTTTGCCGGCTCTCATCGCTTTCCTCTCCGCTTCAAAACGTTCTCTTTGTTCAAGCGGATCATTAATTTCTGACCAACCATCACAAATCTCTTCTCCACCAATATAGCCTTCAAATCTTTCCACCCAACCTTCTTTTTTTGGATGCCTTTTACATAAAGGACTCACCTCAACTGGATAATCGATTACCCAAGTTGGTTTAATTAGTTTTGAAGGCACCTGGTGGTCAAAAATTGTGTAAGTCAATTCGCCTTTGCTTTCATTACCCCTTGTCTCAATTTCATTTTTCCGACAATACTTTACCAATTCTTTTTGAGTTAATTTTTGGACATCTAAGCCTAGCTCTCTTTTAATTACTTTTGTCATTTCTATTTTTGGCCAAGCTCCAGATAGATCAATTGTTTTTCCTTTTATTTTTAATTTTTCCTCACCAAATAATTTTTTAGCACAAAATTTAACCAAACTTTCTGTTACTTCCATAATTCGATGATAGTCAGCATAAGCTTCATAAAACTCAATCATTGTAAATTCTGGATTATGAGAAAGATCGATTCCCTCATTGCGAAAATCTTTACAAATTTCATAAACTTTTTCATAACCGCCAACAACTAAACGTTTCAAATAAAGCTCGTCAGCAATTCTTAAATACATATCTTTTTTAAACGCATTAATATGGGTCTTAAAAGGCCGCGCATTGGTGCCGCCATAAAGAGATTGAAGCACGGGTGTTTCTACTTCAATATAGCCTTGCTTGTCTAAATAATCTTGAATTGCTCTTATCAATTTACTTCTAATATCAAACCTTTCTCTCACCTTTGGGTTTAAAAGTAAATCCAAATATCTTTTTCGATATCTCTCTTCAATATCTTTGAGACCATACCATTTAGAAGGAAGTGGTCGAATTGATTTTGTCAAAAGATGAAAGTCTTTAACTAAAATCGAGGTTTCACCAGCTTTGGTTTTAAAAACTTTACCTTGAACGTCAATAAAATCACCAATATCCAGAAGAGCTAATAGTTTATGGTGTATCGCTAATAGTTGATTTTTTCTAAAAACTAATTGAATTTGGGCTGATTCGTCGCGGAGATCAAAAAATTGAATGCCGCCGTGGCCGCGGACAGCCATAATCCGGCCGGTCACAGCCACATTTTTAGCCATCATTTTTAAGGCTTGAACAATCGTTTGTTTTCTTAAACAACGAGCCGGATAAGGATCAATTCCCAATTTTCTAATTTTTTTCAGCTTCTCCAGCCGAATTTTTTTTAATTCTTCTAACGGCTTTGGCATTTTACCTTTCTTAAGTATAAAGTTTTTTAAATCTTTTTACAAGGAAAGCCTTAATGTTCTATTCTATTAGCTGTTCCAATCAAATAGTAAAATTGATGACTGTTTTTTTCAATTATAAGAACGCCACCAGGCATTTTAACTTTAACTCTATAATCTCCATCTAAATTCATCTGTCTGAAAAGAACAGCACCGACTACTGTCGCTCCTGTCCCACATGCTTCGGTAACACAATGAGAAGGATTGTCTCCAAGACCTCTTTCGTAAGTACAAGCGATAACTCCTATCTCCTTTTTTCTTTTATTAATTTCTTTGATAACGACAAAATTCGTATTAATTTCTTGAGGAAAAAGTTCTTTGGCCTTTGTAATCCAAGGTCCAACAGCTTTTGCGATTTTTCTTAGCTTTGATAAATCCGCAATGATTGAGTCATTGATCAACATCACCACATGTGGCTCTCCATTAATATCTCTATGACTATAATTTCCAGTCAGACCAATGCTCCACCTTTCAACGAAAAGCAGTGGTTTAATGTTGTCCAAAATAAAATTGGGTATTTTAACATTCTCAATGTTCGCTTGATGATTGAAATCTAGAGTTTTGATATTCACATATTTTTCCAAATCTTTTGCTTTTGAGGTAAAAACGCCCATTCGCACTTTAAAGAGACTACTGGATAAAATTTCTATTGTCCTTAAACCACTTCTCGTCATAATCTGAAAATAGGGATTTTCTCTCATATTTTTAAGAAAGTCTTGCCATTTTCGATTATTCCTCTGTTTTTCTGCATGATCAAGCCAGTATCTCACCACCGCTCTCGCTCCGTTGCCGCACATAATTGACCAACTTCCTGCCATTTTTGATTCATCTTGTCCTCTAGGCTCAAAAACATCCATTGAACAGTGGTACCCCTGTTCATTAAATTCAAGAGGAGTTCCTGTTAAAACCATAACACTGTCAACACCTTTCTGGATGCCAAATTCAGATATTGCTTTTCTTAAAAAAAAATTATTTCTAATGCTCCTACCCCTTGAAGTTTTTTGAATTTCGAGAGGAACAATCAACAACATATTCCCACAGCCTTCATAAATCTCGCTGTGCTCTTGAATGATCTTATAAAACTTATTTTGATGAATTATGTCCATGATTCCTAAAATTTAAGCCTCAAAGTATTATTGGTTTCATCGGTCAGAATAGCTTGACTGATATTCTCACCTTTAAAAAATATATTGAGAATTTGAAACGGTAATCTATCATTTTCTAACCGCGATAGAATCATTCGCATGTCCTCTTGTTGACGACGGAACTGCTTAGGATGAACTATTACATTGACATCACAATCTTTAGATCTTTGGAATTCTGCATCAAGAATCCCGCAACTCGGTCTCCCTCTACGCGTTCTGACAATCGGCTGCCGACCATCTGAAAGAACTAAAACTCCCTTAACGTTAATTAGCTCTCCCCTTTCTTGAAATCGACGAATATCTTCAGATGCCTGATCAACAAACTCTGATTCTTGGACAACTCTCGAAGGAGAAACACGCATTCGTTGCAGATGCTCCTCGGGCATAATTGTCAATTCTTGCGTCGTATAATCATCAAGAAGAACTACATGTTCCGTTCTGCACGAACGAATCTCAAGAGCTTGGTCTAAAAATCCTAAAACACTATTGGTTCCAAACTCGTGATTTTCTTCCCATGGTTGATCTAAATATAGTGGCGTTCCCTCCAGGGCCACACGAGCGCCGACAGAAACTACACCAGCGATTCGCCCTAAACTCCTCTCAGTATGAGGTTTAAGTTTTATAATTTCCCTATTAATCTTTAAAAAATTTTCTCGTTCTATCATCGATAACTCCTTGGACATTGACATTTTTTTCATCTCCTCTCGAAAAATTTGATATAATACCTCCTGGCATAGCAAAAGGCACACAATAGACCAATGGTCTATGTTGTTTTCCGCAACGATGTCTGCGCTATGCCTTTTTTTGTGAGCCGCCTGGGCCTCGAACCCAGAACTTACAGCTTAAAGGGCTGTTACTCTACCAATTGAGTTAGCGGCTCTAAAAAACAAAAAAACCGTCCTTTTTTTAAGGACGGCCTACTTTCTTAAGTATTCCGTGTTACCACCTCAATTCGTTTAACTGTCACCAGCTAAACCTTATCAACCACTATCATGGTCTGGCGCTGTTACGGGCGCGCCCGGCAAGGTTCTACCCTTCGACTCGCTTTGCTCTCTCAGGGCACAACTCTCCCTTTTTTAAGCTGAGCTTGTCGAAGCTCTTCCTGCAGCTCTGGAGTCTTGCCCGCCTAAATATGCAATTTTTGGCGGGGTCTCCATCAACGCTTTTATTTAATTGTATTTGGAATTATAGCAAAAATTTTCAAATTGTCAAGAAAAATGCTAAAATTATAAATACTCTGGCTCCTCGACAATTTTGTCGCTATCGTCTAGTTTGGTTAGGACAGCACCCTCTCAAGGTGCAGACACGGGTTCAAATCCCGTTAGCGACACACAAATTGGTGCTGATGAGTAAAAAAGTTATAATCGAACCATTTTGTTATAATCTAAATAATGAAGGTTATAATAACAAAGCACGCGCTTCAACGTCTGACAGCACGAAAGATAACAAAAGAAATGGTAGAAGAGATTGCAAATAACCCAGAAGAAGAATATTATGATAATATTGAACAAAGCCTTGTCGCTATCAAAACAATGCCCTATGGAGGAAAAAGAAAGAAAATAAGCATTTTCTTCCATTATGATGGCTTAAATGTTAAAATTCATACTGCTCACCCAGAGAGCAATAAAGAAATTGAAAAACGCATAGAAAACGGGAGGTATACAAGAAGATGAAAAAACAAAAAACAATATTTGATTCCGAAAACGACATTTTTTGGGTAATCTTTAAAGAAGGTGTGGAAGCATATTATGAGGAATATGCGCCAGGGTTTGTTGTAGAATTTGATAAAAATTCTAACCCTATAGGCATTGAAATAAGAAATTGGTCTCGGTTAATTAAATCATACCCAACTTCAGAAAAGAGAGAAGACAATTACGATGATGTAGTTAATTTTTCAGAGAAGGAAGGTTCGCCACCCGACTACCCTTATATCTTTGCATAAATGATAAAACACATTTGGTCAGTACTATGTCGAAGTTCTTCTGTCGATTTAAAAACGAACAATATAAGCTTATTTGATGTTTTTGAAAGGCTAGAAGTATCCTTAACTATCCCAAAAGATAAAAAAGTTCCAAAATTCAAAAAAATTAACCTTCCTGTTGACTATCAGATAGTAAGTCTGTGGACACATGACCAAAAAAAGCAAAATGAGATTAAAATTAAAATCATTTTCGAAAACCCTAGTGGGGTAAAAACAGATTTGGTGAACAAGGAACTGATCTTGCCTTCAGATAAAAAAAGAATGAGAGATATAATAAAGATTCAAGGAATTGTTTTAGAAAAAAGCGGAACATATACTTTCAGACTGCAAGCAAAGGAGAAAAAGGACAACGAATTCCAAAATATCTCAGAACTTCCGTTGGAAATAATTATAAACGAGAATTAAACCAGGTTGTTTTTTCAGAGATAAACTATCCTTTTCGCTAAAGCTTCGTAGAATAAACGCTTACCACGGTGTCTAGGACGACTTAAAATAATTACGAATTTTTCGGAAGCAGACTACATTTTGAAATTACCCCCCCCTGATTCAAGGTCTCTTGAATTCTATTTATCTTTCTATATCACATTCCCGTCAATTTCCCGCCAGTTTTCCCGACAATAATAACGCTAAAGATGGTAAGCAATGTTTTACATCTAGATTTTTTCTGAAAATATAGTAAAATACAAAATATGGAAGAACTTCTTGTTATTGCTTTAGGCGGCAATGCCATTAAAAGTGCTAAAGAACGCGGCACTAATGAAGAACAGTTCAGAAATGTCAGAAAAACGACCGCCCACCTAGCAAAACTTGCTAGTCAAGGTTACAAGTTAGTTATCACCCATGGCAATGGTCCTCAGGTTGGCAGTCTTTTGATTCAAAATGAAGCCGCCAAAGATCTTGTTCCCGCTCTTCCCATGGATGTCTGCGGTGCCGAAACCCAAGGCCAAATAGGTTATATGATTCAACAAACCTTAATTAATCATTTCCAAGAAATGGGCATTGAAAAAACAGTGGCCGCAATAATTACTCAAGTAGAAGTTGATCCAAAGGATAAAGCTTTTCAAAATCCTACCAAACCTGTTGGCCCTTTTTATGATCAAAGCGGCGGCGAGGAATTAAAGAAAAAAGGCTATACTGTCATTGAAGACAGCGGCCGCGGTTATCGCCGAGTTGTCCCCTCACCTATCCCGACTCATATTGCTGAAATTAAAGCAATTAAAACTCTCGTCAATAATGATGTCATTGTTGTTGCTTCAGGCGGCGGCGGCATTCCCGTAATTAAAAAAGAAAATCAATATGTTGGCGTTGAGGCAGTGATTGATAAAGATTTTGCCGGCGAACTTTTAGCTAAAGAAGTTAAAGCTGATATCTTTGTCATTTTAACTGATGTAGAAAAAGTTGCTTTAAATTATAATAAACCTGACCAAAAAGATCTTGATAAAATGACTGTTGATGAAGCACAAAAATATTTTGATCAAGGCCATTTTGCGGCTGGAAGCATGGGTCCAAAAGTAAGGGCGGCCATTAAATTTATCCGTTCCGGAGGCAAAAGAGTGATTATTACTCACCCTTTCAAAATTCTCGAAGCTTTAGAGGGAAAAACAGGAACACTAGTTGTCAAGGATTAAAATTTATGTTACAATCTATGAGGAAATTAAAATGGCCGTTGATTTAAAAGGTCGATCATTAGCAAGAGTAGTTGATTTTACCAAAGAAGAGATTTGGCAAATTTTTGAAACCACTCAGGATTTAAAAAGAAGACAAAAAATGGGAGAACCCCATGAAATCCTCAAAGGCAGACAATTGGCCATGGTTTTCCAGAAACCCTCTACAAGAACCCGAGTTAGTTTTGAAGTAGGCATTTCTCAACTTGGAGGACATGGATTATATCTCGGTGCGAGTGATTTGCAATTAGCCAGAGGAGAAACCATTGAAGACACAGCCCGGGTTTTGGGACGTTATGTTGATTGCATCATGGCTAGAGTTTTTGAACACGAACATATTCTGGCTCTGGTCAAACATGCCGGTGTTCCCGTCATTAATGGCCTAAGCAATGACTATCATCCTTGTCAAGCATTAACCGATATTTTCACTGTTTTGGAGAAAAAAGGCACTTTAGAGGGTTTAAAATTTGTTTTTGTGGGAGACGGAAACAATAATGTTACCAATTCTTTAATGTTAACTTGTGCTATTTTAGGTATTAATTTCTTTGTTGCTTCACCAAAAAAATATCAACCATTAAAAAAAGTTTATAAAGAAGCGAAAAGCCTTGCTTTAAAAAGCGGCGCTGAAATTGAAATTTTAACCAACCCTCAAATAGCGGTTAAAAAAGCTGACATTATTGCCACCGATGTCTGGGTTAGTATGGGAAGAGAAGATCGGGAAGAAAGAATAAAAGCTTTAAAAGCTTACCAAATAAATCAAAAATTAGTTAAGGGTGCAAAAAAAGATGTTCTGGTTATGCATTGCCTGCCCGCTCATCGGGAAGAAGAAATTACTAACGAGGTTGTTGATGGTCCACATTCAATTGTCTTTGATGAAGCAGAAAACCGACTCCATGTCCAAAAAGCCCTCATGGCCCTAATGACAAGATAAAAGCTAAACTTATTTATCTAAAAGCGCTTCGAGACCAGGAAGTTTTTCGCCGGCCAAATATTCTAAGGCGGCTCCGCCAGCAATAGAAACATGGCTATATTTAAAAATCAAGTCATATTTTTCAGCAATAGCAGCTGTATCTCCACCAGCTAAAATCGTTGTTTTTTTATTTTCACTAATCGCTTCAGCGATTTTTAAAGTTCCATACATAAATCTTTCGTCTTCATATTTACCCATCGGTCCATCCCAAAAAATAGTTCTACCTTCTTTAATTATTTTTAAATATTTTTTAATCGTTTTTGGACCTATATCTAAAAAAGCCCATTTTGAAGGTAATTTTTCTTTTTTTGTTAAATCAATAATTTTTTTCTGTTTTGGATTTTCCAGACTATCACCGGCCACTAAATCATCGGGAAGAATAATTTTTGTAGAAAATTTCTCAAGTAAATCAAAAGCCAAATCAAGACAGTCTGTTTTTTTTCCTTTAGCTTCATCAACAAAAGGTTCTCCCATAAAAGAAGAAGCAGTATCTACTCCCTTTGCTTTTAAAAAATTATTAGCTACTGCGCCGCCAACTAAAATAAAATCACTTTTTTTAACCAAATTTTTAATCGCTTTAATTTTATCAAAAACTTTAGTACCGCCAACAATCAAAACCAACGGTCTTTTAGGTTTTTTCATCAATTGATCAAAAATTTCTGTTTCTTTTTCCAAATAAAAACCAGCCACGGAAGGAATATATCGAGGGATGCCTGTGGTTGAAGCGTGAACCCTATGACAATGACCAAAAGCGTCTTCAACCATTAAATCTCCGTTACTGGCCAATTTTTGGGCAAATTTATCATCGTCTGTCTCTTCACCAGGATAAAAACGAGTATTCTCCAACATTACCATTTCACCTGGTTTCATTTTGGCAATAAACCTTTCTACTTTCAGACCAATAAGTTCATCTAAAGCATAAACCTGTTTATTAATTAAACAGGAAAGCCTTTTGGCAACAGGAGCCATTCTTAAATTTTCAACAACTTTTCCACCTGGTCTTTCCAAATAAGAAATAAAAATAATTTTGCATTTTTTTTCTAAAAGATAAAAAATAGAAGGAAAATAAACCTTTAAACGAATATCAGAAATAGGAACTAATTCTCCTTTCTCGTTTTCTTCAAGTTTGATGTTGAAATCACAGTGATGAATCACTTTTTTACCAGCAACATCAATATCTCTAATCGTTCTTTTTTGCATTAAGTGTCATTATAACAAATTTATTGCAAAAATAAATTTTAAATTTGTATGAAGTTTTATTTCTGATAAAATAACTTAAGTGAAGAAAAAAGTCATTATCATGGGCGCGGCTGGTCGGGATTTTCACAATTTCAACTGCGTCTTTCGTGATAATGAAAATTATGAAGTCATCGCTTTCACTGCCTATCAGATCCCAAATATTACCGATCGAAGCTACCCTCCCAGCCTTGCCGGCAGATTATATCCCGAAGGCATTCCCATTTACCCCGAAAAAGAACTAACAAAATTGATTAAAAAATACCATGTTAATCAAGTTGTTTTTTCCTATTCTGATGTTTCTCATGAATATCTTATGCATCGAGCTTCAATTGTCAATGCCGCTGGCGCCGATTTTGTCCTTTTAGGAACAAATCAAACAATGCTTGAATCAAAAAGAAATATTATTTCAATTTGTGCTGTCCGGACTGGCGCCGGGAAAAGTCAAGTTTCAAGAAAGATTTTCCGTTTCCTGAAAAATAAAGACATCAAAGTAACTGCCGTTCGTCATCCCATGCCTTACGGCGATTTAGCCAAACAAGCTGTTCAGCGCTTTGCTTCTTATGAAGATTTTGATGAACATGAATGTACTATCGAAGAAAGAGAAGAATACGAACCTTATATTGAACAAGGATTAGTTATTTATGCTGGAGTTGATTATAAAAAAATTCTTCAAGAAGCAGAAAAAGAAGCAGATTTGATTGTTTGGGACGGAGGGAATAACGATACGTCTTTTTATAAACCCGATCTAAGTTTTGTTGTCGTTGATCCCCTTCGACCAGGACACGAATTGAAATATTATCCCGGAGAAACTAATTTAAGAATGGCAGATATTATTATTATTAACAAAATCAATACTGCCGAACCTAAAAACGTAAAACTTGTCGAAGAAAATATTCAAAAAATGAATCCTCGAGCAATGGTCATCCATTCTAACTCTGTCGTCAGCGTTGAAGATCCTAAATTAATCAAAGATAAAAAAGTTTTAGTCATTGAAGATGGACCAACAGTCACTCATGGAGGCATGGCTTACGGAGCGGGAATTGTAGCCTCTAAAAAATATCAAGTTAAAGAAATCGTCAGCCCTCGACCTTATGCAGTCGGTTCGCTTAAAAAAACCCTTGAAGATTTTAGCCATTTAACTAATCTTTTGCCAGCCATGGGTTACGGAGAAAAACAAATGAAAGAACTTGAAGAAACTATTAATAATGCTGATTGCGACGTTGTAGTCGTAGGAACACCTATTAATCTAGGAAAACTGTTAAAAATAAATAAACCAGCAGTCCGAGTAACTTATGATATCGAAGAAATCGGTCATCCCAATTTAACAGATATTTTAGAAAAATTCATTGCTCAAGCTTCAGTTAAATAGAAAAAATCATTTTTCCAAAGCCACCTTCAAAACTTGATCCATGTTTTCAGCGAAGACGAATTTGATATCCTTTTGGACTTTTTTTGGAACCTTGATCATGTCTTTTTTATTGGCCTTAGGTAAAATCACTGTTTTCAATCCTGCCCGATGAGCAGCAATAACTTTTTCTTTAATCCCACCTATCTCGTAAACCTTACCTCTCAAAGTAATTTCTCCTGTCATCCCCACCTGTCTTTTGCTTGGCTTCTTTATTAGAGCAGAGACAATGGCCGTCGCAATGGCACAACCGGCTGAAGGCCCATCCTTAGGTACAGCGCCCTCGGGGACATGAACATGAACATCAAGGTTTTGGAAAAAATCTTTCTTAAGTCCTAATTTCTTCCAACGGCTTCGAATATAAGAAATAGCCGCTTGACAAGATTCTTTCATAATCTGACCGAGATGGCCAGTCAAGAAAATCTTTCCTTTGCCAGGCATTAAAACGACTTCAATAAAAAGAACGTCTCCTCCTGCTTGAGTCCAAGCTAATCCAGTAGTCATTCCAACTTCATCTTTCTTTTCAATTAAGGTTTCAGAAAACTGATAAGGCCCTAAATGTTTCTGCATATCCTTAAGAGTAATTTTAGACTTCCTCTTTTCTCCTTCAGCAATTTTTCTGGCTATTTTCCTCATTACTTTCGAAATCTCTCGCTCCAGATTTCTCACTCCCGCTTCCCTGGTATAGCGCTTAATAATAATCCGTAAAACATTAATAGGAATTTCAACCTGATCCTCTTTGAGGCCATTAGCTAAAAGCGTTTTTTTGATCAAAAATTTTCTAGCGATGCTGTATTTTTCATCTTCCGTATAACCAGAAAAGCGAATGACTTCCAAACGATCTTGTAAAGCCGGAGGAATCGTGTCTAAAATATTACCAGTGGTAATAAACATCACTTCAGATAAATCAAAAGGAACTTCTAAATAATGATCAGAAAATTCTTTATTTTGCTCTGGATCTAAAGCCTCAAGAAGAGCGGCCGAAGGATCGCCTCGAAAATCTTTACCGATTTTGTCGATTTCATCAAGCATAAAAACAGGGTTTTTTGTGCCCGCATCTTTTATCCCTTGAATAATTCTCCCTGGCAAGGCGCCAATATAAGTCCGGCGATGGCCTCTTATTTCTGCCTCATCTCTAATCCCTCCAAGCGAAATTCGGATAAATTTCCGACCAAGTGCCCGAGCAATTGATTTACCAATAGAAGTTTTCCCCGTACCCGGAGCGCCAACAAAACAAAGAATTGTTGGCCCTGAAATTTCGCTTTTCGCTTTGCGTTTTGCGCTTAGAGCCTTTAGTTTCATCACCGCCAAATATTCAAGAACTCTTTCCTTAACTTCTTCAAGACCATAATGATCTTCATCTAAAATTTTTTGAGCGTTTTTAATCTTGATATTATTCGAACTTCTCGTTGACCAAGGCATTTCAATCAACCAATCAAGATAGGTACGAATATAGCTCGCCTGAGGATTATAATCATGCATTTTCGCTAACTGTTCTACTTCTTTTTCTGCTTTCTTTTGAACCTGAGCGGGCATTTTTGCCTTTTTAATCTTTTTCTTAAATTCTTTAATTTCCCTATTTTCTCTCTTTTCACCTAATTCTTTTTCAATCGTCTTCATTCGTTCTCTTAAAATTGCCTTCTGCATCGTTTTATCAAGTTTCTTCTTTGTTTTATTAGCAATCTTTTTTTCTAATTCCAATATCTTGATCTCGTGATCCAGTTTTTCACTAACCCTCTCTAATCGAGCCCTGACATCGAAAGTTTCCAAAAGATCCTGCTTTTCACTGGTAGAAATGTCTAAACTCGAAGCAACCTGATCTGCCAATTCAATTGCATCAACTCCTCCCATAAGCTTCATAAAGATTGGAAAATCGACCGGCTTGCCAAGATCGCTAACCGCTCTTTTAAACTGACTGGTAACATGGTTACAAAGAGCAACCATTTCATCAGATTTTTCTATTATTTCAGAAATTTCTGTTACTTTGCCCATTAAAAACGGCTCAGAAGTTTCTATAGACTGAATTCGCACTCGAGAAATACCTTTAACAAAAGCATGAAGACTGCCGTTGATTTTTGCCATTCTTTCGATTTTACAAAGAGTGCCTACTTTATAAATATCAGACAGAGTCGGTTCACTAATTTCAGATTTTTTTTGGGCTACAAAACAGATAAGTTTGTCTGTTTCGAAAGCGGTATGAAGTCCGGATAAAGATTTCGGCCTACCAAAAGTGAGAAAGCTTTCCGTATGAGGAAAAACCACCCCGCTCCTAAGAGGAACAACGGGAACCTTTATCTCTTTTTCTTCTTTTTTAGATGGTCCTAGTAAAATGGGCACAAGCGCTCCTTTCAGTCGCTAAATGCAAAATTTAAAATGTAAAATTTTGAATTTGTCATTTGGAATTTGAAATTTATTCTAAGTGTGTTTATCTGCCACTGATGCCGCTCCATAAGCCTCAGGTTTTATTTTAGGAACTAAACCATTACCCCTAACAATACCGACAACTTCTTTAATCATCTCTCGGGTCGGTCCTACTTCGCCAACATCAATGTGAATTTCCAAATCATATTTACCATTGCCGTTCAGACTTGCTTTCAATTTAGGAACAAAATTCTTAGCTGCCTCAACAGAAAAAAGCGTCTCGGTATAAATTTTATTTCTTAAAGTATAAACCTTATTCTTTCTACTTTTTTGCCAAAAATAACGACCCCCTTTTCCTCGACGATGAATAATAATAGCAGTAACAAAATCAATCTGGTTTTTGCCTTTAATTCTTCTACTCTGAGAATCTGTGCCAATCACTAAACCATAAGAAAAACCTGGCTCTTTTTGAATAAAACTAGTAATTTCATCAACAACCCTAGTAAGAGACAACCTGCCTTCAGTCGGATTATGAAAAATCTGCTTCATATGGCTCTATTATACCTCAAAATTACCCAAATTTCACCCCTGCCTGATTTTACCACAAACAAAAATGCCAAGGCCAAATTTTGACAAAAATACGCGTATGTGAAAAATGTCAAAATTTACGGTATTTGGAAAAAACGAGAAAATCTCAATTTCAGTCTAAACCTTGCTAAAAAGACCTTCTTTAATATAGCTTTTTATTAACGAAGAATAGGGAATATTTATCTCATTTGCTCTTTCCTTAAGTCTATCCAAAAGATATTCGGGAATACGAATTGAAATCGATCTTGAAGTAGGTTTGAGATTAGGAAAAGAAACTTTTTGAAAATCTTTTGGTTCAAAATATTCAGACAAATCAATTTCACTCCAGAACTCTCTTTCTTCGTCTTCATTTCTGAATTTTGGTATTTTAAGTTGCTTTTTCATATAATTTTCTTTCTTTTTTATTAATATCTCTCGCAGAAATTATTCTTGTTTCATTATTTCTAATAGTAAAAACAACATAAAGCAATCTCCCTTTTTTTGTTTTTCCTAAAAAAATAAATCGCTCTTCTTTTTTTGAATGTAATTTATCTTTAGAAACCTTTTTATGGTTATCAAAAAATACCTCCTCACATTCTTTATCTTTTACTTTATGCTTTCTCCAGTTTTTACCAATATTTCCTTCATCCCAATCAAAGCTTATCAGCTTTTTAATAACTTTCATCGAAGATTCATATTGTATATACTAAACAATACAATGTCAAGTACCAATTTATTTTAAATACCCAATCGCTGTTTGAGTAAATATTTCGGCTACTTTAAAAATGCTCTCTATTTCCACAAACTCATTTTCACTATGGAAATTTTCTCCATTGGGACCGAACATAACTGCAGGAATACCCTTATTAATCAAGAAATTACTATCACCAGCCGGTCCGGTCACTTTCAATTGAGGAGAAAAACCTAAGATTTCTTTGGCATAATTTTGTAATAAAGAAACAATTTCGTGATTTTCGTTTATTATTGCCGGAGGCACATAAAGTATTTCTTTTATTTTTATCTTTAACTTATTATCTTTCTTTTTTAATTTTTGAAAAAGAAGATTTAAATCTTTTTTTACGCTTTGTCTTGTCTGACCAAAAGAAAGCCTGATATCAATTAAAGACTCACACTCATCCGGAACAACATTAATCGTAGTCCCGCCGGAAATCACTGTTCCGGCGGATATTTTTGGCGGAGGGAAATATCTATGAACTCTATATTTAAGCTTATATTTATCTAAAGCCAAAAGAACTTTTGCCATTTTTAAGACCGCATTAGTGCCGAGATCACGAATCCTCCCAGTATGCCATGACCGACCAATAGTTTTTATGGAAAAACGATAGACTCCTCGCGAACCAATATTAATATAATTAGTCTTTGGTTCAGCAACAATACAGACATTAGCTTTTAGTAAATTCTTTTTAAGCAAATATTGAACGCCTGTTCCTTCACTCTGGGCATTCTCTTCGTTAGCAGTAAAAGCAAAAACAATGTCTCCGTTTAACTTTATCTTCGATTCTTTTAAAAGAATAGCCGTCAAGACTAACGAAGCCAAGCCGCCTTTCATATCAGCCGCACCCCGGCCATAAATCTTATTATTAACTAATTTTGCTGAAAAGGGCGCATATTGCCATTTCGATTCATCACCTGAAGAAATAACATCAGTGTGGCCATTAAAAAGCAATATTCTAGAACTATTTTCACCTTTAATCCTAACGATAAAGTTTAACCTTTCTTTATCTTCGCCAAAATATTGGCCTTCAAAGCCATATTTTGCCAATTTTTTTTCAATTAACTGACAAACTTTAGTTTCTAAACCTTCAACCGAAGGAATCTGGATAAGCTTTTGAGTGAAATTAATAATTTCTTTTCTGTGAAAATCTGTTCTTAATATCATCACTTCCAAGGAGTTTTGCCGTGAACAACTACTCTCGTACCTGGATTATTTCCAGTTGAACGAACAACCCATTGAAGAGAACTGAGTTGAGGATTAGCCCAGTAAAAAAGCTTCTCTACGTCGGGCGTTTTCATATTAACGCAGCCATGACTCATCGGATGGCCAAAATTGTTATGCCAATAAGCACCATGAATACCATAACCCTGATAGAAATACATTATAAAAGGAACATTGGGTAAATAATAATAATTTCCTAAGGCCCGAGAACCGCCGCTCATTTTCGCATATTTTAATTTAATCCAAACGCGAAACTCACCGATAACCGTCGGTGTCCATGGTTTACCGCTGGAAATTGGAAAATCATAAACAACCCTATCACCTTCATGGGCTTGTATTCGTTGATTGGTTATATCCACTTCTATCCACTTTTCATCAGGAGAAACAGCTGAAAGAACTCTTCTTTCAGGTTTTAAGGCGATTTCTTTGGTTGGCGGAACCACCGGTCGATTGTTAAAAACGGCCTCTGTTTCATCAAGATCGTACCGGCCATCTAAGTCTTTTATTTCCTTTACTATTTCCTCGCTGGCAAAATCAATATTTTCCTGATTACGAGCATTCTCTACAAAAATAGCAAAAAGAATAAAAAAAACAAAAAGAAGAAGAAAAGAGAATACAAAAGATGGCAGGCGTTTATCCTTCATTAAAAAGATTCTACCACATTTCTGGGCTTCTTTGAAAAATTAACGAAAGTAATGAATCGAGGCTTTATCACGCAGAGACTCAATCCACAAAGGAATTTCTTCATTCATCTTCTGTTGTTCTAACTGCTGTTTAATATTTTCTCTTGTTTCTCCCATGTCCGCATCTTCGGTAAAAAGTTCTTTATTCTGCTCAATATAATCATCCACTTCTTGATCACTAACACTAATGTCTTGACCGGCAATTCTTTCAACTATCTTTTGAATTTTAATCTGCTTTTCAAGTTCGTCCCTATTAACTCCTTGAATACCAAGAACCTGATCCAAGTCCTGACCTTGACTGGCAAGATTTTCTTCTATCTGCTTGATCTCTTTATTAACCTCATCATCACTGATTTCAATCTTTTGCTTCTTGGCTTCCTGAAGAATCAAAGCTTTTGTAATCAACGAGTCAAGGGTGTTCTTTCCTGCTTGTTTGTCCAACTCATTAATTAAAGTAAGACGCGAAATCGGTCTGCCGTTAACAATAGCAACAATCAGCAGGCCTTTACCATAATAAAG